>Ga0310696_10001386_pt1 | contig 35198 bp, 26 predicted proteins | sample AusTroGonzalo_MG_4_FD_203885 | JGI IMG/M metagenome (GOLD analysis project Ga0310696, IMG submission 203885) | Bovine rumen microbial communities from tropical cattle in Woodstock, Queensland, Australia - Gonzalo_02 (v2) (version 2) | ecosystem: Host-associated > Mammals > Digestive system >... | reverse complement strand
TCTTCGATTTGGAAGAAGGCTGTTTCCGTCACGACGGCTCTGGTATAACTTATATTATTGATAATCAATTAAGCGCCGCGTTTTATAATCTCTGCAAATGCAATATCTTCGACGACACTTGTTTGAATCTTACAAACTCAGAACGTAGGCAGCTTCTTGAAGTCGTTATCACCTATTATAAAATGCATATCGGCGGATTCAATGATATGAAATCCACCGATATACTTAAAACTGTGCTACAATAATCAGAGATTATTCTCTTCTTTTTCTAAGCAGTTTCGCCAAGAGACCTTCTCTCTGTTTCTTGCTATGACTATGGTCGTCGCTGCCGTAGTAGCCAGTTCCGTAACCGTATCCATAACCGTATCCATAGCCGTAACCATAACCATAGCCATATCCGCCATAGCCGTAGCTGTAACGATAGCCGTATGTTCCCGAGAACTGGATACCGTTGATGATGATATTCATCTTCATCTCGCGGTCTTCCAAATCCTTGGTAATTGATGCAAACACCTTCTTGTTTGTAACACCTTGACGCACAACGTAGCAGTTGACATCTGTATATCTCATCAACAAGAATGCATCGGTTACCAGTGCGAGAGGCGGAGTATCTATGATGATGTAATCGTATCTTTCCTTCAACTCAGCAAACAACTGGGCACAACGTTTCGAAGCGATAAGCTCAGCAGGGTTTGGCGGGACAGGACCTGCGCACACCACATCGAGTGCCGGCAACTTGCCTGATGGCTGGACAATCTCATCAAGCGAAGCTTTGTTTGCAAGATATGATGTTGTTCCAAGTTTATTGCTCAATCCGAACTCCTGATACAAACGAGGTTTACGCAAGTCGAATCCAACGAGCACCGTCTTCTTTCCATACAAAGCATAGATTGATGCCATGTTGATGGAAATATATGTCTTACCCACTGATGACATATCACCGGTGACTAAAATCGTGCTCTTTTCCTGACCTTGAGTAATATAGTCGATATTCGTTCTGATTGAACGGAATGACTCAGCTGCTGGCGACTTCGGTGACTCAATAACCATGGTCTTTGAGCTTGAACTTGTGTCGATTTGCGGAATCTGTCCGATAATCGGGAACTTTGTAACTTTTTCAATATCTTTACGCTCAAGAATCTTTGTATTAAAGAATTCTCTAAGCAATATATATGCGACAGGTATGAGCAATCCTACAATCAAAAAGACGAGATAGTTCATCATAGCCTTAGGAGCCACTTGTCTGACTTGTGAAAGTTTAGCTGTATCAATAATCTCATTGTCAGGAGTGTTGCTGGCTTTGAGAATCTGAGCTTCCGAACGTCTCTGCATCAAGAAGTTATAGATATTCTCATTGTATGAGAATTTACGCTTATATCCAAGCAACTGACGCTGTGTCTCCGGCAATTCCTTCACCTGTTCATCAAGCTTGCTGATATTGTCGTTAACACCTTTTATCATCAAACGTGCGTTGCTAATGATACTGTTGATGTTTTCTAACAATGTCAATTTGGTCTGGGCTATCTGTTGATCCAAACTGATAACAACCGGGTTTTTATCGGTTGAAGTGATGAGCTGTGTCTGTTTCCTACTTGAAAGTTCCACAAGCTTGCCCACCAAACTGTTAAGCAGAGGGTCTTGAATGCCCATTGCACTTGGGGCAATAAGTTTGTCAGGTTCATCAAGATTTGCCTCAATATAAACCTTCAAATCAGTGTAATATTTGAGGTTGAGTTCCATCTCAGCTTTACGCTTCTCTTGTTCTTTCATGTATTTGAACAAGTCTGATGCCTGTGCATCCAGGTTCATAAAGTCATTTCCCTGTTGGAAGTTCTGCAAATCAACTTCCGCTGACTCCAATGACTCCTGAATGTCAACCAATTCCTTGTCAATAAAGTTAATTGTGTTCTCAGAGACTTTATTCTTAAGGTCAAGGTCTCTTTGAATGAACTCGTAGCAAACCTGATTCAGATAATCAGTAATCTTGGCAGGATTGTTACCAGTCATTGTAAGGCTGAGCAATGATGCCTCCTTGCTAATGCTTGCCACAGACATTCTGCTACCCATCTGGCCGACCAATGAAACGAGGCTATTGATACGGAATGACAATTTCACTTTGCTGTAACTATCTGCATTGTAATGGCTATTAAGGATGATGCGGAATTTATTGTATTGCGTGCTAATAGTATCACCGAAGTTATATACCTCATCAATATTAACACCCATGTAGTTACCAACGAATCTATCCTGAATAAAATCATACATTTTTGCCGATTCTGCCTCTGCTATCAGTCTATACTGTCCATTATCAAGAATTTTAACCTCATAAGTAACGCCAACCATCTGTGGCACAGATTTGTCAATTTCCACAGTAAATGGACTATCCTTATACAATTCAGCAACTGCAAATCTACCTTTTGCATAATATGATACTATGAAATCTAGATTTTTTACAGCTCTTTCTGATATCATATACGACTGCAGGATGCCTATTTCATTAGCAACATTACCCATGCTTCTGAAATTCATACCCGTCATCATAGCGGTTGCATCCATACCCATTTTTGTCTCCTTAACAAAAACCGTTGCCGAAACCTGATATACGTTAGGTGAATATCTGTTATAAACATAGCCACTAACCAATGCCACAAATCCGAAAATGACAAACAAATACCAATAGCTCAAAAACTTGATTATCAAAGTTTTGATATCAATAGTATTTTCCTCTTCTGTTTGCAGAGGTTTCTGTAAATTTTGAATATCGTTGTTGCTCATAATCTAAATTTTTATTTTGCCGTGTACATAAAGAAAGTTAAAACCGTTATCAGCAATGATGCCGCCGCGAATATTGTCGAGTATGGAATGCTTGTAAAACCGTATCTCTTGATTTTCAATGGCTCAACATAAATAATATCGTTTGGTTTCAAATAATAGTTGGGATTTGCAAGAATGTCTGCATCATTCATATTAACTCTAACAATCTGCGATCCTTCTGTGGTTTGGTGAACGATCTTCACATTTTTCTTATTTGCAAAATCAGAAGCATTTCCTGCCAGAGCTAATGCCTGAAACAAGTTAATGTCAGACTGATACACCTGATACTGGCCAGGACGTGCCACCTCACCGAGAATGGTAAGATTAAACAGACCGAGTTTCACATAAACGATAGTCTCTTTTTGGTACTCACCGATGATATTCTGCATTTTCTGCTGAATTTCATCAATTGTCAAGTCTTTAACATAAATTTTTCCGCCGTATGGGAAGTCGATCGTACCCTCATCGCTAACATTGAAGCCGTTAAGATAGATGGCAGCATTACCGCTTGAGTTACCACTCGAACCGCTATAGCCACTCATACTATTATTTCCACCGCTGTTAAAGAACTCCGCGAAGTTCTTATCCATACTTGCCACCCTGATGTAAAGAGCGTCACCCGGTTGTACTTTGTAGTCGAAGCTACGTTTGTTCTGATACTCAATAGATGCAACACTGTCGCTCATCTGTTCTTTCTGCAGATATAAAATCTTTTTCTGCGACACGCAAGATGTCATGAATGCCATCACGACAACCGCAGTGAATAAAACACTTTTAAATAACAGTTTTTTCATTTATTTATATTTTTAATTTTCAAACTTTTAACTCCGAATAACGGATCTTTAGAATATTTGTTTTCTATCTTAAAATGATACTCTCCTTTTTCGCTGAAACTCATTTCATTTATCAACGGCAACTCAAAATGATAATACCCGTCAGTCTTTTCCGATTTAAATACACCGTTTTTGTCTTTCAAACGATAACTGAACTCACGTGAGCGTTTACTTCCATCAGGAGCGTTGATACTCATTGTTACAACAAACACACCATCGTCATCGTCATGATACGGATATATGTTCGGATACGCATCTGAAACAATCAATTCCATCACCAAATCAGCGGTCATCGGCGCTTTTACTACATGATAATCTGCTTCAAGATAGTCGAAACGCCCCCACTGTTCGCCCAAAAACTCCTTTGAAATAACAGTTTCATCCTGCTTTTCCAAACAAGACGATAATCCCAAAGTCATGATTATCAATAAGATAAATATACCCAGTTTGTTTCTCATCAATTCAAACCGCTTTTATCCACCTATAATTTCTCAGTTTGCAAAGATACAATATTTTCTTTATAAAAACACAAAACTTTAACAAACTTTTAATATTTTTGTAATTGGAATAAATAAAGACAAATTTTTCGTAATAGCATGATTAAGAACAAGATAAACTATTCGCAACGCAAATATGTCATCGAATCGGTGTTCATATTGGTTGCAATTATTCTCTTGATAAAGCTTTTTGTCATCCAAATCGTCGATGATTCATACAAACATTCTTCCGACACCAACACGCTACGATATATCACCCAGTATCCTTCAAGAGGTAAGATTTACGACCGCAACGGCAAACTTTTGGTTTATAACGATGCCGTCTACGATCTTATGATTATCCCTTCACAGGCAAAGGATATTGATACCGCTTCCTTCTGCAAACTATTTAATATCAACAATACAACATACAATAACAATCTCAAAAAAGCTAAGAAATATTCCAACATAACACCTTCAATTTTCATATCGCAAATCACCAAAGAGGAATATGGTCGCATTGCCGAGATGCTCTATCATTATCCGGGGTTTTATTTCCAGACACGTACTATCCGCCAATATCCAATGCCCATTGCGGCTCACACTCTCGGGAGCATCGGCGAGGTGACGAAACCTGAGATGGAAAAAGACTCTTATTATCAACTCGGCGATTATATTGGGAAATCAGGCATTGAAAAATATTATGAAAAACAGCTTCGTGGAACTAAAGGTTTGAAAATCACCGTTGTTGACGTTCACAATCGGGAAAAGGAGCGTTTCATGAACGGGGCATTCGACACCTTGCCTGAACCAGGCACCGACATCATCCTCGGTCTCGATGCCGATCTTCAAGCTTATGGAGAGCATCTGATGGCTGGCAAGACCGGCTCTATCGTTGCCATCGAGCCTACCACAGGACAGATTCTGGCTATGGTATCAAGTCCAACCTACGATCCTAACGAACTCGTGGGGCGCAAACGCGGAACAAGATACAACGAGCTTCTCAAAGATCCTAATAAACCTTTGATAAACAGAGCAATAAGCGGCACCTATCCTCCCGGATCTACATTCAAAATGATAAACGGACTTGTTTCCTTACAAAGTGGGGTGATAAATGCAAACACACCGTATCCTTGCAACGGACCTACAAGCGCACCTATCAAATGTACACACTACCACGGCTCGCCGGTAAGACTCTACGATGCCATCGAAAACTCATGCAACCCGTATTTCTGGCAGGCTTTTCAAGATATGATGAACTCGAAACGTTTTGAAAATCAAAAGGCAGCATTCAAATTCTGGTATGACCTCGTCACAAGTTTCGGCTTAGGAAGAGCTGTAAAAACCGATATTCCTTTCACCGTATCAGGTAACATACCGAAAATCGAGTTTTACGACAAGGTCTATCGTGGTGTTTGGAACGCCTTGACAATACGCTCGCTCAGCATCGGTCAGGGTGAGATTTTGGTCACGCCACTGCAACTCGCCAACGTCGCCGCTGCCATAGGTAACGAAGGCTATTACTATGATCCTCATTATATTAGAAGCTTCGGCAACACCGATGACAGCGTATCGTTCGAGAAACATGTCATCAATATAGAAAAACGACATTTCAAAGACGTGAAAATAGGCATGCAAAGCGTTTTCGAAGGAGAACATGGCACTGCGAAATGGTCGAAAATTCCAGATATAACCATCGGAGGCAAGACTGGAACCGCAGAGAACCCGCATGGTCAGGATCATTCTATTTTCATGGCTTTCGCACCAGTAGACAACCCACAAATCGCCATCGCAGTGGTAGTGGAAAACGCCGGTTTCGGCTCAATGTGGGCAGCGCCTATCGCATCACTGATGATAGAAAAATACATCCGCGGATACGTCACACGTCCTAACGTGGAAAAACGAATATTAACAACAAACGAAAACCCGAAATGAGAAGCAAAACAATTATAGGAAAAATAGACATCTGGTTGTTTGTCATATATTTAGCACTGGTTACAATCGGACTGCTAAGCATTTATGCAGCAGCATTCAATGAGGCACACCCTCACATCTACGACTTCTCACAAAACTACGGGAAACAACTCGTTTTCATCGGCGTCAGTCTCCTGGTAGGATTTATCATCTTACTCATAGATGCCAAATTTTTCAATGCTTTCGCATACGTTTTTTATGGTTTATCAATCTTCTGTCTGCTCCTGGTTTTGGTTGTCGGCTCGAAAATCTCTGGCTCCACCTCATGGATACAACTCGGACCGATTTCTTTCCAGCCTTCTGAATTCGCTAAATTCGGCACAGCATTGGCATTGGCGCATTATCTTGGAAAACTCGATACCGACCTCACAAAATTCAAGACCAAACTCACAGCTTACGGCATAGTTTTCGTTCCTGTTTTACTCATTTTAGCTCAAGGTGACGCAGGCTCAGCCTCGGTTTTCATCATCTTTTTACTTGTTCTTTATCGCGAAGGCATGGGCGGAAAAATTCTTATAATCGGACTTGTTGCAGCCACACTTTTCATCGTATCTCTCTGTGTTTCAAAGTGGTACATCATGATTATCCTTGTTGTGATTTTTGCGCTTTTCCTTTTGATGATTAATCGCACGAAGAAAAATATTCTGTTGCTGACAGGCATTCTCATAGCCGCTTGCGCTTTTGTGTTCTCAGTCGATTTTGCCTTCAACCACATTCTAAAACAACATCAGCGTACTCGTATCAATATCATTTTGGGCAAGGAACACGACACCAAAGGAGTTGGTTATAATCTGAATCAGTCAATGATTGCTATAGGTTCCGGCGGTTTTTCCGGCAAGGGTTACCTCAATGGTACCATGACAAAATACAACTTCGTACCTGAGCAGCACACCGATTTTATCTTCTGTACCGTTGGCGAAGAGTCAGGATTCATCGGATGCTTCTTCCTTATAGCCCTCTACATAGCTTTAATGTTGAGAATCATTCACTTAGCAGAGCGACAACGATCACCATTCAGCCGAATATATGGCTATGGCATAGCGTGTATCTTCTTCTTCCACTTTGCCATAAATATAGGAATGACAATAGGATTAGTACCTGTTATCGGCATCCCATTGCCATTCCTAAGTTACGGAGGCTCAAGCCTTTTGATGTTTTCTATGATGATATTCGTGTTCCTGAAGCAAGATGCCAACAGGATGAATATCCTTTAGATTCCTAACGAGATATTCAAGCCTTTCGCGGTGCGAATCAGGTCGCAATCCGGCTCCACGAAGTTCATCTTCGCCACAGCGTCTTTGATTGGCACACTGATGACATTCGGATGACGGTAAGCCACCATGTGACCATATTCTTTGTTAAGAACCATCTCGAAAGCCTTCACGCCGAACTGTGCCGCGAGCACCCTGTCGTAAGCGATCGGCACGCCGCCACGCTGCAGGTGACCGAGCGTAGTCTCACGCATATCGTGTTCAAAACCAGCGGCTTTCATCTGCTCGATAAACTTCACGCCGATGCCACCGAGTTTCACGTTTTCATATCCCACTTCGCTGCTCTTGGTGAAAATCTGCGTGCCGTCTTTCGGCTTAGCGCCTTCACTGATGACCACGATGGCAGATCCTCTGTCATTGTGGAAACGCTCTTCAAGTCTTGCCTTCACGATATTGATGTCATAAGGAAATTCAGGCAACAGACAAACCTCTGCACCGCCAGCTATTGCTGCGTTAAGCGCAATCCAGCCAGCGTCACGACCCATGACTTCGAGCACAAAGACACGATTGTGAGAAGCAGCTGTCGTCACGAGCTTGTCGACGGCTTCAGTGGCAATCTGCACTGCTGTCTGAAAGCCGAAGGTGCAGTCGGTCATCGAGAGGTCGTTGTCGATGGTTTTCGGCACTCCGATGATGTTCAAGCCCTTCTCGTACAGCTTCTGCGAGATACGCTGTGAGCCATCGCCACCGATATTGATGACGCAGTCGATGCCCATATATTCCAGACGACGAATCATCTCGTCGGAGCGGTCGACCACCTCCCAAGTGCCGTCGTTTTTCTTCACTGGCCATGAGAACGGGCCGCCTTTGTTGGTTGTCTCGATTATTGTTCCGCCACGGAAATGTATTCCGCGCACGACTTCAGGTGTCAGGCGCACTATCTCCTGCGGCTCCCAAAGCACTCCGTTGAAGGCCTGGATGCTGCCGAGGACCTCCCAGTCTTTCTCCTGCGACGCACGCTTCACGATAGCGCGAATCACCGCATTAAGACCTGGACAGTCGCCACCACCAGTGGTTATTAAAACTCGTTTCATTATTCTAATTCAAAATTTAAAAATTTAAAATTCAAAATTATTTAAACTTAGTTCCTTTTATCTCTGTATTATTTAGATAATCTATAAAACTATTTATTGATTTGGATATTTCTTCTGACAATGATTTCATTTCTTCAAATTGTTTTTCAGATATAAAACCATAATCAAACGCTCTATATATTTGACTTCTTGTTTCTCCACAAGAACCTTTGGCTATATATAAAAATTGTTTAAATTCACCATTTCCATTTCTTTCAAAACCTTCAGCAATATTATCCATTATTGAACCAGAAGCTGCTCTAATTTGAGAACATAATCTAATTTCTTTAGAAAACTTATCTTCCAAAGTAATTTCAAAAATTTTCTTAGAAAAAGAACGAGCTTTCTGCCAAATAGGTAAATCCTCAAATCTTTTATAACTAGCCAATTTTAAATCTTAAATTTTAAATTTTTAAATCAAGCCTGATCTCTAATTCAGCAAGTTGCTCGTCCGAGATTGGTGACGGTGACTCTGCCATCACGTCGCGTCCCTGGTTGTTCTTCGGGAATGCGATGAAGTCACGGATTGAGTCCTGACCTCCGAAGAGTGAGCAGAGGCGGTCGAAGCCGAATGCCAATCCTGCGTGAGGTGGTGCTCCGTATTCGAAGGCGTTCATCAGGAAGCCGAACTGCTCCTGAGCCTTCTCATCGGTGAAGCCGAGGGTGTGGAACATCTTCTTCTGAAGGTTCTTGTCGTGGATACGAACCGAGCCGCCGCCGACTTCAGTGCCATTGAGCACGATATCGTATGCGTTTGCGCGAATCTCGCCCCATTTGTCTGGCTGCTCGAGCAGATATTCATCTTCAGGCTTCGGAGCTGTGAACGGATGGTGCATTGCATAGAAACGTTGTGTCTCCTCGTCCCATTCGAGAAGCGGGAAGTCGATGACCCACAATGGTTTATACACGTTAGGATCACGTAAGCCGAGCTGATTACCCATCTCGAGACGGAGAGCGTTCATCTGCACTCTAGTCGGCATGGCTTTGCCGCTGAGAATCAACAGCATATCACCTGGTTTAGCGTTACATTTGTCGAGCCATGTCTTCAAAATCTCAGGTGTGTAGAACTTGTCGACTGACGACTTGATTGTGCCGTCTTCGTTATACTTCACGTAAACGAGGCCTTTAGCACCAACTTGCGGACGTTTCACAAAGTCGGTGAGTGCGTCTGTCTGCTTGCGGGTGTAGTTGGCGCAGCCTTCAGCGTTGATGGCGACCACGAGTTCAGCCTCATCGAACACTGAGAATCCGTGACCTTTAGCCACGTCGTTGAGTTCGACAAACTTCATTCCGAAACGGATATCCGGCTTGTCGGAACCGTAATATTTCATTGCGTCATGCCAAGTAATTCTTGGGAAATCACCAAATTCGATACCTTTGATGGTCTTGAATAGATGTTTTGCCAAGCCCTCGAACATGTTGATGACGTCTTCCTGTTCAACGAACGACATCTCGCAGTCGATCTGTGTGAACTCAGGCTGACGGTCGGCGCGGAGGTCCTCATCGCGGAAGCAGCGCACGATCTGGAAGTAACGGTCGAAGCCTGCCACCATGAGGAGCTGCTTAAACTGTTGCGGTGACTGCGGAAGAGCGTAGAACTCGCCTGGATTCATACGTGACGGCACCACAAAGTCGCGGGCGCCTTCAGGGGTTGACTTAATCAAGCAAGGTGTCTCAATCTCGAGGAAGTCGTTGCCTGACAGATATTTACGCACTTCCTGTGCCATCTTATGACGCAAGATGATGTTGTTCTTGATTGGGTTACGGCGCAAGTCGAGGTAGCGGTATTTCATGCGGATGTCGTCGCCGCCGTCGCTGACGTCTTCGATAGTGAACGGAGGCACCTTCGAGGTAGTCAAAATCTTAAGGCTTTCGACTTTCAACTCGATGTCGCCTGTCGGGTTTTTCGGGTTTTTTGACTCGCGTTCCACCACTATGCCCTTGGCCTGAATGACGAATTCACGTCCGATTTCGCGGGCGGTCTTCATCGTCTCATCAGAGCTAACTCCTTCTTGCATAAAGAGTTGCGTAATACCATAACGATCACGGAGATCAATCCAAAGCAGGGCGCCTTTGTCGCGAACGCGCTGCACCCAGCCGCTCAAAGTGACTTCCTGACCCACGTTGGCCATGCGAAGTTCACCACAAGTATGAGTTCTAAACATATCGTTTGATTATTATATTCTACAAATTTGCAAATTTACAAAAATTTTAAATGTTAACCACCTTCATGCAACATTTTTTGCAGTCGAAATAGAGGCGGAAACGCCCACGCTCGTTATTTATATATAAAGGTGTAGCAGGTTTACCGATTTCCTTGGAGCACATACCATTGGCATAACGGATGCAATGTTTCGTCGTCATCACCACGATTTCGCCTTCCGGCATGGTTTTTTCGAGACCTTCGTCGATATGCGTAACACCATGATTCTCATAGAATTGACGTGATAAAGAATTGGTAACGTTGCCGAGATATGACAGTCTTGTCATTTCGAGCGTAGTCGAGAAATCTTCTTCAATTGAATGAGATTTCTCCGCTCCCTGCGGTCGGTCGAAATGACGAGCGCCTACACGATGCCGTTCGATCAACGATTTCTCCAATTCCGTCACCAGCTGGCGTTTCATCTCACCCAAAACCGATGCAGGAATAAAATATATTGTATCTAATTGAATATCAATATTTTCAACAACAAATTTTGTATCACCCCATTGTGATAATTTGGTACGGATTGTCTCGAGTGCCTTTTCAGGATTCTTTGCGACATCTTTTTGGCATTGCAAGCAAATGCTGACGTTTTCATCAACGGAAGTCAACAGAAAACCATCAGAGGTCTCGGAAAGTGTCAACTTAATTGGGAGTTTGCGGTTGCCGGTGGAGTTTTCGACAGATTTTTGCCAGATGATGTCGAAGTTTCTATACAATGAGATTTCTCGACTACGCTTCGCTTCGCTCGAAATGACGATCTTTTTTATGTCATTTCGACCGACCGAAGGGAGCGGAGAAATCTCCTTTGAACACAAGATAACGTTCCCTTCTACCCCATTGACATTAAATCCTTGCAACTGTTTGTCGTCATCCAAGAAACAGAGCCCGTCACCGTTGTGAAGGATGACACCTTCTTTCAGCTTGACTGTCACATGTTTGCCGTCGATTTTTTTGATTTCGCCTATGTGTTCTCCCATCGATTTCGGGGTAAACGGCGCATCGATATTTTTCTGACGGCCGTGTACGAAATAGTCAGTGAAACCTCGCGAGAACGACTTTTCAAGGTTAGGTTCGAACGACGGTAAAGAGACACCGTGCGAAGCACGTTCCAAATCTGAGCGACGTTCTATGATTTCATCAATGGCGCAACGATAATATGCTGTCGTGTTTTTCACATAATCGGAGTCTTTCAGTCGGCCCTCGATTTTAAATGAGGTGATGCCTGCGTCTATGAGTTCCTCAAGATTTTTCGAGTTGTTCATGTCGCGCAACGAGAGCAGATGACGATTGGCTATCAACACGTTACCGTTTTCATCTTCAAGGTTCCATTTCAGTCGGCATGGCTGTGCGCACGCTCCACGGTTGGCGGAACGATGACCGATGACATGACTCAAATAACACTGACCGCTGTAGCTGACGCACAAAGCACCGTGAACGAAAAACTCCAACGGCACAGTAGTCTTTGAGCGAATCTCCTTTATCTCATTGATATTCAATTCCCTTGCAAGCACAACCTGCTGAAAACCGACATCCTCCAAAAACTTAACCTTCTCTGCGGTAGTGTTGTTGCATTGTGTCGAGGCATGAAGCGCAATCGGAGGCATATCCATCATCAGGAGTGCCATATCCTGAACTATGAGAGCGTCAACGCCGGCGTTGTAGCAGTCCCAAGCAATCTTGCGAGCCTCCTCCAATTCATTGTCGAACAACAAAGTATTGAGTGTCACGTACACCTTAGCATTGAAAACAGCTGCATGTCTGCATAATTTTTCAATGTCTTCGATACTATTGCCGACTTTTTCGCGTGCGCCAAAACTCGGTCCGCCGATATACACAGCATCAGCGCCGTGATTGATAGCGGCGATTCCAACCTCAAGGTTCTTAGCAGGAGAAAGCAGTTCTATTTTTTTCAAGACCGATATTTTTTGCAAAGATACTAATTTTTCTGACTCCGAACAAAGAAAATGCTTCCGACATCAACTAGCTCGCCGTTATATAATTCGATGATTCTCATATTATTGCGACGAATAAACTTTTTCAGTTCCTTACATTCTTTCAGATGTTTCAACGCTCCGCACACCACCACACAATCGTCGACGAGACCGCAACAGCCGGGGAAGAAACCGTGGTCGTGACCAGGCAGCAGGATCTGATGCGGGTCGACATAGAAAACATTACAGCCATTGTCTTCCAAAACACGTTTTATCCCGAAATCTGACGTTATGAAATTCTTTTCGTCCAATGCCAATAAATTACATCGCGTATATCCTTGATTTACATTCAGTTGCACGGATTTTGTCGATATTTTTCCATACAAATCCAATATGGATAAATCAGTATGTAACAAATTGTGTACTAATATATTACCTACTCCAACAGCATTGTAATGACAAGTTTCAGGATATTTGTGTCCTACAGAAGATGTTCCTTCTATTATATCCCGTTGGGACAAGGCATGCCTTGTCCCAACGGGATTATTTGGGGAGCAAACCAATGATTCACAATGCCTTTCATTATGGCAAAAGAAAAAGATATCGGGATGTGACGAAATGGAAGGATAGGCGAGGTCGGAAGGCTCAAGCCATACCACATCTCCCATCTGAGACAGGGATTCTTTTGCCTCTGTAGGCATAGTGGCGCTCGCGATGATTGTATGGCGCGTTGCAGGGTTTTGGCGCGCCGCGTCCTCACAAACGAACATTACATTTTTATATCGTTCCAACAATTTTTTCTTGTTCTCCCCTTTATATCCTATCGCATGATTTAATTGATTCTCAGGCACTTCGATGATGATTTTGTCGGATTTTTCATCTATTTTGTCGAATCTCCTACCCCATGACCTGCTGAAAACCATTTCTGCGAAGTTTTTATGATAAGGTCCAGCCACTAAAGCCTCGCCATTCAAATCATCCGAGGTGTGCAATCCTATACGAAGCACTTTGACATCGTTTTCGGTAAAATACTCATACAATGTTGCCGACTGCTCGACGGCATCGCCCAAGGACAGCGGAGTGTATTCACCATTCAGGTACATTCGCTCTAACTCAGTGTCTTTCACCACTATACATGGATAAATACGGGTTTCTTTCGCACCAAGCCGCACTATGTCGCGAGCCGTCTGCATGTCGTTTTCAAAGGTGTCGAATGGCAGTCCAAGCATCATCTGTAAACCAAGTGTAATCCCTTCATTGACAATGATTTGAGAGGCGTTTTCGATATCTTTAAAGGTATGACCGCGACCACATTTTCGCAAAATGTCATCGTTGGTAGTCTGCGCACCGAGTTCTATATTTTTCATCCCGAAAGATTTCAGGATTTTCACACGTTTTTCGTCGATATAATCAGGTCGTGTGCTGCATCTTATGCCCTCGATTACGCCTTTTTCGAGGTAAGGCTGCACAATTTTCAGAAAATCGTCCTGCATTTTTTCGGGAAGACCCGTAAAATTTCCACCGAAAAACGCCACCTCAACAAACCTCTCTTCTTCCCTGAACGTATCGAGATATTTATCTATCGTATTTTTAACATCTTGAATATCAGGAAGTTGCTGTTTTCCCGTAATGCTAAATTGATTACAATAAACGCATCGGAAAGGACATGCGAGTTCGGGCAAAAATATCGGTATGTTGTAATGTTTCATTTCGACTTCAAAATTGCTAAAAAAACTTTAATTATAGTAGTATCCTATCAAAATATTTCTTAAATTTGCGAGTTATTAAGTATAATTGAAATTAAAACCTAGCGACATGTTAAAACAACTAAAAAGTATTGTAGTTTTTGCAACAATTGCTCTCGTAACTATTTGTGGAGTAACAAGTTGCGGTTCATCGAACAAATTATCAAAGAAAGAGTACAAAGCAAGAGTCGAGCAGGCTACCAAGGACTTAAATGCCATTTTGAACAACGAAACAGCGTGGACTTTGGAAGAGCAGCAGGCAAGAGTCAATGAAATCAAGAAGACCGATTTCTCGAAAAAGAACCCTGAGATCGTTGAAATGATTGAGCGCGCGGAGGCTAAAATCGCAAGAGAAATGGCAGAAAGAGACAGATTGGCTGAGGAGAGACGTCTCGCAGAAGAGCAGAGAATTCGCGAGTTGGAAGAACAGAACAAGCCGAAGACAAGTCTCACTGAATATTTCGATATGATTGCCAATGCAAAAGACGTGGTGTCAGCTAACAGCGCAATCAAAGAAGCTCTTAAACTGTTCGCTTCACCTGATGCAGTGGTGCTTATCCGCCTCAACAACTACGGTGATTATGACCGTCCGACCACAGCTGTCAACTACCTCAACTACATCAAGGACCAGAAAAAGGTCAATGTGAGCGTCGACAACGTGAAATACAACGAAAAGAACAAGATTACCGAACTCGAATTAATTAAGAAATAAGATGAAAAAGTTATTATTTGCAATAGCATTTGCATTTTTCGCCCTCACAGGCTACCAGGCATTCGCACAGGAACCTGAACTCAGTCCGGAACGCAAGCAAGCCATCGACAGTCTTGCACTTGAGAAAGTCCGTGACTTGTCAAAATACGTCAAACTGATTGGCTCGAAGAACACTCCATGGAGCGAGGCAAACAGAGTTATCGACCGCGCTGAAGAGCTTTTCGCTCCAGACGCTGAGATCGGTGTTTCATCACTTTCAAAGACAAAAGTCGAGTATTATAAAGTACGTCAGTACCTCGAAAGATTGATGCGCCTCAACTACGACCGCGTCGAAATCGACTGGTACAAGATTCAGTATGTGTCTGATTTACAGCGTCAACCTGACGGAACATACGTCGGCGTCATCACTATCTTCCAGACATTCAAGGGATATGACGCTGAAGGTAGACTCGTATATCAGGATACGACAAAGAAAGACATCACGGTTTATGTCAAACGCAAAGAGACTCAGATTGGCGGCCGTCTCATCGGCTTCTGGGATGTTTTGCTCGGCGACATGCGCGTGAAAGAAACAGCACATTAATCATTGATAATGAATAAATTGATAAAAATTATAGTGCCAGTAGTATTGCTGGCACTATGTTTAAAAGTTGATGCCCAGTTTATTGGCAACGTGGGCGACGTCCAGATGGACGAGCGCGAGCTCTATACCATGACCAAGCAGATGGGCCAATTTATACACAGGTTCAACTATGAGGAAGACCAGTACGGCAAACGACTGTATCCCGGCGACAAGGATTTCAGAAGCACAGCAAAACGCAAAGACGTGCTACCACTCCTTTTCGACCTCAACAACCAGCGAACAGGCGGCACTCTCCGTGACTTTTTCATCGAGGACCTGACAAAAAACAATCAATACATGGAGTTTCTCGGAGGCGAATGGTACTCTGAAGTCTCCGCAAAATTTATCTGGAAAGGCAAAGCCGTTGACATTAGCATGATTATGGCTTTGGAGAAAGAGGGACTTGGCTCTAAATGGGTGATTTCCAATGTGTTTTTCTCGGAGTTTCAAAAATATTTCCCTCACGGAGAGATGGCTGAACGCGAGAAACATTTCCTCCATCCGATGAGTCATGAGCTCGATTTTATGAACATTTACAAAGTATTCAACGATCCGCAAATCATTGAGTATTATGCTTCTACAGATTATCTTCCGGATTATCTGACATTATTTTTCTACGAAATAAAGCAAGGCAACCTGAAATTTGACCATGTCGAAAATGTGAAATTCCATGTTTTCCAGATTGACAACTGGTATTTCGAAGTGTCGTGGTTCAACAGGAGAGGCTACAACGCAGGCTGGCTCATCTCAAACCTTGTTTATCTGAAAGACAACGAAAAAGAAGCACTTTTAAAGATTTATCAACCTAAGAAATGAAGAAATTAGTTTTTTTTGCGATAGTGTTTTTATCATGCCAAGGCGTTTTTTCCCAAAACGTACGCCTTAGCAAAGCTGAAATTGATGAGTATTCCCAGCAGATCCGTGTGCTGACAAGATATCTGGAGGACACATTCTCATTTATTGGAAATCCTGAAGCGACAGCACAGGAAAAAGACATAGTGTTTAAGGAAAGTTATGCGAAAATCTTCAAAGACGACAAAGTCCAGATTGAAGACGACCTTGATGACAACCGCAGCACCTATATAAATAAGGATGTTCAGGCATATCTGAAAGACATCGATTTCTTCTTCAAAGACATAAAATTCACATTAAAGATTAACGATATCGTCCCGCAGACCAACGAATTTGGCGAGACTTACTTCAAAGTGACGATGATGAGAACCATCGCCGGCCACAACATTGTAGGCGACACCGTGAACAACACCTGCAAACGTTTCATGGAAGTTAATGTGGACCCATCCAAAAAAGACATCAAGATAGTTAGCATGTATACCACTAAACCTAATGAGACTGAAGAACTTAGGACTTGGTGGAACAGAATGTCGACAGCATGGAAAATATATTTCGGTGAAAACCAGTATATCTCCGATTCAATTGAAATTAAAGACATCAACCATATATATCGCGACTCAATTGTAGTTGTAAACGACAGTCTTCAAGAAAGCACAATCGCCACTGATATGGCGGTTTTGTACGAAAAACTCACGAACTTGACGAAAACAACCGACATCGACATCAGTTATAATTCATTGATTCACTCTCTTGACCCGCTTTACGAGTTTTCAGAGTTGCAAAACCTCGATATATCAAATACTGATATCGAAGACATCTCCCCTATCAGAAATCTCAATAAAATCAACAAGTTAGACATCAGCAACACTGCGATAACTGACATTTCAGACCTCAGATACACCAATGAAATCAAAAATCTGAAGGCTGACAATATAAAGCTCTATGACATTGAAATCATTGGGCTTTACCATCAGTTGACGAACTTGTCGTTGAGCAACACTGAGGTTGAAAATATCAGCATTTTAAGCAACTGCGAGATGTTGACCGACCTCAATATTTCAGGCTCTAAAGTCACAAGTCTCGATTCGATAGAATTGCCTAAATCGCTGCGTTATATCAACCTCAGCGGAACCGAGATTTCAGACCTCACACCACTTGAAAGTCTTGAAAACATGCAGGTTTTAATTGTTGACGACACACGTGTCAACGACCTGTCACCACTCTCAAACTTAATGAAACTCAATGAGTTGCAGTGTAGAAACACAGAAGTCAACGACATTATGCCGTTAAAAGACCTTCCGCAACTCGTGAGAATTTATTGCGACAACACACAGATTGACTCAGAAAAAGCCGACCTTTTCAGACAAGAGAATCAAAATGTGATGGTTATTTATGAGACAAAGGCATTGCAGGACTGGTGGGACAGACTACATGTCTCGTGGAAAAAGGTTTTTGCGGCACAAAACAACACCGACGTGAATCCAAGTCCGGAGGATCTTCATGCCATCATCAGCATGAAATCGCTCACTTTGGATCCTTTCTTCATGGATGCCATGCCTATCGAGCGACTCACGAACCTTGAGCGTCTCAACATCGAAAACACGAAAATCGTTGACCTCGCTCCTCTTCACGGATTGCATAACCTTAAATATCTCAATCTGAAGAATACAAAGGTAAACACGCTGTTACCGATAGAAAACCTGAGCAATCTTCAGGAAATCAACATTGAAAACACAAGCATTTGGAATCTTGAGCCACTATGCAAGATGAATAATCTTGTGTTGGTGAACGCAGAAAACTCCAAAGTCAAGTCGGAGCAAGCATTTGCGCTGAAATCCGCACAGCCAAAGGTGATGATAATTTATCAGACTGAAGATTTGAGGACATGGTGGAACATGCTTGACAACAACTGGCGCGAGGTGTTCAGAGGCATTGTGGAGATGGATTCAAATCCGACAGCATTGCAGCTCCAGACCGTTGCCAATATTGAAGAAATCGTCATCGACTCAAAGACTGTTATCACAAGTTTGGAGCCATTAACCAAGCTTTTGCACCTTAAGAAGTTGGTTATCAAGGAAAACCACATCACTGATTTGAGTCCGTTAAGCGATTTGAAACAGCTTCAGGAGCTGAATATCAATGGAAATGCCATCAACGACATCAGTGTTTTGACGAAAGTGAAATCATTGGAAGTGCTTTCATTTGAGAACACCAGCGTTATTGACCTCAATCCGCTTGAAAACATGAAAAAGCTTCGTGTTTTGGATATTGCCAACACTAACATCAAGAATATCAAGGTGTTATCAAATTGTACGGCACTTGAGGAACTGAATATCGCTAACACCAATGTGAGGAGTTTATCTCCTGTCGAGAAAATCAGCACATTAAGATACATCAAGGCGTTCAGCACCAAGATCAAGGCGAAAGAAATTGAAGCTTTGAGAAACAAACGCCCAGAGCTTAATATCATCTATCATTAAGATTATCAATCAGATAATCCATGTGATTGGGAATGCATGCTCTTTCATGAATTCATTTGTCGCTTCTTTATCGTCGGCGAAACCCAGGAAATAACCGCCGCCGCCTGAGCCACATATCTTTATCTGGAAATGTACGTCTTTTCGTTTCAGCGAGAAGAGCGGAAGCATGTTGTCGGTAATCATCGGACGAAGCATAACTGTCTGATAATAAGACAGATGCGCCAAATCGTCGAAGAATTTATCGACATCGCCAGAGACTAAAGAGTCGATGCAACGACCCACAAAAGGATAATAAAGCTCATCGAAAGCTTTCAGGTAGCGAGGGTCTTCTCGCTGTTGTTTGAAATAGTTGACAAGAGTCTTCGTCTCGCTCTTTATCTTACTGTCAATCAAGAAGATATGTATGTTTTCAGGGATAAAATCTTTATCCAGGACTTGCACTTTCTTATCTTCGGTGAGGATAAACGGCTTGCCAAGATAACATTGCAGCGGGTCGAGTCCGGAGCTACTGCCGTGGAAACAGTTTTCCATGTCGCCAAGGAACTCTTTAAGCACTATCAAATCGTCGATTTCCTTTGATTTGAAGCGGTCGTAGACAGCGGCTGTAAGAGCGCCGGAGCTTCCCACGCCATAACCTGAAGGGATGCATGAGTCGAGGAAGAGACCTTTTTTCAGTTCTGCCCTAAACTTCTCTATATCAATATGTTCGGTAAAATATTTATCGCTTTCAAGATAATTGGCAAAGGCGTGCAGGCTACGGTTTGAAGAGTAGTTCTTCTTGCCGTGGTTGCGCCAGATATAATCCCAATGCGACTCGCCAGTGTAAAGAGGCATGAGAAGTGCCGGAGAGCCAAAAATCATCGAGTATTCTCCAAAAAGAATCACCTTACCGTAGTATTTTTTTATTTCCATGTTAGTAATTGTATTGTTCCAAATTATTTTGCACAATATCGTCAATACATTGATTATCATGACAATATTGTAAAAGGTTATCTTTTATAAACTGTTTGACTTGACTGTCGCAGGCATCCGGATAGAGCAGATGCACATTAGGACCCGCGTCGAGGGTGAAACATGCAGGGATATCGGTCTCGCGACGGAACTCACGCACTAAATCTATGATTTTCATGGTATTAGGCTCCATCAATTTGTAAGAAGGCGTTGATGTTGCCATCATATCATGAAGTTGCAGAGCCTCTGCCTCAGCGATGTTGATAAACTCTGTTATGTCGCCGTTTTTCAGCACTTTCAGCAGACGTTCGGTGTTCTCGCGTGCGGTGGCATAACGCTGTTCCGCCAAAGGATGTCCGTTCATGAGCGAGTGTCCCACGCGTGACGAGACGCTTTTTTCTTTATTTGAGACTATCAGAATGCTATCGTGATACGATTTAAAGACCGGATGCACCATGTTTTCCAGTGGAACCGCATAATCATCGGAGCTGTCCGGAAATGATGACGTAGCACCCCACAATGACATCACAGGAAACACGGAGCGTGCCGCACTGCCTGATGCGAGGCGTGAAAGAAACGATGCCTTGCGCATATCAAGTGGCGTAACATCTTGATTAACAATCTTTTCAATCTTTAGAAGACATAACACCAGTGCGCTCATCGAGGCGGCACTCGAGGCTATACCCGATGAATGAGGGAACGAGTTACTGCTCTCAATTTCAAGGTTAAGACCTTTTAAAAAATTAAAATACTGTTGATTATCAACAAGATACTTCTCGATTTTTTCTTGAAACTTCGGTGACTCCTTGCCTTCAAAAAGGAAACGCATGAAATAATTCCCAGCAATATTTTCACTGACTTTGATATGCGTTTCGGTGTGACAGCGGCTCAAAGTGAAACTGATTGAAGGGTTGTTTGGCAACTGATTACCATGTTTGCCCCAATATTTCACAATGGCAATGTTTGAAGGAGATACCGATGAAACTGAGAACTCGTTCATAATTAATTTTGTTTCAATTATGATGCAAAGATAACGATTTTTTCAATTAAAAATATAACATAATTAGAAATTTTACGTTAATTTTGTAACCTCATTTAAAGTCATACTATGAAAAAATTACAAGTACTTGTTTTGATAATCGCTGTCGCAATAGCATCTGTTTCTTGTTCAGAAAAGAAAACCGAGAACCGCAAGGACCGTTCCGTAGGCGGCACTTCAGAAGTTTTGCTTGTGACACAAAACGACGAGCAGTGGAATGGCGTGATGGGACAGGCTGTCCGCGACTTCTTCGAGGAGGATCAATACGGACTTCCGCAGCCAGAGAAGAACTTCCGTGTGGCGCATATCAACGTCAACGCGCTCAACGACATGTTTAAAAAACACCGTAACCTCATCATCGGCGAGATTATACACGACTTGCCGAACCCGATTATCGAGACACAGGCCGACTGGCAGTCAGCACCGCAATATGCCATAAAAATCAAGGCAAAAGATGCCGAATCATGGGTAAAAGTATTTGACAGTCAGAAAGATGAGTTAAAAAACATTTTCGACAAAAATGAACGCGCACGTTTCATGGATTTCTTCCGTCCGATGTTAAACACCAAGGTTGTTGAGACATTGAAAAAGGTGTACGGTATCACCATGACGGTGCCGGATGGATATTATATTGCGACCAACAAAGACTACTGCACCTGGCTCAGAAAAGAAGAGACCGACAAGAGTTTAGGCTTGATAATCTATCAGTTACCATATACAAGCACTGAAGATTTGAGCGAGGCTCGCCTCATCAAGGTATGCGATTCCATAACTCATAAATACATCCCGGGGCCTGCTGACGGCAGCTACATGACTTTGGATAAAGAGTTTGTGAAACCTGTTTTCAGGGTCGTTCCTGACTTCCCTGCAGGTTATGCTGTTGAGATGCGCGGACAATGGAACACGGTAGGCGATTTTATGGGCGGACCATACGTCGCTTACACTGTCGTCAATCCGGAAGCCAACAAACTTATTACTGTCTACGGATATGTTTATTATCCTAACAAAGCTAAACGCGACTTGTTAAGACAGCTCGAGACAATCATCTGGAGCTTAAAGTTTTAACTTCTGACCAACCTTCAACTCACTGGTTTTCAGGTTGTTTTTCTTCTTGATATACTCAACGGTGACGTTGTATTTCTTAGCGATTTTCGTGAGGTTATCGCCTGATTTCACTGTGTAGACGGTATCACCGGAAGTCTTCGGCTGCGATGCAGTTGTCTGACTCTCAGGTGGATACACCTTCAGTTTCTGTCCGACCTTGATGGTATTTGACTGCAGGTTGTTCCATTTCTTCAAATCGGTGACCGAACATTTGTATTTCTGAGCAATTTTGCCCAATGTCTCGCCCGATTTCACCACGTGGATGGTTTGGGTAGTCGAGCGTTCCACAGGTTTAGCGTTGCCAGCCTGTGCCATAGGTGCGCCGGAGCTGTAAACTATCAGTTTCTGACCTATGCTGAGGTTGTCAGACTTAAGGTTATTCCACGACTTAAGCTGTTTTATGCCGACATGATATTTCTTTGCGATACCGCTCAATGTCTCGCCTTTCTTCACGATATGAACGCTTCTGTCGGAGATCTGTTTCATCTGCTCCTGCAGCTTTTCCTTGTCAATGCCGCTCTTTGTCTTGAAGGTATACAGTTCCTTCTCGTGGTCGACATATTCGCCAACATATTTCTCCGGAATCTGCAGCACCAAAGGCTTTTTCGCCGTTGCCGGAATTATAGATTTGGTGTATTGCGGGTTGAAGAATTTTATATCCTCCATCGGGATGCCGAGCATCTCATGAAGCTGATCGAAATGAAGCACATCGTGCACCATGACTGTATCGACACCATTTTTAATAATACCCGGGTCGAGAGGACAGATGTTATGTTCGGCAGGATAATTCATCACATAATTCACAGCGATGAAAGCAGGGACATAACCACGTGTCTCGCGAGGCAGATACGGCCATATTGCCCAGTAATTCTTGATGCCGCCGGCTCTACGGATAGCTTTTTTCACGTTGCCCGCTCCTGAGTTATATGCCGCGAGAGCAAGGAACCAGTCACCGAACATGCCGTAGAGGTCGTTAAGATGCTGGCATGCCGCCTCCGTTGATTTCAGCGGGTCGTAACGGTCGTCAACGAGAGTGGTGACGTTGAGTTTGTAGACTTTTCCAGTGGCGTACATAAACTGCCAGAGACCTTTAGCGCCAGCCCACGAGCCTGCACGCGGGTTAAGAGCCGACTCCACAACAGCCAGGTATTTCAACTCGAGAGGCATGTTATATTTGTCGAGAGTCTGCTCGAAAAGTGGGAAATAAACATCGGCAAGTCCCAAAATTCTCTCGGTTTTATCACGTTTTTGAACTGCATAGACATCGATAAACGACTTCACATGTTTGTTGTAAACCAACTCCATCGTAGTATTGCGGTTCAGTTCCTCAATACGCTGCGCGTAGATACTGTCGGGATACGACGGGATATATCCTGGAGGATAGTTGCAAGTGTTGGCTTTACTCTCATCAAAATATGGAATAACCTTAAGAGTATCAATCATTTCCAACATATCCAACGACTCATCGACGATACCTTTTCCAGAGTTTTCATCGTCGAAAGCCTTCTGAATCTGCTCCTGAATACTATCCGGAAGATTAGGATTTATCGAGTCCAAATCAAGGTCATAATCGAGGATAGAAGTGTCGATAGAATCGTTCATAAGACGCTGATTAGCGACAATGGTATCGTTTATTGTGTCGCCAACTTGCGCAAACATCAAGAAAACCAAAAAAATGCAGTTCATTTCCAATATTTTTTACAGTGCAAAATTACAAAAAATTTCAATAAAAATAACGCATATATCTAACAAATAAGTATCTTTGCAGCTTAAAAATTAATATTTGGAATTAATCTTTAAAAAATGAAGAAAATATTACTTAGTTTAGTAGCTTTCGCTATGGTTTTGAGCCTTAAAGTGAACGCTCAGGAGCAGAAAACTCCGGATTGGAAAAGATGGCATTATCTCTCTGAAGAAGAGATGCATTCGCCAGTTAGAAATGAGAATTTCGTTGAGACCGACCCGCCGACAGGCACGCCTCGTTTTGTTGCTGAGTTTGAGCCGATGCAAGGTGTTATGATTCGTTACCCTCTCGGAATTCCTACAAGTTTGGTGGCACAGCTTTCGAACAACTGCCATGTTTACTGCGTGGTTTCATCGTCATACCAGAGCAGCGCACAGAGCGAGTTCCAAAGTGCAGGTGTCAACATGAGCAATCTCAGTTTTGTGAATGCACCTTCTGATTCATATTGGATCCGCGACTACGGTCCGTGGTACATTTTCGAGGACAGGACACCTGCTATCGTTGACAACAGATACAACCGTAACCGTCCGAATGACGACAATATGTCGCAGGTTTTCGCAACATATTGGAACATCCCAATGTACGGCATGAACCTGACACACACCGGTGGTAACATGATGGAAGACGGTCGTGGACACGGTGTCAGCGACGAACTCGTGTTCCAGGAAAATAACAACAACGAGACCAACGTGCGCAACAAGATGCGCGATTATCTCGGCATCGACCCGTATCATGTCACCATCGACCCGCAAGGTGACTACATCGCACACGTCGACTGCTGGGGCAAGTACCTCGCACCGGATAAGATTTTGATTGCACAGTTGCCTTCAAGCAGTTCACAATACGCTCTGTATGAGCAGGTGGCAAATTACTTCGCAACAACCAACTGCTGCTGGGGCTATCCTTATCGCGTTTACCGCGTTCAGGAACCAGGTGGAAGCACACTCGCACCATACACTAACTCATTGATTCTGAACAAGACAGTGTATGTGCCATTGGGCAGCAATTCATCATATAACCAGCAAGCCATCGCTGTTTATCAGGAAGCCTTGCCAGGTTATGAAATCGTTGGCGTCACCAACAACGATTGGTACACTGGTTGGGAGAACACCGACGCTCTTCACTGCCGCACTCGTGGTGTGATGGACTTCGGAATGCTCTTTGTTGACCACAGAGACGTTAAGTTCGGTGTTCAGGAATGGCAGGATTCTATTGCTATCACAAGTAAATTCATCGCTTACAGCGGTCAGGATTTGAAGCAGGATTCACTCCTTGTTTATTATAGCATTGACGGTGGCGCTTATCAGGTTGCACACATGACAGCAACAGGTGAACCTGACGAGTATGTAGGTTACATCAAAGGTTATCAGGGTGAGTCAGAAATTGATTACTACGTTTTTGGTGCTGACGAGTCAGGACGCAGATACACACAGCCAGTGTTTGCCGAGTTAGACCCACACCATTTCACAATGGAGGAACACACACCTATCACTCCAACTGAGCCTACAATCAGCGTTGACGAGATTGTCTTTGAGGAGATTACAAATGTGACATTCACCATCTCGAACAATACAGCTAACCCATTTACAATCAACAGCATAGAAGCTCTTGATGACTATCTTATTGTTGTTGATTACTCATATGCAGGCACACTTCCTGCAACACTTACTGTTGGTGAAAGCTGGGAAGTCAATGTTTATCCGTATTTACCAGTAGCTAAGGGTTATTATGAAACATCTATTGAAATAGTCACTGATATTGCAACACAAACAATTCCTGTTAAAATCAACGAGAGCATTTATACCAGTGTTGACGAGAACAATGTGGCAAGCTTCGAGGTTTATCCTAACCCGATGAACAACACCTTATATATTAACGGTGATGTTAAGGATGTTACAATTTTCAATGCTGTCGGTCAGCAGGTTTTGTTTGTTGAAAACGCAAATGAAATCAATGTTGAATATTTGAGCGAGGGCTTGTACTTCGTGAGAATCAGCGACAAGAACGGAAACAGCATGGTGAAGAAGATCGTGAAGAGATAAAAAATATGCGTAGGGACGCGCCGCGGCGCGTCCCTACATTTTTTAAAAAAAATTGTTGTGCGTATCAAAAATTGTTGTATTTTTGCAGCGCAATTGAGGTCGGGTTCTACTAACGGTTAGGTAACGACACTCTCACTGTCGAAATAAGGGTTCGATTCCCTTACCCGATACGAAAAAGCACCGAAGATTCGGTGCTTTTTTTGTTTTTATGAAACTTTTTTCTATCTTTGTACCCGAAAAATCATCTAAATCATGAAAAAAATATTCTTATCTCTCGTTTTGGCATTGGTGGTCTTATCAGCTAAGTCACAAGATTTTTCGGCAGTTTGCGAAACAGGACAGACTCTCTATTACACTATTTCTGATAAGGCAAACCATCAGGTAACAGTCGTTGCTCCCAGTGAGGATCCGGACTATCCATGGAGCGGATTTACTGCGCCCTCGGGAAAAATTATAATTCCTAATACAGTGACAAACAACGGCGTTGAATATGTTGTCACAAGAATTGGTTATGAAACGTTTGAAGGCTGTGGTATAACCGAATTGACTATTCCAAACACAGTAATGATTATCGACTATTATGCTTTTGAGGAATGCTACAGATTGAAAGAACTGTTCATCCCAAGCTCGGTGGCAGAAATAGGCGACAGGGCCTTCAGCAGATGCGATAGTCTCGAAAAAATAGAAATTGACCCTAAAAACCTGTTCTACGACTCAAGAGACAACTGCAACGCCATCATCAAAACAGAAACCAACACATTGATTTGTGGATGCAAAAACACTGTTATTCCAAACAGCGTAACCGAAATCTTCCAATGGGCTTTCTATTTTTGTGAAGGGATAACCTCTATTGATATTCCTAATTCAGTGACTAAAATAGGCGGTTCGGCTTTCGATTATTGCAAAGACCTTAAAACCGTCACATTTTCTAATTCGTTGAAAGTCATCAGTGGTTGGGCTTTCGCCAGTTGCGAAAATCTGACGGAAATAACAATACCGAATTCTGTCAAAGAAATAGGCGGAAACGCTTTCAGCGGATGCCAGAGTTTAAAATCATTGACTTTGTCTAACTCTTTGAAAAAAATCGAAGGATGGACTTTCAAAGATTGTGTCGCCTTGGAAGCAGTTATCATCCCAAATTCTGTAACTTCCATTGACAATGACGCTTTTGCAGGATGCACCAGTCTGAAATCACTGACAATTCCAGAATCGGTCACCTCCATCTCAGGCAGGTCGTTCTCAGGATGCTATAACTTGGAAAAAATAACAGTCGCACCTGGAAATACAAAATATAATTCAAACAACAATTGCAATGCGGTGGTCACAAACGACGGCTATTTTATTTTAGGATGTAAAAATTCGGTAATACCGGAAGGGGTGATTTGTATTACAAACCATGCCTTTTCAGGATGCAGCGGTCTGACACAAATAACCATTCCTAACACCGTAAAATATATTAACCACAACGCTTTCGTCGGTTGCTCCGGACTGACAGAGATAGTGATACCGAGTTCTGTAACTTATATTGAGGGTAATGCTTTCGGAGACTGTATCGGACTGAAATCACTGGTGCTTCCGGAAAGCATAAAATATATCAATAACAGTTTCCACGGATGTAGCGGTTTAGAGACTTTAACAATTCCAAACTCTGTAATAAAAATTTACAATGGAGCTTTCAGTGGGTGCAGCAGCCTGAAAACACTGACGATTCCGAGTTCGGTGTCAAAAATTGAAAATAGAGCTTTCAGCGGATGTAACGGACTGGAAAAGATAGTCGTCGACCCAGAAAACCAGAAATACGACTCAAGAAACAACTGCAACGCCATTATTGACACAGAAAACAATGAATTGATTTTAGGCTGCCGCAATACTATTATTCCGAACGATGTCACCAGCATAGGCGATGAGGCTTTCAGTGGTGAGATCGGCAAAATAACCATACCGGCTTCGGTAAAGATGATCAACGACATTGCGTTTTGGGAGTGCGTAAAAACCGTTACAGTGCATGCCACTACACCTCCTGAGCTGGGAATAAATGTTTTCTATGAAATGTATTCTCCTTGGGGAGAGAAGGTGAGCGACGAACATCAAAATGAATATAAACTCATCGTCCCTTGTGGTTGTAAACAGGCTTATGAAGAGTCTGAGTGGGGCTCTTATTTCCCGAATATCATAGAAGATTGTAAATAATCTATTCTGTCACGTAAGGATTATTTCGTTTTTCGTCACCGATTCTCGTTTGAGAGCCGTGCCCGCAGTATGCCATTGTGTCATCTGGCAGTTTGTAAAGCACCTCTCGAAGGCTTTTTTCTATTGTTGAATAGTTGCCTCCAGGGAGGTCGCAGCGTCCGATTCCCCTATAAAATAAGGTGTCGCCGGTGAAAACGATTCCGTCCTTTTCATCATAGAAACAGATATGTCCGGGAGCGTGACCAGGGGTGAATAACACTTTCAACTCGTCGTCGCCAATCTTGATAATATCGCCATGGTTGAGATCTTTTGTCGGATTCAGACAGCGGTCTTGAGCTAAATTGATGCCGAAAGCAGCGGCATACATCCAAACCTTGTCGTATAATGGCTTCTCAATAGGATGCGCAGCCAGTTCAACATGATATTTGTCGGCAAGGATTTTGTTACCCATCACATGGTCGATGTGCGAATGTGTATTGAGCAACATCAAAGGTTTCAGACCATTTTTGTCGATGTAATTTAAAATCTGTGCATCCTCAAATGGCTCGAAATTGCCTGCATCGATGATAACGCACTCCTTGTTTTCGTTGTAAACGATATATGTATTGACTTGTATCTGATTGAAAACGAATGTCTTAACTGATAACATATTAATCAACTTTAAGTAATGAAACCACTTCGTCGGTGTTAATCATATTCATGCATTTGAAGTGTCCTTTCGGGCATTTTTTATAGCCGAGTTTTGAGCAAGGACGGCATTTCAAGCCTTTTACTTCGATGATATGTGATTGAATATCAAGCTTTTCTGGATAATACTGATACATTCCGAACTCAGGGACGGTGTTACCCCACACGGAAACCATCGGTTTATGCAATGCTGCGGCAATGTGCATCATTCCCGTATCGCTTGTCAAGACCGCCTTCGCCATCTTAATGATTGACGCCGACTGCTCGAGATTGAGCATTCCGACAGGATTCCAGACGTTCTCACCTACTGCGTCGGCAATGACTTTAGCACGCTGCATGTCACCGGGACCGCCAAGCAAAATCACAGGTTCGTCAAGTTTTTCAATGATTTCGATGATCTTATCAGACGGTATCACCTTGGTATTATAGCTGCCGCCGACAACAATCGCATAAAAACCGTTTCTGAATTCCTCAGGAATATCAGGTTCCTGCATCATATTCGTCTCCGAAATGTAAAATTCAAGACCGCGACCGTCGTTTTTCACGCCAAGCGGTTCCACTGCTTCGAAATACCTGTCAACGATATGACAATCAGGTAACTTGTTGATTTTGAATGTTGTAAGCAACATCTTCTGAAAATCCAGCTTATGAAACGAATGATGCTCGCAACCTAATGCCATACAAACCCGTTTCGAGCGGCTATTCTTCTGTAAATCAACGACATAGTCATATTCTTCTTTCTTGAGTTCCTTTATCGTCTCACGAATTGAGTTAGTATATTCGATGGTCTTGTCGACATACGGATTGTTGTGCGAGAGACTTGCAAACTTATCTTTCGTAAGTACATGAAGCTCAATATCATCGTCCATCCTTTTGATGCAACGGATGACAGGAGTTGTGAGGACGATGTCGCCGATAGAGCTGAAACGGATGAGTAATATCTTCATTTTTAGAACTTTTTATTTAAAGTATAACGGCTAACTCCCTTATAATCAACCGATTGATGATCTTTGAGATATAAAATCTCGCTATCGTTGGCGGTGTATTCGGTCTGCTCCATGCTGACACAGCGGTCTTTAGCCCATTGTGCCATATAGCTGTTGATTGACACTGTATAAACCTTATCAGGATCAATAGGTTGGCCGTTTTCGAGACTTACTTTTGCGTTGGTGTATGTTATCTTACCGTCGCTGGCACGGTTACCATCGATGGTATAAGTGATACCTGACACATGAGTGCAGTCGCCGTCTTCCGTCGATGCAACATTCAGGTAATCCTCAATCTGTCGGCCTGTCATCTTGGCAATTACCAACTCATTATTAAACGGGTCGAGGGCAAAAATGTCGGCTTTTGTGAGGTCTCCACCATGCAAGCTGTCGAGACGCACGCCGCCTGGGTTCTGCATGCCGATGTCGGTCTTGACAATATAACGGGCGGCATCGGCCATAAAAGCTCCAAGAGCATCCCAGCCGTCGAACTGGGTCGTGGCACGACCTAACACAGTGTGGAAATCAGGGTTGGCATAATAACCGTCGACTTCTTTCTGAATGTCGGCATCTACTTTTGTAACTTTCTTCAAATCAATAGGTTGGGCTTCTACAGAAACGATAGACCCATCTTTAAACTTGATTTTACTGACGGTTGTGTAAGTGATATACGACTTCGACTGAGTGTAAAGCACACCCGAATCGAACTGTTTTGTGCAAAGATCGTGAGAATGACCGCCGATAATAAGGTCAAACTCAGGAAATTCCATAGCGAACTGGGTCTCTTCAGGCATTCCGCAATGTGACAAAAGGACGAATACGTCGCAGTCGTCTTTGAGATTAAGATAATCAGGAATCACCTTCTCGGCCGGTTTGAAGTCGACATTTTTCATATTTTTCTCATGCGAACTCGGTTTTCCGTGGTTCTCGGTCTCAATCATTCCGAGGAATGTGACTTTAACATCCTTGCCATCGATTTTTCTTGTGACTGTCACATACGGAGGCAGTTTCAAATCAGGATAACCTGTAAAATAGGCGTTAGCGCAGATCACAGGGAATTTTGCGGTATTGACAAAATATCTGATTCCTTCGATGTTGCCGTCAAACTCGTGGTTGCCGAGTTCCGAAACATCGAAACCTAACTCATTCATCATGTTTATCATAGGAAAATTCGAGTGATCCGGAAATCTGTCGTTATAAGGATTGCCCGTGCGGTTATCGCCAGCACTCACAATGATAAGCTCAGGGTAAAGATTGCGCAAACTGTCGACAACATAAGCAAACTTCGGCATATTTTCAATCTTTGCGTGCATGTCGTTTACCGACAATATCACCAATTCCTTCTGATTGCTTGAGTTGTTAGCATTCTTCGGCTGCTTTACAGCGCATGACACCAGTAATACGCTGATAATCAAAATGTTAATTATACGTTTCATATTATTAAATTATTTTCATTAAAAATCTTCTCAACAGCATCTTCATATTCATCCAAATGATTGACTTTCTTCACTTTACGCCACACATTCTGAGGGTCATCGAAGATGTTCATCATATATTTCCACAGTTCCTTCATGCTTCCGATGATTTTAGGACTGCCACCGGCGTGATGCAAACGATTGATATACAAATCAACAACAAAACTATGCAAACGTTGTTTTTTATCTTGTTGATTATCAATGTTTTTAATCTCTTCAGCAAGGAATGGATTTGTCAAGAGACCGCGACCGAGCATTATAGCACTGGATAAGGAAGATAAGGAGGATAAGACGGTATTGTAACGATCTGTTGTGAAAATATCGCCGTTGTAAACCAAAGGTTTGTTTATCAAAGGTATCAATTGGACGAATTTCTCGATTGATGCCTCGCCGGTATACATCTGTTTTCCGATGCGTGGATGGACGATTATCTCACTGAAAGGCAATGAATTAAACGTTTCTATGAAAGCGTTGATCTCCTCATCGTTGTAATATCCGAGGCGGCATTTTATGCTGAATTTGATGCCTTCGATGCCATCAAACACCTCGTTTAGCATTTGTATCGTGCGATTCGGGTCGGCCATGAGACCGCAGCCACGGGTTTTGTTGGCGACACGCGGGAACGGGCATCCCATATTCAGGTTAAACTCAGGATATCCCATTGATTTACATTGATTTGCAAATCTAACTATCTCTTCGGCTGTGTTGCTCAAAATCTGGGGCACAACGGTTTTTACATCGTTAAACTCGGGATTGATTTCCTCTCCGCGCAGACTTTTCGAGTTATCTTTCTGGATTCCGGTAAAAAACGGAGTGTAATACTTGTCGATACCGCAAAAATGCTTCCTGAAAACATTGCGGTATACAACATCGGTAATCCCTTGAAACGGCGCAAGACTCAGTGTTTCCATTGTTTTTTAAGAATTAGTTTGACAATGGTCATTGCGACGAGCAAGGCTGTCATGAAGACCGAAATTTTGTATAAATAATCGCCGTAACGGACGTAAAAAGTCAGTTTGTCGTTGGTTTTTATGGTGTTTCGCAACGCTGTCTGTTCCCAGTATTTACTTTGCTCTATAATATCTCCACGCTGGTTGATAAACCCGGAAATACCAGTATTTGCTGAACGAGCCACGCTTCGACGAGTTTCTATGGCACGCAGTTTCGAGAACTCAAGATGCTGTTTATGCCCAGGCGAGTTGCCCCACCAGCCATCATTTGTGATTACGAACAGCATGTCGGCACCTTTTCTCACGAACTCGGTTACATATTCACCGAACACCGATTCATAACATATCAACGCGGCAACTCTATGATTATCAAACGATAACGTCCTTGCTTCGGAGTCTTTTTTCAGTGTTCCCACAGTACCTCCAAGGTCGAGGGCGCTGTCTTTGAGCATCCGCATAAACCACCATGACGGCATAGCCTCCGCTCCAGGTGTCAGTCGCGACTTATGATAAAGCTGTATCGAGTCTTTTGTAATCAAAGTGGCGGTGTTGTATGCGTAAAAATATTTGTCAACATCATAAAACTTACGCGCTGCAAAGTCGTTTTCGGAACCGTCGGGAGCCAGTCCGTAGGCACTGATGCCTATCACATAACAAGCCTGCGGATATTTATCGATAAAACGACGTAACTCCTTGATTGAATAATACTTATCAATATTATCGAGCCAAATATTCTCTTGTATAGCCGACTCCGGACTCACCACAAAACGAGTGTTTTCAGTCATCAAAGGAGCTGCAACAGAGAGGTTTCGCTCCATTATTTGCTTTGGATTCAAGGTGAATTCCTCGGTGTAAGGGTCGAGATTCGGTTGAACGACGACGATTTCGACATCAGAGCCTTTCTCATCGTAGCAAGCATACTGTATTTTGCTGACAATCAATGGGATGAATAAGACTAATAGAACATATACGACGTGTATTTTTTTATCATCTTTTAACAGCTTATACACTAAAATATTTGCTAGCAACACCCAAATTGTGCCGCCGGAGATGCCAGTGATTGAGTACCATTGCACCCAAGTATGATAGTGCGTAAAGACATTGCCGAGGTTAAGCCACGGCCAGTTGATTTGCCAGTTGAGATGCAGGTATTCAAATGCTAACACAAAGATTATCAGCAAGTAATAACCTTTTTTATTGTCGTAAAGCCTCGTTTTCACAAAATGATAAGCCCAGAAAACACATGTCATGAAGAGGCTGTTGAGGACTATCATGCCAATAGTGCCGAGGGCTGTGGATTTCCACACCCACCATGTAGTGAGGGCGTTCCAAATCAAAAATGTGATGGAGGAAATCCAAAAAGAGTAATGTTTTTCTTCGAGATAAAGCAAGGGAACGAAAGCAATGAATGCGAGAGGTGCCAATCCTCTCACCGGCCATGCGACGGCTATCAAGAGACCGCTCAGCACCGCCAAACCCACTTTCGTCATCGTCTTCATCACTTGATTCTCAATAGTTTAGAAATCTTGAAGCTATCGTCCAAGAAGACAATCGAAGCGTTGGCGTTACGTTCGATTTGGTTGATGCTCTCCTCGAAAAGCTCACAAATCTGAGCCACATTCCTTATATTAATAAAAGGTGCAAAGTTTTTTGTAAAGTTCTTCTCATCGGTTGGGAGCATAACATCATCAGGCATGTTATTATTGAATAACAACGAGTTATGGAATATATTCAAGCCATATTCCAGAAATTCCTTTTGTTTTTCGCGTCCCAAAGGTTTGATGTCGTTTGCCACCAAGTCGATGAGTTCTGAAACGGCACCCTTGAAGCAGTAGCGCATCCACTTTTGGAATGTGTTAGCGTAAAGTTTCTCATCATCGTGATCCTGCGCATAATGCTGGGCTAAAATCCAGTTGCCATTCGACAAGGCGGCAGCGTCGTATGCTTCCTGTTCGGAACATCCAAAACGTTGAACGAGAGCGTTTTGCGTTTCTTGAAGTCCAAGTTTAGGTACTTTCACCATCACACAGCGCGAGCGTATGGTTGTGAGCAGTTCCTCTTGGTTCTCAGCGATAAGAATAAACAGCGTCTTCTCAGGCGGTTCCTCAATAAGCTTCAGTAACTTATTGGCGCTCTGCACGTTAAGTTTCTCAGCCATCCAAATTATCGCGATTTTATATTCGCTTTCGTAAGCTTTGAAGCTGAGTTTACGCATTATCGTTGCAGCGTCGCGCACATTGATGATGCCTTGTTTGTTTTCGATATCAAGTTTGTTAAACCAATCCGAAAGATCGGCATAGCCTTGACAATCAGTGAGATACTCACGCCAATCGGTGATAAACAGATCAGATTCCGGATTTTGCTTTACCTCTTTATTGGTAGCTGTCGGGAAAACAAAATGCAAGTCGGGGTGTGTGAGCGTCATAAACTTCTTACACGACGGACACACACCACAACTATCTGATTCTGAACGATTTGTGCAGTTAATATACTGGGCATAAGCCAAAGCAAGAGGCATTTTGCCACTTCCTTCAGGTCCCAAAAACAGCTGAGCATGCGAAACACGACTCTCCTTAACGCTCTGAATCAGGCGTTTTTTAAGGTCTTCGTGTCCGATGATGTCAGCAAAAAGCATTATCTCTTGATGATTTTTTCAGTTGAAACATTGCCTGTCTTGTCAACGATTCTAACGAAATAGATTCCGCTCGCAAAATCAGCAATATTTATTGATTCTGAATCAGTTACATTCTTGGAGATGACTTTCAAACCGATAGAATTGTAAATCTCAACATATTGGATGCCGTCGCCTTTCACGTAGATGACATCGTTTGCCGGGTTAGGATAAACCGCCACATTACTGTCGTCTTCTATCGATTCCACATCGAGAATCACTGTGTTGCCAGGGAAAGTAATGTCGTCGACCCAGCACACATATTCTTCCACATTGCCTGTCTGAGCTGTATAATAGCACCATTTCACAGTATGCTGTCCGGCAGGCAGATCTATCGTATACAAAGTCCAGTCAAGGTCTCCATACAACA
>Ga0310696_10001384_pt1 | contig 35268 bp, 44 predicted proteins | sample AusTroGonzalo_MG_4_FD_203885 | JGI IMG/M metagenome (GOLD analysis project Ga0310696, IMG submission 203885) | Bovine rumen microbial communities from tropical cattle in Woodstock, Queensland, Australia - Gonzalo_02 (v2) (version 2) | ecosystem: Host-associated > Mammals > Digestive system >... | reverse complement strand
GACCCTTCGTCTGTATTTCACTAAGGACTGCGGCGGGGCTATACTTTTCATCGATGATCATGAGCTCAATATAATCCGCCAGCGCCCTGTCGTTCCCGATTTTCAGCTGAGGCCCCTTGCTGCTTTCCGCCTGCCGTGTTCGCATGTCTGCCAGGTCGGCGCTGTACCTTAATTCTTCGGTCCAGTCACTGTTTCTATGAATATAAAGCCCTTTCTTTTTTTCGTACGAGATAGTGCTATGATGTACGCCAAGCTCCCGAGCTATCGCACTACAGCTCATGCCGCCGCGGAGCATCCCTTCGATACGTAGTCGGTCCGTACGAGTTAAATGTTTAAACCTTTTTCTCCTCATGTGTATCACCTCCAACAAAAAAGAAAGCGGATGCCGCTTCCTCCTGCATTATCCATTGACGGTGATATATTGTCAAGTGGTTTATGAACAATTTATGAATAGAGCCCCGGAAGGCCGGGGCTTTTGGTTTAGTCGACAGACTCGGCGAACTCCTGGATCGCCCGCTGCGTATGCTGGGGAAAGTCCTTGGACATGGCGCGGAGCTGGTCCACGAGCTCGTGAAGCTCAGCGTTGTCGCTGGTCCGGGAGTAACCGCCATCGGATGAGTAGCGCCCCATGCTATCACGGCGCCGACGGTAGGACCCGCGGCGGCTCATGCCGTCAGCATAGCTGCCGCCCATTCCGTCATCGTAGCTGCCGCCCATTCCGTCGGCGTAGCTCCTTCTATAGGAGCCTGCGCAAGAGTATTCCATCTCGTCCTCGGATTCGATGATCTTGCAGACATTCTTGCAGCAATGGGCCAATTTGTCCACCACATCCAGCGTACCGGCACTCAGCTTATTGCCGGAGCCGCCGTACTCTTCGAGCTCTTTACAGAGCATCTTTTTCAGCTTCATGAGATTCTCGTTCATGTGTTTCTCCTTTCTCAAGCGATTCTGGCCACGGTTAGGTTGGCGTTCTTGACAAGGATCGCAGGTGCAGGATCAGCAGCAGTCAGACCTGCGGACGTGTTTTCCACAGCTATGACAGCGCAGCAGCCACGCGGCACTGTGATAATCGCCGTGCTGGTCACATTGCCGAAGTTCTCGTCCGTCGGAGGCTCAGCCGCGACGGCCGCAGGCGTAAAAATCGCCTTGCTGGTCTGGATCGGCTCGCCGTCGATAGCCAAGGCCACGGAGATCGGGCTGACCGTGCCGTCAGAGGGCACCGCAATGTTGCCGTTGAACGTCACCTGGTACCGGGCAAAGCACCCGGTTCCATTGACGCAGCCACGGAGAGTAAGGATGCCGGAGCCGTTTCGATGGATCACGTAGCCCCTGTTGCACGGAATACTGTCCTGGAGCAGCACGTTTTGGTTCGGCTGTACTCGCTGGACTTCGTTGTATACATACTCAGCCATGCTGCGCCTCCTTAGCCTACGAACCCGCTGCCGCCGCAACCGCAGCCATTATTGGCACAGGTGAAGATTGGCGTACGACCGTACACGGGAGTGCTGGGAACGGGGCAGTTGGACAGCCGGTTATAGAGAGCGTCGACCTCGCTGGAGAATCCCTGCTGGATGAACGCATTCTGAGCCGCCTGAGAAGCAGCCAGAGTCTGCATGTTGATCTCCTGACGGAGGCGGGCGATCTCGTCGTTCTTTGCGTCGATCTTATCCTGGCAGAGCTGGTCAAGGATGCGCTGCGTGGAGGCGGTGTTCGCCGCGATGATGTCACGTACGCCGTCGGAAAGAGCCGCACGGTCAGCGCAATTCTCAGTGGCCACCACATACTTCAGGTCGGCAGTCGCCGCCCGGTTCTCGCAGCAACAGTTCTGCAGCGCGGACTGGAGACCGAACATCTGCTGCATATCGGCCATCTGTCGGGCATTGTTGGCGATCTCGGCCTGTGCGAAACCGTTGGCCACGCCAGCGTTCACATCGGCAAAGCCGTTGCACATCTGGGTGGAGAGCCCGAACACACCGTCCCGGATGCTGGTGATGTTGTCGTTCAGCATAGAATCACGGAACCCATCGTTGATCTGGTTGCTGTTGTTCAACCACGGATACAGGCCATTTCCGCCGCCGAAGCCGCCATTGCCGCCCCAGCCGTTGTTGCCGAGCAGGATGAACAGGAGAATGATCCACCATGCAAAATAATGCTTGTTGCATTTGTCACAATTAAATATTTGGGGATATTATTTTAAATGCGCAAACACAATAGCCTGCAGCTTAGTGACTTTTGTCTGCATGGCTCTTGGGGTCCTATTGAATTCCTCAGCCAAACACTCAATGCTTATTCCGTCGATCATACGCCGCTTGGCGATCGCCCGGTCGCGCTCCGAATGGATGTACTCGTCAATAGTGTGTGCAAGCTGGCTGTTGGCGTAATCCATCACTTTTTCACCCGCCCGGAGCCCTTGCACGTCGGGCACTTTTTGTATCCGGTGTCGCCGCCGGTCTTACGGGTCCGCTTCTTGGTTGTTATCTTGACTTTCTGCTTGCCCATATGTCATATTTCCTCCGACAACAAAGTTGTCACCGCCGCCGTCCGTGTCCTGCTCGATCTCAACGTGGCTTTCTTCCACGGTGAATTGGCTCTCATAAAGCAGCCATCCAAAATTTGATGCGACCAGCAGGACGATGAGCAGCACGACAACCCGAACCAGCCGCCGGTTCGCCGTTTCCATTTGAGCCCGCATGTTTTCGTGCACAATAAACGGAACCGGGGGAGCATTAAATACACTGCCGTTCTTGGGGCAGCTTTCGCAGTCCTTACTCATCAGCGCCTCATTTCAGGATCAGCTTCAGGACTGCGCCGATGATAGCCACGATGACCGCCGCCAGCGTCGTCTTTGAGACCCAGGTGATCGTCTCCAGCTGCTTCTTAATAACAGCCAACTCAGTGCTGTCGTTGGCGAGTTTTTTATTGATCTCCTCATTGGTGTCCTGGCACTCTTGCCGGGTGACGAAAATCTCCTTCAGGCGTTCGATATCCTCATGTTCCAGCATTTTACTCCTCCGTGTAGTAGTTCTTGGAAGACACTTCGAGGCATGCGCCAAGGAATACGGCCACAGCCGTGATCGTCGCCCCGATCTCCGTTGTATAGGGGAGACCCCATACTTTCCCAAGGGTAAGCCAAAGGGTAGCCAAAGCAGGGAGAACGATCAGGGCTATTTTTTTTAGGATGTCGTATGCGCTATTGCTCAGTTTCATTTTTTATTCCTCCAGTTTTGTGTATTGTGGCTTGTTTGTGATATATCCAACACCTTTGTCGGTGAATATTTCATACCAGCCGGATGGGGCCGAATCGATGTAGGAATAGATGTCCCCGCGATGGGCGGTAAACATGATCTTCCCGCGTTTGCTGTCGCAGTTCCGGACGTATACGCTTTTTCCGAGCACCGTGACAAACTTTCCAGAGACCGGCGGGATGTCGATCTCCTCTTCGAACACACGCGGGATGCCGCAGCGGTCCCAATCTGCTTTTTTGTACTTGGTCACCACGACCCCGTATTTGCGGCCCTTTGCCTCCACCAGGTTCTCGTCGTCCATCATATACCCGATGTGTGTTGCGCGGCCTCCTGACAGTTTGAACACCCACCAGCCGCGCTTCGGAAGCTCTTCTTTGAGAGCACAGCGGCCCATCATGGTGTTGGCGTTCACGTCACACTTGTAGAGATGGGTCAGGTTGCAGAGCCACCAGCACCCCAGCCCCGAGCAGTCGTAGGCGTAGAGGACCGTGGCTCCTTCGTCGAATTTCTTTGTACAGAAGTCGATGGCCGCCTGGGCGTAGGTGGTGCCGTCCGGGTACTTGCCCCGGTCCGCTTCCTTCCGCTCGATGATGCGGACGTAGTTCTCTGGCGTCAGCTTTGTATGCTGCCCACCCCATAAGTATGGCTGGCCCACCTGCGACTTTAGGTATTCAATGAACTCGTTCAGCATACAAGCCTCCTATCCGTTTATATGCATTTGTCCGTCAGAGCCTTTGACGTAGCATATACCCATGTGCATTTGCCCATCGGAGCCTTTTACGTACGCAGCGCCGGTAACCAGCCCGTCGCTGCCCTTTACGCGGACCATGGACCGGATCGACCATGAAGCGGTCAACGTGATATCTCCAGTCAACAAGCACATGCTATTTTCGGTGATCAGTACGTCATCCTCATCGAACCATCCGTAGAATGTCTCGCCTGTTATCGTCGGCGTTGGCAGCTCGCCATATTTTTGCCCCCACGTCACCGTCTTTGTGGCCGGATCAACGGAGCCGCCGTCCGCATCAAAGGTAACAGTGTACGTAGAAGCGGTCCAGATCGCGTACAGGGTCAGATCGGCGTTGCCTGAATACGTATCTTCCGGGTCGTAGCTCGTCCCGGTCCCGTCCGCCTTCGTGTTCCACTCCGTCATTGTGCCGCCCGTGACGCCGGTGATCGCTGCCGCCAGGGTAATATCCACGTTGTAGGACTTTGTTTGAGCCTCGGGGGCAGTGCCGTGACCGTTGTTATCATACGTCACGGTAAACGTCAGAGCTTCCCAGATCGCGTACAGGGTCAGATCGGCGTTGCCGGTGTACGTGTCTCCGGGATTATAGTCCGTGCCGGTCCCGTCCGCCTTCGTGTTCCATTTGGAAAACGTGTAGCCTGTTTTGGTTGGCTCTGTAGACGAAAGAGCAAGGCCCTGACCGTATGTCTTCGTTTGATCAGCAGGCGCACCGCTCCCACCGTTCGCATCAAACGATACCGTGTACGTCGTTACCTGCCAGATAGCGTACAGTGTGGCATTGGCATCGCTGGAGTACGTGCCCCCCGGGTTATAACTCGTCCCGGTCCCGTCCGCCTTGGTGTTCCAGCCAAGAAATGTATAGCCTGTCCACGTGGGAACCTGAGACGAAAGCGTCAGATTTACGCCAGGGGCCTTTGACTGTGCGGCAGGCGCACCGGACCCGCCGCCAGCGTTGTACGAAACGGTATAGAAATCTACTTCGTTCGTGGTGACCGTCAGCGTAGCTGACGCCACCAGCTCGATGTACGTGTTTAGATTGCTTCTGGAAGGGCCGATGGTGTATCCGTACTTAGGGACGCCGCCAGCCGTTAGATCAATAGAAATCGGTGTGTAGTTTGCCGACACAGACCCGCCGCTTGTTCGAATGAATCCTATTGCGGTTGTAGACATGGCGGAGCTGTTATAATCTCCGCGGGCCCATGCGTTGCTTCCGGATGTTGACCCGGCAGAGGAGGAATACTTGTAACCCACCGCATAGCTTTCAGCGCCGGAGGGTGGAATGGTGCCGGATTTAACGGTGAGCGACAGGATTATACTGGTTACGGTTTTTGCCCGAAGGGCGGCCAGCGTTGCCTGGTCAAACAGCAACAATGTGGCAAGGCAGGTGCTCCCGTCTTTTCCGACGAGGCACCTGGCTCCGGTGTTTGCAAACAGGGAATAGTCGTCCCAATACGAGCTGTTCCAGCTCGCCCTGGAGCCGCCTTTTATAGTTGCCTGTAACGTGTATGTTTTGCTCATAGGTCAGGAACGTAGATGTAGGCATCGCCGGTGTTCAGCGTCGACGCCATGTCCGCGGGCGGGGTATTCCCGATGTATACGCCAATCCCCTCACGTGCGCTTTGCGGCGTGGTGCCGCCGGTGCCGCCATCTGACACAGAAACGGGGGTGTCCGCTTTACCGTTCACTGCGTCGATGATTTCAACGACTTTTTGGTATAGCAGCCGAAGGTCCTGGTCGAACGCAGCCTTCATGTTTTGCGCGGAAAGATTTGGTTTGTCCGGTAGGTTTTCGATTGTCGCCGGGAATTCCGGAAGCTGAGATACGCTCATGAATTTCTCCTTTGTTTTTTTAATACTACACCGCCGAGAGTGATAAATAGTGCCATGTTCCAGCGGATATGCCTACTTGCCATAGCCGAAGACTACAGTCCAGATGTAGTCATATACCGAGGCGGGAAGTGACAAGCTATCCAGGTATTCCTTAGCCCGCTTTTTCTTGAGCCCTCTGACAGTGTCACCGTTTTCGTCTTTCGCATCTATGGTTTTCCAATTATTGTATATGGTTAAATACGTTTCTGGCCTCAGTCCGTTTTTCTCGCCGCCCTTAGCTTCCTGGTACTGACTGCTGCCCAACGTTGAGATCTTAAACCAGGCAGGGGAGGTGTAGTCTGCCTTTACTTTCCATTCGCCGTCGCTGTTCTTCTGATACACAACGGCGCCCTCAGCTTTGACTTCCGCATCGCTGCTGGGGATCATGAGCGCGTCCAGCTGCGCCTTCTGCTCCGGCGTGTAGTCGTGCTCCATCATCTCGGCCCGCTTTCCGCCTTGGGTGGTGTACTCTTTTAAATCGTACTTCAGGGTGAAGTAGTCCTTTCCGTCTATGCCGGTTTCCAGCGCTGCCTTATATTCTTTGGCGTCCACCAGCTTGCCCATGGATGACTTGGGCCCCTCGTAGGCCCCGAATAGCTTGGGAAGCAGCCGTTCCTCGCCAAAGTATTCGCTGGCTTCAGTCAAAGACCACTTCCCAAACAGGGAGGCGTGAAGATAATGAGCAAGATCCTGTTCGGTTATGAACTGGACCTTTTCCACCCCCTCTTTGTCCACCTTGCTGCCGTACCCCTGCGCCACCGTCTTGATGCCTTCTGCGGTCCTGGCAAGCTGCTTGCCGCCCATGGGCATGATGAGGCTCAATAAATCATCGATGTCGGAAATGAAATTGGTCTCCGTGATCAAGTTCCTACCGTCCTTGACGGCGTCGGCGATGTCGGACAGACCGGACAGGGTGTTTATGATTGCGTTGACGCCGATCTGCGTGTTGCCGTATCTGGTAACGTCCGTATCTTCGCCGATGATCTTTTTTGCATAGTCCTGCCCGATAAGACCGACAATCTGGTTGGCGTACGGAAGCCCGCCCACGAACTCGCCCGCCAGCCGTTGCCCGGCCCGGGTCAAGTCGTAGTCGTCATCGTCATCTGCAAACCCGAACACGATGTCTACAATGGCGCGGATGAAGTCAAACCCCAGCGGTGTGGACCCTACGATGGCCTCGAAGACAGTGTTCATGAGGAACACGCTCACGCCGGTGGACAGGAGCCCCCAGTAATTCTTTTGCCGCACGTTGTCTTTCAGGAGTTGGTAGGTGTTGTTCACCTCCACCTGGAAGGGAGCCACCAGATTGATCACCCGGGAGGTCATGGCTGGGGCCAGCTCGCCTATGCCCCTGCCCGCATGGGTCCGGCGGGTCACGTCGTCCGCGTATTCGATGGCGTTTGCATACGACCGGGAGGCGTTTCTGATCGTCGGCGCGTTGGGGTTCTTCTGATACTGCGTATACGCGGCCCACCAGGTCGCCTTGGCGGATATCTCGTCCAGAGCGCCCAGCATCCACCCGGCAAACTCCTTGGCGCTCTTCAAGGCGCTGTCCGTCAGCTGGAGGCTGTCCATGTACCGGGACGCCAGGAACGTGCTCTGGTTCATGATCGCCTGCATTTCGGCGTTGCCCCGCGCCGCCAGCGCCCAGCTCCTCAGCCCGCCCGCCCAGTGCAGGGGGTTGGGGACCAGGCTCTTGGCGTTGGTGACATTGGATATCTGGATGAGCGCGGAGCGCATGTTCCACAGCAGCGTGTTCTGGATGACCCGGGAGTTGATCCAGTCCAGGGTCTTGAACATTTTACTGCGCATCCCCACGCCGCTGTCCACCAGGGCGCGGTCGATCTTGTGGGACTTGCCCAGGATCGTGTTGGTCCATTGGTCTATGTACCGGATCAGGTTGTCACGGTTCGTTTCGTTCTTGTCCAGATTACGGATTTTGTCGTTGGCTTCCCTGAGATACGCCGCCAGCGGGTCGAACGCCAGCTTATACTCCGCCAGCTGACCGTATTTCAGCATGCCGTTCAATGCGTCTGCGGTATAGTCGGCGCCGGTCCGCTTCTGCATCCACCCGGCGAACCGGCTCTTGGGCTTCGTGGTGTCGCTCTTACCCACGATGGCGGGGGAGATGTCGGTGCTGTTCGTAAAGATCGCCTTCAGGTTCTGCACACCGGAGGCCATTTCCTGAAAATGGTGGAAATAGTCCTCACGGTACTCCAGCCGGTGCATCCGGCTGAGGGAGTCGCCGTTTTTCTCGGCGTTCTGCAACGCGGCTTTTTGCTCTCCCATGACCTTCAGATCATCCCGGATGTTCTCCTCGTACTCTTTAAGATCAGCTTCTGCTTCCTCCACCTTCCGCCGCAGCCGCTCCTTCTGGTCCCACAGATCACGGTATGCCTTCGTGTCCTTGCGGCGCTTCCCGGCCATTTCGGCTTCCTTGGCCCCGATCCGCTTGTTGAGCTCGTCGATCCTGGCCTGCTCGGATTCCTTCCTGGTCTTTAGCCTGGCTTCCTTTTCTTCGATGGCCTTGGTGATCTTGTCCACGTCGGCGTATTTGCTGGTGTTGGGGTAAAGCTGTTCCAGCATCCGGTTCATGGTGTCGATGTAATCGTCGTACATTTGCCGGAATTCCTGCGACGCCTCGTAGAGCTTCTGCCAGTCGTCCCTGAAGTCGCTTTGCAGGTTCTCCAGGGTGTAGGGCCGGGTGTTGACGCCGTATTCCAATTCGGCGAACTTGTGGCCGGTCTCCTTAGCTTTTTGGGCCTCGTCGAAAACCTTCGTCCACACAGCGTCCGCATTGTCCCGCCCATAGGCGCGGCGCAGCTCCGGCAGCGTGTAGTCCCGCTCGGAGACCACCAGCTTGTCGGTGCCCGGCTCGTACGCCCTCACGGTAACAGCGTCCGCGTCCTTGATCCTGACCTTCAAATCCGTATACGTGTTGCTGAATCCCTCGCCTATGTTCTGGATGGCTGCGCTCTTCTTGCTGTCAAAGTGATTCCCTTTTTTGTCGCACACACCCGCCCGGGCTCCGATGTCCAGGACCCTCTGCTGCATCCGCGCCACGCCGTCAGCATAGTTTTTCAGCGCCTGCCGGTGGGGCGTCTCAAATATATCCGTCAGCGTGTCTCTGAGCTCCTTATCTCCGCCGCTGACGGTGTCCAGGAACCGCCCGATATCCTTCAGGGCCCACAGCCCCTTCCCGGGGGTCAGGTTCCTCAGCTGCTCGATGCCTTTCTCCAGCGCCTCGGGCTTGATCTCTGTAAACACGTTGGCGTTCTCCCGCAGGGCGTCGGTGTTGATGCTCCAGCGGATGTCCGGATTGTCCGGTTTGAACCGCTCGGAAAGAGGAATGATGTTGCCCTGGTCGTCGTAGGTCACCGGATCAGCCAGCTTTGCCTGAGAAGATGACCGGAACATGTAGACGGTGCTGTTTTCTGCTTCCGGACGAAGATTGTTGTCACGCACATTATGGAGTATAATTCCATCACGTCCCTCTCTGTTTGCTTGCTCAACGAATTCCATCATGGCGTCTTTGCTTTGCTTGTGGGATTCGTAATCATAACCGGCCACATCTACCACAAGCGGGTTCGCCATTTTCAGATACAAGGGATACAGTTTTCCTGCAATACCGCGTCTCTCCATACTGTCTATGTCTTTCTGCGAGTACATGGAGGGATACTGCTTAATCAGCTCTTTCATCACGCCTGCCGGATAGTACGAATTCGCGGTATCATAATCACCCGCAAAAAACCACTGCTCGCTTGCTTTCGTGCCAGTGTTTGCACCTCTCTTTTCGTTGGAGAACTCCGTGAATATAGCGCGCGATCCATGCCACGCCTTTATGGTATATCCGGCAGCCTGAGCCGCGTGATCGACATCCTGCTGAAGCTGCTGCTTGTCCGCTTCCGTCGCCGTGCCGGACTTGTACTTCTCCGCCAGGCGGAGGTAGTCGGTGTCCAAAGAATTTCGTTCGGAACTATTGCTTTTTCCTTTTGATTCTGCTATTGTATCAATAGAAGCAGATTTCATTCGCTGTTGCGCCCGTTTTTCGGGCCCTCTGGCCTCTTGGTCTGCTTTTTCTGCTACGTTCAAATCAAAGCCAGAACCATCCGGAATTAGAACCCGCGCACAATGAGCCTTGTTTTTGTTTGTCACTTGCACAACCACAGCTACGTTCCCGCGTTCGCCGTTTAAAATAACTGGAGCCGCAAACGTATAGCTTTCAACGCCACGTCCTTTATGATTGTTCTCGTACCCTATTTGAATCCCACGTTTTACGACAGATGGAGCTGCTTTCACGGCAGCAAATTCTGCATTAGTCTTTATGTATCGCGCCATTGTCCCAAGTGCGTCCGCATTAAACAAAACACGCCCGAAGCCCTGACGATCCACGCCATATTTCCTGCTGGCAAAAAACTCGATCAGTGCGTCACGCATTTGTGAAGACGTTCTGCCCTGTTTGCCATCGCTCTTGATAGAAACGACAGGCTCCATGGCGTTCAGCTTTTCTTGGTTATTCTTCAACTGGTCCTTTATGCGTAGCGCGTCTACGTCGCCTGCGCTAAACCGCACGCCATTATCCCGCATTTTGTCCGTATCCAGCGAATACTCCACGCCCGCCTTCTCTCCTGCGGCTTCTGTGAGGGCGTCTGCAAGGGCGGTTTGAACGTCCAGAAAGGCCTGTTCCCGGGCTTCTGCGCCGTAGTCTGTCATGGTCACCGTGGTGCCCTCCGAGGCGTCCCTGACGCCTTGGATGAAGTCCACCAGGTTTTGCGCGTCCCGAGCAAAGTCCTGATCGTCGGACAGGTTGTATTTCTCCTTCAGCTCTTCGAAGAGCTGGTCCATCTTGGAGGCGTTTTTGAATTGCGGGTTGCTCTCGCCTACCAAAGTCACCTTCCGGCCCAGAGCTTTGCTGATCATGCCCTGAAGGCGGAACAGGCCGTTCTTATCGTACTGGCTCTTTATGTCCGCCATCTGGTTAGGGGAGACGCCGATCACGTCCGGGATATCCTGCTGCAGGTCCGCCAGGTCGTTCGTCGCGCCCTCGGTCTCTCGGTAGGCGTCCACGATCTCGTTGGCAACCTGCCGGATGCGTTCGTTCGCTGCTTCCTGCTTTTGCTCGTTCTCCGGGTCATTCAGCCATTCCTCAACCACCGGCAAACTTTGGCCTATCCGCGCCCGGAGCTTTTCATAATCCTCCGCGGAATAGGAGTCCTTTGTGCCAAGCACGTCCAGGGCCTTGGAGATCACGCCGTCCACGGCCTGAGAGGAATACCCGGCGGGGTAGGGGCCTTTCTTCGTCTCGGACACTATCTCCCTCTGAAGCTCCGAGTTTTTCCGCTCTGCCCGGACTGATTCCTCGTCGGCGTAGAGCTCCGGGTTGGCCCGGTCTTCCATTTGCGACCCCTCCCGGGCCGTTGTTTCCGCCTGCGCGTCCTCCTTAGTTGTCATTTCGCCCTCCCGGGCCGCCCCGATGTTCTCCAGGGTCGTGTTCAGAAGGTTGTACCATTTGTTGAGAACGTTCTCCGCGTCCTCGATTCGGTCGCTCCAGGACATGCCAAAGTCCCGGTTGCTCATATCTTTCAAAGCTGATTTGATGGCATTGACGATCTTCAAGATGTAATCCATCAAAGTCTTCGCTTCCTCGGTGTGCTCCTCGCAGAATTTCTCTACGAAATCAGGGTTGCCCAGCATGCGCTCGCATAGCTCGGCGATGGTCTCGTCTTCGGCCTTCGCCTTGCCTTCCGGGGTACTGAGGTCTATGGGATCGCCCATCCTGGTGTACTCGTCGGCCTTCTGCTCCATCATCCGGTCGAACATTTTTTGGCCGATCTCGTCGATGATCGCCTGGCGCAGCGCGTCATAGGCCTTTTGGGTGGCGGGGTTTTTCTGCGCCTCCTCCTTCATGAGGTGGGTGAGCTCGTGAGCGGTGACGCGGAGGGCGGACTGGTTGCCGCTGAGGGACACGTGAATCGCGCCGGTCTTGGCATCAAAGCTTCCGTCCGGCATGCCCATGGTGTCGTGGACGACAAAGCTGATCCCGGGCAGGGCCTTGGAAATCTTCTCGTAAAACTCTGCTTTCCCCCTGGCTTCTTTGCTCATGTTGTTTTTGACCGCCGCCAGCGTTTGACTGTTGCTCAGTCCTTCCCTGGACTCCATCCCGGCGATCTGGTAGGTCACGCCGCCGGACGTGACCGTAGTGCGGGCCGCGTAGTTGCTCTTTTTCTGCTCCTCTTCGGAAACAGCGGTGAGGTTCCCAGGCAGGCCTCGGACGCGCTTTCCCTCGTCCGTGACCACATAACCGATGTTCGGGTCCTTCCATACCCGGTCGGAGGGAGCCGCCAGCTTCCGCGCTTCTCGCTCCACGGCCTGGCGCATCTGGGCCCGGCTGTACAGCCTGGGCGTCAGCTCTCCGGACCGAGCCTGGATGTTGAATTCACCCAAACGGGAATTATAGGAGGACGCGAAGGCCAGCGCGTTTGACGCATTGTATCCCATTTTGTTTAAGCGCTCCGCGCCAAGCACCTCCATGACTCCCTCCGCGGTGGCTACGTTCATCTTTTCGCCGGACAAAAGCGCCGCCAGGGCGGTGGCGTTGTCCGTCGCCTGGTTGCGGACGGATTCTTCTGTTTGGACAGTCTCTCCGGTTTCCGGGGCGGCTTCCTTCTCGACCTCCTGCGTGTTCTCTTTGGTCGCTTCGCCGGTCTGCGTGGATTCCTGCGCAGACTCTTTGGCCGTTTTTTCGGCCTGCTGGGTTTCCAACAGCTCGTTGATGGCGTTGTTCACAGCCTCGACTATCTTTCCTGCGTTGCGGTCCGTTTTGTTGGCATCATATTCGTTCAACGCCTGCTGTGTTTCTGGCCCCAGCAAATTCGCAAGATCGCTGTACCGCTTCATGGAATCAGAATTTGAGCGAAGCTGTTTACCTACTTTTGTGTAATGCATCCCATGGATCACTGCGCCGCCAAGTGAAAATAGTCCGCCGGAGATAACGCCGCCGACAGATTCCAGGCCTATATCTTTAGCCTGGTCAAGCAGCGCCTTCACCTCCGCGGAGTTTTGGCTTATGCCCTGGCTGAGGTACGTTTGAACGTCGCTGGCGTATTTGGATTTGTCGCGCATGACGTATATATCGGTGAGGAAATTTGCCAGGCCAGTTGCAAGCTCTTCTGAGCCTTCGAATCCGGCCTGCGATAAAATGTTTTTGATCAATGCCCCCCTGCCCGCGTAATTAGTATGAATGAGGCGTTCCAGGGACAGTTCTTCAAAAATGGATTCTGCTGCACCGCATAAAATACCGAAGGTAAGTGCCTGATCCTGCGTCGCCCCTCGGGAGATGGCGTCTTTGTAGGCGGACATGCCCGCGGAACTGCTGAAGATCGCATACACGGCCCAGGAGTTTCCGGTCAACGCAAAGGGAAGCACGGCTGCGCTGTCAGCTATACTCATGCCGGTCTGGTATGCGGAGTTGAGCACTTTGTTTACCCAATCCGAGCGCCCCATGTTAGACAGAATATTGAGTGACCTTTCGCTTCGAATAGCTTCCGGCCTGGCGCTTCTGAAGCTCCAATTGCTGTTCACGTCGTAGTAAGGGCGCTCCTCGGTGAACATGCCGCGAACTCCAGTCAGCAGGTTCTCGGCCGCTGCCGGAATGTTCCAGAGCATGTTTCCGCCTATGGAGTGAATATCCGCCAGGACCGGGTACTCGTCGGCAAATTTTCTGGCGAATTCCTCGTCCTGCTGGGCCCTTTGAATATTCAAAAACGGGATGATGTCGTGATAATACTGGTTCGCGGCGTCGATTCCGTCGCGCTCGTAGATCGCGTTGTAGGAGTTTTTTTGGTCCTGGGTCATATAACGGACCATTCGCCGGTCCTGCTCTTCCTCGGTCGACGGCTCATAGAACTGGTAGATCGCGGGCAGGTCGTTGATAGCCCGGTATAGGCTGTTCCCTTCTTCCTTGTTTGCCGCCTTTTCCGGCTTTTCTCCCTGGTTTATCGCTTGCGTTAAGAGGCCTGGCAAATAATACTTGTATGCGCTTCTGGCGTCGCGCTCCTGGTCAAATTTTGAAATCCTGTCTTTTGCCTCTTTAGGGGTAAGGCCGTATTGCTCTTTCAGCTCTTTCTCTGCTAAGCTTTCGCCTGCGTCTCCCTCCATCATTTCCCAGCGCTCGTACAGCGCCCGCAGCCCTTTGATCTCAGACTTTTCCTTTTCGTATTCTTCATCTGTCATGGATGGAGTTTTGAAACCGTACTGCTTCATAAGAAACGGCGCCGCCGTCTTTGCGGCTTCCTCTACCATCTCCGGAGCCATAGAATACAAAATATCCTTGTTTTGAAGAATCTGAACGGCCTTCCATGTTTCTGGGTCTTTATATCGAAGCTCCGCCATGTCGCGCTCATACTTTGCCTGCTGAACATTATCAGGCAATTGCGGGTTTATCAAGGCTTCATACTTTTTGACAAAAGCTCTGGCCTCTCGTTCATTCAGCGGACCGGCATTGATCGACGCCCTGGCGCGGGCTTTGTCGTTTGCCGTGGAGTTCTGATCGTCGATAACGTCCAGGAGCGATTTGTAGTTCTCGTACTGTTCGTGCTGATCATCATACAGTTCATGCTTTTGCTCATCTGTTGGAAGAGACTTTTCCCACTCGGCCATCATGCGGCTGTATGTCTGGTTGGCATACTTCAGCTTCTGAGCGGAGTCATTCTCATCAGCGATGCCAAACTTTTTATCCACCCACGTCCGCGCTGCGGTTTCTTTTGTTTTTTGATCATAATCGCCGTTGGCTACCGCGTAAAGCGAATACGTGTCCGGGTCTTCCACTTTCAGCTTGAGCGCGTTTCTTTGAGCGACGGCCTGCTGGTACACATTTTCCGGGACGTCCCAAGAGTTTGTTTGCATCGCCTCTTCCAAGGCATCCACTTTTTTCTGCGCCGCGTCTAACGCCTGCTTATCTTCTTTTGCATCGTAGCTGCTCAGCCCTGTTTTGATAAAGTCCAGCGCTCCCTTTTGGATATGCACTTCTTCATTCAAAATGTACCCGGATGGCTTTTCTGCGCTTTGCGGCGTGGTCGATATGCTTGGCGTGGAAGAAACGCCGACGACCTGGGCCGCGGCGCGGGTGATTACGTCCTCTATGGATGTCTTATTTACGTCTGCCTTCGTGACAATGCGGGGGTTGACCTCCAACTCGTCTCCGTTGAGTTTGATTTCTCTTGTGGGAGACCCTACTTGTAATGCTGTCTGCTTGATTGTTTGAACATTTGACGCTATCGCCGCCGCTATCATTTGAGCGCGGCGCAGCTGCTCGGCTTCCGCGGCTGCCCTTTGTGCTGCAGCGCGGGCCGCTTCCTCTGCCTGAGTCTGCTGGGCAAACTGGTTCCCCAGCACATCCAAACGGCGGTTTTCGACGTCGCGAAGTCTTTGGTTATACTCATCAACGGGCGTACGGATCTGTGTTTGCAGGCGCGGAACTTCTCCTGATTTTGCAACGTTGCCGACCGCACCGGCTAATCCCATATTCTGTAAACCGCGGTAACCTGCGTCGTACTGCTCTCGGGCAGATGCCTGAGCCGAGGCGCGGTTGGCCGCGTTCTGAGCGTTGTACTGCCTGGACGCTTCTGCCAGGGCGTTGATCTGTGCCTGAGTCAAATACCGTTTATTTTTCTCAACAACTTCGTCGATATATGCCATATTTACCTCATTTCACGTAATTGCCGATGATGTATTGAAGTTGGATTCCGTAGATTCCAAAGCACTCTTCCGCGCCGCTGCTCTCCAGGGAAAGCTGGAGCTGCTGAAATTTTTTGACTTTATGATTAAATGGAACGACCTGTGGGGTCGACATGGCATTGAAATCTATTCTGCCGAAATCGAGCTCAAAAAAGTCGAATACGTTCAGGAGTTTTGACGTAAGCAGCTCGTTGCCTAAGTTGTTTGTGGTTACCCGTATATCCACAGAGGATTTGACGTAAGGCTTCAGCATGACCGTGCACCCGCGCTTCGTCAGCTCCTTCATGCGGGAAATGGTCCCAAACGTGTCGGCCTTCGTCACCCATTTAGCCTTTATGGGGACGCCGCCCGTCCAACATTCGCGCTCTATGCTTGGATCAACCGGGTTTTCAACGCGCTCAAGGGCGTCGGTGTACTTGATCATAGACCCAAGATCGTCGTTGAACCGGCACAGCTTCCCGTCTGTCGTTCCGAACATAAGAACGCCGTCAAACTCCAGGAAAACGTTGGCCGGTATGTTGGTCCAGTAAAACCATTCGTATACAAAACTCTCGTTCATAGCGGACTGCATCCGCGCGTCCGCGACGTAGCAGTGCCCTGTATCAGGGAAAGCAAGAAGGTATCGGTTGTTCCATACTGTCCCGACGCTTTTTGATTTTGACGGCTCTTCTCTGAGCCGGTTGTCCACGAAAAACGACCTGTTCTGCACGGTGCGCTGTTGGCTTGCGTCCGTTCCGGCAACGGCGAAGACGCCTTCTTTCGCATAGAAAAGCGCGTCGTCCCGAAGAGACGCGAATGCTTCGCGGGAAATTGCGCCTACGCCTTTTACGCCTTGCTGAACAGGGAAAAGAACAGAATTGTCATCTTGAACAACAGCAGAACGAATGTAAATTTCCGCGTCCTGGTTGTCATCTTCTTTTATGATGGCGAGTACGTCGCCATAATGAAGATACCCCTGTATGGCCGTATGATCGGAGCCAACATCTGTCCACTGATTCTTTTCCCAGTACGTCGGGTCATCCACCGCGGATGCCCAATCCCTGTTCTTTTTGTCCGGATTTCCGGTCACAAATATTCTGTTGTCGTTGAAATATCCAAATGGCGCACAGATACAGCACTTGTTTATAAGGTTTTTCTGTTGGGGATTTTCCGTGGACGTGAACTCAACGCGGATATTGTCTATCCCGGCTCCGTCCGGATGCGCTGCGGGTGCGTTTGTGAAGGTGATCTTGGTTTTGCCTACGGTTGTGTCCTCCGTGACAGAGTAGGCGCTGGTGACAGTCCACTGCCCGCCGGAATAGATTTGTATCTTGGTGACGGTGCATTCGCGCTCCGTGAGCCAAAACACTTTGTTTGTACCGTCGCCCGCGAACTCGTTGATCTGGTGGTTCGTCAGCAGGTTTGGTTCTTCGTATGTCGTGCATGGCTTCCAGGTGTACGTGATGTTCCCGTTTCCGTCATCCTCCGCTTCGTAGTGTCCGGCAATTCCCGTGGTCGGCACCTTTGCATCGTTGGCGACCAATGTGGAAACGTAGCCGCTGGAGTATGTGATTCTACGGAACGTCGCGCCGTCGAGGATATACAGATATCCCCCGTGCATGAATGATTGTGATCTATTTTCTGCCATGCCGGACGCCAGAATTTGAGTCACCGCCGCGGACGATATGTCGTAAGCGGACAGTTTTGTGCCGTGGTGCACAATGATCACGGGTGATTGCCCGGAAAAATGCGCATAGTGCAGCCCGTGAATTTGTCCTAAAAAAGTATTCAAAATTCGCCAGCCAACCCGCTTTTGGGGGAAGCCAGCGTCATCTGCGATCATGTTCAAAGAATCCGGAGACCGGGAGTCATCGATCTCGGCGGGGTCCGTCGTGAAGTCGCATCCTCTAAAGTAGGCGTATGCCTTCGACCGGAGCTTAGCGTCACTTATAATCGGAATCTTGTTCATGTATACTTCCTCATCTGAAAGCAGTAGCACGAATTTACCGCGTCAATGAACATGTTTCTGTATGTAGCCGCCAGTGAAAAGTTCCCCGCATCCTGGTGGAGCTGCCACGCGACCCCGTATGGCATAGCGGCCCGGACCAGCTCCTCGTGATATGGGATTTCGTCTTCTACTGTCGTGACGAATGGAGCAGACGCCAGCGTCTCCTGACCATCCCGAATTCTCATGCTGTTTTCGCATTTAAACGATTCCTGCAAAAGAATGTTCATGACCGGAACGGACAGTTCGAGCGCTTCCGGATCAGAATTCACTTTGTCGCCGATGAGCGCAGCGCTCAATTTAAATATGTCTTTGACCGTCATATTCTCCTCCAGCACGTTGCATGAACCGCAAATACACTTCATTGGTAATGCGGTCCATTAGTTCACATAGCTCCGCGTCGGACAGGCGCGACAGCTCTTCGTCCGAGATCATGCGTCAGCTTCCAGCAGGGCCACAACAGCGGCCCGCCAACGCTCAGGCACTTCCTCCTGGGCCAGGGCAATGGCCTGGTCAAGGGTGATCTCCCCCGCCTCGATGCGGGCCTTGTACTTTCGGTAGTAAATCTTTGCCATCACTCCTGCCCTCCTTCGATGATCTCCGCCAGCTCAATGAGAGCGTCCGCCTGCTCCTGGACGACCTGGTTCAACTGAGCGTTCTCGGCTTTCAGTCTCAGGTTTTCTCTTTCCGCTTCGCGGAGACGTTCTCTCTCGCTTTTTGAAATTGCCATACAGGTATCTCCTTTTCCGTTTATAGTTCGGCTTCCGCCGAAAGGTCACTGTGTAATACTTGTCCATCGCCCGGATAGGCGCGTCGCCGCAGTATTCGGCGTTCGCCACCCAGGATTGATAGTGCTGCTCCACCTTCCGCATGGTGATTTCGCCCCGGTCCAGCAGTCGCTTCATGCCGTCCAGCGTCCGGCGCTCCTCCCGCATAGCGTTCCTATGCAGGCGTAGGATGATCTTGCCGCCGGGTGCCAGGATGAACTTTTTGCGGAGAAAGTAGAAACCCGTCTTCCGCACATCGAATGTCCCGGCCTTGTCCACCATTTCCAGCCCGTGAGCTGTCAACCATTCGTCGATCAATGCCGTCGCCCGGTCGACGACAACACGGTCGTGGTCAAGGATCAAAAAGTCGTCGTTGTAGCGGATATAGAACCGGCAGAATCTCTTCAGATCGTGATCGAGCCTGTCTGGGATCGTCACCTGGTTTAGCTGGTTTATCTGGCTGCCCAGGCCGGTCCCGCGTCTGCCGAAAGGGTCATCGGCGGTATCCTCTTCCGGGCGATTGTCCGGGATGCTGTCGATGATCTCGTCAAGATACGGGATAAACAACGGTTCCGTGATCCATTCCCGATCGTGACGCTTTACTTCCGCCTGTGGAGTTGACGGGAAGAACCTGTGTATGTCCAGATGCTTTCCGTAGATGGGCGCTCCCGGCGCTTCCCGGTGAAGCCGCTGCAGGAAGCCTATAACCCGTCGTAGCGCCAAGTCAGTGCCCTTGCCCTTCTGACACGCCATGTTGTCGAAGATGGCGCTGCGGGTCAGGTCGCGGTAAACGCCGTTGTTGCACATGGCCCGCTGCCACACGCGGTCCCGGTAGTACGGGGCTACAGCCTGTCTGCGCTTGGGCCGGTATATCTCCACGGTCTTCCCAGGTCGCAGCCTGTAGGTCCCGGCAAGAATGTCGTCCAGGATGTTCCTGTCGAAGGATAGTCCGTGGATGTACGAATCCATGACGCTGGTCTTGCGAGACACGCCGCACTTGCATTGCCGGTTGCCCCTGTCGATCTCCCGGAGGGAAGCGGCCTTGTTGAACTGTTCGCCCACGCTGTACCTCCGTTAAGCATCGGGCTGTCCGGTCCCGTTATTTCCGGGATCGCCGGATGCTGCCGCCGCTGCTGATAGCCAGCCACCCGAAGCAGCCAGCGTCACAAGGCGCGGCGTTGGCCTGCCGCGCACGGCTCATGTTTCGTCACGGGTTTCCGTGAACAGGAACCAGCTCCCCTATCTATGACTGTTGCTTTCGGAACGCCTTGCGGCGACTTACTTGATCTCGTCTTTTGGATGGTCGGCCACCGCCCCGTTGGTGTTGTTCGCGTTGTTGTTGTTGAGCGAACCATCGGTGTTCACGTTGCGCACGTTGTTGGCGTTGGACGGGTTCGGGCTATATCGAGCTGACCCCTAAAAGTTTGAGCAAACAGTTGAGGACGGGAGCTATGCCGTCGATTCCCGGTTCGCCGTACAGCGGAATATACCGCTTCTTATCCCGGTTAATCTGCCGGTACGTGGAACCGCGGGCGGTCTTATACAGCTTCGTCCAGCTGTCGAAGCTGTTAGGGTCCGCGCCCATGACACGCATGGCCTGCGTCATCTTCGCGTCGAGAGCGCCGAGGACTGCCACCGTCAGCACGTTCAGCAGGTGCCTTATGGCGTACTCTCCTCGGTTGGTCGGGTTGATCCCGTCTGCGACGTTCGAGAGGCTGTCCGCGATGTTTACCAGCCGCGCCAGCGATTCCGCGTACTGCCACCGGACCCGCTTCGGGAACACCTTCTCCCGCGCCAGCATCGCCATCGTCTCCTTCGCCAGGTGGTCGATGGACCGCTGCTGGATAGGGCGCATCGGCTGCTTCTGCTCCCGTTCCTCAACATTTTTCCGCATATAAGTCTCTCCACTACGGGGCGACACTGCCGCATCGCCCCTTCGTTCTCATCAGCCTGCGCTTACGCGATGCATAGGCCGGCCACCGCCCCGTAGGCGTTGTGCGCGCCGCCGCTGCCGTTGAGCGAACCATCGGTGTTCACGCCGCGCACGCCGCCGGCGTTGGACGGGTTCGGGCTACGCAGGAACCAGTATCTTGCGGTGGTTCCCTGATACTTGATACGGTCCGCATTGGTTGCGCCGTCGTACAGTGGGTAGACGGTGAAGTTGGGATCTCCTGCGCTGCCCTTCGGTGAGGTCTCCACGACGGAATTGTTGTTTCCAAATCCTACCTCGGTCATGGACGGCACCCAAATCAGCTCCTGCGTGTCCTCGTATCCGTAGCCGTCCGCGATACTCTTAGCCGTCCGCTTCCAGACTTTCGCCAGGCAGGCGCGGAACTCGGGATCAAGTCCGTGCAGCCATCCGGGAAGCGTGGACTTGATGGGCATGTCGAACTCGTCCGAAGGCGTCCACCAGGACGCGATGGCCCCGGACGCAGCCCCGGCAGCGTCGGAATTCAGCCACTTCTGATGCGCAGCGTGGGCGGCACGGTTGGAGCCGTACTGGTTTCTCTGCGTGAAGTTGGCGTGACCCGCCGTGCCGTCTGCAAGATACTGCGGGTCTTTTGCGGTGACGGTGCCAAGCAGAGCGCCGGTGTCGTCTTCGATGGTCTCCACGTTATCGTACAGAACGCTGTAGTCCGCCGCGTAGATCGTGAACTTGCCGCCGGTCACGTTACTCTTGGCGTATGTGGTCTGAGATTTGCCGATGGTGCTGTGTCTGATCTTCGCGCCGACAGGGATGTCGCCGGGGGCGACGAATCCGAAGTTGCCGTCCTCGGTCGTGATGCCGTCATACGCGCAGTGGTCGCCCTTGACGTATGCCTTCTCGCCGGACGCGATGGCCGTCTGTACGGTCGCCAGCGCCTGGGGTGCGCATCTGGCGATGCTGCCGTAGGTCTGGATGTCGCGGGTCAGAAAGGATAGGCAGTTTCTCAAGCTGCTGTTTACCGGAACGTCACAGTTCCAGCCAAGCGTCTCAATCGTGATGCCGGACGCCTGCACGTGGACCACAACCGTGTCATGCTCGGCAGGCGTGCCGGTCACTTCAATGCCAAAGTTGGCAAGCTCCACCACGTTGTTGTTCATTGCCCAGGCCGCGCCGTCGTAGATAAACTCATAAGCGGCGCTGTCGCTGTGGCCTATGGCTGCAATAAACGTGTCCTCGTCCACTGTCGCTGCCGTGATATCGCCGTAGATTGTAGCGTACACGCCACTTTCCTTTGAGACAACAAACGGATCGCCCGGCTTTACGTGCGTTCCCGCTGACCCGTCGCGCACCATGGACTTGAGTTGTTTCCATGTTTCCGCGGAAACAGGCTTGTTTGCGGCCTGAATAAGCGCGAGTAAAAGGCCGATGTTTACTCCTCTGCTCATGCTATCACTCCTCGTCCGACCACTTTTGGGCGACTTCATCAAAATGTACGACCTGCACTGGGTTCGTGTCAGTCTTGATATAGAACGACCCGTTGGCAAGGTTATCCTTTGGCTTTGTCGCATCGGATGGGCCCGCATATGTTCGCATGAACTTTGGCCCGTTATCTCCGGCCACCATCTGCTCATCCATGATTCTGATCTTGTCTTCGTTTGCCATAGGCTTCTCCTTTCAAAAAGGCGGGGGGGCGCATAAAGCGCCCCCCAAGGGCTCGTCAGGAGGTGGTGACCTGGGAGATGACGTCGGACACGGCCTTGCCAGCCTTGTAGGAAACAGCCTTGATGGTGTCGCCTGCGGTGTGGCTGGGCGTGGTGCCGCTGGTGATCTTCACGGCGGTCTTGCTGTACCTGGGGTTGGTGCCGTCCGTGGTGTACTTGGTGTAGTCGCTGGAAGAGCCGACAGTGATCGCGCCCGCAGCGGAAATGCTGGGGTTCGCCTGCTTCGCGCTGGACTTGCAGTCCACGATGACGCCGCCGGAGTATTCGCCCACGACGTCGGCGACGCCGCGGACGCGGTACTCGATCAGCATGCCGCTGATGCCCTGGGGCTTGGTGTGCACGTTGGCGTCTTTGATGTCGTTGACCAGGAGCGCCGCGTTTTTCCACCAGGCGATCATATACACGTCGGAGGGCAGATCGTCGTCAGCGGCTTCCAGGACGTTCAGGGAGCCGATCTTGCCAACAATGCCCTTGATGAGCATCCGGTCGGTCACTTCGTCCAGGCCGGTGAGGGAGTGCCTGATCAACTGGAATACAGTGGTCCCGAGGGCGATAAACCGGCCACTCTTAGGTATCCGCGCGTTGCGCATACCCGCTTCGATAGCGGTGATTCGGGACAGAACGTCGGAAGTTGTGGGAGCATTTCCGGTGTTGACCTTGCCTGCACCGTAGCAAAGCTTCTGGTAGAAGTTTTTCTCCAGGAACGGAGCCACGACGGTGGCGTTCTGATTTCGGATCACGGCCTCGGCTGTCTTCTTGTAGCCGCCGTCTCGGAAGTTCGCCTTGTCCACGGTGATGGGGTAGGACTTGTCATAGTCCCACTCAATGAACTGCATCTTGTCCCCGATCTCGGTGGGAGTGCCGAACCGGTTGGCGGTCGCGGTCTTGTCGTAGTTGGAGAGGGCCACGGAGTCGAGGGTGGTCAGGTAGATACCTCTGCTGCCGTCGATCTTGTAGTCCTGGGTGGTCTTTCCGGGCAAATTGGATTCGTATTCCAGCGAATTGACCAATTTGTCGTGATACTTTTCAACGAGATTGATGGTCATATCGTTCCTTCCCGGGCCGGTCGTGGTTGGATTTGGCTGTTATGCGAATTCCGACAGGAAGTCGTCCCAGTCGTCCTTCTTCCCCATTGATCGCATAGAGCCTGTGGACCGCGCCCTATTGTCTTCTTGTTTTTTCTTGGCCTCTTTTGCGGAGGTCATCTCCGCGACCTTGGCGCGAAGCTCTCTGATCTCGTGCTGCTGAAGCGCCTGAAGAGGGGTCATGCCCTGGGCGACCATGCCGTGAACGTCCTGCGGAAGGGAATCTGGTTTGATCTCCGGGTATTCCGCCAGGGCGTCTGCCCATTCCCTTTGGATTCTGGCCTCTTCGGCGCTCTTCGCCTGGGCCTTACCGCTCTCGCGCTGTAGGCGGGCGTGTTCCTTCAGGAGTTCGTCCGGGGCGTCCGGGAACTTCTCCCGGAGCTCTTCCATGGCTTTCTTCTCCGCTGCGGCGTCGGCCTGGGCTGCCATCATCTCGGCGTACTTCTCGATGCTCATACCTGCCTGGTCCGCATACGCTTTGAGAGCCCTTCCTATGGGCCCGTCGCGGTAGCTGTCCAGCTCCGCCTTCACGTGGTCATAGTTCAAGCCCTTCTGCGCCAGCTCGATTGCTTCCGCTCGGGTCAGCTGCTTGTCCGCCTTATTAAAGCGGACGGTTAGGAAGTCAGCCTGGTCGTCGGCTGCTTCTTCGGGTTCTTTGGCTCCCGGCTGCGCTTCCGCGCCTTCTGTGCCTTCGGTATCCGCTTCGTCTTCTTCAAAAATGTCATCGTCAAAGTCGAGGCTTCCATCGAACGTCTCTTCGGTCATGGCGGTCCGGCTGGTTTCGCTGTTCTCCATGTCCTTGATCCTTTCCACGCCTATGGTTGGGCGTTCATTGTATTTTCAACCCTGGGCCGGACGGGTGAGGCGTTGATGTCCTCATTCGTCAGGGCGGGATTGAATTCGGTTGTTTGCTGCGGCTTCGGTTGGAGCATCTGCTCCAACATGGACTTGGCGTAATCCATAAGCTTCTGCCTGCTGGGGATCAATCTCTCGGGCATAGTCTCCAGATACATAGCCAGTTCCGCTGGTTTTTCCATGAGCCCGCTGGTGAAGATATTGCTGAGGGTCTGCACCTGCAGCTGCTCGCTGTACAGACTGGACGAACCAACGTCCACGCGCATGGTCATTTGAAGATCATCCAGCGTGGAGAAGTCGAAGTCCGTCATCTGGCGGTCCGACTTGCCGCCTTCTGCGGAAACATCCATCAGGACCTTGCGTTTTCCGTACCGGGCCCGGATGAAGTCCGCGATGATCCGGCAGGCAGCCTCCACGGTGTCCCTGTACCCCTGCTTCCTGAGCTCCAGCGGCTGCTCGTCCGCCTGCTGCAGGGCGATGATGGCGGATGCGTTGTCCGGGTTCACGTTGCCCAGCGTGGCGTCGGAAGCGCCCATGCAGTCCCGCGTGGCGTTCATAAGACTTTCCATGGCCGTAATCACGCTGGTGGGCACCGGTGCCGCCTCCAGGTACATGATTGCGCTACGAACGTTCGCAGCTGGACCGTGCGCTTTGATCATCTGGCCGGGGGAGCCGTCCCAGTCCGGGATCACGTCCGTGTTAACGACCGGCTGAGAGAAGCCAGTTTTGAGAGACTGCCAAATAATCCCGGCCCATGCCTTGTTGATGGCGATCTGATTGTCGATGAGGCCGGTGAGCATCGCCTGGCCGTGGCAGGAGGATTTGATGATCTCCCAGGAGCTCCACGTAAACGGATACAACTTCAGCTGCGTGTCCCACGGCTCGCGGATCACCGTCTCCTTTGTGGTTCGCGTTGCGTGAACGGTTCCGTCCTCCTTCCAGTATTTCGTCAGCACGCTGACCAGGGAGGAGGGGGAGTTAGCTTCCAACTGGTGCTCGTCGCTGTCGCCCTTGATAGACTGGACTTCTTCTTCGGGGACGCCGTTCTCCCTGGCTTCGTCCTGCACGTCGCCAAGATACAGTCTCTGGTGGATGATAATATACGGCTGTGATTGGACGTCTCGGCTGTATTGGTTTCCCGGGTAGAAGTTGATGTTCTCGATCAGCGAAGCGGTGACCATGCCGGGCACGTTCATACCACTGGGCGCGTCTGCGTCGAAGTCAAAATACACGCAGGCGTCGCCGTCCACACACTCGTTCCTCTGCGCCGTGCGCATAAGCGCCTTCAAATTCAAACGCTCGATCACGTTCTCCACCTGGTCGGAAAGCATCTTGGCAACGCTGTCGTTCCTGGCATCGCTGATGAACGGAGTGAACCGTACCACCCAGTCGGAGGTCACCACCTTGGCGATGTGCATGCCGACTACGCGCCGCAGTCCGTTCACAACCGGCTTTGGCATGTCCTCAGCATCCACGCCGCGCCATTGGTCGCCGACGTAAAAAGCTTCGTTCAGCTCGTAATTTTCATACAGGCCGATGTCGGATTTGTAGTTTTGCCCGTCGTTGAATTCCCGCCAAATGCTTTCAGCGTCCGTCTTAATCTTCATGGCTGCCTCTTTCCCGTGTAGGCCATCATGTTGTTAAACTGTTTCTGGAGCTCTTTTTCCCGCTCCTGCTTCCGGATTGTTTCCTCGTCCATTTCTTTGCCGTTCAAACGCTCCACGGCAGCGCCGGTTTCGTTTTTTGCTACGGTCTTGGCGTCGGTGCCGTTGATGTACCTGATGGAAAACACGGCCAACATGGCACCCGTGGCAAGCCCGGCAAAAAAGTACAAGTAGATCATCTTCTTCCTCCGTAACTCAAAATACTGCGCTGCTGCTCCTGGATCGTCTTGCGCCTGCGGCATGTTTCCTCCACCGGCTTTTCCCCGGGCCGCGGCCTGCCGTCCATCATGTAGCGCAGCGCGTCCGGAGCGTGGGTTATATCGTGCGGATCCTTCGCCGCGTCCGACGGGTCGCCGGTTTTCGCGTACTGCAACTGGGGCAGGCACCGGATCAGCTCCTTGCAGGTAGAAAAGATCTTTAGCCTGGGGGACACGTTCCCGGCTCCGTCATCTACCGGGTGCATCCACTCCTTCAGGTTCAGCCATCCCGCGACCCGCGGATTGTTTACCGGTGTCCCTCTCAGGCCGGCGTGGGAGAAGGCTTCATAGATCGACACGCCGGTCTGAGAGGATCTGCCAAGGAGGTCGGCAGGCATGAACGTCGCGGCTATGGGCTCGGACCCTGCGTCCAGGATCATCCGTGCCGCGTCGCTCACGATCGTATTAGGCACACACAGCTCCCGGTATATGTAACCGTGCCCAACTTCGTCAAAAGCGCCCCATAAGCAGGCAAGCATGTCGAGGCCGTAGTCGATCGCTCGGTAGCATTGCCACCAGGGCTGTATCTCTATCGGGTCGACCACGTGCAGCTCCCGCCTGAACTCAGGGAAATACTGCCCGGAGAAAACGTCCCAGTCGCCGTCCAGCATGGCCCGGCGCTGGTCTTCCGGCAGCGCCATAAGGGTCTTGACGTAATCCGGATCCGCTCGCATGAGGACGGCGTTGTCCCACACCTTGGCAGGAATGAAGCAGTAGTCATCCGGATTCTCCGTGGACTTGTAGTCCCGATCGATGAACAGCCTCTTAACCCATGCATGGCCCACGTCGCCGGGGTTGCAGGTCAGATACATTCGCGGCTTGAAATCTGTCCTGGTGCCGCGCATACATGTGGTCATGTCCAGATACTGCTGGTACGTGAAATGCGTGGCTTCCTCAAGACCGATCACGTCGTACTCCTGGCCCTGGTATTGCCGTGTGTCCGGTTCCCGGTCACAATAACCAAGGACGATCTTGGACCCGTTGGCAAAGGTAAAGGTCTTGTGCCGCTCGTTGTACTTAGCTGCGCCGTACAACAGTTTCAGCAGCGGCTCCACATGGTTCTCCTGAAGCTCTTGCAACGTTCTTCGAAGAAGCAAGCATTTGATGCCTGGATACCGTCCGCACAGCATGACGAACTTGGTGCGCATGCCCCAGCTCTTGCCGCCTCCTCTGGCGCCGCCGTACATGATGTACTTATTACGGGCCTTGAAGAACTCAAGCTGCCGCGGATTCGGCGGCTCCCCAAGAACGATCTTTGCCTGGCTCATCCGCTGATCTCGTCGACCTCGGCTTCATTCATGCTCTTAAACTCCATCGAATATCCCGTGATGGTCGTTTCCTGCTCGACCTTGTCTTTGTAGCCGAGACAGTTGACGCCGAAAAACTTGGCAAACTGGGCGTTGTACCGCCCGGCCATGCTCTCACGGATCCACACACCCTCCTGGATCTGCTTTGCGCGCGCGTAAGCTCTGCAAAACTCTGGGTGCTTGTCTCTCCATCGTTCCAAAGTAACCACGTCAACACCGATAAAATTGGCGAAATCCTGGAACGTCGGAAACTCCTGCGGTTGCACAACAGGCTCTTCGCTTTTCACCTGTCCGTTGATGTAGAATGTCCGTTTATATAAGGGCTCCGTGGGGGGCTGATCAAAGAACTCGATCAGATCCTTGCAGTATTCTTTTTTGTACTTTGTCGGTCTGCCGCCAGCCATGCGTCACCTCGTCGCCTTCCGCTTCCGCATCCTTGCGGCAACGGTGCTTTTTACAGCGTTTCGGCGACTGATCTTTTCACCTGACACGCCGTCTTCGCTTGCCGCCAGGTATCCGGCCTGCTTGCTGTACACCCGCGGGCCAAACAGCTTTTCTTCTTTCTTTGCCGTGGCCTTGGCGCCAACGCTTCTGCCGGTCATGGTTCCGCCGACGAACACCTTCCCGTGGGTGCTTGGGCGCCTGGTGCTCGTCGTTTTCGGCGTCTTTTGCGTGGCCGGGTCGATCCAGTCGTCGCTTGGCGTCAGCGTTAAAAAATCATCGTTTTGCACCTTTTTCTTCATGTCGCCCTCCTTGGCCGTAGACTATCAAACAAAAAAGCAAAAAAAGTGCCATCTTTTGGAAATCAAAAAGGAGCTCCTTATGGGGCTCCCCGCGGTTCCGCCAGCATCTTGCAGGCTTTTTTGTCGATTCGAAAGACTTGCCTCCTGGAGTAGTTGCTCCGAAGGGCCACGGACACCCAGCTCAGTCTGAGGCAGTAACGTAAGAAGACTACTTTCCGCCAGCTGGGCGGAAGCGCCGCCAGTGCCTCCTCCAGCCGCATCCGAAACGCCTTCGCCTCTGGAGATCTGCGGTGATGGTCTGACATCCGCCGGTATTGGTTAAGCTCCACGCGGGTGATCATTCCTCCGGGCCCTCGCTGTTGTACCACTGCCAGCCAAGGATCTCGTCCAGCACCAGCCTGCGCGGCTCGCCGGATATCTCAACTACCATCGTGCGCTCCTCGTCCGCCCAGATATCGACCTCTTCCAGCGTTTCCGCCATCGATTCGGGCAGCACGCCTGTCCGCACCCCTTCACATAGCAACTCGTTCTCACCTATCCGCGATAACAGCTCCTTGACCTCTTTGCTTATGACTGTCCCCTTTCTTGGTCCATCTTGTATAGAACCCACCCTATCAGGTGGTATAATGTCCTGCACATGGCACGCAGCACACCCCAGGTGCTCACCGTGTCCTTGTTCTCCTCGATCCAGATCAAACAGTCTTCCATCTGCCTGCGGTCATCGATCATCCTCTCGCGTATAGTCATTCGTCCTCCTTCGGTGGCTCTGGCGCTGTCCTATCCATCCGCACTACGCACTCGCTCATCCCTGCACCTCCTCATATCTTACTGGGTTCACCCTGTCTGCCCATAGGCTCATGCCGCACACGGGGCAAGTGATATGGCTCCAATGAGCCTCGCAAGCCTTGTACTGAATCCTCGACTTGCACTCGTAACATTCGACCTCGTAAATCGGAACGGGTTTCTTATCGACTACTTCCATCCTGCACCTCCTGCGACGGCTGTGGAATTTCCATCCAGTAATTAACGGGCAGTTCCACTCCGTCCATATCTCTCAGCCACTTGCCATCAATATAAATTGCTTTGAACCAATAGATTTTTCCATCGTATACGCAACAAGCGGCAAACGCTCCGTTCCATTTCGGCGGCTGTTTCACGCTCACCCAATGCGGCTGTTCCGGGGCGACAGTGGGAGCCTTTTGCACTATCTCGGCACATTCTATAAGAGCCTTATTGTACGCTTGAGCTTCCGTGAACTCATCTGCTCTAAGAAGCATTCGGGAATACGGGACGGGCTTCTGCTTCTGCATAAATGCTAAGATGATAGGATTCTTTTCAATCAGCGGTTCGCTCATTCCTGCACCTCCTTCGGCAGCAATACCGTTTCTGGATCCGGCGGCATGTATCCGCTATCCAGGACATACCCGTGAATGGCGGTGATGTACCATTCCAAGCCGCCGCCGTCCATCGTCCTCACGCGGTGGCCCCATAGCCTTGCTTCGGCGTCCAGGTTAAATCCTGCCGGGGCCAACTGCTGCAGCAGGCCGGTCGTCATGACCACCGCCACGTCATCCCGTCGACACTTCGGATTCTGCGTAAGATGCTGGCGCAGATCATAAGTGATCCTGCTTATGATCTCCTTCTGCTTTGGCGTTGGCAACGCGACTCGCATTTTATAATTTATCTCCATCCCTCACGCCTCCCTTTGCGCATTGACGGAGCAGTCTGACGGCGCATTGTAGATGCAGGAGATCAGATATGCCTGGCCGTTGACCACCTTATCCTCCGGCAGCATGTTCCGCAGCCGCGACAGGATGAAATCCACATGGCCTATGGTCAGCTCTTTCAGGACGCTGCGCACCGCGCCCTGGCCGATCCGCCGCCCGTTGACCTTGATCGTGTTCGAATACCACATAACGCGGATCGCGCTCTCCACGCTCCTGGCGAAGCTCTGTTCGGATCCGCGATACACATGCAGTTGCAGTCGGTCGATCATTCGTTCCAGCTCTCTATCAGCTTCAGGATCTTCCCCTGGAGAGTGAACGAATGACGGTAGAGTATTTATATAATTATCTTTGTCTTTTTCTTTACCTTCGATTGGGTGCGATTCGCTGCGATTCGCAGGCTCCGGCAGCGATTCGTAGCGACTTGCAGCATTCCTCCGGTTCGTCTCGCAGCGTTCATGGTAGGCTTGTATTTGCTTATCAATATTCCCCTTCGCTACTGGCCATAGCACCTTCTCGCCTCCTCGAAAAACGGGCCTCGCGCCTGACCGTGCGTAATTCAGCATGGCCATAAACAAGCGCCCCCTTTCCGCATCGTTGAGTTCCTCCATGGCGTCCGCGAAGTCTGTATAGACTTGCAGTACCTTCATGGGCTACTCCTTCACCACCAGAGTGATGTAGCCGCCAGCGTATGCCTTCACCAGATCCTCCGCTGCCTGCCCGCCTTCGTCCTGCAGCGTCACCATCAGGACGTTCCCGCGGCCAAACTCAAAAGTGACCCGCGGATCACTGCACTTGATTTCCTCCATCGTGCCTCCTCCTACACATAGCTTTTCCCGTACCGACGGATGAAGTCCGCATCGGTGCCGCCAGTATTCTCTTTCCACATCTTCTGTCCGTACGCCTGGAGCATCCGGTCCACCTGGGGGTTGTTGTGCACCGCCTTCGGGCCCAGAGTGTGGCAGGTGGGGCAGAGGAAGACCACAAGCCCGTCCTCCTCCGCCAACTGCCGTCGCCCGGAGCCGTGGATCAGGTGGTGCTTCTCCACGGTGCCGTACTTCCCGCACAGGAAGCAGGACTGAGGCTCATTCCTTTTCCTGCCCATATCCGGCCCCTGCGTACTTGTCCCGCGGCTTCACGATAGAAGCCGTCATTTCGCCGATCTTCGCCGCCAGCGATTCGATCACCGCCTGCTGGTCTTCGATCAACTCGGCGGCGTCCGTCTTCAGCTTGTCCGAGCAGCACCCGATATAGTTGTCCAAAGGGCAGTGCCTGCACCCGCCGCGGCTGGCGCATTGGCGCAGGGTCGCCGCCAGCTCAATCGCCTTTTTCGCCAGTTCCATTTGCCGCCTCCCTCTTCCGCTGATAATACTTACGAGAGTATTCGTTCATCTTCTCCCGGTTCTCCCGGGCCCATTTCTTATTTTGCTCGATCCTCGCCTCCCGGTTGGCATAGTAGCGGTTCCGATCCGCTTCCCTGGCCTTCTCCGGGTTGTTCTGCCGCCAGCGCCTGTATCGCTCCCGGGCTCTCAGCTTGCGTTCTTCGTCCGTGAGACGTCTTTTTCTACCAGGTCGAGCAGATATTCCTGAATGCTCCTCCCGTCCAGCCGCCCCAGGACCGCCTTGTACAGCTCCTTGTTCACACGAAGGTACAGCCGGCACGGGTTTTTCCGGTTTTCTCGCTTGGGCTCCACTTCGCCGCAGATCCGTTTGACCCGCTCCGTGTGCTCCACTCCGTAGTACTGCGGATTCTTTCCCATACTGAACACGGCCTTCGACATGCCGGGGTATATCTCCCGCAAGATCTCCTGAACTTCCTTCCAAGCCTTCGCCAAAGCCTTTTCCTCCTCTCATCCTTGGGTGATACGCAAACCCCAGGCGGTCGCTCTCGTGGATCAACAACGGCACCCCATCCAGCCGGATCCGGACCAGCTTATGATTGTTCTCCAGCATCCTGGTGTACATATGGCTGAGCTGTCGCAGACTGTGCGTCGAAAACAAAACATCCGTTATGCCGCAGTTGATGCAAATGATCTCGTACAGGTGGTCCTGCTTCTCCTGGCATGTCAGCATTTTTGGATCCTTCACCGCCAGAAACGCCATCAGAGAGTCTTTGTCTACCATAAGCCTTCCGCTCTCAGACTTCACGACCCGGATCCGTCCGTTGTTTCGGTGGTAGTTAATGCAGAACTCGGACACACCAGCCATCCGGGCCGCCTCCTTTATGGAGTAGTATTCAGGCACAGAGGATCACCCCCCCCAGATACGCCGCCAGATGTTCCTTGCAGACCTGTACGGCGTGGCCGCGGCCCGCGGAGTAGATGAAGCTCTCCGCCAGCAGTTCCTCGTCCGTGTACACGTGCCCGCAGACCGCGCAGCGCGGCACACCAAAGCCGCCGGTCACCTTCCTCCTGGCACGTTCCACAAGCCGCTTCCGTTCCATCTCCTCCGGCGTGCGGTACTTCTTGTTCAAATTGCTCACCTCCTTAGCTGGTGGGGAAGGCCCGGTTCGAACGGGCGACGATCCGCTTATGAGGCGGGTGCTCTGACCAGCTGAGCTACATCCCCACGCGCCCCGTCTGTCCGGGGTGTCATGCGTAACTACCTTCCGCATTGCCACCGATTGATGTCACGCCATCGGCCACGGCCAGCTTCCCTGGCTGCACGCCCTCGGGGCGGTATTGGGGGGTTCTACATGCGCTCATACCCCCATTTGTGTGCGCGGCGGGACTCGAACCCGCATCGAAAAGAAAGGCCCGTACAGGAGAGGAGGAAACGGGGAACACCTGCCTTTCTCGGGCTCTGCTTGAGCTACGCGCACAAAGTCTTATGCCAAACCCTCCCGGCGCCGCATCCGGTCCGCGCCCCTGGCGATCCCCTTGCGCAGATCCTGCTCCTGTCGGGCCCGGCCCTGGGCCTCCTTCGTCAGCTCCTTCTGCTGGAAAAAGTCCCGGATCCACGCGTTCAGCGTCGCCAGGTCCTGCTGCCGCTGTAAATGCCTCAGCCGCAGTTCCGCCGCCAGCGTCCGGCGCCATAGCCGCAGCACGCTCTCGATGGCTTGCGCCGCCAGCCACACGCCCAGCCCCGCCACGCCCATGCCGATGGACAGCGCGATGGCGATCAGCGCCCACAGGGGAAAGATGGAATCAATACTCATTGTGGCGCTCCTCCTTCAACCATGGCGTGTCCTGCTCGTCCGGCTCGCCGGGCATGGGCTTCCAGGCGATGATCCTCTTCACGTTGGTCCCGTACACCTTCCACCAGCCGTTCACCGTCAGCATGCCCTGCTCTATCTTCAACGCCTTGCCGTCGAAGTACCTGGCCACGATGACCGGTACGTGCGACTTCGGCGGGTCGTTCACCGGGTCCCGCCACTTCCACGCCGCCAGCAGCGCCGCCGCGTCCGCCAGCAGCCTGTTCCCGGTGTCGCAGTCCCCGCCGTAGGGGCACAGGTCGCAAACGTGCTTCCCGCCCTCCGTGGGGCCGGGAATGGCGCTGCACATCCCCAGCGCCTGGATGATCTCTCGAATAGACTTCACTATTTCTTCACCTCCACAAACTCGCCATCCTTTAGCGTGTACCATGTGTCCGCTTTGATGGTTTCACCGTCAACGACAGCGGAGGCCCATTCTTTGATGTTGAAATCGTCGTCGTTTTCCTCGACAAGAACAAGAACGGCACCGAGGCCTCCTTTTACTTTGCAGCCGTTCCCTCTTGCGACGGACAGGCCATTTTTCCCGCTTGCAGAAGATCCTCTGGAAGTGGCCGCGCCGCTGTCGCCTGCCGTGGCCGCGCCGTAAGAGCCTGCCGTGGCCGCGCCGTAAGAGCCTGCCGTGGCCGCGCCGCTGTCGCCTGCCGTGGCCGCGCCGCTGTCGCCTGCCGTGGCCGCGCCGTAAGAGCCTGCCGTGGCAGGTTTTCCCGGTCCCGCATTGTTCTCATTGGTGCACCGGCTTTTCACATACTCAAAATGCGCCTTGATGATGCCGGGCAGCCCGATCTCCGCGCCGATCTTGATTGTCTTCCCGACGCACTTGCTGTCGTTTTCTTTCTCGTCGGTCACTTCCTCCAGCTCCACTTCGTGGAAAACGCTCTCGCTGGGGGCGTAGTAGTCGAAACAGTCCAGCGGGTCTTCGCAAGCGTGGAACCCGCTGTCGCACAGCTTCGCCTTTTCCTCGTGGTATGTCTCGCCTTCCTTGAACTGAAAGCCGCGACAGGTCATGTCCTTGTTGAATCCCTTAAATGCATTCATGATCCCTCCTACTGCGCGTACACGCGCATGGTGTCCCCGTTGATCCTGAAGCTCATCAGCGTGCTGTCCAGCTCATAGAAGTGCTGGTGCTGCTGGTCCATAGGGTTGCGCAGCTCCACGTCCGACAGCACGGTGGTCCTGGTGACGTTCGCCCTCCGCTGCACGACCTCCACAGTCTTGATGCTGCTCGATGCGTACAGCATCTTGTTCAAAAACTGCTTCACCTTCATAGCCTTCCTCCTTATGCTTTTTCGCTCGCCATGCTCGATGATAATCTCTCTGATACTTGCGGTATTGTTCGCTTCGCCTCTTTTGCGACCGGCGCTTGATCTCCCGCCAGCGCTCAGGGTTCTCTTTGCGCCATTTTCTGACCCGCTCCACTCCCGTCAACACCTCACCCCCTTAAAACGTAAATCCCACATAGATTTTTTTACTGGGCTTCAGGAAAATCTCATCACAGGAATCAGCAAACCTGGCGCAAGAGTAGGCTTTCGCTGACCTGTCGTACTCGCCGCGTACCCAGACCTGTCTTTCTTTCGGATTATCAATTGGCTTACGAGTAAAAAAGTCCCCTTTTTTTAGGTCCCGAACCGTCAGATGATCCATGTAACACAGCCTCCTCCGATGGTTTGTTTGCAAAAACCACCCGTCGAATAAATGTTACATTTTTCATACGAAAATGTCAATGGATAATCCGCAAAACTTTATTTATTCACACATGAGTGCAAACAAGCCTGAAATACGTCTTCGGAAGAGCGCCACCCAAACAACCTCCTCGGGTAATTGTTTATCCAGTTTTCCAACGCCTTGACCTGTTCGTCTGTTAAATCCTCAAACGATGTCCCTTTGGGCTGCCACCTTCTTACGAGCTTGTTTCCGTTTTCGTTGGATCCTCGCTCATAACTCGAATATGGGTGGCAGAAATATACCTTCGTCCGTACGCCGCCAGCGACACCGCGCTCTATTCCTGCAGCGTCGCTAAACTCCATCCCATTGTCGCAAGTGATGCTCTTAAACAAAGACCTAAAATTCCCGCCGAGGTCCCTTTCTAGTTGATCCAATGCGCATATGACGGCTTTGGTGGTTTTATTCGGAAGTAGCCGGACGATCTCTTTTCGTGTCATCCTCTCCGTAAGGACGAGTAAAGCTTTTAGTGATGAACGTGACGAGACTACTGTGTCCATTTCCCAATGCCCAAATGTATTCCTCTCGTTGATTTCTGCAGGGCGCTTTTCAATGCTCTCTCCTTTTGGTGGCCGTTTCGCTATTTGGATCTTTTTGTACTGCCGCTTCTTGTCTCCACGAACCGGCAAATCCTTGTTTTTCAAGTTCATGAAAACACCCTTGTCTATGTAGGAGTATATTGTATTTGGGCTTTTTATTGAGACG
>Ga0310696_10001383_pt1 | contig 35268 bp, 33 predicted proteins | sample AusTroGonzalo_MG_4_FD_203885 | JGI IMG/M metagenome (GOLD analysis project Ga0310696, IMG submission 203885) | Bovine rumen microbial communities from tropical cattle in Woodstock, Queensland, Australia - Gonzalo_02 (v2) (version 2) | ecosystem: Host-associated > Mammals > Digestive system >... | reverse complement strand
CGAAGATGCCGCTGATCTGGGGCACCACGCCGCTGGCGAGGATGTTGCGCTCGAAGATCTCGCCGTAGCCGGCCAGGGCGTCGATGCCTTCCTGGATGCGGGCGCCGCCCGAATCGTTGAGGCCGATCACCGGGGCGCCGGCACGTACGGCCATGTCCATGACCTTGCAGATCTTCTCAGACATCGTCTTGCTCAGGGAACCGCCGTTGACGGTGAAGTCCTGGGCGAACACATAGACGAGGCGTCCGTCAATCGTTCCCTGTCCGGTCACGACGCCGTCGCCGTCCGGATGGGTTGCGTCCATGCCGAAATTGGTGCAGCGGTGCTGCACGAACATGTCGAATTCTTCGAAGCTGCCCGCGTCCAGGAGCAGGGCCAGACGCTCCCGTGCGGTGAGCTTGCCCTTCTCGTGCTGGGCGTCGATGCGCTTCTGGCCGCCGCCGAGTTTCGCGTTTGCGCGGCGTTCGACCAGTTCTTGGATTTTATCTTGCTGGATACTCATAATTCGGAATTGCAAAATCGGACAAATATATAGAAAATCCTTTGGATTTCCTACGCTATTTGATGATGCGGTAATAATTCTCCTTGCGCGGCTTGACGGTCGGCGGGAACGAGGCGGGGTAGCCGAGCGCCAGCGCGCCGATGCCGACCAGGCCTTCCGGCAGTCCCAGCTCCTTCATGAGGGCCTTGCCCTCCTCGGAGGAGAACATCTCCCGCTCGCGGTTGATCCAGCAGGAACCCAGGCCGATGGCGTGCGCCGCGTTCATCATGTTGCCCAGCACCAGGGCGCCGTCGTAGACGGAGTTCGCCCATTTCTGCGGGTCGGTGCCGAACACGAGCACGTAGGTCGGGGCGCCGTAGAAGGGGTCGATGTCGCGTCCCCAGATCTCCTGGTTCATCCGGGAGATCCGCTCCTTGAGCGCGGGGTCCTGGATGGCGATGATCCAGGGATCCTGGTATCCCATGCCCGTCGGGGCCCAGGTGCCGGCTTCCAGCACGGTCTTGAGTTCTTCGTCCGTAATCTGCTCCGGCTTGTACCGCCGGATGCTTCTGCGCGTCTTCAGCGCGGTGATGATCGGATTCTCCATATTATATCATTTTGTCTAGCATCGCTTCGCACGCTTCCAGCAGGTCCTGGAAGGTGGTTTCGAAATCTCCCGTGTACCACGGGTCCGCCACGTCGCGGCCCTTGCCCGCGTAGGACATCATCAGGTGTACCTTGCCGTCCGGATCGTCGGGGATGATGCGGCGCAGCAGCCGCAGGTTGGAGGCGTCCATGCAGATGAGGCGGTCGAAGCGCTCATAGTCGGCGCGGGTGACCTGCCGCGCCTGCTTGCCGGGGTCGAACCACACGCCGTGCTGGCTGAGGCAGCGCTTGGCGGGGGGATAGATGGAATTGCCGATCTCCTCCGTCGACACGGCGGCGGATTCAATGTAGTACCGGTCTTCCAGCCCGCGGGCCTTGACCATCGCCTTGAGCAGGAATTCCGCCATCGGACTGCGGCAGATGTTGCCGTGGCATATGAATAGGATCTTCATCATGGCCTGCAAATATAAAAAAAAGCCGCAAATGCTGCGGCTTTTGTCTGGGTGACTCGACTTGAACGAGCGACCTCCTGGTCCCTAACCAGGTGCGCTACCAACTGCGCCACACCCAGATGCCCTCGAAAGGGACTGCAAAGATAACACTTTTTTCAAAAATGCATTGTCTTTGCCGAAAAAACTTGGATTATTCCTCCGCCTTCGTGCTGGAGAGCATTTGAAGGTAGCCGGGGATGGCATGGCCGCCCGATTTGTGCAGGTCCCTGCGCTCGGAGCACAGGGCAATGACTTCGAGGTAGGGGGTCATGCTGGCGAAGGCGCCCAGGTAATTGGTGGTCTCCTCGCCGATGACGGACTGTCCGGAAAAGACATAATCGTAGTAGGCGATCTCGTCCAGACGTCCCTCCAGGACGGCCTGGAGGCTGTCCAGCCCCTTCATGGCCTGCTCGGTGCGCTGGATGGCCTCCCAGTGGCGCGCGGCATTCTTGGGCATGCGCTGCATGGTGTAGCTCCCGTAGAGCACGGTTTCCTCTTCCAGCTTGCGTTGGAAGACGTGTTCCCGGCGCTCGAACTCCGTCCGGAAGGTGGTGGAGTCGATCTTTTCGATGCGGAACAGTTCGAAAGTTCCGGCCTGCCCCTGGAGGATATAGGCGCCCAGGGCTTCCTGGAAGGGATCCGGCTCCTGCTTGCAGCCGAAGGCGAGCGTGCAGAGCAGCGAAAGGATCAGGACGTTGCGGAGGGTTTTCATGATCGCTTACTGGTGTGCGTCGCGCAGGAGGTCGAGGACGACCTTGACGGGGTTGAAGGTCTCGATGGGGACTTCGACGAAGAGGGTGTTCCAGTCGGACATGGAGCCGTTCCAGAGGCCGGGCAGCTCGAGGGCCTTGAGCTCGCGGCCCTGGTAGCTCTTGGAACTGATCAGGCCGGTCTCCTCGTCGACGTATTCCAGCAGGTTGAACTTCGTGCCGTCGTGGCGGCGCAGGCAGCAGACCAGGTCCACGGGGTTGAAGTGCGTGGCGGACTTGAGAGCGGCGACGGCCGCCGGGTCGTCCGGATTGATCTGCGCGCCCTCGAGGATCTGCAGGGAGGTGGCGCCGTCCTTGTCGCGGATGATGAAGGGGCCGCCGCCAGGCTCGCCGAGGTTCTTGACCATGCCGCAGACGCGGATGGGGCGGTCCAGCTTGGCGCGCAGCATCTCGGCGCGGTCGCGGCTGTCCCGCGGCTCCGGCAGCTCGATGCTGAGCTCGTCGTGCAGGAAGTCCTCGATCTCGTTGCAGAGCGCCTGGCACTCGGGCGTGGCGAACGGATCGTCCAGGAACACGTTGTTGCCGGGGATGAAGGCCAGGTCGCGCATCTCCTTGCGCATCTGGGTCAGCTGGTCCAGGGCGAAGATGTAGCCGTGGATGCGGTCGCGCAGCTCCAGCGCGCGGCCCATCAGGACCTTCTTCCAGCGGTAGGTCGCGGGCTGCATGCGCTCCACGCAGACGTTGTCGATATTCTTGATGGACACGAGTTCCGCGTCCAGCGCGTTCAGGTTGTGGATGAGGGCGCCGTGGCCGGCGGGGCGGGTGAGGATGCTGCCGTCCTCTTTGAGGAAAGGCCTGTTGTCGGCGTCGACCGCCAGGGTGTCGGTCTCCTTGGCCTGGAAGGTGAAGGAGACGTTGTACTTCACGCCGTAGCGCTGCTCGTAGGCGGCCTTGATCTCCGCCACGGCCGCCTCGAAGAGGGGCTTGTGCTCCGGCGAGATGGTCACGACGAGGTCCACGCTGCCGTCGGCGTTGCGCATGTAGGCCTGTCCTTCGACGAAGTGCTCCGCCAGGGCGGTGCGCGTCTCGGCGGGGTAGCGGTGGAACTTCAGCACGCCCTTGGGCTTGCTGCCGTAGGCGAGTCCGGCGTCGGTGAGCAGCTTGTGCGCTGCGTCGACGGGATCGAAGGGCGCCTGCCCGAACAGTTCGGGGGTGTAGAAGGCGAATTTCTCCAGGTTGGCGGCCAGTTTTTTCGTGGCGTCGTTGGGCGCGTCCATGCCGGCGAAGATGTCCTTGAACATGCGGGAGGCCGCGCCAGAGGCGGGCACGAACTTGCAGCGGCCGTGCACCTCGGCCTCGTCGGCATAGCGGACGGCGGCGTCCTGCGCCGCCTCGTCCAGGACCTCGATGCCGTTGCCCGGGACGGCGGGCGCGACGATCTTGAGCCAGGGGAATCCTTTGCGGAAGCGCTCGATCTGAGCATTCATAGTGGTTTTGTCCATGGTGTTATTCGTTATAGTGTTATTCGTTGTTGCGGTTTGTCAGAAATAGAATTCGCGGCGGTATCGGTAATCGACCCGGAGTTCATTGAAGCGGCCGGGGTCCATGCGGAACATGAAATCGTCCGTGAAGATGGGATAATTGTACTGGATCAGCGAGGCGATCTGTCCCTGCGTCTTGTCGTGGGCGTCGATGCGGACTGCCTGATATTCAAGAATTTCCGTTTTTGGGAAGAACTCGTAGAGGGCGCTCAGCGAGAAGAAGCGCGCCACGGCGCGGATGGCCAGCGAGGTGCCGATCTGCTTGCCCTGGAGGGTGTAGCCGGCGATGTGCGGCGTGGCGATGTCCACGAGCTCCAGCAGCTGGCGGTTGACGTCGGGTTCGTGGCACCAGGCGTCGAGGGCTACGGGCCCCAGACGGGGGATGGCGTCGATGAGGTCCTGCTCCACGACCAGCTCGCCCTGCGCGGCGTTGATGAAGAACGCGCCCGCCTTCATCTTCGCGAAGAAGTCGGCGTCCGCCATCCCGCGGGTGGAGGCGTTCACGGGGATATGCATGGTGATGACGTCCGATCCGGCCAGCACGACGTCGAGGTCGTGGAACTCCGCCTTGCCCTCCTTCTCGGCCCGCCAGGGATCGTAGCGGAGGGTCTTGAAACCCAGGGCCAGGGCCGTCTCCTCGACGCGCGAGCCGGCGGTCCCCAGGCCGATGATGCCGACGGTGGCGCCGTCGAGGGAGATGCTCTTGCGCGAGGCGGTCCCGAACAGGGCGGAGAAGACGTAGTTCGTCACGCCGCCGGCGTTGCAGCCGGAAGCGTTCTGCACGAAGATGCCATGCTCCTTGCACCATTCCTGGTCGATGTTGTCCATGCTGGCGGTGGCGGTGGCGATGAGCTTGACGGAAGTGCCTTTCAACATGGCCGCGTCGCAGCGGGTACGCGTGCGGATCACGAGCGCATCCGCGTCCAGCAGGTCCTTGCGGACGATTTCCGGTCCGTCCTTGTAGACGACTTCGGCACCGTACGGTTCGAAGACGCCTTCGATGAAAGGAATGGCCCGGTCGATGACGAATTTCATTTCAGGATAAGTTCTTTGACGCAGCCCGAGCGGGGGTCGTCACAGGTAAACAGCTCGTCTTGCGCGAGCAGGGCGTTGATCTTCTCCAGCAGGACGTCGCGCTGGAAGGAAAGCTGGCTGCGCACCACGGAGGAGTCCACGGTGATGTACAGCTTCCCGTCGCGGAAGAAGCGGCGGACCGTGTAGCGGCCGGCACCGGAAGCGGCATCCCAGGCGGCGAAGATGCGCTGGGTGTTGAGGCCGGCGGTAAGCTTGCTGGCCTGGATATATTCCCGGATCAGGTCGGACAGGGGAACGGCGGTCTTGCGGGCGACTCTACTCATTGACGGGAGTGAAGACGCCTCCTGCCGTCTCGAAATAGCTGCGGTCCGCGGTGAGCGTGTCCACGATGGACTCCGTGCGGACCTTGTTGGAATCGGACAGGAAGATCTGGCCGAATTCCTTGTCTGCGACCAGGCGCAGCAGGTTGCCGACCCGGTTCATGTCGAGTTTGTCGAAGAGGTCGTCCAGCAGCATGATGGGCGGGTAGCCGTAGGCTGCTTTCATGACCTCGTACTGGGCGAATTTGAGGGCCACGAGGAAGGATTTCTGCTGCCCCTGCGAGCCGCAGCGGCGGATCGGGTGCCCGTCCATCGTGAAGAGGAAATCGTCGCGCTGCACGCCCGCCGTGGTGAACTTGAACACCTGGTCGCGGTCGCGGTGCGCGCGGAGGATTTCGCCCAGCTCGCCTTTCTGCAGGTCGGAGCGGTAGTCGATGCCCACCTGCTCGCGACCGCCGGAGATCTCGGCGTAGTACTGCTGCACCACGGGCACGAGCCGCTCGCAGAAGGATTTGCGGCGCTCGTAGATGGGGACGGCGAGGGCGGAGAGCCGCTCGTCGAAGGTGGTCAGCAGGTCTTCGTCCCACACGCCCGCCTTGAGCAGCTTGTTGCGCTGGAGGAGCAGGCGGTTGTACTGCTGGACGTCCGCCAGGTAGGGCTGCTCCATCTGGGAGAGGACGGCGTTGACGAATTTCCGGCGCTCCTCACCGGCCTCGCTGACCATGGCGGTGTCGGCGGGGGAGACCATCACGATGGGCAGCACGCCGATGTGGGCGGAGATGCGCTCGTAGGGCTTGTCGTCGCGGCGGACGCTCTTCTGGCCGCCGTCCTGCACGCGGACGCTGAATCGGGCGGTGCTGCCGCCCGGCATGGCATAGGTGCCGGAGATGGCGAAGGCGGAAGTGCCGTAGCGGAAATTGAAGCGGTCGGAGGTGGAAAAGGCGCTTTTGGTCATCGACAGATACCAGATGGCGTCCAGGAGATTGGTCTTGCCTTCGCCGTTGCCGCCGCTGATGCAGTTGATGTTGGGCGAGAAGGCAAGTTCCTGCAACTGGATGTTGCGGAAGTCCTGTATGACGATTTTCTGAAGCGTGGCCATGTCTTGCAAAGTTAAAGTATTTTTTCTAATTTTGCGGGCTTAAATAACACGAGTAATTAAAATAATTCGCAATATGGCTCAGAAAAATCTGAATGAGAAAGAGGCCCAGCGGCAGGAGAACATCGAGCAGACCGTCTCCGCCACCGAGCAGTTCTTCAACGAAAACAAGAAAACCATCTGGTGCGTGGTCGCCGCCGTCCTCGTGATCGGCCTCGGCGCCCTCGCTTACAACAAATTCATCTACCAGCCCAAGTGCGTGGAGGCCATGCAGCAGGCGTTCCCTGCCGAGATGAGCTTCCAGAACGGCGAATACGAGCTCGCGCTCAACGGTGACGGCAACAACCTCGGTTTCGCCGACATCATCGCCGACTACGGCACCAAGGCCGGCAAGGCCGTCTACCTGTACGCCGGTATCTGCGAACTGCAGCTCGGCAACAACGAGGAGGCGCTTTCCTACCTGAAGAAGTACAAGGGCAAGGAGCCCATCCTCGCCGCCCGCGCCAAGTCCTGCGAAGGTGACGCCTACGTCGCCCTCGGCGACTACGCCGCCGCCGTCCGCAGCTACAAGGCCGCCGCTGCCTGCGCCGACAACGTCTTCGTGGCCGGCTACCTCCTGAAGGAAGGTTCCGCCCTCGAGGCCCTCGGCCAGAAGGAAGAGGCGCTCGCCTGCTACAAGACCATCGAGGAGGACTATCCGCAGTCCATCGAGGCCTACGAGATCGCAAAACACATCGCCAGAGTTTCCGAATAATATGGGAAGAGCATTTGAATTCCGCAAGGAGCGCAAACTGAAGCGCTGGGGCCATATGGCCCGTACGTTCACCAAGCTGGGCAAGGAAATCACCATCGCCGTCAAGCAGGGCGGTCCCGACGTGACCGGCAACCCGCGCCTCCGTGCCCTCATGGCCGAGGCCCGTGCCGAGCAGATGCCCAAGGAGAACATCGAGCGCGCCATCAAGAAGGCCACCGAGAGCAAGCAGGGCGACTTCAAGGAGATCATCTACGAAGGCTTCGGCCCGCACGGCATCGCCTACCTCGTGGAGGCCGCCACGGACAACAACACCCGTACCGTCGCCAACGTCCGCAGCTACTTCAACAAGTGCGGCGGCTCGCTGGGCACGACCGGTTCCGTGAGCTTCATGTTCGACCGCAAGTGCACCTTCCGCGTCAAGGAGAAGGAGGGCGTCGACCTCGAGGAACTCGAGCTCGAGCTCATCGACTACGGCGTGGAGGAGCTCTTCCGCCAGGAAGAGGAGGACAAGGACGGCAACGTGACCCCCGTCATCGTGATGTACGGCGACTACAGCGCCTACGGCCAGATCCAGAAGTACATCGAGGAGAACGGCTACGAGCTCATCTCCGGCGGCTTCGAGCAGATCCCCAACGTGGACCTCAAGGACGTCACCGACGAGCAGCGCGCCACCCTCGACAAGCTCATCGGCATGCTGGAGGATGACGAGGACGTGACCAACGTCTACACGACGATGAAGCCTGCTGAAGAGTAAATCGGGCAGTTCGTCGAAGAAATCAGGCAATTCGTCGAAAAACCGGACCGGAAACGGCCCGGTTTTTCTATGTTTGTACCAGAAAACAACGAAGACAAATCTTTAAAAACAAAATATAAAAGTAAAATTTAAGTTTAACTCTACGCTCCGAAAAGCTTGCGGGCATCCTTCACAGGGTGCCCGCAAGACGTTTTAAGTATAGTATATGTTTAATCAGGTGTTCCTAGGGACGCTTGATGCTGCCCACGCCGCGGATCTTGGAATTGATGTCGGAGCAGTCGAGCTGGCGGGCGTCGATGTCGCCGGCGCCGCTGATGTTCAGGTCGGCGCGGGCGGACCTGCCGGAGAGCTTCGCGTCGCCGGCGCCGTTGATGCTGACCGCGATGACGTCGCAGTCGATGCCGTTGATCTTGGCGTCGCCGGCTCCGTTGACGGTGATCGCGGCGTCGCTGGCCTGCAGGCCGTTGATGTCGATGTCGCCGGCGCCGTTTACGTTTGCGTCAAAGTTCAGGGCGGTGATGCCTTCCGGGGCGTTGAAGTCCACGGCTCCGTTGACGGTCACACTCTCCAGCACCGGGCTGGCGATGTTGACGGTGATCTTCTTGAGGTTGCGGATGCGGTTGAGGTTGGACTTGATCACCAGGGTGCCGTTCTCGTTGGTCACGCTCACGTGCTCCATGACGTTGTCCGGGGCGTAGATGGACGCGGCGCAGTCGCCGGGGGTGTAGATCACGTCGCCGGGGAGGTTGCAGCTCAGGGAGTGGAATTCTCCGGTCATCGCCTCGCGGGTGATGTAGTTGTCGCTGGCGGTGATCTTCTCGCCGCCGCTCTCGCCGGTCAAGCCGAGCATGTTCTCGTTGAAGTCTTCGCTGACGCGGATGAAACGGCAGGAGGAGAGGGGGAGCAGCGTGGCGGCTGCCAGGAGGAGGGTAACTATCTTTTTCATGTCTTGTGTGCTAGTTGATAAATTCTTTGAGGTCGATTCCGAGCAGGCTGGCCCGGCTGCGGAAGAGCGGCAGCTCTTCGTCGATGAACTTGCGGCGTTCCGTGTCTCGGATCACGTCCAGGGCGTCGCCCGCGACGAAGAACCCGATGCCGCGCTGGTTGTAGATGACCTTGCGGTCCGTGAGGATCTCGTAGGACCTGGCCACGGTGTTGGGGTTGACCCCGATCTCAGCACCCCATTCCCGGACCGAGGGGATGCGCCCGCCGGGTTTGAATTCCCCGGAGAGGATCCGCTCGCAGAGATTGTCCGCGATCTGGATGTAGATGGGTTTGTTGCTGTCGAATTCCATATGTCTAATGTTTAAGTGTGCGTATGCGGTAGTAGATGCCGCCCAGCAGACCGCCCACGTATACGGTGAAGGCGATGCTTAAGGTCCAGTTGAGGGCACGGACGGCTTCGGTCACCGTGTCGAACTGGTCGAACCAGTTGAAGTAGAAGGAGCCGCTGTGGCCGATGATGATCATGCCGATGGTGGAGAGGACCATGCTGACGGCGAAGATGCAGAGGATGGTCTTGGCGACCTTGCTCTTCTTGAAGCAGATGGCGCCGAGGGTGAAGGTCAGGACATACTCGGCCCATTCCAGCAGGATGATGGCGAGCCAGTTGATCCGGATGCCGTTTTCAATCAGGGAGTCATTCATCTCCTGTATGGCGATGAGCTCCAGGAGACGGTCGCCGTAGTGGTTCGGGAAGAGGAGGCTGACCAGGGCGTCGCTGCCGAGCTGCAGGACGAAGAGGGCGATCGAAAGGACGATGCAGACGATCAGGCCCATCGAGAGCCATTTCTCGAAGGTGGACGCCGGGAGCATCAGGAAGTTGGATCCGGCCTTCTTCTCCGTCAGGTTGCCGTAGATCTTCGTGCCGGCGCCGAGGAGGACGACGGTGATGGCGGCGAAGAACTGCATGTATTTCATGGCCACGGGGAGTTCTGCGAACTGCTGCGTGAAGATCAGGGAGAAGAGTTCGTAGATGACGAACAGGCTGATGGGCAGCGTGCCGAGGATCAGCAGGCTGAGGCCGTAGTTATTCTTTGCGTTGCGCAGGTCGTACAGGAAGTACTTGCCGAAGCGCGTGAAGTCGAAGATATTATTCATGGTTGAAGAGGTTTTTGACGAGGTCTTTGTGCTTGTGGACGGTGTTGAAGAGGGCTTCGATGTTCACCTTGCTGTCGGCCTTCTCCGTGTTGGGGAGCACCTGGATGAAGCCGCCGGGCAGCTGCTCGGAGTAGAGGGCGTCGGGGTGCAGGGTGGTGCCGTAGTCGAAGTAGAGCTTGTCGGCGATTTCTTCGATGGAGGCGTTCAGGAGGACGTCGCGGCGGTCCAGGATGATGATCGGGTCGATGATGTTCTCGAGGTCGCGCACCTGGTGGGTGGAGATGACGATCGTGCTGTCTTCGGCCGTGTACTTCATCAGGGCGGAGCGGAACTGCGCCTTGGACGGGATGTCCAGGCCGTTGGTCGGCTCGTCGAGGTAGAGGAAGCGGACGCCGCAGGCGAGGGCGAAGGCGATGTAGGTCTTCTTGAGCTGTCCGGCGGACATGGCGTTCATCTTCTGCTCCGGATCCACCTCGAATTCACGGATGATCTTGTCGAAGGTGTCGAGTTGGAAGTTCGGCCAGAACTTGCCGGTGGCCTTGGCCCAGCAGCGGGCCTTGTCGTTGACCGGGGCCACCTCGTCGGGGAGGTAGTACTGGTCCTGCAGGAGGGCGGGCTCGCGCTTCCAGGGATCGCGGCCGTCCGTTTCAATCGTTCCGGTCTGGGTCTTCTTGAGACCGCAGAGAAGGGTGAGCAGCGTCGTCTTGCCGACACCGTTTTCGCCCAGGAGACCATAGATCTTGCTGGGCTCCAGGTTCATCGAGATGTTCGTCAGAACCTCGTTTTTTCCATAGCTGAAGGCTAAATTGTGAATTTTTATCATGGCGTTTTGCAGTGTATTAGTTCAATAGTACACCGCAAAGGTACAACAAAAATTCAAACTTCCAAATTTTTCTTGAATTTTTTTTTGCCGGCGGCGGACAGCGGTGCGGAAATTGGTTTTTCGGGAACCGAAAAATAATTTCCGTCCGCCCGTCTGGAAGACTCCGTCCGCCGGCAGTTTTATTGCAAAGGCCGGTGATTGGCGGCGCGGGAAGCGCGCTCGGCGGCGAGGATGCGCTCGCGCTCGGCGGGGACGGTGCAGGCGTCCAGGAAGCGTTCCCAGACGATCTGCACGGCGGCAGGGGATGGATGAACGAGGTCCTCGGCGTAGAACCGATAATCCCGCAGCTCGTCCATCACAATCTCGTACGCCGGAAAAAAGCGCACACCGGGCCGCTTTCCGTCCGCCGGCTGAGAGACGCGCTCTACCGCTAGATGCAAGATTGATTTCGAAAGGGTGTTGGCGTGGGCGCCGTCGCCGAGATGGCGGATGGGGGAGACGGTCAGGATGAATTGCTTGTCGGGATGCGCGTCGACGATGCCGTGCAGCAGCTCCGTGCAGACCTCGACGGACAGCAGCTCATGCGCGAACTCCCGCGCCGGCCGCTTGAGGCAGTTCGCCACGACCGGCTGCCCGGGACGCTCCAGCGCGCGCCAGACCCAGGCGGTGCCGAGCGTCAGGATGACCCGCTTGCACGCGCGCCAGCGCGCGGCATCCTCTTTCAATCGCGCATTCGCGTGCGCGAGGAACTCCTCCGCCGTCGGGCGGGCGAAAGAAGTGTGGTGCGAGAAACTGCCCACGCGCCCCGCTCCGGCGCCCATCTCCACGCAATCCGCAGGCGTGAACGTCTCCGCGCTGTCCAGGCGCGCGATGGCGGAAGCGATGGATGCGGGGTTGTAGAGCGTGCCGAACGGATTGCGGAGCACGTTGAAGCCGCCGGCCTCCAGGCGTGCGCCGATTTCGTCGGCGAAGCAGCTGCCCATGACGCAGATATGATCGGAAAGTGAAATTTCCGCAATTTTTTCGCAGGGAATGTCGGTGAACAGTTTCATTTTCTCCGCAAAAATAATAAATTTGTAGCTTATGAGACCACGATTAATAGCGATATTCTTTACCGCTGCACTCCTGGCGGTATCCTGCTCGAGCGGAGAGCAAACCCTGCACATCGTCACGACGGGCGACGTACACGGCAACTGGTTCGACGAGCCCTATGTCGAGGGCCAGGCGAACAAGACCAGCCTGATGTCCGTCTACGCCTGGGTGGACAGCCTCCGCAGGGCCGTCGGAAAGCAGAACGTCCTCTTGCTGGATGCCGGCGACTGTCTCCAGGGAGACAACGCCCCCTATTACTATAATTACGTGAACACGGAGGGCGAACACATGTTCGTCCAGCTGATGGCCTATATGGGCTACGACGCCGTGGCCGTGGGCAACCATGACATCGAAGCCGGCCATGCCGTCTACGACAAGGTGAACGCCCAGCTGCAGGCGCGCGACATTCCCTTCCTGGGGGCCAATGCCGTCAACGAATCGGGCGAGGGAACCTATTTCGAGCCTTATAAAGTGTTCCGCCGCGGCGGATTCAAGGTGGCCGTCATCGGCTTCACGAACCCGAACATGGAAGCCTGGCTGGACAAGCCGATCTGGGAGGGTATCGAATTCGAATCCCTGCTCAGCTGCGCCCAGGGTTGGGTGGACCGGGTCCGCGAAAAGGAGAACCCGGACGTGGTCGTGGTCCTGACCCATTCCGGAACGGGCGAGGGCGACGGCTCCAGCCTGGAGTCCCAGGGCCTGGATCTGCTGCAGGAGCTCAAGGGCGTGGACGTCCTCGTCTGCTCGCATGACCACCGGCCGTTCGTCACGGAGAAGGACGGCACCTGGCTGATCAACGGCGGCGCCCGCGCCGGCAACGTCGGCCACGCCGTCATCACGAAATCCAGGGAACGCGGCAAGGAAGTCCGCGGCGAATATGTCCGCATGGACAAGAACAAGGTGGACGCGGCCATGGAAGAACACTTCCGTCCGGCCTTCGAGGCGGTCAAGGCCTTCACCCTGCAGCCCGTCGGGCAGCTGGGAATGGACCTGCGCACGCGCGACGCGTACAGCGGCATGTGCGACTACGGCGCCCTCATCCACATGATCCAGCTGGAGGCCTCCGGCGCGCAGGTTTCCTTCTTCGCGCCCCTGACCTTCAACGGCACCGTCGATGCGGGACAGGTCATCTTTGACGACATGTTCACCATCTATCCCTTCGAGAACCAGCTCTACGTCGTCAGGATGAAGGGCTCCGAAATCCGGGATTACCTGGAGTACTCCTACGACGGATGGATCCAGACGCCGGGGCAGCACGTCCTGCGTATCGAGAACGAGGCGGATCCCCGCACGGGTGCGACCCGCTGGTCCTTCACCGGCCGGACCTACAACTTCGACTCGGCCGCCGGACTCGTCTACACCGTCGATGTGACCAAACCCTTCGGCAAGCGCGTCAAGATCACCTCGCTGCCGGACGGCACGCCCTTCCAGCCGGACGGCTGGTACAACGTGGCCATGACCTCGTACCGCGCCAGCGGCGGCGGGGACATCCTCCTGAAGGGAGCCGGCCTGTCGAAGGAAGAAGCCGAGAGCCGCATCGTGGAGCGTCTTCCCGAAGTCCGGGAGATGGTCTACCAATACTTCAAAGAGCATGGTACCGTAGATACCACGCTCTTTGGAAAACGCGCCGTGCTCGGCGAGTGGCACTTCGTGCCGGAGAAGGTCGTCGGACCGCTGATGGAGAAGGATTTGTCCCTTATCTTCTAAAAGCTTTCAGGCGCTGCTGGAGCGATCCGTCCACAGCCATTTTCATCATCTTGCGGGTCTGCTCGAACTGTTTGAGCAGCTTGTTGACATCGGCGACGGTCGTACCGGAGCCCTTGGCGATGCGTTGACGGCGGGAACCGTTGAGGCATTCGGGATGCTCTTTCTCGTAGGGCGTCATGGACTGGATGATGGCCTCGGTGGACTTGAACGCGTCATCCGGAATGTCGACATCCCGAAGCGCCTTGTCCATGCCCGGCAACATACCTGCCAGATCCTTCATGTTCCCCATTTTCTGAACCTGCTTAAGCTGATTGTAAAAATCCGCCAGTGTGAACTGGTTGTGCGCGATTTTCTTCTTGAGGGCCCGTGCTTCCTTCTCGTCATACTGCTCCTGGGCCTTCTCGACGAGGGAGACGACATCGCCCATGCCCAGAATACGGTCCGCGACGCGGGCCGGATAGAAGATGTCGAGCGCCTCCATCTTCTCGCCTGAGCTGACGAATTTGATGGGCTTGCCGGTGACGGCCTTGATCGAAAGCGCGGCGCCGCCGCGTGTGTCGCCGTCCATCTTGGTCAGCACGACGCCGTCGTAATCGATGGCTTCGTTGAAGGCCCGGGCGGACTCGACGGCATCCTGGCCGGTCATCGCATCCACGACGAAGAGCGTCTCCGTCGGGGAGACGGCCTTGTGCAGGGTGGAGATCTCCTCCATCAGTTCCTGGTCGACGGTCAGTCGGCCGGCCGTATCCACGATCACGACGCTGATGCCCTGCTGACGGGCGTACTGGATGGCGTCCTTCGCCACCTTCACGGGATCTTTCTCCCCGTCTTCCGAATAGACTTCGACGCCCACCTGGGTACCGAGCGTCTTCAGCTGCTCGATGGCGGCGGGACGGAAGGTGTCGCAGGCGGCCAGGAGGACCTTCATGCCGCGCTTGCTCTTGACGTGCAGCGCCAGCTTGCCGCTGAACGTCGTCTTACCGGAACCGTTCAGTCCGGCGACGAGCACCACGGCGGGAGACCCCTTGACGTTGATGTCGGCCTGTTCGGAGCCCATGAACGAGGCCAGTTCGTCGTGGACGATCTTGACCATCATCTGCTGCGGCTTGACGGCCGTCAGCACGTTGGCCCCCATTGCTTTTGCCTTCACCCGGTCGCAGAAGTCCTTGGCCACCTTGTAGGACACGTCCGCATCGAGCAACGCCCGGCGGATTTCCTTGAGTGTCTCGGCTACGTTGACCTCTGTGATTTTCCCCTCACCCTTCAGTATTTTGAAGGATCTTTCAAGTCTATCGGATAAATTCTCGAACATAAGCAGTCTGTTTGGACTGCAAAGATAGTGAAATTATGAAGATATTATTTGGAAACAGGAGATGGCGTCCCGGCTTTTCTGCAGCGCAGCAGCGCATCGAGCAACGAATCCGGGAAGCCGTGGATGAGTGGATCGAGCAGAAAGGGTATACCAGACTGCTGCCTACGTTGAACAGCCTTGCCGAGGATATCGGCGTCCCGTCGGACCAGCTGACCGTCCATATCCGGATGCGGACCCGGAAATCCGTCATGGCCTGGCGCAAGGAATTGCGTATCCGGGAAGCCCGGAGACTGTTGCTGGATTTTCCCGACCTGCCGATTTCCGTCATCGGCCTGATGGTCGGCATAGACGACAAGTCCAACTTCAAGCGGCAGTTTGAGCAGCTTGTCGGGGTGCCTCCCCGCGTCTGGCGGGAGAAGCATCTGCGGCGTATTTGATGATGGAGGCGGACCGGGTTTTCCGGTCCGCTTTTATTTCCGGAACAGCGTCCGGAGGGCGTCGAGGAGGAGCCGCAGCGTGTTGAAGAGGATCACGGCGGCGACGACGAGGCTGATGGTCGGGTCGATGACGTGCAGGCCGGTCCGGCTGATGATGACGCCGGCGATGACGATGCCGAGCGACAGCAGCGAGTCCGTGGCCATGTGCAGGAAGGCGGCGCGGGTGTTGATGTCGCCGCGGTGGCGCATCAGCAGCCAGGCGCTGATGCCGCTGACCAGGATGCCGACGCCGGCGGTCCAGGAGATGGCGGCGCCGTCCACCGGCTCGGGGTTGCCGATTTTCCCGATGCTCTCATAGATGATCATGCCCACGGCGAAGAGCAGGACGAGGGTGTTGACCAGGGCGATGAGGGCCGAGATGCGCCGGGCGTCCGACGAGGGACGGCTGGCGAGCCGGAAACCGACCAGGGCGATGCCCAGGGCGCAGACGTCCAGCAGCTTGTGCCCGGCGTCGGACACGAGGCCGAGAGAGTGGCTGAGCCGCCCGACGACGACCTCCAGCACGACGAAGGCCAGGTTCAGCGCAATGGCAATCCAGTATGCCTTCCTGAGGGTGCGGTCGTCCGCCCCGGACGCAGGAAGGTCGTGGAGATGATGGTGATGTTCGGAATGCATGTCTAGAAATGCCAGCCAAGACCCATCGAGAGCTTGTAGGGGTGGGCGTGGGACGCCTTGCTCTCGTAGTTGATGATATCGATGACGCTGTATTTGCCGCTCAGATTGATCTGCAGGCCCGGCGCGAATTCATAGCCGATCTGGAAACCGAGGCCGGCGTGGCCGTCGCTGAGGGCGTACTTGGTCTTGCCCGTCACGTCGTCCTTGGAGATGACGCGGTTGTAGGGCGTGACGAAGTTCCTGTCGCCCGGGCTCCAGGCGTCGAAGGTGATGTGGGTGAACAGACCCGCGCCGAAGTTGAAATGGCCTTCCCCGACCGGCAGGGAATAGACGAAGTAGATGGGGATGTCGAGCCCGACGAGGCGCACGTCCGCCAGATAGGTGCTGGGGCGCTTCTGCCAGAAGATGAAGCCGAGGTCCTTGTCCGTGGCTACGTAGCGGCCGTTCTGCAGGCCGGCGATGACCTGGACCTCGACGGCGATCTTGCGGGTGATGTGATAATCGATGAAGGCGCCGAGTTCGACGCCGAAGCCCGGATAGGCCGCGATGCCCGCGCCGTCGAAATCGCTCTTGTCAATATACATGTGCTCGCCGGCGAAGTTGGCCTGCAGCAGCACGCCCAGGGTCACCGGTTTGATTTTCAGGCTGTCCGCATCCTGCGCATACGATGTCGTCAGCAGGAGCGCGGCCGTCAGAAGGGCAAAAATATACTTTTTCATGGGGCAGGTCGATTAGATGGTGATGCGGACGGAGATCTTGAAGCCGTTCTTCTGGGCTTCCGTCAGACCTTCGGTATAGCTGATCCTGCGCACGTAGTCGATGCGGAGGAACTTGAAGATGTTCTCGATGCCGACGGTGTATTCCATGTAGGGCGTCGTGCCCAGGAGGCCGGTGCCTTCCGGCAGGGCATAGAGTCCGGGAGCGCCGAAGAGCGGGTTGTTCTTCTCGGAGAGCGAACCGATGATGGCGCGGAACGACACCACTTCGCGGAGCTTGAGCTTGTTGATGAGCGGAATGCGGTTGAGGATCCAGCCCTTGAGGTAGTAGGTGACGAAGAGGTCGGCGTACTGGTCCATCACGAATTCCATCGGCCGCATGAGGTTGAATGCGTCCGCGACCAGCAGGAACGAGGGGTTGGCGTTGGGGGCGAACAGCTTCGGGAGCGGCACACGGTTCCAGATGAAGCCGGTCGAGATGGCGGTGTCGATGTGGCCGAACGAGGATAGCCAGATGCGCTTCTGGGCGGTGAATTCCGTCTTGTTGTACAGGAACTGGTTGTCGAAATAGCCTACCGTGTGCGTCAGGCAGACAATCGGGGCGTCCTTGGCCAGCGAGATGGGCGCCTCCTTGCCGAGGCGGTTCGAGAAGAGCGGCTCGCCCGGCGCGTAGCGGATGCGCGCGGTGAAGGAATAGTCGTTGAAGACCGGCACCGGCTCCAGTCCGCCGTTCGCGTCGTAGCGGGAGTACGACAGCGTGCCCGTGGGCGTGATGCGGTCGAAACGGAGCGTGGAGGTGAAGGAGAGGCGCGAGAGCCATTCCCGGTCATACTTGACCTGGAAGCGGCGCACATACTGCAGGGGCTGCTCCTTGAAGGTGGTCATCAAGATGTTGTCGCGGTCCAGGAGCGTGTAGCTCTGGCCCGGTCCTTCCAGGTCGTAGCTGGCGGTGAAGGTGATGTAATGCCGCAGCGGCTCGAACGGGTGCAGTTCCTTCTTCTCGAAGGTGTGGATGTAGCTGAGCTCGCCCTTGAACTTCTGGTCGCGGAAGCCGTAGGCCACGTAGCCGTTGAAGAAGTTCTTGTTGTTCATCGTGGCGGTGGTCATGAAGCCGAGGCGCAGGCGGAGACCCTCCTGCATGTTGTAGTTCAGCATGTTGAAGACCGGACCGATGTCCACGATACTGTTCTTGCGGTCGTTCGGGTTCTTCTGCTTCTTTAGCGGATAGGTAGGGAAGTATTCGGCACCCATGGACTCCGCGAAGCTGGCGATGCGGCGCAGCTTCGGGACACCGTAGATGTCCGTCAGGATGCTGTCCAGCAGGGATTCCGTGCGGGTGAGGGGAACGGGACGGCGCGGGACCCACCAGTCGTCGGCGCGCCACCAGTCCCTGTTGTAGATGGTCTCGTCCGCCTGGCGCAGCAGGCTGTCCGGAACGGACGTCTGCGTGAAGTCGTAATTGGTGTGGACGATCTTCTTGTGGGCGTAGAGCTCGCGCATCCACTTGAAGATGTAGAACTGCGCGTAGGTGTTCTTCTCCGCGGACGCCCACTTGCCGTTCTCCTTCTTCTCGAACGTCTCCTCGATGGCGAGGTTGCTGACGAAGTTGAGGTTGATGTGGGCCGGGATGCCCAGGGAATATTTCTTGACGGCGTAGGTGCTGTCCTTGACGACGTAGAGGTGGCCGGTGAAGCTGAAGCTCTCGCTGTTGAACGGCACGAAGGTCAGGTCGATGCACTCGACGCCGTCGACCATCAGCGTATCGGAGATATAGTACTTGTAGTAGGAAGTGGCCAGCGAGCTGGAGAGCGGGCTCACAAAGCGGTTGAGCAGCACTTCCATGTTGTCGTCATAGATGTCCGAGTCGGCGAAGATGGCCCGGATGTTTGTGCCGAATCCGCCGGCGTCCAGCGGTTCGTCCAGACCGAGGCGGCGGCGACGCAACACGTAGGTGCGGGCCCGCTTGGGGCTCTTCTGGAACCAGGTCGTGGAGAGGTCTTCCCGAAGGGAGACCGTCAGCACGGGGGTGTTCTTGAACTGGGCTGTGTCGACATATTTCTCCATGAAGGGGAACTTGCTCCAGAACTTGTGGTTCTCGAAATCCACGTCGAATTTGTCCAGCGACATGACCAGCTTGTCGTAATTGTCCACCTTGTAGCCTTCTGAGGATTTGATATGGTTCTCGTCCTTGTGCTGGATGACGTTCTTGATGAGGTCGACGGCCGGGTTGCCGCGCCTGCGGTAGACGTTGTCCCGGCGGCGGCGCGGCCGCACGACCACGGCCTGGATGCCGTAGGTGTCGGGGTTCATCTTGATCTTGGCGTCACGGGTGGTGGCGCCTGCCCGGATGTTGAGGATGAAGGTCTCGTATCCGAGCATCATGAAGCTGACGTTGGAGTAATTGCCGGCGGCTTCGATGGAGAAGTTACCGTCCAGGTCGGTCTGCGTGCCGATCTGGGTGCCGGGGAAAACGACGGACACATAAGGCAGCGGTTCTCCGGTCTGGGCGTCGGTCACGACGCCGCGGACACGCGTCTGCGCGAGCGCGGAAATGCCGAACGAGGCCAGCAGCAATATGATGAAAATCAGATATTTTTTCATAAAATGAAACGGTCGGACCATCCGACCCGCAAAAAACAGGCCGCAAAGATAGCAAAAAAGCGGGAATATCCCGCCTTTTTCGCACAAAAGTCGCAGAGCATCAGCGCAATGCCCGCATCGCGTTGAGTACGGCGAGCACCGTCACGCCCACGTCGGCGAACACGGCCATCCACAGCGTGGCGACGCCGCAGGCGGCCAGGGCGAGCACGAAGAGCTTGACGCCGATGGCGAACCAGAGGTTCTCGCGGGCGATGCGCAGGGTCCGGCGGGCGATGCGCACGGCGCGGGCGATCTTGGACGGCTTGTCGTCCATCAGGACCACGTCGGCGGCTTCGATGGCGGCGTCCGAACCCAGCGCACCCATGGCGACGCCGAGGTCGGCGCGGGCGAGCACGGGCGCGTCGTTGATGCCGTCTCCGACGAAGGCGAGCGTGCCCTGCGGCAGCAGTTCCTCCACGCGGACGACCTTGTCGGCCGGCAGCAGTCCGGCGTGCCAGGCGTCCAGCCCCAGGGGCGCGGCCACGGCGTCCGCCACGGCCGCCTGGTCGCCGGTCAGCATGACCACCCGCCGGATGCCGGCCTCGTGCAGGTCGGTGACGGCCTGCGCGGCGTCTCCCTTGACGCGGTCGGAGATGACGATGTGGCCGGCGTATTCGCCTTCCACGGCCACGTGGACGATGGTGCCCGTGTGGTGGCAGGGGTGCCAGGCGGCGCCCAGTTCCTCCATCAGTTTGTCGTTGCCGACGGCCACGGTGCGCCCTTCCACGACGGCCGTCAGGCCTTTCCCGGCGTATTCCCGGATGTCCGACACGCTACAGCCGTCCTGCTCGTGGGGATAGGCGCGCAGCAGCGCCTGGGCGATGGGGTGGGTGGAGTGGCGCTCCACGTGCGCGGCCAGGTGCAGCAGCTCCTGCTCGTCGAGCGTCTCCGGATGCACGGCGGTGACGGCGAAGACGCCTTCGGTCAGCGTGCCGGTCTTGTCGAAGACGACGGTCCGCACGCGGGAGAGCGTGTCCAGGTAGGCGGAACCCTTGACCAGGATGCCCTGCCGGGAGGCGCCGCCGATGCCGCCGAAGAAGGTCAGGGGCACGCTGATGACCAGCGCGCAGGGGCAGGAGACCACCAGGAACATCAGCGCCCGGTAGATCCAGGTGGCCCACTCGCCCGTGAAGAGGGGCGGGAGGACGGCCAGCAGCACCGCCAGGCCGACCACGATGGGGGTATAGATCCGCGCGAAGCGCGTGATGAAATGCTCGCTCTTCGACTTGTTCTCCGCCGCGTGCTCGACCAGCTCCAGGATGCGGGAGGCGGTGGATTCGCCGAAGGCCTTGGTGGTGCGCACGCGCAGCACGCCGCTGAGGTTGACGCAGCCGGACAGGATCTCGTCGCCCGCCCGGACGCTGCGCGGCACGCTTTCGCCCGTCAGGGCCACGGTATCCAGCGAGGATTCGCCCTCCAGGACGACGCCGTCCATCGGAACCTTCTCGCCGGGGCGGACGAGAATCGTTTCCCCGACGGCCACGCTGTCGGGGGCCACCGTCTGCAGGACGCCGTCCCGCTCGACCTGCGCCGTGTCCGGCCGGATGTCCATCAGGTGGGCCACCGACTTGCGCGAGCGGCCTTCCGCGATGCCCTCGAAGAGCTCGCCGACCTGGAAGAAGAGCATGACGAAGACCGCCTCGGGGAACTGCGTCTCGGCGCCCGGCATGAAGCCGATCGCGAGCGCGCCCAGCGTGGCCACGCTCATCAGGAAGTTCTCGTCCAGCGCCTCGCCGTGGGCGAGGGCTTCCGCCGCTTCCTTCAGGGTGTCCAGTCCGACGATGAGGTAGGGGACCAGGTAGAGCAGCAGGTACTGCCAGGTAGCCCAGTCTGTTTTCTTCTCGACGATGGCGGCGACGAGCAGCAGGACGCTTGATACAATTATTGTAAGAATCCGCTCCCGGATTCCTCCTTCCTCGTGCCCGTTATGATGATGGTGCTCGTGTGACATACTTTGATTGATTTGCGACAGCAAAGGTACGCTTCCGGGGGTGCAACCGAGTTGCAAAGTCGCCGCTAATTGTTAACTTTGTGTATCATGACCCGGAAACCTTTTTAACCAATTCATTTATGATATCCAATTTCATCAAGCGCGCCGCGCTCGCGGCCCTTGCACTCGGTTTCTTCGCGGCGCTTCCCGCCCGTGCGCAGGAACTGGACCTTTCCTACCACCATCCGGTCCTCGAGGACTATTTCGCCCCGGCGTCCGCTGCGCCCGCCACCCCGGACGAGCAGGGTTTCATCCGCCGCTGGTCGCTGCTGGAGCCCATCGCCAAGCCGGAGATCCGCACCAACGCCATCTTTGACGACACCTATCTCAACACGGAGTTCGCGAAGATCTACTTCCCGGAGCAGATGACCATCGTCCCGAAGGACGGGCAGAAGGTCAAACTCGACAAGAAAACCAAACTCGCCTGGCACTGCTACGACAGCCAGCGCTACAACGTGAAGCTCTACCGTTTCGCCACCGGCCTGGGCCTGCACCCGACCGAGGCGCTGTTCCTGGCCGTGACCGTCGTCAATGTCCCGGAGGACATGACGGTCCGCATGTCCGTGGGTTCCAATTCCGGTTCGAAATGGTGGGTGAACGGCGAGGAGGCCATCCTGCTGTCCGGCGACCGCCGCATGGTCGTGGATGACTGCGTCTCCCGGAAGATCACCCTCAAGGCCGGCCGCAACGTCATCCGCGGCGCCGTGATCAACGGCCCCGGCATGAGCGACTTCTGCATCCGCTTCCTGGATATGGCGGGCAACCCTGTCACCAACTTCACCGTCACCAACCAGTAATCCGAACGCCTTATGAAAAAGATAGAATTATCCCTGATCGCCCTGTTGCTGACGGCCCTGTTCGCACTTCCCGCAGCCGCCCAGATCGGCAACGTATACATCCATGACCCGTCCACGATCATCAAGTGCGACGGCAAGTACTACACCTTCGGCACCGGTTCCGGCGGCCTCATGTCGGAGGACGGCTGGACCTGGACCGACGGCGCCGTCCGCACGGGCGGCGGCGTGGCTCCCGACGTGATCAAGATCGGCGACCGCTACCTGGTGTCCTACAGCGCCGGCTATCCCGGCACCGAGGGCAAGACCCGCGGCGTCGTGACCACCATGTGGACCAAGACCCTCGACCCGGAATCCCCGGACTTCGGCTATTCCGAGCCCGAGCTCGTGGCCTGGGCCGGTGACGACGAGGACTGCTGGGCTATCGACCCGGCCTTCCTGATGGGTCCTGACGGCCGCCTGTGGTGCTCCTACGGCACCTATTTCGGCGCCATCCGCATCGTCGAGCTGGATCCCGCCACGGGCAAGCGCATGCCCGGCAATAAGGCGGTAGACATCGCCATCGACTGCGAGGCCACGGCCTTGATGTACAAGGACGGCTGGTACTACCTGCTCGGCACCCACGGCACCTGCTGCGACGGTGTCAACTCCACCTACAACATCGTCTGCGGACGTTCGCGCAGCGTCACGGGTCCCTATCTCGACAACATGGGCCGCGACATGCTGCAGGGCGGCGGCCGTATGGTCCTTTCCGCGGGCAACCGCGCCACGGGCCCCGGCCACTTCGGCTGGTTCATCGAGGAGGAGGGCGTGGAGAAGATGTCCTTCCACTACGAGGCGGACTACAACCGCAGCGGCCGCAGCGTGCTGGCCGTGCGCTCTCTGCTCTGGAAGAACGGCTGGCCGGTGGCCGCCGATCCGTTCAAGGAGGGTACCTACGAGATCGAGTCCGAGCGTCGCGGCTACTCGCTGGAGCTGGCCGTCGACTTCGTGCGCCAGGCGGGCGGCATGCGCGCCTTCCGCATCAATCCGAACGACCCCGTGGTCGAGCTCGAGGAGCAGAAGCTGGAGGAGGTGATCGACCGCTGGCCGGCCGGCGAGATCGGTGTCCGTGCCGGGGACTACATGTTCCGTCCTCATCAGAAGTGGACCGTCACGGCCGTGCCCGACAAGGGCGGCTACCTCGGCGCTCCGTATTATAAGATCACCATCGCCGGGACCGAGCGCGCCCTGGCCGCGACCGAGGATGGCGAGCTGACCGCCGTTCCGGAGTTCACCGGCGCGGACGAGCAGCTCTGGCGCATCGAGCAGCTGACCGACGGCACCTTCCGCATCCTGACCAAGGTGGCCTGCAAGTGCGGCAAGCAGAAGGCCCTCGTGAGCACGGGCGACAGCACCGTGGCCCTGGGAGAATTCGATTTCTCCAGCGACAATTGCAAGTGGAATTTCAGAGACAGATAATAGCATGAAGAAGTTTTTGATTTGTATGCTGGCGGCCGGTCTGACCCTGACCGCATGCGGCCAGAAAGAGCTGAAGCCCTGGACCAAGGGCGGTTTCGAGACGGGCAAGTACCGCAACGTCTTCGCCGAGATGGGCTATGCCAGGAAGGATATCGACGCGAAGCTCGAGAGCATTTTCCAGGAGGTCTTCTACGGCCCGGACAAGGTGTATTTCGAGGTGGGGGACGACATGGCCTACATGTCTGACGTCAAGAATTTCGACGCCCGCACCGAGGGCATGTCCTACGGTATGATGGTCACGGTCCAGCTGGACAAGAAGGCGGAATTCGACCGCCTGTTCCGCTGGGCGAAGAAGTACATGCAGTACCAGGACGGCCCGATGAAGGGCTATTTCGCCTGGAGCCTCGCTCCGGACGGAACCATCCGCGGCGCCGGCCCGGCCTCCGACGGCGAGCTGTATTTCGTCACCGCGCTGATCTTCGCTTCCAACCGCTGGGGCAACGACGGCGAGATCAACTACCTCGCCGAGGCGCAGAACATCCTGAACTGCTCCTGGGAGAAGGACGGCTCCGAGGGCATCAAGCCCTTCATCGACAAGGAGACGCACCTGATCGCCTTCACGCCGGACGGCCGCGGCACCACCTACACCGATCCTTCCTACCACCTGCCCGCCTTCTACGAGGTCTGGGCCCGCTGGGCGGATGACGGCCGCGCCGACTTCTACCGCGAGTGCGCCAAGGCCAGCCGCGAGTACCTCCACAAGACCATCAACCCGGAGACCGGCCTGAACCCCGACACCAACAACTTCGACGGTTCGGTCATCGAGACCCCGGCCTTCTTCGGCCGCCGTATGAAGCCGGCCTTCCGCTTCGACTCCTGGCGCGTTCCGATGAACATCGCCCTCGACTATTCCTGGGCCTGCGCCGACCGCGAGTGGCAGACCTGGTATGCCAACACCATCCAGGACTTCTTCTATTCCAAGGGAATCGACGAGTTCGCCGACCAGTACAACGTGGACGGCACGGAGGTGGACTTCGCCATGCCGGCCGGCATGGGTGAGTTCCGCGGCACCGGCACCCGCCACTCCGTGGGCCTCGTGTCGACGCTTGCCGCCGCCACCCTGGCCGCCGACCACGAGATTGCCCGCGAATTCGCGCAGCGCCTCTGGGACAGCGAGAACAAGCCCTACGAGGACGGCTACTTCGACGCCTACTACGACGGCCTGCTCCGCCTGTTTGCATTTATGCATCTTAGCGGCCACTACCGCGTGATCACCCCTGCGAAATAATTAAGCGTTCTTCGCCGGAAGCGGCAGGGCTGGTGCCGTACAAGCTACAAAATGCTTGTCCGTCCCCACCCTGCCGCTTTTCCGTCTCCGAACGCTCCCTGCAGCCGCGCCCACGCACGCCACGCACGGCCCCCGACAGCACGGGCCACCGTGCGCAGGCTCCCGCACGGCCGGCACAACGGCTGCCGGCGCAGAAATCAACAGTGGGAGTCGAGGACTTCGGCGAGGTCGCGGACGGGGCGGTCGGAGAGGCGGACGAAGGTGGTCAGGCACAGGGGGCAGCCGGTGACGATCTGGTCGGGATTGGCGACGGTGAGGTTGTCGAGGGCGTTCTGGGTCATGGGCTGGCGCTGCTCGAAGCTGAGCGTCAGGCTGCCCAGGCTGCCGCCGCAGCAGATGCTCTCGGCGTGGTGCTTGCCCGCCTCGACCACGTCGCCGACGGTGGCGAGGGCCTGGCGGGGCTGCTCGTAGATGCCGCAGCCGCGCCCCAGCTCGCAGGGGTCGTGCCAGACGAGGCGGAGCCCGTCTTCGCGCGTGACCGGCAGCTTGCCGGCGGCGATCAGCTCCTGGAAGAATACGCTGTGGTGCACCACCCGGATGCCTTCCAGCGGGTATTCCTCCTTGAAAACCTTATAACAGATGGGGCAGGAGAGCAGCAGGGTGTCGCAGCCGCTGGCGCGGATGATCTCCACATTCTTCGCGATCAGCTCGCGGGCCTGCTCCGTGCGTCCGGCCATCATCAGCGGGCGTCCGCAGCAGAGCCCGCCGTCCGGATCCATCAGCTGCCAGTGCAGCCTGGCCTTGTCCAGCAGGGAAGCGGTGGCGCGGCGGATGGAAGGCGTGAGCTGCGTCATGCAGCCGGCGAAGTAGAGCACGCCGCCCTTGCCGGCGACGGCCTCGGCCAGGGGCTGCACGTTCAGCCCCGCGTAGGACGGCGTCAGGGCGAACTTGCGCCGCTCGCGCTGCGCCACGCGCAGTTCCGGCCCCTGCACGCCCACCTGGCAGACGGCCGAGCATTTGCCGCAGAGCAGGCACTTGTCGGAGATTTCCGCGATGCGCCGCTCGTTGCCGCGCCGCAGCATGCGGTTCAGGTAAACGGTCGCGTCCTGGCAGTTGGCCTTGCGCACGCTCATCGGGCACGCGTCGATGCAGACGCCGCAGCTCGGGCAGGAATAGACCTCCAGCAGCGCGAAACCCTTGCGGGGATGGCGGATCTTGATCCCGGCGTTGCGCATCGGGATCAGCAGCATCTCCGCCGGGATATGCATGTAGCGGGTGAACGGCAGCACGCACATGAAGATGCAGAGCGCGATGGAATAGGCCCACCAGGTCGGCAGGGAGTGCAGGTCGTTGCCCAGGAACTGGCGGAACAGCCAGTTGGCGGGAATGGTCATGAAACTGCCGCCGCTGATGTGGGCGGTGAAGCTCTCCGCCAGCAGGCGCAGCGGGAAGATGGCCCACAGGGAATAGAGACCCACCTGGTCCAGCGCGCTCAGGCGCGTGGTGCGCCGCATGCCCACGATGCGGGAGGCGAAGCGCTTGATGATGGCGAGCAGGATGCCGCTGAGCACGATGAGCAGGAAGAAGTCCATCAGGAACATCAGCAGCGCGCCCTGGAGCGTCTGCTCCGTCTCCGCGACGAAGTAGTTGAAGAAGATCGGATAGTAGAAGAGGTGGATGCGCTCCGGCACGAAGAGCATGACCTCCAGGTGCCCGAGCACGATCAGCATGAACCAGCCGAAGGCGATGCTCGAATGCATGTAGCCCAGGACCTTGTTGCGCTTCCACAACTTCACGTGGATCAGGCAGTTGAGGAAGATGTCCCGGATGTTCATCCAGATGTATTTCGGCGTGATGAGCGACAGCAGGAAACGCTTCCGGTCGGCCTTGGGCAGCTGGCAGACCACGCGGATCATGGCCACCAGGCAGTAGCTCAGCACGAAGACCATGCCGATCAGGAAGGGGATCACGAAGGGATCGAAGCCGCTGGCGAAACGCTCTCTCATCGCACGACCTCCCCGTTTTTATCCAGCCGGCAGAGCGTCAGGATGAGCTGCCGCGTGTTGATGCCGCGCGGGCAGACCATCGTGCACTTGCCGCAGAGCATGCAGGCGGACAGCATCCTGTCCACTTCGGCGTCCTGCCCGCGCTGCAGGCCGAGCAGGACCTTCCGGACGCTCATCCCCGTCCAGGGCGCCGCCGTGCAGGTGGCGCTGCAGCTGCCGCAGCCGATGCAGGTGCTTGCATCGGGCACCAGCTGCACGAGCCGGTCGTAGCGGCGGCGGTCCACCTGGTCCAGGTTGACCGCGGAGCTGGGGGAGAGCTTGAATCCGAAATCCATCCTTACTTGCGCGTATTGAAGTAATGGTGGATGGCAAGGGCGGCGCTGCGCGCCTCCGCCAGCGTCTCGGGAACCGTCTTGGCCCCGGTGCAGGCACCGGCGAAGAAGACGCCCGGGCGGGAAGAATCCGTGATGGCGGCGAGGTTGTTGCGGCTCTTCAGGAAACCGTCCTCGTCGACCGCCACGCCGATTTCGCGCGCGTAGTGCTGCGCGTCGGGGTTGCAGACGATGCCGGCCATAAGCACCAGCAGGTCCAGCGTGACCTTGACCGGCTTGCCGGAGAGCGTGTCCTCCGCCTTCACGACCACGCGGCCGTCGATGGCTTCGCCGACCTCCGACACGCGGCCGCGGATGAAATGGATGCCGCAGTCGCGCTGCGCCTTGATATAGAAATCCTCGTATTTCTTGCCGAAGAGGCGCAGGTCCATGTAGAAGCAGTAGACCTCCGCGTCCGGGAATTCTTCCTTCATCTCGATGGCCTGCTTGATGGCGGTGATGCAGCAGACCTTGGAGCATTGCGGGTTTCCGGCCTTGAGGTCGCGGGAGCCCACGCAGTGCACGAAACCGACGGCGCGCGGCTTGTCGACGCGCGCGTCCTGGCGGCTGTTGAACCACTGTTCGAGGTCGCGGTTGGTAATCACGCGGTCGTAGATGCCGTAGCCGTATTCCTCCTTCTTCGAAGCGTCGAAAAGATGGAAGCCGGTGGCGAAGAGCACGGCCTGGCAGAGCAGCGAGGAGCCGTCGCTGAAAAGGAGGTTGTACTCGTCCTTGAGGCGGTTGATGCTGGAGATCTCCGCGTTCAGCAGGGTGCGGATGTTCGCCGTCCTGGCGAGGAGCGGCTGCAGGACGTCCTCGGCCGGCGTCATGTCCGGGAAGAGGCGGTTCCATTCGGCCACGTGCCCGCCGACGACGGGGGCCTTTTCGATCAGGATGGGCTTGTAGCCCAGCGCCGCGAGCTGGCTCGCGGCTTCCAGTCCGGCGATGCCGGCGCCGATGACGGCGATGACGGGTTGGCGGTTGATCATAGGCTCAACAGCATTTGAGGACCGTTGGCAGGCCCGGTTTCATGATTTCTTTCTCGTTCAGGCCCAGGTATTTCTTCGCCGGGTCGTAGGCGATGCCGATCTTGTCCAGCAGCGGTTCGGGACCGACCTGATGGATCTGGAGCCCCAGGTCCCAGGGGTCGTATCCGAGCACAAGTCCGGCCAGCTCCTCGTAGGTGAGGGCGGGGATGCCGAAGCCGTTCTGGCCATAGGTCTTGCCCGTCTGCTCGGCGATGACGTACTGCCAGCGGTCGAGGAAATACGGGCAGCCGGGGCAGTTAGTGATGATCATGTCCGGATGGTAGGGCTCCATGGACTCGAACTTCTTGTGCGTGTTGGAGACGCTGTAGCCGCGGTTGGCCTTGACGAGGTACTGCCGGAAGCCGAAGCCGCAGCAGTGCCGGCGCTCCGGGTAATCGATGACCTGGCCACCCCAGGATTCCACCATGCCGCTGAGCACGCAGGGGTATTCGGCCCCGCCGACGCCCTTGTGCGGGAACATTTTGGAATAGTGGCAGCCGATGTGCTCCACGACGCGCAGGGGCTCGCCCGTGGCGCGGGACACCAGGCGGTATTTCGCTTTCTCGGCGATCTCGCCGCGCAGCTTGAAGACGACGTCGGAGGCGTGGCAGACATATTCCGGCTTGTCGAATTCACGGCGGCAGGCTTTCCAGAGGTGCTCGCGGATACGGGTCTCGAGTTCGGGGAATTCCCGCCAGGTCTCGAGGATCTCGCAGTAGTTGCCGAAAGAGGTGATGCAGGAGGTCACGAGGTTCTTGTAGCCCGCTTCCTTCATCAGGGCGAACTGGCGCGCCACGATGGTCATCGCCGTCTCCTGGGGAATGGTGTCGCTGTGGTAGGCGATGCCGCCGCAGGTGGTGTGGTGCGGCGTCTCGTAGAGATCCTTGCCGAGCACGTCCCGGACGATCTTGACGAAATACGCTTCCGACGCCGGGAAGAAACTCTGGCGTATGCAGCTCCGGACGTAGAACCAGTGGTCGTCCGGTATTTCTTTCTGGTAGTCTGACCAGATCTTCTGTTTGCCCTGGTAGATCATCTATTCGTTGTTGAAGTGCCCCGGCGAACAGTGCTCGAAGGCGTATTTCGTATACTCGTCGAAGTCCATTCCCATCTCCGCGGCCTTCTCCCGCGAGGCCTTCTCGACAGCCTGGATGCGCTCCGTGCCGCCGGTCTCGTCGTAGATGGCCTTGAGCTCGTCCAGGTCCTCCTGCGGAATCTTCCGGAGGGCGCCGGGACCTTCCTTCCCGAAGTTCGCGCCGAGGCGCGCATAGACGTCTTCCTTATGATTGAGCACCCATTCGAAGACGGGGCCCGACTCAGGATGGTCTTCGTAGGCGAAGGTCGCCGGATGGACGCAGTAGCCGAAGTTCAGGACATTGTAGTTCAGCGCCTTGGTGAGAGGCCAGAGCTGGCGGCCCTTCTCGGAGCAGGTGAAGTAGCCGAGCTTGGCGGACAGGTTGCGCAGGGCCATGATGACAAGCCCCGGACCGTTTTTGCGCGGGCAGCGCGTCACGCAGGACATGCACTCGCCGCAGTACCAGATGGTATCGCTCTTCAGGAGCGCCTCGATCTCCGCGTCATCCTTGCGCTGGACCGTGTCCACGATCTTGCGCGGGTCGTATTTGTAGAACTCCGCCGCAGGGCAGATGGCCGTGCAGGTACCGCAGTTGATGCAGGTTTTGAGGCCCTCCCGGAAACGATAGTCCTTGCAGAGTTCGTCGTAAAATTTTCCCATGGCGTGCAAAGTTACAGAAAAATCAGTAAATTTGTAGATATTAACTCTAAAGCGAATTACCATGGACAGACATTTGGATCCACATTGTGAAGCCATCCTGGAGGAGTTCCGTGCCGGACTCCCTCAGTTCAAGTCTGTCGCCAAAGAGGTGTATGACACCTTGAAATCCACGTTTGCGGAAGCCGGACTGCTGGTGGCCGCCATCGAGTACCGCGTGAAGGCGGAAGATTCGCTGGCGGGCAAGCTCGAGCTCAAGGGCCAGAAATACAAGTCCCTGGCGGACATCACCGATATCATCGGCCTGCGCGTGATCACGTTCTACATCGACGACGTGGACAAGGTGGCCTCCGCCGTGGAGCGCCTCTTCACGGTGGACTGGGAGAATTCCGTGGACAAGCGCAAGATCCATGAGATCGACAGCTTCGGCTATCTCTCCCTGCACTACATCTGCTCGAAGAAAGGCTTCCCGTACCGCTTCGAAATCCAGATGCGCACCGTCCTGCAGCACGCCTGGGCCAACATGAACCACGACACGGGCTACAAGAGCGGCGTGGAGGTGCCGAAGGAGTACCTCCGCAACATGAGCCGCCTGGCCGGCATGCTGGAGCTGGCGGACGAGCAGTTCAGCATCATCCGCAACGAGCTGGCGGACTACCGCCGCCGGGTGCAGGCGCTCGTGGCCTCCGGCAACCTGGCCGACGTCCCCCTGGACGGCGACACCTTCCGGAGCTTCCTGGACCTGAAACCCTTCGAACCGCTGAACAAGCGGATCGCTTCCGTCAACCAGGCGGAGATCCAGACCGTGCCGCTGATGCCCTATCTGGCGGTATTCAAGAACCTGGACTGCAAGACGCTGGGCGATGTCCAGAACATGATCCGGGACTATTCCGAAGGCGCCTACCAGATCGCCTGCTACCAGATCGGCCTGACGGACCTGGACATCATCGCTTCGTCCCTGGCTCCGCAGGACATCTGCATCGCGTATATCCTCAAGACCGGCGGCGGCCGCGCGGGCATCCGCGCCATGTTCGACACGCTCAACGGCCCGTCCGAGAGCAACGACGCCATGGCCGCCTTCCTGACCGAGCAGGCGTCGGACCTTCCCTTCATGAATCAGCAATAACGCAATATGGCAAACAAACCCCTCGATACAAGCCTGCTGGACCGCGCCATCCTGTTCGCGGTCCGCGCCCATGCCGGGACCGAGCGCCGCGGCAAGGGTTTCCCGTATATCGTCCATCCGATGGAAGCGATGGAGATCGTGGCCACGATGACCGCGGACCAGGAACTCCTGGCGGCCGCGGCCCTGCACGACACGGTGGAGGACACGGACGTGACCGTGGAGCAGCTCCGCGCCGAGTTCGGCGACCGGATCGCCGGGCTGGTGGCCGCGGAGAGCGACGCCTTCGTGGAGGGCGTCAGCGAGGAGGACAGCTGGCACGCGCGCAAGCAGGCGGCCATCGACCGCCTGGCCCGGGCGCCGCACGACGCCAAGATGGTGGCCCTGGGCGACAAGCTCTCCAACATGCGGGCGATCGCGCGCGATTATGCCGTGCAGGGCGACGCCCTGTGGAACATCTTCCACGCCAAGGACCCCAAGGACCATGAATGGCACTACCGGGGGCTGGCGGAGTCCCTGCGCGAACTGCAGGATACCTTCGCTTTCCAGGAATTTGAACATTTGATCAATGAAGTATTCGGAAAATAATATGGAGGCAATCAAGATTTCCCTGAACGATTATGTCCTGTCTGGCGGCGGCGCCAACGGCGAGAGCTACGACCACAGGACCGACCCCTCTGTGATGCTGAAGCTGTATCTGCCCGGCAAGATCCAGCAGCCGCTGGACGAGATGATGCTTGCCCGCAAGGTCTATGAAGCCGGCATTCCGACCCCGGAACCCGGCGAATACGTGGTCACGGAGGACGGCCGCTACGGCATCCGTTTCCGCCGCATCGTGGGCAAGAAATCCTATTCGCGCGCCACAGGCGACGATCCGGAGCACGTTCAGCGCTACGCGGATGAGTTCGCGCAGATGTGCGTGAAGCTGCATGAGGTTCACGTGGACACGAAGCAGTTCGAGAGCGTCAAGGACCGCTACTGCCGCCTGCTGGAGGAGAATCCCTTCTTCACCGCCGGGGAAAAGGACAAGCTCGGACGTTTCATCACGGACGCCCCCGACACGGATACCGCCATCCACGGAGACCTCCAGTACAGCAACGCCATCTTTGTGGGAGACAAGCGCTACTTTATCGACCTGGGCGATTTCTGCTACGGCTACAAGCTCTTCGACCTGGGTATGGTGTACCTGTGCTGCTGCCTCAGCGACGAGGCGTTCATCCAGGAAACTTTCCACATGCCCAAGTCGCTCGCCATCCGTTTCTGGGAGTGTTTCGCTGCGGCCTATTTCGGCGCGGACCGGCCCCTGAAGGACATTGAAGAGGAGATCGGACCGTACGCCGGCCTCAAGACCCTTATCGTCGAGCGGGATACCAAGTGCCCCATGCCGCCCTTCCGCGAAAAACTGATTCCTATCCTGAAATAACCCATGCTGACCGTCCTTCCCGCCATAGCCATCCACCTGGGAACCGGGAACATCCTGCTGCTCCTGTCCGTGCTGGTGCTCGCCGCGATCCTGATCTCGCGGCTCGGCGCCAAGTATGGCGTGCCGGGTATGCTGCTGTTCCTCATCCTCGGTATGCTCGCCGGCCCTGACGGCCTCGGCGTGGAGATCGGGAACCACGAGCTGGCGGAATTCCTCGGCCACCTCGGAATCACCGTCATCCTCCTCTCGGGCGGCCTCGAGACCTCCCTGCGCGAGACGCGTCCCGTGATGAAGCAGGGACTCATCCTGTCGACGCTCGGCCTCGTGGTGACGGTGCTGTCGACGGGCTTCTTCGTCTACTTCGTCCTCGGGTCGCGCGTGGGCAGCGCAGGCGTGTCGCTCCTGGGTTGTCTCCTCATCGCCGCCATCCTGTCCTCGACCGATTCTCCCTCCGTGTTCTCGGTGCTGCGCAGCAAGCGCCTCCACCTGCGGGAGAACCTGGACCCCATCCTGGAGCTGGAATCCGGCAGCAACGACCCGATGGCCTATTCGCTGACGCTCATCCTCGTGGCGGTCATCACGGGCTCGGGCGTGATGGGTCTCAAGGTCAGCACCGGCTTTGTCGGCGTGCTGATGGTCATCCTCTCCCTGGCCTGGCAGGTCGCCGCCGGCATCGGCGTCGGCATCGGCGTGGGCCATGGCGCCCGCTGGCTCATGCGGCGGGTCCACCTGGAGAGCGGCCCGCTCTATTCGATCATGATCCTGACGCTCGCCCTGCTCGCCAACGGCCTTGCCTCGCTGATCGGCGGCAACGGACTGATGGCGCTGTACGTGGCCGCCATCGTCATCGGCAACATGCGGGACCTCCCGTTTAAGAAGGACGTCGGAAAATTCTTCGAGAGCATCACCTGGCTGGCCCAGTTGCTGATGTTCCTCCTGCTGGGCCTGCTGGCCCGGCCTTCCCACATGCCGGCGGTGCTGTGGCCGGCGCTGCTGCTCGGCGTGTTCCTCATCTTCGTGGGCCGTCCGCTGGGCGTCTTCATCAGCCTGATTCCGTTCCGCCGCCTGTCCCTGCGCGCCCGTACTTTCATTTCCTGGGCGGGCATGAAGGGCGCCGGCCCCATCCTCTTCGCGATGTGCGCGGTGCTCAATGACGTCGAGGGTGGAACGCAGATATTCAACATCGTGTTCTGTATCGCCCTGCTTTCGCTCCTGCTTCAGGGAACGACGCTGGTGCCGGTGGCCCGCAAGCTGGACCTCTGCATCGAGGACGACCCCGAAGTGGAATCCTTCGGCATGGAGATTCCCGAGGAAATGGGCATGCTGCGCGACCACATCGTGTCCGCGGAGGACCTGGTCAAGGGTCCGACGCTGCGCGACCTGCACCTGCCGCACGGCATCCGGGTCATCATGGTCCGGCGCGAAGGAAAATTCATCGTCCCGCACGGCAGCCTGGAGCTGAAGGTGGGCGACAACCTGGTGATCCTGATGGGAGACACCGAAGACTGACAAAGATATGGCTATAAGCGAGAATATTAAATCGGCAGTCAGGAAGTCCCGCGGAACGGGGCTCTTGCTGGTGGTCGTAGCTGCGGTCACGCTGGAGGCGACGATGCTCGTCCAGTATTTCTCCTCGCAGCGGTTGCTGCGGCAGGAAGCGTCCCTGCGGGCGGAGAGCGAGCTGCGGGCTACGCGCAACCAGATCCTGGACATCGTGGACCAGGCCGAAGCGGCCGTACACAACAGCGTGTGGATCGCCCGCTGGTGTCTCGACTATCCCGACAGCCTGGCGGTCGTGGCGCGCCGCATCGTGGAGGAGAACCCTTCCGTGATGGGCTCCACCTTCGCGCTCGTGCCCGGCTACGACAAGAATCACCCGCTTTTCGCTCCTTATGTCTGCCGGACGGATGACGGAAGCCTCGAGCTCAAGACCCTGGCCACGGAGGAGTATGACTATCCGTCGCAGGAGTGGTTCACCGAGCCGCTCAACTATGGCATCGGATACTGGTCCGAGCCCTATATCGACACCGGTGGCGGCGATGTCCTGATGACGACCTATTCCGTGCCGGTCATGGACGAAACGGGACGCGTCGCAGCCGTGCTGACGGCCGATATTTCGCTGGACTGGCTCACCGAGCTGGTCGGCAACGTGCGGGTCTATCCGAACGCGTTCAGCGTCCTGATCAGCCGGGAAGGCAAGATCATGGTCAGCCCCGTGGCGGAGCTCAATATGCAGACGTCCATCCAGGAATATGCCCCGGGTGCGAAGGATACGGCCCATTTCAATATGCTGGCCGATTCCATGCTCGCGGGCAAGTCGGGCAACGTCGTGCTGGAGCAGCGCCGCCGGGAGCGGACCTATGTTTTCTACGCTCCGGTGGAGAAGACGGGCTGGTCGATGGCCATCGTCATTCCCGACAGTGAAATCTACGGCGAGATCCGCCGCATGGGCTTGCTCGTCACGTTCCTGATGCTGGTGGGCCTGGGCATGCTGGTCTTCATCCTCACCACGGCTGCGAGGAACCAGCTCAAGTATGCGGAGGTCAACGAGAAGAAGGAGCGGATGGAGCATGAGCTCCAGATTGGCCACGACATCCAGATGTCGATGATTCCCAAGACCTTCCCGCCTTTCCCGGAGCGGAAGGACATCGACATGGCCGCCGTCCTGGTTCCGGCCAAGGAAGTTGGCGGCGACCTGTACGACTTCTACATCCGTGAAGAGAAGCTCTATTTCTGCATCGGCGAGGTCAGCGGAAAGGGCG
>Ga0310696_10001381_pt1 | contig 35353 bp, 30 predicted proteins | sample AusTroGonzalo_MG_4_FD_203885 | JGI IMG/M metagenome (GOLD analysis project Ga0310696, IMG submission 203885) | Bovine rumen microbial communities from tropical cattle in Woodstock, Queensland, Australia - Gonzalo_02 (v2) (version 2) | ecosystem: Host-associated > Mammals > Digestive system >... | reverse complement strand
CCGACTATCTTGATGTCTTAACTGTTTTGGCAGAGCATCCATTTGTTTACTTTACCAGTAATAAATCGTCAATCTTGGAGTTATGTGATTGGATGGGGAAACATCAGAGCCTTGGCAACCCGTTTGTTGGATGTGAAAAAGTGGAATTCAATGCCCACATGAACTATAACGCGCAATATACAGACATTATGCTCTACAAGAAATCCGCTTGAACTATGAATAAGTATTATCAGATTCTCGGAAGAATTATCCGTCACGGAAAGATGCAGGAAAACAAGAAAGGCTGCATCAAGTATCTGCTCAATGAGCAACTGTCACTAACCCCAGCCGACCTGCTCGATATCTTTGAAAGTCATGGCATCGCTCGTAAGAAGTTGAAAAGCGAACTTCAACTATTCATGCAAGGTGAGCGCCAGGTTGAGAAGTATCGCGATGCAGGCATCAACTGGTGGGATTATTGCGGCTCGATCTTGATCAACAGCTACCCAACCTATTTCGAGAAGCTGCCAAGGCTCATCGATAAGATAAACCGTGAGAAGCGGAACAGTAAGAACTATGTGCTGTTTCTCGGTGAGACTGGCGCGGAAAGTAACCAGGCTCCTTGCCTGAGCCTCGTGCAATTCCAGATAGATGATGGCGAGTTGGTCGTGTCGGCATACCAAAGGAGCAGCGATGCCAATCTGGGTTTGCCTGCGGACATCTATCACTTATATCTGATGGCACGGCAAATAGATTTACCATTGAAGTCTATAACCCTCAATCTTGGCAATGTACACATCTATAAGAACAACATCTGCCGAACTCATCAGCTGCTCAATGGCGAAGATGTCAAGTTTGAATTGAATGTTTAGACGGCCGAATTAAAGGTCTATTACAACCTTTTTATCCCGGAATCCATCTTGACACTCATTTTGGGTTCTTTTTACGAGTTTACCGAGCCAGCAACACCAATCACTGGAGGCTCTTTTTTTTTCTTTGCCATAGTAGAAACAATTCCTGCATTTCCTTGCTGTATCCATGCTGCAAATTTACGAAGAAAATATGAGAAAAACGCCTCAAATAAGTTAATATTTAGAGGCGTTTTAGTTAATGTTTAAACGGCGTTCAAACGAGAAACTGAGCGGCCGTTTCGTTTTTCGGGAAAATACTTTTCGTTTCAAAACCCGCGAACATTTCGTTTTGCGGATTATATATCGAATAAACTGTCGCACGACGTTAATAAAAATAATAATAAAAAAGGTAATAAAAACAATCTTTTCATGTTTCCTGTCTAAATTTGTTTGGCGATACGCCGAAATGGTCCTTCACATACTTGCCGAAGAACGATGTGTTGGGAAAACCTATGAGGTCGCAAATTTGTTTGATACTATAGTCGGTTTGCTTCAAGTAATAACGTATATCCTCTACCACATGCTCTGTGATCCATTCGTTGGCGGTCTTGCCCGAGTGTTTCTTGCATAACGACGACAGATATTTGGGCGAGATGCAGAGCTCGGCAGCATACCACTCAACAGGATGATGCTTCACATCAATAGAGTGTAGTAGGTCGAGAAAACGCTGAAAATGCGCATTATTTGTCTGCCCATCATCCGACGTAACGTGGTTGAGCATCAGCTGCTTCAATGAGCCACATAGTCCAAGGATAGCACCACGCAGCAGCGACTGGATAACGTCGGTACGGAAGGGATGCTCTATACGCTTGTCGAAACACAGGCAAAGCATCTCATAAAAATTCTGATAGAATTTCAGGTCCTCATCGTCCATTGATATAACATGTATGCGATGAATAAAAACCAACTCATTCCACACATGCATTTTATCACGCAAAAAACTTTGTAGGATACGATTAGTAAGAAAAACACCCTTGAAATCGAAATCGGGACTCACCATCAGGTCGGTTAACATTACATTCTGAGGGATGATAGCCACCTGGTTCTGGTGCAGCTCTATCGACTGACCATTCAGCGCACCTTGTACCTTGCCTTGCAGGCAGATGGCAACAGCATTCATAGATACATGGGCAGCACTTATTTCGGCAAACTTCTGGATACTATCAACAATCACGATATCATTATCGGAATAGCCCACTTGGATGTCGTCATTACCCGTTAACGTTTGGAGTGAAATTTCTTCTTGTAGCATATCAAATTCTATTTTGCGGCTGCAAAGGTACGCATTTTTCACACAAAATCATGTTCCAAAGGTACAATTTTATTATCAATTATACTTTTAGAAGTAAAATAAACAATATTATAAGCACTTTTGAACATTATATTTAGCAGAGAAATAGATAATTTTGCGGCCAAATTTAATATGATTAGGCATGAAAAAAGGATTTTTAGGACTGCTAACTGTACTTATGATTTGCAGTTGTAGCGAAAAAAAGGGAACCGGAGTAAAAGCTCCAACACGTGTAAAAACAGAAGTAGTATCAACAGCCAGCGACATGACTGACCAGACTTTCGTAGGTATTGTTGAGGAAAGCGAGGGTACTGCTGTAAGTTTCACAAGTATGGGCGTAGTTAGACGCATGTTAGTAAATGAGGGCCAAGCCGTGGCCAAAGGACAGCTCATTGCCGAGATAGACGACACACAGGCTCGCAACTTGCTTAGTGGTGCCGAAGCTGCTATGAGGCAAGCTAACGATGCCTTGGAGCGTTTTAAGATGCTGCACGACAACGGATCGCTGCCCGAGGTTCAGTGGGTAGAGATACAGAGCAAAGTGGCTCAAGCCAAGGCTCAGCTGGAGGTAGCCAAGAAGAATCTGGCCGACTGCCGACTGACGGCCCCCGTAAGTGGTGTTATAGGCAAGAAACTGGTAGACGCTGGCGAGACAGCCATGCCATCGCAAGCTGTTGTAACTATCCTCAACATTAACAGCGTGAAAGTAAAAGTATCTATCCCCGAAGCCGAGATTAGTGGTATTACAGCATCGACGCCCTCTACCATCAACGTCGAGGCAGCCCAGAAACAGGTGTGCGGTGGCAAGATTGAGAAAGGCGTACAGGCCGACGCGCTCACGCACACGTACGAAATAAAAATAAATGTACAGAATGCCGACCGCAAGCTGCTGCCCGGCATGGTAGCCTCGGTAAGTTTTGGTGGTGTAATGGTGAGAGGGGCAGAAAGTGAGAAGGTATCAGTCTCTGTAACAGCTGTACAGAAGAAGTCCGACGGTAGCTTGTTTGTATGGAGCATAGCAAAAGATAGCACAGCACATCGTACTACTGTTACCACAGGAAACACATCGGGCAACCGCATCACCATCGCTAATGGCATCGAGAGCGGTACACGTGTAGTAACCGAGGGGTATCAGAAGTTGAGTGAAGGCACCAAAGTGATTTATTAATTGACAACTATGGCAAAGAAGATGAACTGGCTTAAATGGCCATTAGAACACTACTCAATATCGCTGCTCATCATTGGCATTTTGTTTGTATTGGGTATATACGGCATGTATGTGATGCCGAAGGATGAGTTTCCTGCGTTTACCATTCGTCAGGGTGTGGTAGCTGCCGTGTATCCTGGCGCTACCAGCGAGGAGGTTGAACAGCAGGTGGCTCGCCCGTTGGAACGCTATCTGTTTACATACGGCGAGGTAAACCGCGAAAAAACAACCACCACATCGCAAAATGGTATGTGTATCGTGATGGTACGTTTGAACGACGATGTGAACAACAAAGACGAGGTATGGTCGAAAATCAAGCACGGACTGAACACCTTCAAGATGGAGCTGCCCAGTGGCGTGCTGGCCGTTGTTGCCAACGATGACTTTGGTAATACCTCGGCCTTGCTCATAGCCATAGAGAGCGACCAGCGTAGCTATCGCGAACTGAAACAGTACACCGACGACCTGAGCGACCGTTTGCGCCGCATCCCATCTGTAGCCAATGTGAAGATGTTCGGCGAACAGAAGGAACAGATATCGCTCTACATAGACCGCCAGCGCCTGCAGGCCTTTGGTATCGGTCAGCAAATGCTCTTCAGTCGTTTGCAAGCCCAGGGCATTACTACCATAAGTGGTGCCATTAGCGACGACGACCAGCAGATACCCATCCACATAGAGGCAATGGAGAGCAGCGAAGAGGAAATTGCCAATCAGATTATATATAGCGACGCTGCCACAGGAAAAGTGGTACGCGTACGAGATATTGCCCATGTGGTGCGCGAATACGAACCCATGTCGAGCCGCATAGAACAGAACGGACACCCCTGTATGCTACTATCGATGGAGATGACGCCAGGCAACAACGTGATACAATATGGTAAGGATGTAGACCGCGTGATAAACGAGTTTCGTGCCGACGAGCTGCCCGACGATGTGAATGTAACCCGTATTGCCGATAAACCTAAAGTGGTATCGCTTAGCATTACCTCGTTTCTGCGCGACCTGCTCGTATCTATGGCTATCATTATCTTAGTGATGATGGTACTCTTCCCCTTGCGCTCGGCCATTGTAGCTGCAATCACCATCCCGCTAAGCACCTTCGTCTCTGTGGCACTCATGTATATAATAGGCATTGAACTGAACATGGTAACGCTGGCGGCACTTATTGTTGTATTAGGAATGATTGTCGATAACTCCATCGTGGTTATCGACGGATATCTGGAATACTTAGGAAAGGGGTACGAGCCAAAGGTGGCGGCCATCGAGTCAGCTAAACAGTATTTCATGCCTATGATGCTGGCTACTATTTGTATCTGTGCCATCTTCTACCCCTTCCTTATTACGTTCAAAGGCATGTTCTACGACTTCCTAGTGGCATTTCCTATCACGATTACCATCAACCTGATGGTATCGCTGTTGCTGGCCGTAACGGTTATTCCGTTCCTCGAGGTACACATCATCAAGCCCAACAAAGTAAGCACAACAGGAAACGTTATAACAAATTGGGTTCAAGGAACTTACAACCGAACATTAGCTTGGACCTTCCACCATCCTTGGCTCACTATCGGTGGTGGTTTGGGTATCATCCTATTGTCTACAGTCATTGCCACCACACTTAAGATACGACTCTTCCCTTATGCCGATCGCGACCAGTTTGCAGTAGAGATATTTCTGCCCGACGGCAAGGGACTGGCCGAGACGGAGCTAATAACCGACTCGGTACAGCACGCCTTGGAGAAGGACGAGCGTATCAAGGGCATCACGAGCTTCATAGGCTGCTCGTCGCCCCGCTTCATGGACGCCTACGCGCCCCAAATGGCAGGCAACAACTTTGCCCAGTTCATTGTCAACACCGAGAGCAATGAGGCCACACTCGATTTGCTAGCCAAATATCAGCCTCAACTAAGCGAGGCTTTCCCCAATGCCTACGTCAAGTTCAAGCGTCTGGACTATCTGGAGGTACCTGAGTTGGAATACCGATTCTATGGCAGCAACCTCGACTCGCTGCATGTGGCGGCCGAGCGCCTGATGGAACGCATGCGCCAGATGCCCGAACTGGAGTGGGTACACACCGACTACCTACAGCCCTACCCGATTATCAATGTAGAGCTCGACCCAGTGGTTTCGGCACAACTCGGCATTACCCGCACCACCGCCCAGTTGGCTTTGGGCGCTACATCGTGCGACCTGCGCGTAGGCCAGATTTGGGAGGACAACTACGAACTGCCTATCGTAGCTAAGGGCGATACCGATATGACCTACTCGAGCATCGAGGATATGGGTATTACCTCACCTCTTACGGTGCTGGCTGGCGGATTAAACGGCAGTAACACCACTGTACCCTTGCGCCAGATAGCCAAGGTGAGTCCCAAGTGGAGCGAGAGCCGCATCATGCATCGTGGTGGCGAGCGTTGCATAACTGTAACAGCCCAGTTTGCACAGGGTGTATATACTGCACAAGTCGAGAAAGAAATAGCCCGCATCATGCAGTACGAGCTGCAACTGCCACAAGGCGTACGCAGCGAGGTGGGTGGCGAGATAGAGTACGGCGACGAGGCCCTGCCACAAATTGCCAGCGGTTTGATTATTGCTTGGGTCATCGTGTTCTTCTTCCTGCTCTTCAATTTTAAGAAGTATGGTATAACCATCGTGTGCATGGCCGCACTTATCCTGATGATTCCTGGTACACTCGTTGGTTTAGGACTGATGAACAGTACCCTCGGTCTGTCGTCCATCTTCGGACTCATCACGCTGATGGGAATGATTATGCGTAACGAGATACTCATCTTCGAACATGCTATCGACCTCATCAAGCAATATAAGGCCAAACATGGAGATTGGACCGTTGATCGCAAGGCTTATAACGATGCTGTGAAGCAAGCTGCATTCGAGGCAGGTAAGCGCCGCATGGTGCCCATCTTCCTCACTACGGCTACTACTGCAGTTGGTGTGGTACCCATGATTATCGCCCAGTCGTCTATCTGGATGCCAGTAGGTGTCACCATCTTCGCCGGTGGTATCGGCTCACTTATCCTGGTAGTTACCATGCTGCCTGTTATTTATTGGAAAGTTTCGACTAAGTGAGAGTTATGAAAGCTCGCTTACATGACCGAACGTAAGAAAGTTCAACGAAGTTAAAGTTTCGACAAAATAATTATGAAAAAGTTATTATCTATCATAGCCCTGAGCTGCACGATGACAGCCTCGGCACAGACATATACATTAGAGCAGCTCAAGGACTCTGCCCTGCAGAATAACATAGCCATCCGTCATGCCAAACATATGGTTGATGCCGCCCAGCAACAACGCAAGGAGGCTTTCACCAAATATTTCCCAAACGTAAGCAGCACGGGGCTCTGGTTTAATGCCAACAAAGGCATGGCACAAACGGAGCTGAACCTCTCTGAACAGATAACACCCGAGTTGGGTATGGCACTTTCGCAGTCACTGCCTGCCGAGGCACTCGCCGCCTTGGGCAATCCCATTAGCGTGTCAATGATGAAGAACGGCGCTGTGGCTGGTGTAACAGCCGTTCAGCCCGTATTCGCTGGCGGACAGATTGTGAACGGTAATCGCCTGGCCAAAGTGGGCGAAGACGTAAGCCGCCTGCAGCTGCAACTCTCTCAAAACGAGGTAGAGAAGCAAACCGAGCAGTACTACTGGCAGCTGGTTTCGCTACAGCAGAAGATGAACACCATTGAGGCTGTACAGGCATTGCTGGCCGACATATATAAAGATGTAGACGTTGCTGTGCGTGCCGGTGTGGCCATGCGCAACGATCTGCTGCAGGTGCAGCTGCGCCAGAACGACGTAGAGAGTCAGAAGCTGAAGCTACAGAACGGCATCGACATTCTACGCCTGCTGTTAGGTCAATATTGCGGACTTAGCAACACATCGTTTGCTATTGAACATTCAACATTGAACATTGAACATGCCAATGAGGCTGCAAATATTCAATCATCAATATTCAATGTTCAATGCCTGCCCGAATATCAGCTCTTGAATAAACAGGTAGAGGCCACCAAGCTACAAACCAAGATGGAGATAGGCAAGAACCTGCCCACATTGGGCGTGGGTGCTGGCTACAACTACCACAACTTGCTGGACAAAAACCACACCTTTGGCATGGTGTTCGCCACCGTTAGCGTGCCCATTTCCGACTGGTGGGGCGGCTCACATGCCATTAAACGCCGCAAAATAGCACAGCAACAGGCCGAAGAACAACTGGCCGACAACTCCGAACTGCTCAAAATACGCATGCAGAATGCCTGGAACAACGTAAAAGAGGCCAGCCAACAGCTACAGATAGCCCAGCGCAGCATTGAACAGGCCGAAGAGAATCTGCGTGTGAATCGTGATTACTACCGTGCTGGCACCTCAAAGATGAGCGATTTGCTACAAGCACAGCTACTATACCAGCAGGCACAGGACAGTTTCACCGATGCCTATGCCGACTATCAGAACAAGTTACTGGAGTACCGACAGGCTATAGGACAGTAAGCATCGCATTGTATCGTATGCGATATTTAGTTAAAGCTTCTTAAAAATTTAATTAAATCGCATGCGATACAAAATATTATTTATACTTTTGCATCACAAAAAGATCAAAACAGGTCACAAAAACAACATTATAAATGGATTTACAACTATACATGAGCGACGCCATACGCCGAATTATGGCAAAAGCATACCGCAACGTGCTGAGCAATCCACGCGAGGCTAAGACGGTGTTCCGTTTGCAGAACACATTTCTCAAATCCGAGAAACGCCGCCAGGCTGTTGCCCAAGAAACGGGCACCGATGTACCTCCATTCCTTATTTGCAGCATCTCTACCGAGTGCAATCTCTCGTGCAAAGGCTGCTACGCACGGGCCAATGGTATTGCCGACAACCCCGGCAAGAGCGATCGCCCTACCCTCACTCCCGATCAATGGCGCAACATATTTACCGAGGCATCGTCACTCGGCATTAACTTTGCCCTACTGGCAGGTGGCGAACCCATGATGCGCAAGGACATATTAGAAGAGGTGGCCGAGGTAAAAGATATGATTTTCCCAATCTTTACCAACGGCACACTCATTGGTCCCGCTTACATTACCATGCTCAAGCAGCATCTTAACCTCATCCCCGTTATCAGTATCGAGGGAGCCGAGCACGGCACCGACGACCGTCGCGGCAAGGGCATTTACAAGCGTGCAATGATGTCGGTAGAGGAACTACACAAGGCCGATCTCTTTTTCGGTGTAAGCATCACTGTAACCACCGAGAACTTCGCACTTGTAACCTCCGACGAGTATGTTGACCACCTGCGCGAGTTGGGTTGTAAGCTCATTATATACGTAGAATATGTGCCCACAGAACCAGGCACCGAGCACTTAGCTTTTGGCGACAACGACCTTGAGATGATGGAAGCCGTACAGGCCCACCAGCGCGAGCGCTACAAGGACATTATCATTATATCGTTCCCCGGCGACGAGAAGCACATGGGTGGCTGTTTAGCTGGCGGACGCGGATTCTTCCATATCGCCCCCGATGGCAATGCCGAGCCCTGCCCATTCTCGCCCTACAGCGATAGCAACGTGCTTACACTCGGTGTAAAAGGCGCCCTGCAATCGCCACTTTTCCGTAAGCTGCGCGCCGTTCATCTGGTAGGTGGCGAACACTCTGGCGGCTGTGCACTCTGGGAGCATCGCGAAGAAGTAGAACAAATGGTAAAACAATCATCATAAGTATGAAAACAGCAATTCGTTATTACAGCAAGTTCGGCCATTCTGCCCAAATGGCGCAGGTTATTGGCGAAGTAATGGGTGTAAAACCCGAGAGTATAGCAAAACCATTGCCACAGGACGAAGAGATTGATGTACTCTTTATCGGCGCAGGCGTGTTTCTTGGCAAGGTAAATGGCAGTATCAAGGAGTTTGCCCGTACGCTTAACCCCCAGAAGGTAAAGCAGGTTGTATGTTTCGGTTCGTCGGCTATCGTTAGCTCGCCCGTGCCCCAGCTGCGTACATTTTTTGAGCAGTTAGGCTTTAATGTGGCAGCCGAATCGTTTAGTTGTCGCGGTGCCATGGGACCACTTCACAGCGGTCATCCCAATGCCGTCGACCTGCAACTTCTTCGAGAGTTTGTCATCGGTTTTCATAAATAATCAAAAAAAATAATCATAAAATAGCGCAAGTTAGAAGTTTTTTGCTTACATTTGCAGAAACGATAACGTACACTAAAACATGTATAATCACTTAAAACAAGTAACATTATGGACGCAAAGAAATCTATTGAGGCATTACAGTTTTTTGTAACTCATCTGGCCGAAGGTGCCATGGTACACAAGCAGCAGGGTATGATTTTCAAGTCGCAGGGCATTACCAAGCTCGGACAGAAGTACATTGAACACTTCAACGAGGAGATGGGCTGGGTAGAGAAGTTTACCGAGCGTATTCTTGACCTGGGAGGCGAAGTTAAGTTCGAGGGCATGAAGAGCCGCGATCTAATTTGCGACCCTATTGCATACGTAAAGGCCGACCTGGCCATTCAGGGTCCTGGCGTTGAGATGCTTCTCAAGTGCATGGAGGGTGTAAAGGACGACCCCACAACCTACGACTTACTGAAGGATTACCTGAAAGACGAGGAGGAAGACTTGTACTGGAGCCAGGGCGCTTTGGAGCTCATCGAAAAGATTGGCACCCAGAACTGGCTACTTTTGCAACTGTAAAGAGAATTCACACATACAGTAAATAATCAAAAACAATTCCCGCCGGCATTCATCACAATGCTGGCGGGTTTTATTTTCGCAATGTCATGACGTCTTTTCAGTAAAGGAGTCAACGATTCGAGTATAATCAGGAAAAGACATACTATGTGGTCAAAGTGGTCAAGGTCAAAATAAAGATAAGGGGATGCGCCCGCGCGAGGAAAAAGAATCTTCCACGTGCACCAAGAAATTCTGCCACGTGCGACCGCAAAACTAACATCTAAATGGCGACAACGAGAATAAATTGAAAATAACAAACAAACCGCTTAAAAACAAAATTATACTCCCGAAAGTCCCTTGCATTTTGCCCCAAACTTTTCCAAAAAACTTTCGTTTAAAAAATATTTTTTTCGTAACTTTGCGGCATTAAAAATTACTTAACGATGACAAAACTTGGTATACGATTGATATTCACTACATTAGCTCTCGCAACGCTTATCAGCTGCGAAAAGAAAGCGCAGTCTATGGCATATATCGAAGCCGATGGATACAATATGGCCGACTCGATTGTATCGGCTATCAGCGACGAACGCGACTGGCCAAAATTCATTGCCGCATGCGACAGCTTTGAAAAGGCAGGCGACATCTCGAAGGTTAAAGCCATATTCTATAAAACCGTAGCACTGAATTTGCAGGGACGCTACCGCGCTTCGCTGAGCCTGTACAACCAGTTGGCCGATGTGAACGTGAACGAGCTAAAGACCGAAGCCGACATCGACTCATATATATTCTCGTATAAGGACTACGTGCGCATGCTGTGCGACATGCGACGCTACGACCGCGCACTACGACAGGCACGCAACGCCGACCGCAAACTGAAAGCAGCAGGCTACAACTCGTTTACCGACCATCAGGACATAGCACAAACCATTGGCGAGTGCCAGTTGTGTCTAGGCCAGGATGCCGACGCCGTGCAGAACTTCAACAAAGCACTGAAAGCCATCAACGTGCGACTGAAGATAAACAGCGACCCGCTTGATCTGCGCGAATGCCAGAAGACTATGAACGCAATAGCCACCGTCTATATGCGTCGCGGGCACTACAAAGAGGTAACACCTTGGCTTATGCGACAGGACACGCTCTATGCCGAAGCCCAGAAACAGCTTATACCCGACTCGGTATACCTTGACGAGATGAAAGCCGAGATAAATTACACCCGCGCCATGCAGGCGCACGCCATGGGGCATATAGATGAAGCCGAAAAAGCCTATGCCGAATACATGAGCACTGAGACATCGAAACAGCCCGCCAGCCTGATTAACAGCTGCCGATACCTGATGGCTACCAACCGCTATGAAGAGGCTGCACGCAACATGACACAGCTAAAAAAATTTATGACCGAGAGTGGCTATGAGGAGGCCGACCTTGAGAACATAGGCCGATTTATGATACCGAAATTCCACGTAAACCTGGCAGCAGGACATCGCGACTCGGCGCTGCAGGTAGCCCAACAGATAGCCGAAGTGTACGACTCGGCCTTGGTACGCCAGAAGATTATAGACGCCGACCTGCTTTCGACCGTATACGACACTGAGGGCAAAGAGCGCGAGATAGCCGAACAACGCGCCAAACTCAGTCAGCAGCGCATGCTATGGACTATTGGCGTAAGTTTGGTATTCATTATCCTGCTGCACCTGCACTTGGTACAGCGCCGCAAAGCCTACAAGAAACTGAGCGACACCAACAAGCAGTTGATAGAGGCCAATGAGCGTGCCGCCGAATCGGAACACATGAAGAGCAAGTTCATACACCAGATATCGCACGAGGTACGCACACCGCTCAACGTACTATCAGGCTTTACGCAGGTGCTGGCAGCACCCGATATAGAGATAAGCGCCGACGAACTGCAGTCTATTAGCAAGAAGATTGTTGAGAACAGCGAACGTATTACCCGCCTGGTTGATAAGATGTTGGATTTAAGTATGGTAAACGCGCGCGCCTGCGCAGAGTGTACCGACAAGGTAAGCCCTGCCGACATAGCCTATCAGGCTGCACAGCAGGCTGGCATTACACAGGCTGCACATCTGGAGTTTAACCTCAAGTTGGGTGCCCGCACCAGTCAAGTGGTATTGACTACACACCTCAAGTCGGCCGTAAAAGCACTCGCTCTGCTGCTCGACAATGCCCAGAAGTTTACCCAGCCCATAGCCTTTAAGGGCAAGGCCCCCGAAGGCAAAGCCAACGTAGAGCTCAACGTAAATATCGACGGACAGTGCGTTACATTCTGTGTAGAAGATACGGGTATTGGTATTCCTGCCGATCAGGCAGAGAACATCTTTACAGAGTTTGTACAGCTGGATGAGTATACCGATGGCACCGGCATCGGCCTGTCGATAGCGCGCTCACTGGCACGACACTTAGGTGGCGACATTAAGCTCGACACCACCTACACACGCGGTGCACGCTTCCGCATGCACCTGCCACTGTAAGAAAAATCAAAAGAAATTTTTAAGCGTAGATTTCTACCTCAACATAGTAGAAATCGCCCACCTCTACAGGAGGGAAGATGGCGAAACGTGTTTCGTTCTTGCCATTACCCCAAGGCGTGGTGAGATACAAGCGCTTATCGTCGGGCTTGGTAACAACGTTAAAAGTCTTACCATTAAACAGCACCGTTTGCTCCTTAGCCACACGCTCAAAGAAGCGCTCGGCATCACCCTTGTCAACATAGTAAAGACCAGCCTGGGTAGAAGTAAAGTGCGACACAACGAAGAAATAGCCATGAGGCGATGTTGTGTTAATCTCATATCCCACATCTTTCTTATCGCCCTTTTCCACACCGTGGCCGTAAACCACCTCGGTGTACTCCGATGTACCGTCCTTTACCTTGTCGTAAGCAACAAGTGTAAGCGGGGTGTTTGGCTTGCGACCAGTACCCTCGTAGTTATACAGCAAATCAAGCAAATTGGCGGTTGAAATCTCCAGACCAGTATCGTCGGATGATGACGAAAGAGAAAATACACCAGCAGCAATAACTGCCAGTACGACTAGCGATGCTATTATTTTTTTCATTACTGTTTTTGACTTGAGTTGGATTCTAAAAATGTTTTGCGGTGCAAAATTACTAATTTAAATGCAATCGACCAAGATTTTTGGCAAATATTTGCTGAAATTATTTTTTTGTAGTACCTTTGCAGCGCTTTTCATCATGGTAAGCACCCGTAGTTTAAAGGATAGAATAACGGATTCCGGTTCCGTTGGTCACGGTTCGATTCCGTGCGGGTGTACCAAAGTTTTTAGCTTAGTAATATGATAAAGAAGATTATTTTTACACTACTGGCACTTTCGATGACATGCCAGGTGGCCGACGCACAGTTTCTGAAGAAACTCTTTAAGAAGAAAGCCAAGACAGAGAAGAGAACCAAGAAAAATGCCGATGGTATAGACGATAATGCACAGGTGGCCATGGCCGACATAGCTACGCTGACCGATAATACCAACAACCGCAACGCCTTTATGGGCATACCCCTTGGCATAAAGGCCGACACGTTTGAGAAGTTGCTGCTGGAGAAAGGTTTCGCAGAGCGCAAACAGGAAGGTAATCACACAGCAAAATCATACATTTACGATGGCGAGGCCTACGGCGCCCGCGCTACTGTTACATTGGCCGTATCGGACAATACCGACCGTGTGTACGCAGTCGACGTGACCGACGAGACCATCTACCCATCGCTCAAAGAGGTAAAGGCACGATTCGCACAGGTAAAGAGCGAGCTGCTGAAGACATACGGACGCGGCTACGTTGACAATCAGGGCGAGGCCTACACTATACAAACACAGCTGGGCACAGTGAATCTGCATTACGAGCGCGGTTCGCTTACCAGCAGCTACACCTTGGGCTTTGCGCTCGACGATGCAAAGGCTTACCAGATGGCCTACGCTGAAATGGACGACAAGGAGTATGAGACAGCCCCACGAAATATAGAGACCGGACTGGCTGCTGCCTGCAACCACACCGACCTGGTAGGTCTGGGCGTACTGCTGCTACAGAACCGTACCGTGAAGGGCGCGCAGACAGTATTGGCCAACTACGACTATACCTTGGGCAAAGCCACTGCCAAAGCACTGACGGCTTCGTTTAAGATGAACAGCTATCAGGCCACAGCCTCGCTGGCACGCAAAAAGCAGGCCATCACAGCCATTACACTTACCGCTACCGACGATGCCGAAGCTGTGTGCAAGGACTTGAAGACCTACGGCTTTACCAGCAGCGACCAGAAAACATGGCGCCAAGGTAAAATGACCGCAGTGGTAACCACCAACGCCCAACAGCAGGTGGTGGTTACACTACGATAAGAATCACATCATTATTAATCAGGCTGAGCGGAGGGTGCGCATAGCATTGAGTACGGCCAGAACCGTTACGCCCACATCGGCAAACACGGCCATCCACATTGTAGCCAAGCCGAAAGCAGCCAGCACTAACACAGCCAATTTAATACCAATGGCCAGCCATACATTTTGGCGGGCTATACTCAGTGTGCGTCGTGCAATACGGATGGCCAGCGCTATCTTCGATGGTTTGTCGTCCATCAGTACCACATCGGCAGCCTCGATGGCAGCATCGCTACCCAGTCCGCCCATCGCAATACCAATGTCGGCACGAGCCAGCACAGGGGCATCGTTAATGCCATCGCCAACGAAAGCGATGCTGGATGACGAGTGGTGGGCGGCGGGTGATAACTGTTCGATTAACGCAACCTTATCGGCTGGGAGGAGTTCGGCATGGAACTCACTCAATCCCAATTTCTTAGCAACATTCTCGGCCACCTCACGACGGTCGCCAGTAAGCATCACCGTACGCTCTACCCCCAGCTGGTGCAATGCCGCAATAGCCTCGGCACTATCGCCTTTTATCTGGTCGTTAATCACGATATGTCCGGCATACTTGCCATCGATAGCCACATGGATAATGGTGCCCGTGTGGTGACAGTCGTGCCACTTAGCACCAACAGCGTCCATCAGTTTAGTATTGCCCACAGCTACCAGGCGCTGACCTACGCGGGCCGTAATGCCCTGTCCGGCTACCTCGTGCACATCGCTCACCTCGCAGCCATCGGTAGCCTCGGCAGGAAACGCATCGCGCAGCGCTGCACCAATAGGATGGGTAGAGAAGTGCTCAACATGAGCCGCAAGGTGCAGCAGCTGCTGCTCGTCGACGGCTTCAGGGTGTACTGCCGTTACGGCAAACTGTCCGTGAGTAAGCGTGCCCGTTTTGTCGAATACCACCGTACGCACCTTCGAGAGGATATCAATGTAGTTAGCCCCCTTAATCAGTATGCCACGACGCGAGGCGCCACCAATACCACCAAAGAACGTAAGGGGCACGCTGATAACAAGTGCACAGGGACACGACACAACAAGGAACATCAAGGCACGATACAACCACGTACTGAAACTACCACCTAACAGCGTGGGCACCACAGCTAATGCAATGGCAGCATACACCACTATAGGTGTGTATACACGGGCAAAGCGGGTGATAAACGTCTCGCTCTGCGACTTATGTTCGCCGGCATCTTCTACCAGTTTGATAATCTTCGAAACGGTACTCTCACCGTATGGTTTAGTAACACGTACGTGCAATACACCACTCAGGTTTACACAACCCGATATCACCTCGTCGCCCTCGGCCACATCGCGAGGCAGGCTCTCGCCGGTAAGCGCCGTGGTGTTCAGCGCCGATACACCCTCAATAACCACACCATCCAGCGGTACACGCTCGCCTGGGCGAATCACAATCGTATCGCCTACCCCAACCTCATCGGGACTTACGGTAACCTCGCTTTTTACGCCACTCTCATCACTCTTCAAGAGCGTAGCATAATCGGGCTTTATCTCCATCAAATGTGCAATGCTGTCGCGGCTCTTACCTTCGGCATAGCCCTCAAACAGCTCGCCCACCTGGAAGAACAACATAACAAACACCGCCTCGGGGAACTGGGTTTCAGCACCAGGCAAGAAACCTATACAAAGAGCGCCGATAGTAGCTATCGACATGAGAAAATGCTCGTTAAACGGATCGCCATGCAGCAAACCCTCTACAGCCTCGTGCAACGTATCGTGTCCTATCACAAGATAAGGTACCAGATAAACCAACAACAGCTGCCAAGTGGGCAGAGCCAACTGGTGTTCAATGATGACAGCAGCCACCAGCAGCACTGCTGTAACAATAATCAACCGGAGCTGCGAGCGTGTATCATGCTCATGGTGGTGCTCATGATGATGCTCATGATGCGCCTCCTTGTGATGGTGCTCGTGCACGCCGCAATATTCACAATTCTTTGACATAATCTATATACTTTTAATGTTTCTGGGTGCAAAGGTACAAGGTATTTTCTGCAACTTGGTTGCAAATAATTTTGCAAAGCGAAAAAATATGTGTAACTTTGCAGCCAACATTCAAATAATAACGCAATGGATATAACAGAAAGGTTTATAAACTATACACAGTTTGATACACAATCGGCTGAGGATAGCGACACCGTGCCGAGTACGGCCAAACAATTGGTATTTGCCGAATACCTGAAGAAAGAACTGGAACACGAAGGACTGAGCGATGTGGAGATGGACGACAATGGTTACATCTACGCCACGCTGAAAGCCAACACGAAAAACGATATTCCCACCATCGGATTTATTTCGCACTACGATACAAGCCCCGACTGCTCGAGTGCTAACATCCATCCGCACATCGTAAACAACTACGACGGTTCGGACATTCTACTGAGTTCTGCCGACGAACAGACTGGCCGCGACGCTATCGCCATGTCGCCAAACCGATTCCCCGAGTTGCTGCAGCACGTTGGCGAAGACCTGATTGTGACCGACGGAACCACCCTGCTTGGTGCCGACGACAAAGCCGGTATTGCCGAAATCGTAGAGGCAATATGCTATCTGCGCGACCATAAGGAGATAAAGCACGGCGATATCCGTGTAGCTTTCAACCCCGACGAAGAAATAGGTATGGGCGCGCACTACTTCGATGTAGAGAAGTTTGGTTGTGAGTGGGCTTACACTATGGACGGCGGCGATGTGGGTGAGCTAGAGTTTGAGAACTTCAACGCTGCCAGCGCCAAAGTATATATAAAAGGTGTGAGCGTGCATCCTGGATATGCCAAAGGAAAAATGGTGAACGCCAATCTGCTGGCCATGGAAATGGCAGCACTGTTGCCTGCCGACGAACGTCCTGAGACCACCGAAGGTTATCAGGGATTCTTCCACCTGCTGGGCATGCAAGGTTCGGTTGAGAAAGCCAGCATGCACTACATTATACGCGATCATGACCGCGAACGTTTTGAGGAACGCAAACGCCTTATCAACAACGCTGCCGACACCATGAACGAAAAGTACGGCGATGGCACTGTAACAGTAGTGACTAAGGACCAGTACTACAACATGAAAGAGAAGATTGACCCGCAGATGCACGTTATCGACCTGGTGCTGCACGCCATGCAGGACTGCGGTGTTGCACCCAAAGTAAAGCCTATCCGTGGCGGTACGGATGGTGCACAGCTATCGTTCAAAGGTCTGCCCTGCCCCAACATCTTTGCAGGCGGCGTAAACTTCCACGGACCTTACGAGTTCGTAAGCATCCAGTCGATGAACAAAGCAAAAGAAGTGATTATTAAAATCTGCTCGTTAGTAGCAGACTTTAACCATTAAAAAGTGTGTCGAGCGATTCTTGCTCGCCAACCACCCAAATGATATCACCTTCGCGGAACTTACGGTTAGGATTATAGGGGGAGAGGCTTTCCTTTCCCTCTTCAAGTCCTACCACCATGCAGCTATAGAGGTCGCGTATGCGGCTCTCGATAAGTGTCTTACCCACAAACGGACTGTCGGTACCGATGATGAGCTGGCGCAGTTTCATCTCACGCATCTCAACATCAACATCTTCACCAAGCACTTCATTCTCGATAGCATCGCGGAACATTGTAAACTGCTGGTCGCTACCAATCACCTGCAGCACATCGCCTGGGAACAGAACGTTCATGCCATCAGGAATATTGATGCGACGCCCACCACGCAGAATACTGCTCACGTGAACACCATACTTGCTACCCAGTTTGAGCTGTGCCAGCGTACACCCCATCCAAGAGGAATTGGACGGCACGGTAAACTCGGCAATATGGATATCGCGGTCGAGTAGCTTTCCCTCGTAGAGCGGACGTTTCTTACCATGCACCTGAGCCTCGATATCGCGCGAACGCAGATTCTGAATAAATAATCGTTCGAGCGTGATGCTGCGATGCTTGGTACTACGCGAAAATATGATGAGTACAATCACCATAAAGCCAATGGTAATCATAAGCGCATTGGTGAATCGGCTCAAGAAATTACAAATGTAGAAAATAAAGCCAACAGCTATCAGGAAACGCACCAGAATGGTGAACAACAGCGGCAAGCGGTTGCGATTACTCTCGTTCCACAAAGCTTTCCACTCCTCGCTACGATTCTTCTTCATCACCATAGCACGCAGGAATGGCGCAATAACCAAAATGGTAAGCACACCCGTAATGGCATTAGCATACCAATGGAGCTCCCAACCGGGTAGCATTTTTCGTGTAAACGGCAGTACGAAGGCAAACATCATGGCAATGGAAGCCGATGAGAGGATTGAATAAACAATCGTGTTAACTGCCATCTGCCTAAGCAAGCGTTTCCACATGCTCTCTTCCTGGCTATGCGTATTGCCCATAGTCAACTGGTTGAGCGATTTTATCAGTTTGTTAGGCAGTTGTTTCTCTAAGCTATTATAGGCAGGCGTAGCCAAACGAATCATGTAGGGTGTGAGGAAGGTTGTGATAACCGACACGGCCACCACTACTGGATAAAGGAAATCGCCGATAACGCCTAACGACAAACCCAACGAAGCAATGATGAAAGAGAACTCACCTATTTGCGCCATCGAGAATCCGCAACGCATAGCCGACTTAAGCGACTGGCCGCCCAACATAAACGATATGGTACCAAACACACTCTGACCAATGATAATAGTAAATACCAGGCAGATAATTGGCATAGCATATTCTGCCAAGATTTTCGGGTCAACCAGCATACCTACCGATACGAAGAACACCGCACCAAAAAGGTTTTTAACCGGTTCAACGAGTTTCTCGATACGTTCGGCCTCAATCGTCTCCGCCAGAATACTACCCATGATAAACGCCCCAAAAGCCGAACTGAAACCTACCTTCGACGACAGCACCGCCATAGCGCAACACAAACCTAAGGCAACTATCAGCAGCACCTCGTTATTAATGAGTTTACGCACGCGACGCAGATAGAGCGGAATGGCAAATATGCCCACTACCAGCCAAAGAATCAAGAAGAACGCAATACGCAGTACCGACTGCAGGAGTTGTCCTCCACCCATCTCTGAACCACTGGCCAGCGCACTCAGCATCACCATCATCACAATAGCGAGTATGTCCTCAAGTATCAGCACACTCATCACCATGCCCGCAAACTGCTGCTGGCGCAAACCTAAATCGTCGAAAGCCTTATAGATAATAGTGGTACTCGACATAGCCAGCATACCACCCAGGAAGATGCAATCCATCTTACCCCAGCCAAAAAGATGTCCCACCACGATACCCAGCATCATCATGCAGAAGATAATGGTGATAGCAGAGATGATGGGCGAGGCACCCATTTTTACAATCTTCTTGAACGAGAAATCAAGTCCCAGCGAGAACAGTAGGAACATCACACCAATATCGGCCCAAAGGTGCACGCTTGACATATCAACCACCGATGCCGTGTAAGGCATGTTGGGGCTTACCAAAAAACCTGCTACGATATAGCCCAACACAAGGGGCTGCTTCAGGCGTTTAAACAACAGCGTAACCACACCTGCCACCATCAGTATGAGTGCCAGATCTGTAATCAGGGGAGGTAATTCAGCCATAGCTAAGTTGTTTTAGTACCACTGCACGGCATTCGAGTAGCTACTGCGCTTGTCGTATTTAAGCGCATCGGTAAGCGTAGAGGCGTTACAGCGGAATGAGAAGTTATAACTTGTATATGGGGCCAGCACTACCGAGCACGACATATTGAAGCAATGGAGGTCGCGATTAAGTGAGGCCGTTGTCATTGATATCTTCTTGTTATCAAAATCATAACCAGATGAGAACGAGATGTTCCATCCGTCGCTGATACGCAGGTTACCGCTTACATTCAGGTTCTGAGTGAACTTATAAGGATAGCGCATGGTGTTGTAGTTGAACTTGCTCAGTGTCTGGTCTTCACGCATGGTTACACCGTAGCCGAAGCTCAAACTCCAAGGCATCTGGAAAGCCATATAGCCATCCTCGTCGGTCTCGGCTTTCGAACCGCTACCCTTACGCTTAGCACCACGCTTAGCTTTCTCCATATCCTTATCAACGTTCGACTCTAAAGTGGTATCCCACTCATCTTCGTCGTCCTGATTATTGCGTTTGTCATTCTTATCATCTACCTTCTCGCCACGCAAGCGCTTAAAGAACTTGGCTATCTTCTCGTTGCTGATGGTATATGAGAGGTTTTGCGAGATACCTTGGAATCTACCGAGCTTACCCATACCCCAATAGGTTTTATGCTCCGACACACGGGGTACAGCACCCACGCTATCAGCCTCGTACACATACGAAGCGAACACAGCGTTCAGGTTCAGGGTATAGTTCTTCGAGAGTTTCAGTCGTAAACTGGTCGAGAGGTCGCTCCAAGGACGAATGTCGGCAGCCATATTATACGACATCGACATGCGGAACTCGTCAATTAGCGATATTTTCTTGAACCCCGTCGAGTCGTCGTCGCTCTTCACCTTCATTTCCAGATTCTGCGAGAGGTCCATCGAGATGCTTCCCGTTTTACCCTTGCCCGGCACACCGTATGTACCAATCTGGTAAGGCGAATACTCCACCATCGTTACATTACCATCAGCGTCGGTCTTCTGATAGTGTTCGTAGTAACCATAGCGCGACGCACTGAAATCGGGCGCGTAGCTAAAGCTGATACTTGGCGTAACCACGTGACGGATAGCATTAATCTTATCGCCGAATATCTTGCGGTTGGGCACCCACATACCATAGAGTTTGGTAGAGGCACCGATGCTGAAGTTCCAGTTGTAAACGTTGTAGAAGCCGCTAAGCGTATCAACAACCTCACGCTGCGCTGCAGCATCCCACGACTTGTGTACCTTACTGAAATAGGTGCGGTCGGTAAAGTTGAACGAGGGGTTCAGGTTCAGATAGCCAAACAGCGTAAAGTTACCTGAGATAGGGATATTGTGCTGCATTCCGTTCTTCCAATCCTTCGAAAGCGACGAGTGCATCAGCTTATCCTCCTTGGTAGTGATTTCGTTCTTCATCTGACCAGTATACTGCATCGAGATCTTCTCGTACCAGCGTTCCTCACCAACCCTCTTCTTACGCTTGAAGGGATAGAAACGTGCTATCGAGATGTTCAAATCGGGCAGTGTGAGCGAGATAGTTGAATCGCGCATGTTCTGGTTCAAGTTGGTAGTAGAGCTCAATGTCATGCCGATGCTCGAGAATGTAGTGCTCCACGAAACGGACGATGTACGTGTAGACTGAGTGAGCGTCTGGGGGTTATACATTGAGGTAAGGTTGTTGCGCTCAAAGCTGCTGGTGGCGAAGTTTACGTTTGCCGAAAGCTGTGAGTAAGGATTAGCCTTAGCATCCTGACGATGGCTCCACACAATCTTAAAGCTGGTTTGCTTTGAGTAGTCGGGCATGTTCTTCTCGCCGTTAATCGTGTTCTGATAGCTGGCTAAGAACGAACCGCTGTAACGATAGCGCTTACGATAGTTCGAGGCAGCCGAAAGGCCCCACGAACCCTTAGTGTATATCTCACCTATCAGCTTCAAATCTATCTTATCGCTGATGGCAAAATAGTATCCACCATCACGCAAGTAGAAACCACGCTCCGTCTCATCGCCATAGGTTGGCATGATGAGTCCGCTTGAGTAACTCTTAGTAAAGGGGAAAAATCCGTATGGAATAGCTAATGGCAGAGGCACATCGGCCACAACCAGATAGGTAGGACCAAACACCACGTCCTTACCTGGACGTACCTTGGCACGCGACATAGCTAAATAGAAATCGGGATGTGGATCGTCGCAAGTGGTGTAGCGTCCATGCTGCAGAAACATCTCGCCATCGTCGTTACGCTTGGCAATCTCACTGGTCAGGAATCCATCTTCCTGCTGCGTATATACGCCTGTAATCAGTCCCTTCTTACTCTTAAAGTTGAACGACATCGTATCGTTCTGATACTCGTCGCTGCCCATCTTAAAGATAGGTGTGCCGTAGAGTTCCATCTTGCTCGAGTCCATGCTACCAGTGGCGTGCACCAAACTGCTATCAAGACTCATATATATCTTGTCGCTCTGAAGGTCCATGTTCTGGTATTTCACCTTCGAGTCGCCATACAAATGAGCCAAACCCGATGCGGCATCGTAGGTCAGCGAGTCTTCGGCCGAATATTCTACAGGCGAATCAATACCGTTCTTACGTTTTTTGTTAATACTATCCTGAGCCAGCGAGTCGTCGATGGCTTTGTTATGACGGAATATAGCGAGCTGGATAGAGTCCATAGCAGTAGTATCAATAGCAGCGGTGGCCTTGATAGTATCGCTGGTAGCAACAGGCTTACTGAGGGTATCCGCAGGGATACTATCATTATCGCCAGGGTTCTGCTGAACTCTGGATATCATCTTCATTGGTACCTCCGCCATCACCAACAGGATAACGAAAGTAAACACAATCAATACCGATTTTCTTTTCACGGCTGCAAAATTACAAATAATTCTGCTATTTCCGCCATAGATTAACAGAGATTATCACAAATTATTTACTTTATTCAAACATATCAACCCATTTCAGGAACTTCTGCACGCCTTCTGGGCCGAATATCTCCAAACTCTGCGCTGTCTCAACAACCGTACGCACGTGGTCGATATGTGATTTAGAATAAAACTTATCGGCATAGCACACCACCTGTTCCTCAAGTGTCTCGGGTTCATAACTGCGGTCCTTCGGCAAAGGCAACTGCTGCTTTTCAATCTGCTCCTTGCTAAGCCCCGTTCCTGTATGGCGTTCGCATACCAAGGCATGACGCAGTAATCCTTCCTGACGCAGCAACTCGCCGCCTATATAACCATGGCAGATATAGGGTTCGCTGCCCACACACTGAATGCTGGGTGCATTGCAGCGGAAAATACCTATGTCGTGCAGCATTGCCGCTTCTTCCAAGAACTCCTTATCGAGTGGCAGTTCCGGATGTTTCTTGGCGATAAGCAAACACCTATCAGCCACCTGACGAGAGTGAACCAACAGAATCTTCTTCAGCTCATCATCCTCAGGGTAGTACTTATCAATAATCTTCTCGTAATCCATAGGAAAAATATTGGCACGGACTACCCCTCATAAAAGAGCCGTGTAATCCGTGCCTCATATAAATTTATGCTTCGCGCTCAATCCAGGCGATAGTGTCACCCTGACGGATGTTCTGACCTGGCTTAACGCTAATATCAACCAGCTTACCACCCATAGCAGCAGGGATCTCTACAATCTCACCCCACTTGGTCTGCAGATAGCAGAATGGCTGACCTTCCTTATACTTCTGACCAATGAATGGCTCAACGCATGGTGCAAGAACACCTTCGCCACCAAAGCCCCACAACAGCTGACCAGCCAGAGGAGCCTTTACAGCGTCGGCCTTAGCGTGCTTGATAGCGTCGATCTCCTCCTGAGAAATCTTCTGTCCGCCACCCAGCTTAGCATCCTTAGCCTTCTGGATATCGGCCAGCAGCTGCTTCTTAGCCTGACCGCTCTTGAATGGACGATACTGCTCTGGGTGCATAGCCAACTCGAACAACTCTTCGTCGTCCTGTCCGTAGTCCCAACCGTTCTCGTCCATCTCCTTGCGGAATCCGTCGAGAGTATTCTCAAGCAGTGTGTGAGGATCGGCATCGGTAAACTTCAATCCCTTCTTCTCAGCCAGTTCAACCAGCTCAGGAGCGATAGTGCCGGGCACCTTACCACTCTTACCAAGAATCATACCCCAGATAGCGTCGTCCATCATTACATAGCGACCCTTACCCTGCTCCAGAGTGAGGAGGTTCATCAAAGCAATGTTCTTAGTGTACTGTGAGAATGGAGTTACCAATGGGGGATATCCAACCTTTGGCCATACATACTCTACCTCGTTGAAGAGCTTAACCAGCATATCGTCCATGGTGAGAGCATTCTCGCCCTTCTTCTCGCGCTCCTTGTTAATCATCTTCTGGATAGGACCAAGGTCGGCCATCATCGAACCCATCATACCACCAGGCAGACCGCTACCCAGCAGCAGTGAAGACATGTGCTTGTTAGCAGGATTAATGAAGCAGCCCAACCAGTCGTCAATGAACTCCTGAGTGAGTGTACGAGCCTGCATATAAGCGTTCATGTTCAAATCGGCCACCTCGAAGCCCTCGTTCTTCAGCATGCTCTGAACCGAGATGATATCTGGGTGAACCTTACCCCATGACAGAGGCTCGATAGCTGTATCGATAATATCGGCACCGTTGTTACAAACCTCAAGGATTGAAGCCATTGACAAGCCAGGACCAGAGTGTCCGTGGTACTGGATAATGATATCGGGGTGCTTGGTCTTGATAGCCTTGGTGAGCTGACCCAACATAGCAGGCTGACCAATACCGGCCATATCCTTCAAGCAGATTTCCTCGGCACCAGCAGCAATAACCTCATCGGCGATAGCAGCATAGTACTCAACGGTGTGAACAGGCGATGTGGTGATACACAGAGTAGCCTGTGGTGTCATGCCACCTTCCTTAGCCCACTTGATACTTGGAATGATATTACGTGTATCGTTCAGTCCGCAGAAGATACGAGTGATATCAACACCCTGAGCGTGCTTTACCTTATACATCAGCGCACGAACATCGTCGGGCACAGGATACATACGGAGAGCATTCAAACCACGGTCAAGCATGTGAGTCTTAATACCCACCTCGTTGAAAGGCTTACAGAAAGCACGTACTGCGAGGTTAGGATTCTCACCCGCCATCAGGTTCACCTGCTCAAAGGCTCCACCGTTGGTTTCTACTCGGGCGAAACAGCCCATATCGATGATTGCGGGAGCAATGCGTTCCAGCTGGTCTTTACGAGGCTGGAACTTACCAGAACTCTGCCACATGTCTCGGTAAACGAGACTAAATTGGATCTTCTTCTTTGCCATATTTTTAAGTTACTATTGAATTTTTTGAATGCAAAAATAACACTTTTTTCGCACATAGCAGCAAAAAGCCCTGCAAATTTTTATTTTTTTTGCAGGGCTTTACATTAAAATGTATGATTCATTAATCGCTGTTCGGCAAGGGCTTCGTATTTCGTGCCGGGACGACCATAGTTGGCGTAGGGGTAGATACTAATGCCACCTCGAGGTGTGAAAAGTCCGATAACCTCAATGTACTTGGGGTCCATAAGGCGAACCAGGTCCTTCATAATCACATTCACACAGTCCTCGTGAAAATCGCCGTGGTTGCGAAAACTGAACAGATACAGTTTCAAACTCTTCGACTCTACCATCTTCTCGCCGGGGATATACATAATCTTTATCTCGGCGAAATCTGGCTGTCCTGTAATAGGACAAAGCGAAGTAAACTCAGGACAGTTAAACTGTACCCAATAATCGTTCTCAGGGTGCTTATTCATAAATGTCTCGAGCACCTCGGGCGCGTAATCCGACTTGTATTCAGTCTTCTTACCCAGCGCCTGCAAACCTTCCTGTTCTCTCATCATAACTCCTTAACTTTAAAAATGTTATACGCCACATCCTTATCAAACACATCCTCGTGGTCGTGCTTCTTGGTAAAGTTCACCACACGGATGGTTACAGGAAGTGCTACGATTTCGTAGAGCGTCTTCAGCGTTACCTGCGTGACAACCAACGATGGCATCTCCTCCCAGGGGATAACACCTCCGAGTGCTAGGGGGAAGAAGATGACAGAGTCCGTCAGCTCACCAAAGATGGTACTCATCACCGCACGGGCCGAGAAATTCTTACCTGCCGAGTTCAGCTTCATACGACTCATCACATAAGCATTCATGAACGAGCCCGCCAGGAATGCCAAGAACGATGCGCCGGCAATACGGGGAGCCAGACCGAAAATCTGATGGAATCCTTCCTCACCATGCCAATAGCTGGCACCAGGAATCCAGTCGGCAATGGCACCAAACACCACAAACATAAAGTTCATGGCAAAGCCAAGCCAGATAAGCAGACGCGTGCGGCGATAACCCCACACCTCGCACACCACATCGTTGATGATGTAGCTAACAGGGAACACAATCAGACCGGCAGTCATGTTAGCAGGTCCAAACGAAATCTGTTTTGTCTCCAATACGTTTGCCGTAATCAGGCATACGCAAAACAGCGTGCCATACAACATGAACAGCACACTGATCCTTTGATTTTCTTTTAATTTTTCCATTTTCTTGTTTTTTTAAAGGGGGTGTTCAAGTACCCCTGTTATCCATTATAGCAGATATACCAGCCAAGCCATGTAAGCGAAGAAGGCGAGTATAAGCACTACGCCCTCGCGTCGCGACACAAAATACTTGGTAATGGCAAATATCCACATCAGTCCAATACTAATCAGCATCATCATCAGGTCGACAATGGTGATACCCATGATGCGCATGGGGTGAATCACCGATGTGATACCCAAGATGAGCAGAATGTTGAATACATTCGAGCCGATAACATTGCCGATAGCGATAGCCGAGCGCCCTTTGTAGGCAGCAACAACGCTGGTAGCCAACTCGGGCAGCGATGTTCCGCCAGCCACGATGGTAAGACCAACCACACTCTGGCGTATGCCGAAGCGGTGTGCCACATAAGTTGCACCGTTCACAAAGATGTGGCTACCCACAATCAAACAAGTTAGTCCTAACGCTATCCAGAACAGGTTACGCCACAGGTGAGTGTAATCCTTCTTGGGCTTCTCGCGTTCTATGCCCAACTCTTCTTCGAAACAATCCAGCAAGCCGTCCTTTGCAGCCATCTGGAAAGTGTAGATCATAAAGGCGGCAAAACCTATCAGCAATATCACACCGTCGGAGCGACTGATTTCGTTACCCCACAGGTGTACCGAGTTCCAATCGTCGAAACACAACATAAAGAGCAGCAACGAAGCACCGATAGCAAAGGGGATATCCTTCTTTACCGTATTGGGTGCAACGGCAATAGGTGCCACTGCTGCCGAGCAGCCTACGATGAGCAGGGTATTAAAGATGTTCGACCCAATGACATTACCCACAGCCAAATCGGATGTACCCTTCAAGGCCGACATCAGGCTCACGAACAACTCAGGAGCCGATGTTCCTGCGGCCACAATAGTCAGTCCGATGATAATCTCCGGCACACGCATGTCGCGAGCCAGCTTCGAAGCACCTTCGGTCATACGATCGGCTCCCCAGATAACGAGGACGATGCCCAAGACAATTAGTCCGATGTTAAGCAATGTCATGATAGTCTCCTTTCTTTTTATTCCATATCGCTGATAAACGCATCAAGACTGCGACGGTCTTTCTTCGTAGGACGACCTGTACCTCGCGCACGATCCACGAAACCGCTGATACGTGTCATCTCCAGCAGTTCGTACTGCTCGGGAGCCGTCACATTCTCGTATATCTCGGGCAGGAGCTTAGCCCCTACTCGCTGTTCAATAGTCTTCAGAATGCGGAACGAGTAAGTGATAGGTGGCTTGCGCACGCTTACCGTATCGCCCACCTTTACCATACGCGAGGGTTTCACGTTCACGCCACCAATGGTAACGCGTCCGTTCTTACAAGCGTCGGCTGCAATAGAGCGAGTCTTAAAGATGCGCGATGCCCAAAGCCATTTATCAATTCTTGCTTCTTCCATATTATTTCTTACCCAGTTTGTTAAACTGGTTCATAGTAATATCGATACCTGCCAGCACAAAGCTCTTGATAATTTCGCAAGCGGTATCAATGCTGGGCTGGAGCGTTTTCATATCCTCCTCGTCGTACTTTCCAAGCACCCAATCTACCTGCATGCCGCGCGGAAAATCGTTACCGATTCCCATTCGCAAACGAGCGTAGTTCTGACCTATGAGCTGCTGAATATGCCCCAAACCGTTGTGCCCGCCATTCGAACCACCCGCTTTCAAACGGAATGCACCTAATGGCAGCGCCACATCGTCGCTGATAACCAGCAGTCGGTTCTGTTCAATATTTTCCTTATTCAACCAGTAACGCACAGCATTACCGCTCAGGTTCATATAGGTAGAAGGTTTAAGTAAGAAAACCTTGCGTCCCTTCAACGAAGTCTCGGCCACAAAACCATAGCGTTTATCATCAAAATGAATATTGGATGCCTTAGCAAAAGCATCCAATACCATAAAGCCTGTATTGTGGCGGGTGTTCTCGTACTCGTCGCCGATGTTTCCCAGTCCAACAATCAAGTACTTATCCATTCGCTAACGAATTAGATAAATTACTCAGCAGCCTGGGCAGCTGCAGAACGAGAAGCACGTGTAGCCTTAACTGAGCATACAACAACCTGAGCAGGAGTAGCAATCTGCAAACCGTCGAAGTTCAGCTCAGCTACCTTGATAGCCTTACCAAGCTTCAGCTCGGTTACGTCAACGTTCAGAACCTCAGGAATCTGCTTGTAAGGAGCTGTAACGTTCAGTGTGCGAACAGCCTGACTCAAGCGACCACCATCGCGAACACCCTGAGCGTGACCAACGAGCTTAACGGGGATACCGATTGTGATTGGCTTCTCCTCAGTTACCTCGTAGAAGTCTACGTGCAGCAGAGCATCTGTTGTTGGGTGGAACTGGAGCTCCTTCATAACAGCCTTGTGAGCCTCGCCATCGATGGTGATGTTTACAACGTAAACATCGGGTGAATAAACTACGCGACGGAGCTGAGATGCTGGAATGGCGAATGCCATAGCCTCAGGTGCACCGTTCTCACCCTTCTTCTCACCATAAAGGTTACAAGGTACCAGACCTTCCTTACGCATTTCCTTGGTGGCTTTCTTGCCAGTTGTGGCACGCTTCTGGCCACTTACGCTAATTTCTTTCATAAATGTGTTACTCTAAATTAAGTTGTTAAAAATTACGTTTTGCTTAATTCGCCATCACACGAATCCGGACACACGGTCCGAAAAAGCGGTGCAAAGGTACTACTTTTTTTGTAACCAACAAAATATTTGGCTAAAAAAGCTCAATTTTCTGCATTTTTCTTGCAGATTTAGGTTTTTATTACTAATTTTGCAGCCGATTTAAACGTCAAGTTTATATATTAAATAGGTATAATAATAAAAAAACATCAAGTGAGATGATTAACAGAGAAATTATCAGAATTAAGATTGTTCAGTTAACCTACGCCTACTATCAAAACGGTAACAAGAACATCGACACGGCTGAAAAAGAGTTATTTTTCAGTCTCTCGAAAGCTTATGACCTCTACAACTACATGCTGGCCCTGATTGTGGCCGTAAATAAAGAAGCAAGCCGCCGCATGGATGTGATGCTGCAGCGTGCTAAGCGTGAGGGCACACCCGAGCCATCGCAGCGTTTTGTATTGAACCGTTTTGCCATCCAGTTGGCCGAGAATAAGCAGCTAAACGACTTTATCAGCACCCAGAAGAGCGGCTGGGACGAGAATGCCGCTTTTGTAGCATCGCTGCTCGAGCAGATTGAGCAGAGCGAGGTTTACCAGGAGTATATGAACAATGCCGAGGACAGCTACGATGTAGATCGTGAGTTCTGGCGCAAGATATACCGTACACTGATTCAAGACAACGACGAGCTCGACACTATTCTCGAAGACCTGAGCCTGTACTGGAACGACGACAAGACCATTGTCGATACATTTGTACTCAAGACCATCAAGCGCTTCGACGAGCAGAACGGCCCCAAGCAGGAGCTGTTGCCCGAGTGGGACAGCGAGGAGGAGGAGAAGGACTTTGCACGCAAGGTATTCCGTGCAGCCATCATGAATGCCGACGAGTACCAGCGCTATATGAGCGAGGCCTCACGCAACTGGGATTTCTCACGCCTGGCCTACATGGATATCATTCTCATGCAGATTGCCATTGCCGAGATGATGACCCTGCCCAACGTGCCCATCAGCGTAACCATCAACGAGTATGTTGAGATTGCCAAGTTCTACTCTACCCCAAAGAGCGCCGGCTACATTAACGGTATGCTCGACGGTATTGCACGCAATCTGGTAGAAAGCGGACGCCTGGCTAAGTTCATCGAGCCCAAGAAGGAGAAGAAAGATTTTAAACCCAAGAAACAAATAATAACTAAGAAAAATGACTAATTTAGTACTCGCTGCACAGGCAGCACAAAACGGTAGTGGCATGAGCATGATTATCATGATGGTAGCTATCTTCGCTATCATGTGGTTCTTCATGATCCGCCCACAGCAGAAGAAGCAGAAGGAAATCCAGAAGTTCCAGAACGAGCTTTCGGAGGGAACCGAGGTTGTAACAGGCGGTGGCATTCACGGCACAGTTAAGAGCATTGATCTGGCTCGCAACACTGTCGACATCAAGATTGCCCGCGACGTGGTTGTAACCGTCGAGAAGACTTCTGTTTACAAGGATATGGCAAGCACTCTGCAGAGCAAGTAAATGATAAAATTCTTAGGAGGGATAGGACGGCTTTTTCACAAGCTCCTTTTTAGCAAGGCTAACAAGGAGCTGTTGCTGTTTGTATTCTTCCTAGCACTTTCGGGCGTGTTCTGGCTGCAAACCACACTTAACGAGGTATACGAGCGCGAGTTCGCCATCCCCGTGTCGGTGGTAGGTATTCCTAAGAATGCCGTGCTAACAAGCGACGAGACCGATACCATACGTGTAACCATTCGCGACAAGGGTATTACCTTGCTTACGTATATGTATGGCGACATACTGCGCAAGATAAACGTGAACTTCCAGAACTACACGAAGGGTAACGGCACGGGCACTATCGGCCAGCAGGAGCTGCAAAAGCTCGTTTATCAGCAGTTGGCCAACGGTTCGCGCATCACCGCCATGAAGCCCGAGAAGCTCGAGTTCTTCTACAACTACGGCGACAAGAAGACTGTGCCTGTTCGCTGGAGCGGCCGCGTGATTCCCGAGGAGCTGTTCTTCATTTCGCGTGTGGCCTATAGCCCCGACAGTGTTACTATCTACGCGTCGCCCGACAAGCTCGACAGCATCAATGTGGTATACACCGAGCAGCTTAACTACGCCAACTTCCGCGACACGCTACGTGCCAACTGCGAGCTGGCCAAGCTACGAGGCGTTAAAATGGTACCCGATCATGTGCGCGTTACATTCTGTACCGATGTGCTCACCGAGGAGAGCATTGATGGTGTGCCCATCAAGGCCATCAACATGCCAGCGGGCCGCTCGCTCCGTACATTCCCCTCGCGCGTAAACATCACCTTTGTTACGGGCGTAAGCGTGTACCGTAATCTTAAGCCAACCGACTTTGTCGTAGTAGCCGATTACAACGAGATTAAGGACCACCCACAGGAAAAGTGCCACATCTACTTAAAGAGCGTACCACGCGGTATTTCCAGAGCACGTTTGGAAACCAGCATGGTCGACTATCTGATTGAATCGGAAGAGGAATGAAAATAGGTATCACAGGAGGCATAGGCTGCGGTAAGAGCTATGTGTGCCAGGTGCTGCAACAGCACGGCATAGAAGTGTTCGATTGCGACAGCGCCGCTAAACACCTGATGCGCCACTCAGCCCCACTGCGCCAGCAGCTCACGGCGCTGATAGGCCCCGACACCTATACCCCCGAGGGGCAGCTCAACAAGGCTGCTGTAGCCAAGTTCCTGCTCGCCTCGCCAACCAATGCCAAAGCCATCGACGCCATCGTTCACCCCGCTGTGTTCGAGGCCTTTCGCCAAAGTGGACTCAATTTCATGGAGAGTGCCATACTCTACGAAAGCGGTGCTTACGTACTGGTCGACAAGGTGATAGCCGTGGTAGCGCCTCTCGAAACCCGTATCCAGCGTGTTATGGCCCGCGATAACATCAGCCGCCAGCAGGTGTTGCAGTGGATGGACCGCCAGATGCCGCAGGACGAGGTAATTAAAAAGGCCGACTTCATTCTTACTAACGATGGAGAAGCTGATATTGATAATCAAATTTATAAAATATTAGAACAATGCAACAAACCATTTTAGCAATTGCCGGTAAGCCCGGTTTATACAAGCTGGTTACACGTGGTAACAACAATCTGATCGTAGAGGCTCTCGATGCTACTCACAAGCGTCTGCCCGCCTTTGCCACCGATCGCATCACATCACTCGGCGACATTGCCATGTTTACCGAGACCGACGATGTGCCCCTGACCGATGTTCTCGACAACATGAAGAAGCTGGAGGACGGTAAGAAGGCCAGCATCAACGAGAAGAAGGCTTCAAGCGCCGAGCTGCGCGAGTACTTCAGCAAAGTACTGCCCGAGTGGGATCAGGACCGCGTAAAGGATAGCCACATCAAAAAGCTCATTACTTGGTACAACATCCTCATCGAGGCCGGCATCAGCGACTTCAAGGACGAGGAGCCCGAGACCGAGCAGAAATAAAAAAAAGAGCAGCAATTGCTGCTCTTTTTTTTATTTCCTCTTGAACGTTTGTTTTATCTTTTGTTCGCGATGTTCTACGCGAACTTCTATCCCAAATTTCTCGTGGATATGTTCGGCCAAGTGCTGCGCCGAGTACACCGAGCGATGCTGTCCGCCAGTACAGCCGAACGAGAACATCAACGACGTAAATCCACGCTGTATGTAGCGGCGCACATGGTTATCGGCCAGCTTATATACCGAGTCGAGGAATGTAAGTATCTCACCATCGTCTTCCAGGAATCGTATCACCGGCTCGTCAAGTCCCGTTAGCTTTTTGTAAGGCTCGTAACGACCGGGGTTGTGCGTGCTTCGACAGTCGAACACGTAGCCGCCACCGTTACCACTCTCGTCTTCGGGAATACCGTTGCGATACGAGAAGCTGTACACCTTTACAACCAGCGGGCCCTGTGCATCGTATTTTGAGAATGTAGCCGGTCCGTCCTGCGGGTGAGCCTTGTAAGGGTTCAGGTCGGTAGTCTTGTAGCCGTCGGCACGACTGGCCACCGCCTCTATCTGCTGGAACTGTGGCAGCTCAGTAAGCTGGCGCAGAATATCCATCAGGTACGGATAGTGCCATTGGGTTGACGATGCCAAGAGCTCTCTCAGGTTCTGTATGGCAGGCGGGATGCTCTCAATAAAATGCTTCTTCTGCTCAAAATAGCCGCGGAAACCGTAGGCGCCCAGCACCTGCAGCGTGCGGAACAGCACAAACAGCGACAGGCGGTTTACGAAATGTCGCACCGTGGGCACCTCTATGTAATCCTTCAGCGAGTTGTAGTACTCGTACACCAGTTCGCGGCGCAGCTTGTGCGGATACTTGGCCGAGGCCTGCCACAGGAACGATGCCACGTCGTAGTAGTATGGGCCCTTGCGGCCACCCTGATAATCGATAAACCAGGGGTTGCCATCATGGTCGAGCATCACGTTACGAGCCTGGAAATCGCGATACAGGAAGGTATCGCTCGGCTCCGATGTCAGGTCCTTTGCCAGCAGTCGGAAGTCGGCCTCCAGCTTCAGCTCGTGAAAGTCAATCTCCGTGGCCTTCAGGAAGCAGTACTTAAAGTAGTTCAGGTCGAACAGCACGCTGTCTACGTCGAACTCGGCCTGCGGGTAGCAGTTCGTAAAGTCAAGTCCGCGTGCGCCATTCATCTGTATGTTGGGCAGCTCGCGTATGGTGCGCTTCAGCAGCTCCTGCTCTCTCAACGTATAGCGTCCGCCCGCCTCGCGACCACCGCGAATAGCGTCGAACAGCGACATGCTTCCCAAATCCGTCTGCAGGTAGCGCAGCTGGTCGTCGCTGGCAGCCAGAATCTTTGGCACAGGCAGTTTCAAACGTGTAAAATGCTTAGTGAGATAGATAAACGCGTGGTCTTCATCGCGACTGGTACCTATCGCACCCACCACCGATTGTCCGTTCTTGTCCGTCAGTCGGTAATACGAGCGGTTGCTGCCGCCCCCTGGAATCTGCTGAACGTTAGCGGGTTCGGCCCCTTTCCATTGCTTATATAATTCTAAAAGTTTCTCCATATTGCTGCAAAGATACAAATAAGTAAGCAAATGGCAAAATGAAAAGGCATTTTTCTGCTGTCAACGATTATTTAGGATATTCGCTTACACCGTTCCCTTAAACGTGTAGCCAATACCTTCTACTGCCTGACGGATGGTTTCTTCGGTAGCTGTGCCTTTGATTGTGAGTGTGTTGGTTGGGGCGCTGGCCTTGGCGTTCTCTACGCCTGGAATGTTTTCTACGGCACGAACTACGGCAGCCTCGCAATGGCTGCAATGCATGTCTTCAACCCTGTATACAGTAACGTCAGGGGCTGTCGTTTCTTTTGTTGTAAACTTACTAAACAGTTTCGTCATAAGTGCAAATATTATTAATAGAATTAATATGGTGGCAGATACCAGTTTGAACGGACTGGGCAGAGCCGATGCGCCCATACAGCACGCGTCATGACTGGCAACGGCCAAATCCAAGCCAGTGGCATTCAGGAGCAGACCGAAGAGGACTGCGAAGCCCACGATGGAGAGCAGATAGATGGAGGTAAAGCGGCGCCCCATAGACTTGTGAACCACAAGGATAGAGGCCAGATTAACCGCAGGCCCAGCCATCAGCATCACCAGAGCCGCTCCGGGAGACAGGCCTTTCATCATGAGTGCTGCAGCCACGGGAATGCTACCCGTAGAGCAGATATACATGGGCACGGCAATGGCCAGGATAATGAGCATTTGCAACAGCGGTTCATTACCAAAGGAGAGGAAGAACTCGTCGGGCACCACCACCTGAATGAGTGCTGCCACAACCAGCCCGATGAGCAGTCGCAATCCGATGTCGCGAATCATGTCATAATAGGCATATTTCAGTACACGCCATAGCTTGTTACTACTCCCTTCATTATCCACTGAACATTGGTCATTGCACATTGATTCGTCGTCACGAACCAGACGGTTTACCAGCAGTCCGCCGCAAACACCTGTAATGAGTGCCGCTACGGGGCGAATAATGGCAAAGCCCAGTCCCATGAGCGAG
>Ga0310696_10001380_pt1 | contig 35354 bp, 20 predicted proteins | sample AusTroGonzalo_MG_4_FD_203885 | JGI IMG/M metagenome (GOLD analysis project Ga0310696, IMG submission 203885) | Bovine rumen microbial communities from tropical cattle in Woodstock, Queensland, Australia - Gonzalo_02 (v2) (version 2) | ecosystem: Host-associated > Mammals > Digestive system >... | reverse complement strand
GTGTTCCTGGCATTGGGGCTGGCCATGTTCGGAGTCCTGAATTTCGATCTTTCCCGTCTGCAGGGACGGTTCCGTTTGCCTGCGGCCGCCGGTCTGGGCGGCGTCTTCCTCATGGGCAGTCTCTCGGCCGTTCTGGCGGGCGCCTGCGTGGCGCCGGTGATCGCAGCCGCTCTGCTGGAGGCGTCCCGACTGGCCGCCGAAGGAAATTACGCAGGTCTTTTTCTTCCTTTTCTGGTGGGACTGGGCATGGCGCTTCCCTGGCCGTTCGCGGCCGCCGGACTTTCTCTGCTGCCCCGGCCCGGCGCCTGGATGAAACATGTCAAGTACGTTCTGGGCGTTCTGATCCTTCTGCTGGCTCTGTATTGCGGAGCGTCGGCCTTTTCCCTGCTGTATGCACAGTACCAGGCCGAACGGGAACCGGAGAATACGGCGGGGGCGGATGATCTGTTTTTCCCGCGGATCAACGAGGCGCTGGCGGAATCGAGCCGCACGGGACGTCCCGTTCTTCTTTACTTCGGGGCGTCCTGGTGCAAGGCCTGCCGCATGATGGAGGCCCGGACGTTCCAGGATCCGGATGTGGAAAAGGCGCTTGAGGAAGAAGTCGTTTTTGTCCGGATCCACACGGAGCATCCGGACGAACCGGCGGCGGCGAATCTTCTGAAAGCGTTCCATGTCCAGGGACTGCCGGTGAGCCTGATCCTGAAGCCGGAACGGCTCTGATTCTTCTCAGCTGCGGGATTCGACACCGAACTGGGTGTCGTGGAGTCTTCTGTATCTTCCGTTCAGGGCGAGAAGTTCCTCGTGCGTTCCGGATTCGACCACATGGCCGTGATCCAGCACGAGGATCCGGTCGGCGTTCCGGATCGTGCTCAGGCGGTGGGCGATGGCGAACACGGTCCGGTTGGACATGACATTGTTCAAGGCGTCCTGGACCAGTTTTTCCGTTACGGTATCCAAAGCGCTGGTGGCTTCGTCCAGGATCAGAATCGGCGGATTTTTCAGGATGGCCCGGGCAATGGCCACCCGTTGCTTTTCGCCGCCGGACAGCTTCAGGCCCTTCTCGCCCACTTCCTCGTCATATCCGCCGGGATGTCGTCCCGAAACGATGAATGAGTGGGCGTTGGCCTTCTTCGCCGCGTCCTCGATCCGGGCACGGTCGACGCTCTCGCTCCCGTAGGCGATATTGTTGGCAATGGTATCGTTGAAGAGAATCGGATCCTGCGTGACGATCCCCACGTTCCGCCGGAGAGAGCGGATCGAGTAATCGCGCACATCCACGCCGTCGATCAGCACCTGACCTTCCGAAACGTCGTAGAACCGGGCCAGCAGACTGGCGATCGTGGTTTTTCCGGATCCGGTCTCCCCGACTACGGCCACCATTTTTCCGCGCGGGATCCGGAAGCTGACGCCGCCGAGGATCGGATGTCCCTCCTCGTAGGAGAACGAGACATTGCGGAACTCGATGGCGTCCCGGAACTCCTCCAGTTCGACGGGATTTTCCTTTTCCTTCAGTGAGGTGTCCGTATCCATGATCTCGAAATACCGGTCCGCGGCCGCCAGACTCTTCTGCAGATGATTCACCACTTTCGTCAGGTCCTTTACGGGACGGTATGCCAGAATGGCGGGGGCGAGAATGGCCACCATCTCCGTGACGGTGACGCCCCGGCTGTACGCGAAAACCAGAAAGATCAGACTGGCGGAGACGGCTACGATCTCCATCAGGGGCTGCATGAGGAGCTGAAGTCGAAGCGCCCGGATCACCGTCCTGAAATAGCGGTTGTTGATCTTGTCGAAGGTCCGGACCTCGTCCTTTTCCTTGTAGTTGGCTTTGACGACCAAGATCCCGGTGAACGTCTCATGCATCCTCGAAAACACTTCCGCGATATGCGCGAAGGCTTTTTTGTATGTGACGCGGATTTTCTTGGCGATGAGGATGACCGGCAGAATACACGTCGGCATGCCGACGAAGAGGAGAAGCGTGGTGTTCAGGTTGTTCTGCTGGATGCTGGTGCAGATGATGGCCGCCGCGCAGGCCAGGATCTCCAACGGACAGCGCGTGGCGTCCGCAATGGTGTTGGATACGGAGTCTTCAATGGCTTTCGTATCGTTCGTGCACCGGCTGATCAGCTGGCCGATGTCCTGTTCTCCGAAGAAACTCATGGACTGCATGATCAGCTTTTCGTAGATTTTCGTCCGCATGTCGGCAATGACCCGGGCGCCGACCCAGCGTGTGAAGTAGTGGTTCAGATAAGTGGCCAGGTTCTTGAGAGTCCAGACAAGAATGAAAAGAAACACGTAGATGCTGAAGAACTGCCAGGTCATTTTGCCGTCGTCGTTCACAATGGGAAACGAGAATCCGCCCAGACATGTGAGGTGGATCTCGCGCTTGTCGACCTGAACGGGCAGATGGTACCGGACGGAATAGGTCCGCAGTTTGTTCATGGCCTGCGTCAGTTTCGGATCGGAGTCTTCTATATCCGGACAAAGTATGCCGTGGATGATCTTCGCCTTTTCCGCCTCATCCAGATCCTTCTTCCCCTCCAGAGCCGAAAGGATCTGCTCCGTTGTCCGGTCCGCCTGCATTTTCCGATGGGAGGAATCCTGATCCACGATCATCAGCATATTGGGGACCATCATCAGACTTCCGAAGAGGGAGCCGCCCACGATGAATCCGCAGAGAACGCCGGCAGTAAGCCGCAGCCAATAGGGCTTAACATAGCGGAGCAGACGCAGATAGATGGCGCCTTTTCCGCCGGTTTTTTCTTGCTGCGGCATTGACATGTTTCTTTCTTGTCCGGATTCTGTTTTCGAAAGGAATAACATACTTCCGAAATCGGGAAAGTCAAACATCTTTTTGATCCGCACGGGGAAAAAGTCCGCTTTTCCGCCGGTTGAAACGATGGGGAAGCGTGCTATAGTAACGGCCGTTCGAGATTTTCCGGCAGAAAGGAGCCCGTTTATGCGGTTAGAACACGATGATTTCCGCGCGCTGACCTTCGGCGCCGTTCAGATCGAGCAGACACCGGACGGCGTCCGGTTCCACCGTTTCTCCCGGGAGGAGGAAACCTGGCTGGCACAGAAAGAATCGTATGAGATCAGAAGCCGCTCCGGATCGGGTATCATGCTGGACTTCGAAACGGATGCCCGGAGGATCCGGTTTCACGCGGCTTTTTGTCCGGGCTCTTCCCGCAAATGGGCTTTCTTCGATTTCGACTGCGACGGCGTACTTTCCGCACACGGCGGTTCGCCGGATATCCATGACCGGCCGGAATGCGATTTCGAGGTCGAACTGGATGGCGCTCCTCACCGCTGCACGCTTCATTTTCCCCAGCTGGCCTGTGCCGTGCTGAAGGATTTCGAACTCGAAGGAGCCTCCTTTGTCAACCCGCGGACACATCGCCGCCGCTTCCTCTTCTACGGCGATTCCATCACGCAGGGCTATGACGCGATCCATCCTGAACTGACCTATGCCGCCCTGTTTGCCGCGGAGTTCGATGCGGAAATGCGCAACGCGGCCATCGGCGGCGCCACTTTTCCGCCCGAGCTTGTCCGTCTCGCTCCCGCCGGGGCTCCGAAGCCCGATCTCATCGTTTCCGCTTACGGGACCAACGACTGGTCCAAATGTGCCGGAGAGGATTTCACCCGTCAGGCCCGGGATTTCTTTATCGCGCTGAACGAGGTCTATCCCGGCGTTCCCGTGGCGGCCCTTCAGCCCATCTGGAGGAAAGATTGGGAAGGCATTACCGCGGCGGGCAGCTTCGAGGACGCCCGGAGGATCGTGACGGAAGCGGCCGCATGCCATCCTCTGGCCCAAGTCATTCCCGGAGACGGTCTGGTTCCGCACCGGACGGAATTCTTTGCCGACGGAAAGGTTCATCCCGGGGATCTGGGATTCAGTTTCTACGCGCGGAATCTCACCCGGGAGATCCGCCGCCGCTTCCCCGGATTTGCCGATTGACTGCCGGATGTCCGCAGGGAACAAATCTCTTTCCCGGTCTCGGACGCAGCAGTCAGTATCGTTGGCTCGGAGATGCAGCATGCCGGAGGATGTTGACCGTGAAGGTCCGATCGTTTCAGGCTGTTTTCCTTTCAGCGTTTCGATACCGGTCCGGTCGACTGCCGGATCTGCAGCGGCAGACTGGGGACTCGTATTTCCTTCGCTGGACATGGCAGGCCCTGGAGCCGCATCGCCATGATCTCACAGGCTTTTTCCCCGATGCTGTCGTAATCGAATTCCAGCGTGGTAGCCGGAGGATCGCAAAATTCTGAAACTCGATTCACCATATAGGTTACCACGGAAAGATCCTGCGGAATCCTGTACCCCCGGGATTTGAGAAGCTGGAGCGATTGAAGCGCCAGATGCTGATGAATAATAAAAAGAGCAGTCACGCCGGAAGAGACCAGTGCCTCGACGTCTTTCAGAAAACGATCCGGAGAAAAAGTTCTATCGTGAACGTCGACCACTTCGGAGAGACCCAGTTTTTGTGCGGCAAGCATGAACTCGGCGTACCCTCGCATAAGATCCCTGCAATAATTGATCCGCGCGATTTTACGATGTCCCAGCGACTTCAAATGACGCAGGACCTTCATACTGCCGTCGTAGGGATCCGGCTCCACAGAGCAGACTTCTCCTCCATGAACTCCGTAAGAATTGAGCATGACCAGCGGAATCTGCTGGTATTTTATCCATTCCTTCTGGAATTCTTTTCCCGCATCGACACAGAAATACCCGTCAAAGAACTGTTCTCCCAGTTCTTCCGGCCCGATTATTCTGTTGACGACATACAGAAACCAGCCCCGTTTTGTGCAAGCCTTTTCGATTCCTGCAAGCAGATGCTCGTAAAAATATCCGAGTTCGTTTTTCAGACAGCATATTCGGACATGATGGCTTGTAACATTGATCCGGAAATGATGCGCCTTTGCGATTTCCCTGACTCGCTCGCGCACCTCCGTGGCGACCGAGGCTTTTTCATTCAGGACCCTTGAAACTTGAGATATGGAGCAGCCTGCAAGTTCTGCTATCTGCTTCATCGTCATCTTTTTTGTCATTTTTTCTTCCCGTTCGACTCTCTTAAGATAATCCATTTTTCTTCCTCTTCAAATCAAATTGAATCGAATTTGCAAAAATTTTCCTGCCCTGAATGGTTGCGGGCATCTGTCATGTGTAGTATAATAAACAGGTAAGAGACAAGGAGATTCGTATGAATCCGTTTACGATTCGAAATCATCAAGGAGCCCCCACGTTTTTTAAGAATGGCGAGCCGATATTCCCCCTGCTGTTTTGGCAGACGGAAATTCTGGAGCGTGATGCTCATGCCTTTTCTGAAGCCGGCGTGGAGATTTTCAGTTTTTTTCGATCAATTCCCCATTACGACCATCCCTACTGGACGGGGGAAGGACAATACGATTTCAGTCGGGTAGACAATGCCATACGGGAGTTTCACAAAAAGCTGCCTCGTGCTTACTGCATTCCCAGAATCTACGTTTCCGCTCCGGACTGGTGGCTGAAAAAAAATCCGGAGGAACTTTGCGGCTTTGCCGAGGATGCGCCCTGTACCTGGTATAAAGGACGCTGGCAGGGGACGTTCCATGAATCGTTTGCCTCGGAAAAGTGGAAGAAGGAGATGGGCGAAGCGTTCCGCGTCCTGGTCCGGCATATCAGGCAGGCGGACTATGCGGATTGTGTCATCGGGATTCATATCGCCGGCGGCATAACCGGGGAGTGGCATCTCTGGTCGCCAAATCTGCGGCCGGATACAAGCCTGTCCATGCAGAAACGGTACGGGCGTCCGATTCCACCCCCCGGGGAGCGTGACGCCGCATACTATCGCTGCCTGAATGAGGCAACGGCGGAGGCCATCAACCATTTTGCGGGAATCGTCAAGGAGGAAAGCGATTTCCTCACCGCTGTGTTCTACGGATATACCCCGGATATGCCCAACAAACTGGGCTGGAGCATCGAAGGAGACCACAGAGCCACGGAGCTCGTTCATCGGCTGACGAATATCGACATCATTTCCGCACCTCATTCGTATGAAAGACGCCGTTCGGGACAGGACGGATATTTCCGTAATTTTGCAGAAAGCGTCGTGCTTCACGAAAAACTTTTCGTGGATGAGGGTGATGACCGGACGTATCTGGACGGCAAAGAGGGAAACGGCGTCGAGCATGTAGGCGGCGTTGTGCCGGATGGCATGGAAGAATCCCTGGATATTATCCGGCGGGAATTCGGTAACATGCTGACGCATAACATCGGCATGTGGTACATGGATTTGAATGGGGGAAACTTCCATGATGACCGGTTTATGGAAGAAATAGCAAAACTGAAGCGCTGGGGCGATTATTCCATGCACCTGCCGCGGACACGTCATGCGGAAATTGCGGTTATTGCCTCGCAGGAAAGCGAATTTTATCTGCCTCAACGCGGTACGCCCGGTAATGAGACATACGCAGCTCGCTACATAGAACAGATCGGAGAACTCTGCAAATCCGGGGCCCCATTCGATTTCTACTTGTCCGCAGATTTGGAATCGGATATCATGGAGCGATATAAGGTGATTTTCTGTCTGGACGGGCTCGCCCTCAACGAAAAGGAACGCAAAAGGCTGCACGATCTTCAGAATGGCGGACGTACGTTCCTCTGGTTCCATGATACGGGGGCCATAGTCGGTGGCAGACGCTCATCTGTCAACTCTCGAGAACTGACCGGTCTGGACGTGGGCGAAACAGTTCCGGCCAGGCCCGTCAAACGCGATTTTTCCGACTGGACGAGCGTTGACCTTGGCGATCCGGTCAATTCGGCTGAAACGCTTCGCGGAATCTTCCGGGATGCAGGTATTCATATCTACCTCGAATCGGATGATGTTTTCTCTGCTTCCGACAGCGCTTTGATGATCCATGCTGCTTCGGATGGAGAAAAACGCATCACCCTTCCGGAATCACGCAGGATCACGGATATCGTAGCAGGAAAGATTATAGGCTGCGCGCAGTCATTCTCCGTTTCCATGAAATTCGGGGATACCGCGCTTTTCCTGCTGGAACAGCCTGAATAAAAGAGAGTCAAGGAGGTTTCCGAAATGAAACAGAATGGCGAATTGCTGAAACAGCTCAGATATTTCGAGGAACAGGGAATCCCCTCGATAGACTGCGTCGTCTATCACAAGGGCGAATGCGTGTTCCGTCATCAGTCCGGTTTTTCTGATGAGGCGCACACCCGTCCGATCAACGGCTCCGAACGTTACAACATTTATTCCTGCTCCAAACTTATAACCTGTGTCGCCGTGCTCCAGCTGATCGAAAAAGACATCATGCGTCAGGATGATCCCGTATATGAATTCCTGCCGGAATTCCGCCATATAATGAAGCTGATCGACGGGCAGCTCATGGAAGTGAAAAACACCATGACGATCCGTCATCTTCTTACCATGACAGCCGGGTTTACCTACAACAACACAACGGATAACATCCGCCGCGGGCAGGAGGAAACGCACGGCGTCATGGAAACGCGCGAGGCAATGAAATATCTGGCTCGTGATCCCCTTATTTCCGAGCCGGGCGAGGTTTGGAACTACAGTCTGTGTCATGATGTCCTGGCAGCGGTTGTGGAAGAGGCGTCCGGTCAGCGGTTCGGGCTCTATGTGAAAGAAAATATCTTCGATCGCGTGGGAATGAAAAGTTCCACTTTCCTGCTTCCGGAGAACGAATTGTCGGAAATCTCCGCACAGTATGTTTACGATACGCAGACAAAAACGTACAATCCCTGCGGGCCGCAGATTTGGAAATCCAAACTCGGATCGGGATACGAAAGCGGCGGGGCCGGATGTATTTCCTGTGTGGATGACTACATCGCATTTTTGGAGGCGCTGCGGTCCGGTGAAACTCTGCTCAGACGGAACACCGTTGCACAAATGATACAACCTCAGATCAGCCGGAATGCCGAAAAGGCATTATGGATCCCGAAGTCCTACACATACGGTCTCGGCGTGCGCTGTCCGAAACCCGGATCCGATGTACAGGATTACGGGTGGGGTGGCGCAGCCGGGGCGTACGCTGCAATTCTGCCCGATGCGGAAGCTTCCCTTTTTTACGTTCAGCATGTGCGGAACTCGCCGGTCCAGCAGCTTCGTCCGCTCCTGCCACAATATCTGCTGAAGGATTTGTGACGAGATCGAACAGCGAACAGAAATGTGAATAACGCAAATTCATTTTTCAAAAGTTTTGGTATACACAACCAGGAGGAAACCGAGAGATGAAAAAGATCAAAATGTTTTTTTTCACGCTGATCGAGCTGCTTGTTGTCATCGCCATCATCGCCATCTTGGCAGGAATGCTTCTGCCCGCGCTGGGGAAAGTAAAGAAGACAGCCAGTTTAACTTTGTGTTCCAACAACCAGAAGCAGATCGGTGCTTTGATGTTCATGTACGTTGGAGACAACAGAGATTTTATGCCGCAAGGAGGATATTCTTACTTTGCTTCGCATGATCTGTCGGGCGGATTGAACAATGAATTATATAAGGTTTCCAATATCGTCGGCGCGGAATCGGGCCCAGCCCCTCTGTTCGGCCTCGGTTTTCTTCTTCCGTATATCGACAAAATCTACACATCGGAAGCCTACCTTAACCGGGCCACGATGCCGCCGCCCGAACTGCTGATGTGTGCGCCGGCTGCAAACGTAAGTTACTATGCGAACCATTCCATGAGATGGGTCAGCGGGACTAACAGATACGTCAGCTGCACATACGGCTATATGGATCCTTATTATTATTCCACGTACAATCCGCATGAAAACATGACGGCTGCCGACAATGGACAGATCAACGAGGCGGTCAAATTGAAAGCGTTTCTTTCAATCGGGCACACGACGCCACATTCTGGTACGGATGTGAATAATTCCCGTTCCATGGGAATTCATTCCGGCTTTCAGTCGATCAAGTTCGATGGAGGTGATACCTTTACTCTGCTCCATGCAGACGGGCATGTAACGGCCAGGAAATACGCTGATAGTGGATACAGCTGGAAGACATTCTGGAGAAATAACCTGTAACAGGTAAACTGGTATAAAGTTTCAGCGGGAGCGAATAATGAAAGATCATTCTTTTGCCAAAGGCATAACAGCCGTGCTGTACGGCATTCTGGGCACACTTTCCGTCTGTGCCGGAGAGTTGCTGGAAAATACGGATTTCAGCGGGCAAAGCGATTCCGGAGCATCCTTCTGGACGGGAATCAACGACACTCGGACAAGTATTTCCGGGCAGACTCTCTCCATAGAGAGATCCGGAGGAAAAGCACTTGTCATACAGAAATTCAGACCCAGGCCGGGGAAACCGATCCTCTTTACGGTTGAAGTGAAATGCTGGGTCCCGGATAAGGTTCGCGCATACATAGAGTGTGAGTTCATGGATAACGGGAAAGTAAATGTGAAGAGTTCCGGCGCCTCTTGGCAGGAGGCAAAAGCCGGTGAATGGATAACACTTGCCGGAATCATGTCTCCGCTGCCCTCCAACTACTCGAAATGCTGTCTGGCAGTCTGGAACGAATCCGGCGAGACAATGGAGATCCGCAATCCTCATGCGGAGATCATGGAAAATGCTCCGCTGATTTTCAACGGCGACTTCCGAATACGAAACGGGAAAAACGCCCTTTGCTGGAATTACGAGGGAAAAGAGGAGGAGACGCTTTCATGTGAGCCGGGAATAGTTCGTTTTTCCAACGGGTATCTGATCCAGAGAAATCTTCCTCTGACCGCCGGAACGGAGTACAAATGCACATTCTCCATGCGCGGCGGCGAGGGTGCAGAGGGACGCTGCTATGTGGAATGGATCCGGCACAAGTCCGGTGAAAAGAAAGCAGAAGCTCAGAATTTCGGTTCCGGATGGCAGAAGGCGGCAGATGCCTGGAAGACCTGTTCGTTCCGGATCGCACTTTCACAGGAAGCGGATTTGCCCTACATCGTTTTGGGCGCAAAAAATGAAACGCCGGTGGAATTCAAGGACGTGCGGATAGAAAAAATTAATCCGACCTGTGATTTGGGCGGACAATGGAGAATATATCCGCCTCACGAATATACGGAGGCGGGGCTGGTACTCGTGGGGAAGAAAGGTGCCGTATCTCTTCGCGGTATCCCCGTCATGCCCGGGAAAAAGTACAAATTGAGTTTCAATGCCGAGGTTCTGGAAGACAAGGTGCTTTCGGAAGACGGAGGATTTTTCCGAATTCGGACCACTGTCACACCCGAAGGAATAATTGGAAGTCAGTACATCGCCGATATTCTTCACGGCAAGGAAAATGAAGTCCAGGAGCGCGCCCATGTTTTTTATATTCCGGCGGATTCCGGCATTGAAAAGATCCATTTTTCGGTGCTCGTGAGGAATCCGGGACGGGTGCGTTTGAGCCGGTTTGCTCTGAATGAAATCACCGCAAAAGCAAGCGATTTCTGGAACGTAAAGATTTTGCGGCCCTTCTATCGTGATTCATTTTTCCCGGGGGATGACGTTTCCGCCGTGGAAGGCGAAGCGCAAAGCAAAGGTGCGGACACATTGCGCATTACGCTTGACGATCAGACCGTGGAAATCCCCGTTGCGGGAGATGTCACGAAATTTCAGATCCCGTTCGACCGTCCCGAGGGGAAATACACCTTGCAATGCGACTTCCTGAAGGACGGGAAAGTCGAAAAGAGTTTCACAAAAACGATCACGAGGTTTCCCGTCGCGCCGAACGTTGTTACCGTAACGCCGGACAGGAAAATTCGGATCAACGGAAAAATATTTTTCCCGAATTTCATGAGTATCCGGCCGCGCATTACCGATGAATCGCTGTACTTTGCCGCTCGTGCGGGCGTAAATGTGGCATACATGTTCATGCGTGATGAAGCGCCCATGCTGAAAGACCTGGACCTGGCACAGAAATACGGCATGAAAATGATCATTCAGTCGGGTGCGCCGTTCAAAGCCACTGGACTGCCCCGGTTCCGGAAAGATGTCGAAAGATTTCTTACACGGAAAGTGATCACGCATCCGGCCCTGCTGGGGTACGAACTGCCGGATGAACCGATGCTGGCCGGTATGAAGCCCGAAGTCCTGCAGGAGGAATACCGGATCCTGAAGGATCATGACCCTTATCATCTGGTCTGGGTGAATCTGGCTCCCCGGAACGGCGTGGAGGACCTGAAGCCCTTCGGCGAAGCATGCGATCTGCTGAGCGTGGATATTTATCCGATTCCGTATCCGAACAGCCATTCCGGCCTGGAAGACAAAACGCCGACTTGCTGCGGAAAATACGCTCTGAGACTCAATGAAATCGCCTGCGGAAAAAAAGCCCTTTTCGTCTATCTTCAGGGCTTTGCATGGCATGAGTGCGAGACACTGAATCCAAACACAGTAAAAAAACGGTATCCTACGCGCACGGAATCCCGCTTCATGGCGTACGACTCGATCCTCAACGGCGGGAACAGCGGCTACTGGCTTTGGGGTACCGGACATGTACAAAGCAAGGATTTCTATCGGATGCTCCGGGAGATGACGACTGAAATGTATCGTTATTCCGGTTTGTTCTCCGAGGGAACGCAGCTTCCGGATATGGCCACATCGAATCCCGCAGTGCGCTGCGCTGTCATGGAATGCAACGGAAGGAAATACTATTTTCTGCTGAATCTCACAGCGGAACCGCAGCAGGCGGAAATCGCAATCCGGGGCAACGTGCTTGACAGTGACGGCGGGATCTTTGCGGACGGCAAAGTTTCACTTTCGCCGTACGAAGTCATTTCCATTTCCGAAGCGCCCCTCCCGGCGCCTCAATACGAGCTGCCTCCGGAGAACAGTGAACTTGAAAAACTCGGCGATCCCGCGTACAAAGCCATCGACGAGCTGAACCGCACACTCAGTGCCCCTTTGTATACGGGCAAGGCGAACTGGATCTGGTATGCGGACGGACAGCACGATCTGGCCCGATGCTTTGCGGAAAAGAAATTCACCGTGGAAAAGACGGGCGAAAAAGTAACCCTTCAGGTGGCGGCGGACGATCAATTCATCGCCTATCTCAATGGCGAAGAAATCCTCTGCGGTACCGGATTCACGAAAATGTTTGCCGTTGACCTGACCAAGAAGGTACGCCCCGGCGAAAACCGCCTGACTGTTCTGGGAATTGATGGCCGCTTCGCCCCCTGCGGAATTCTTGCCGAGCTTCACGTGGGCGATCAGGTTCTGCCGACGGATACCTCTTGGAAAGTCAAGGCTGCATTCAAGGACGATCCCCTCCCGGAATCATTGGACAAAGAGGCGAATGCGGTCATCCTGGCTCCATTTGGCGCCAGACCATGGGGACGGGAGATTCGTGTTTTCAGCGAACCCTGAAATATTCTTAATCCTTTTCCGGGAGGAGGGCTGCGTTCCGGACATACCGTCCGGGTGGTTCGCCCATGACCTGACGGAACATCCTGGAGAAATGACAGGCGGTTTGCCATCCGCACTGATCCGCCGCCTCTTTGACCGACAGATTCGGATTGCAGAGCATCAGCCGGGCGGCAAACCGGATCCGTTCCCGGAGAATACAGCTGCCCGGACTCATCCCCGTGGCGTCATGAAAGAGGGAAAACATTTTTGAACGGGAAAGGGGAAAGATCTTTTCCAGGTCGGATGTATGAATCGGCTCCCCGGCGTGTTTCTGTATCCATTGCAGAAGCATGGACAGACTCTCCGGATACGGCGCAGCTTTTTTCGGCTTCATGAACGACTGGAACAGGGCGAGCAAACGCAGAAAATCCGAGGCCAGAAGAAACCTAGATCGTTCCGGTCCGCTCTTCAAGAGCCGTTTTATGATCGTCGCCGGTTCGCGGCAGTCCGCGCGGCTTACGGCCAGGCGCAACCTGTATTGCGAGAACGGATCCAGCCCTCTTGGATCTTCCGGGATGAAATGCACAAACCGGATACGCATGATCCCGCTTTCCGGGTTTACGAAATGCCATATTTTCAGGGGAATGTTCGGCGGAACGAAGAATGCGCCGCCCTCTTCGCAAACGGCGAAATCGCCATCCGCATCGAGCTCATAATGACCTTCGAATGCCTGGGCAAAAATGTAAAACGGAACGGTTTTGCAGTGACAGGACCCGTTTTTCGAATGTGAAAACTCATCGGCCTGAGCGTACCGCAGATGCGGCAAGGATTCGAAAATCATGACTGTTCACCTCATATTCGGAATGGTTCTTCCCGGGTAATATATCATGCGGAAAAAATGAGTTCAATGGATAAACAGACACTTTTTCGGATTATTTGCCATTGACCGTTTTTCGTTTTTCGTGTACCTTATCCGCAGAGATAAAATAAACACGCAATGAGGAAATGTACAATGAAATCCGTTGTCCTGAACCCGATGGCGAGAAGCGAAACGGTAAAACGGCTCAGCGATACGACCCGTTCGCTGGCGATACGCTATCTGACCGGGAAATATCAGTACCGGATCAAAGATATGGGATTCCGGCTGGAAGAGTTGAATCTGCCGAAGGATTGTCCGCCTGAAATCGAGCACGGGAAAAACACCATACTTACGGCGGAAAGATCCGGCATCGATATTCTTCCGGAAGAGCTCCTGGCGGGAAGCGCCTCGAACATTCAGGCTCTTCAGCACTGCATCCCCGGCTATCCGCCTCCGGTGAAATGGGATGGAAAGGGGCGGTCCATCAGCCATACCACGGCCGATTTCGGGGATGCAGTCCGGAAAGGACTTTCGGGATTGGAGCGGGAGATCCGGGCCCGGATGAAAGACGATCCCGATCTGCACCATCAGGACTTTTTCAACGGACTGCTGGACGTCATCGAAGCCATGCGTATCTGGACAAACAGATATAAGGAGGCATATCGGAAACTTTTGAATTCTTCCGAAAACACAGGACATAAAGCGAATCTCCGTGCCGTCCTGGACCGGTTGGAAAGAGTGCCGGAAAATCCGCCCCGCACATTCGCGGAAGCGATCCAGTCGTTCTGGAGTTTCTTCGAATTTCAGCGGCTGTGCGGCAACTGGAGCGGACTGGGCCGGTTCGACGAGATTCTGGGACCGTATCTGGCCCACGACCTGAAAAGCGGCGTCATCACGCTGGACGAGGCACGGGAACTCATAGCCCATTTCTGGATCAAAGGGACCGAATGGTGTTTCGGTCTGCGTAAGGATACCGCACGGACACCCGGCTCCGGCGATGCGCAGAACTATCAGAACATCATTCTAAGCGGTATGGACAAATCGGGTAAACAGATTGAAAACGAAGTGACGTTCCTGGTGCTGGATGTTGTCGAGGAACTCCACATCAGCGACTATCCGGTGACTGTACGCCTCAATTCCGCGACCTCGGAAAAACTGCTCCGCCGGATCGCCGAAGTCCAGCTGCTGGGCGGCGGGATCGTTTCGGTCTACAACGAGCCGCTGATTCTCCGCAATCTCAAAAAGATGGGCATTCCGGAAGCCGAGGCCCGCACATTCACCAATGACGGATGCTGGGAAATCATTCTTCCCGGACAGACGAATTTCGGTTATTTTCCGCAGGACTATCTGATCCCATTTCAGGAGGCACTTTTCGCGGAAAAGACTCCGGATTCCTATGAGGAACTCTACCGGAATTTCCTGGACCGTGTCAGAGTCCTTGTGGACAGCATGAGACGACGGATCGTGAACAGTTGCTTGCCCGGCAAGAACGATCCCGGGGATTATCCGTCCGGACCGGTCGATCGGTCCGACGTGGTACTTTCTCTTCTGATGCCTTCCTGCCGGGAATCCGGCTGTTCCTATGTGCTCCATGGAACTCACCGGGTATTCCGGTCAATTCACATGGCGGGTCTTCCGGATGTGGCAAACAGTCTTTATGCGATCCGGAAAAATGTTTTCGAAAAGAAAATCATTTCCCTGCCGGAACTGGTGCGGATCCTGAAAAACAACTGGGCGGATGAGGAGGCGCTTCGCCTGCATTTCGCCCGGTCGCTGGCGTACTACGGGAACGACAATCCGGAAGTCGATGAACTTCTCCGGCAGGTCCTTCACGACTGCTCCGCCATTTCAGGGGAGAAATCCAGAATCAATTACATAATGGTTCCCATCGGCGTCAGTACCTTCGGACGCGAAATCGCGTATGCGAAAGACCGGATGGCCACCGCCTTCGGAAAGTACGCCCATGAATATCTTGCGCCCAACCTGGCGCCCACGCCCGGAACCGATAAAAGTCCCGTGACCGCCGTCATCAATTCCTACTGCCGGATGGATTTTTCCGATACGCCCAACGGCTGTCCCCTGGATCTCCGGCTGCCTGCGGGGATCCGCAAGGTGCCTGACGCGGCCGAAACGCTGGCTCAGGTACTTCGCGTGTTCGTGAAAAAGAACGGCCTGTATCTGCAAATCGACACCGTCGATCCCGATATGCTCCGCGAGGCGAAAAAAGATCCTGACCGTTTCCCGAATCTCGTGGTCCGCATCTCCGGATGGTCGGCCAGATTTGCCTCGCTCAGCGAGGAGTGGCAGGATATGATCATTAACAGAACCTCGCTGGATCTGACATAAAGAGAAAAACGGTGCCGATTTTGATCCGCCGCCGCTTCCGGTAAACAAAAAAACTGCCGCAAAACGGTCGGTCTTGCGGCAGTCTCCTGAATCAGGAAAGGAAAGAACTTATTCCTTTTTGGTGTTTTTCTGGATCTGGATCAGCAGCGGCAGAATCAGCGCAATCAGGATGCTGTACAGCGAAAACAGAGCGAGGCACCAGGCCATTTTGCATTCCGCATCGGCAGTCTCTTCACGGCGCGGGATGTCCTTAAGTCCGTCCCGGAAGAGGTCGATGTACACTTCGGCAACTTTCTCTCCGTTGAAATCCTTCTCTTTGAGATCGGCCTTGGCATCTTCCAGGAAGTCCAGCATGCCGTAAACAAACGCCTTGCGGTGCTTCTTTTCGATCTTGCAGATCCGCTTGACGAGCACTTCCGGCTTGAACTCCGTGAGTTTGCAGATCTTGATGATCTCGTCGCCGAATTTTTTGTTGACTTCCACGGATTCCGTATCCGCCTCGGACACCGCGGCTGCAAGTTTGTCATTGAGCGTCTTGACTTCCTTGTAGGTCGGGACGATATCGGTTTTGGGGCCGTGGAAAACCGCGTAGAAAACGGAACCGATCAGGATCAGAGAAAACAATCCGACCAGCAGCGCTATGAAGAAATAGCTGGCGCTGTACATCCAGCCGAAAAAGGTATCCACGAACCGAACCGCCTTCTTCTGGTTTTCCGCATTGAAGACCTGGACGGATTTCTCCTTGAGATCTTCAATTGTCTTTTTTACTTCTTCCTGTTCCATGCCGAAATACTCCTTGTTCTGTTTTGTTCTCCGCACTCTCCTGTTGAGCGCGCGGCTTGTTTTTTCACACATCAAATACGAATCCGGTACACCAAATAAAATACCACATCATACGCAGAAAAGCAAGTGAAATTTTTTGCAGATCCATCGGCGGCAATTCATCGGAGCCGTGAAAAAAAACGGCATCCTCCGGCAATTCCAGGCTAATTGCCGGAGGATGATAGGGTGAAAATAGCATGATTTCAAGAAAAATCAAGTCCTGATTAAAAAAAAGAAAACTGCCGATCCCGGCTGCGGACTGTCAATCGTTTCGCTTCAACGAAACAATTCTTTTTTCAATAGTTCAGCAGATCGCTCAGATACAAAAGGTTGGATCCTCAGTTGCGAAATGACGGGCGTTTTCCGTTCTCCGGGGAAAGCGCCCGTCGTTTTGCTTATGTCCTTTCAGGGGTGAAGATCAGTGGTGATGATGGGCTTCCACGTAGCCGCCGGGGAGCCAGGTGTAGACGAAATGCATATTTTTCGAGGGGGAGCCGTCTCCGATGGTTTCGGAGAATTTATGTTCGGCGGCGTGGCCGTCCAGATACAGGTAGTTGGCCTTCTCGCCCGTATGACGAGTGCGGTCGATCTCGTCCTGCCAGTCCTCCGGCTCGCTCATACCGGGATAGCAGGGATGCTCCACGGCGTCGCCCGAGGGTTCGAGTCCGCGCTCGGAAAGGATGATCTGACGTGATCCGCTGAGGCGGCTGACGGGATATCCGAGGGTGAACATGGCATTGATCATGTAACTCTGGATCCCTTCCTTTCCGTTATACTTTCTGTCGGCGGGGCACTTCAGGTAGTCCAGACTGTATCCGTAGAGATCGCAGAGAGGCGTATACCACTGGGGCTCGCCGGGCAGTTCGTCCAGGTCTTCGAAGGAGCCGGAGTGGACCACCGGCGGGCAGTCGTTGAAGTCGGCGCAATAGGAGTGGATGGAAAGGCCGGCCTGCTTCAGATTGTTGAGGCAGTCGATGGCATTGGCCCGTTCCTTTGTCCGGGAAATGGCCGGGAGGAGCAGTCCCGCCAGAATGGCGATGACGGCGATGACGACAAGCAATTCAATGAGCGTGAATTGCTTCAGGTATGAAGTATGAGGAATGAGAGATGAAAGTTTAAAAATGTTGTCGGTTTTCGACATAATGAAAGTCCTTTCAGAAGTTTTGTTTTCAGGGTAAACAGTACCCTCAATACCCCCCAGTACACATAGTATTTCCAGTATTCCTAATATACCTGGAATTCAATGTGCAGGCACAACGGATGCACGGCGCGAAAAAGGCCGCGGCGTATCCGCGGGGGAGGGGGAAGAAAAAGAAAAAAGATTCCGTTCAGGCGGCGCGGGGCGGCGCACGGCCCTGAGGCAAAAGGAAGGAGAGAGATGTGTACGAATCAATCCCGGAAAAAACGGGATCGGCCGCATACGCGGAGAACGGGAGACTGACCGCGGAGAGGGGCGGTCCGTCGGAAATCAGGATTCCTTCGCAAACGGGACAGAATCCGGCGTGATGAGGCGCCGAAGAATCCGCCGCCGCTTCCGGGATATCCGCGCCGGATGGAAGAGAGCACGCGCAGACGGAACTGTGTGCCGGCACATCGTGGAAGGCGAAGTGGAAGAAATCCGTAAAAGCGAGCAGTACGGCGGCAATGATAAGGAGTCCGCCCGGCCGTATTCGCCGGAATCGTTTCAGAAGAATGGAAGAAACGGTATTCATCATGCGAAAAGATCGTCCTGGACGGGTTTCGGCGCCTGGGCGGCGGGGGCCGCCGTGCCGGCGTTATCAAGAGAAGCCAGCCATTCGTCCAGAGAGAGGACGGGGATGCCGAGTTTGCGGGCTTTGGTAAGTTTGGAGGAGGCGCCCTGAAGATCGGCCGCCACCAGCAGAGAAAGGGAGGAGGTGACGCTGTCGGCAGGGGAGAAACCGTTGGCCTGTGCGAGTTTCTCGTAGTAGGAGCGTTTCTGGGGCATCTGTCCGGTGAAGCAGACGGTCCGCGCGGGTTTTTCGCCGCCGGATTCCACCATGGTCACGCAGGAAAGAAGCTCATCCAGAGCGGCCCGGTTCTCCCGGAACTCCTTTTCCAAAGCGCCGGCGCGCTCGGGTCCGATCCCGTCGATGGCGGCCAGCTCAGGTGCAGTCATTTCGCGCAGGCGTGCGAAGGGATGGACGGCCAGAATGGATTTTGCGATATTGGGTCCGATGCCGCGGATGTTCATGGACGCCAGGAGCTGCCAGTCGGGGACGGTCCGTGCGGACTGGATCTCCCGGTAGAGATTATCGGCGGAAAGAGCGGCAAAGCCCTCGACGCGGAGGAAGTCGGCAGCCTGAAGGCGGAACAGGTCCGGAAGGGAGCGGACGGAAAGAGTCTTCATAAGTTTACGCAGGACGGGTTCGCCCAGGCGTTCGATCCCGATATTGCGGACCGCGGCGAGAAGATTCTGAAGGCGCGTTTCGAAACAGTCCGGGTTCACACAGCGGAGTTCCGGGAGCTCCCGTTTCAGGGGGGCGCCGCAGCAGGGGCAGTTCTCCACCACGCAGGGGATCCGTTTTTCGCCGGGCTCGGAGGAAACGATATGCGGAATCACGTCCCCGGCGCGCTCCACGGTGACGACGTCGCCCACATGGAGGTCCTTATCCAGTACGTTCTGAAGGTTATGAAGCGTGGCTCGGCGGATGGTGGTCCCGCCGATCTCCACGGGGTCGATTTCGGCTACGGGAGTCAGGCAGTTCTTGCCGAAACTCCATTCCACGGCGCGGAGGACGCTGGTCCGTCGGACGCCGCTGAACTTGAAGGCGATCTGACCGCGGGGATGATGAGCGGTATTGCCCAGGGAGGCGGAGTAATCGGAGTCCGCCAGTTTGAGCACGATCCCATCCATGGGATAAGGCATGGATTCGGCTTTTTCGAGGATGGCGGGCCACTCGGCGTTTAGCGAGGAGGCTTCCAGCGTGCGGGAGTGCAGGGAATAATCCACCAGGGTGAGCTTGGCGCCCTGACGGAGCATGTCGGTGATGTCCTTGAGTCCCATGATTCCGGCGGCTGCGTTGCGGGAATTCCGGTAGGTCTGGCCGTTGCGGTTGCGGATTCGCGGGTAGATGGTGCGGAAATCGTCGGACCGGATGACGATCTCGCCGCGGGCGTTTCCGCGGAAGTCGGCCAGCGGCATGACGCCCTCGGGGTGTTCCAGTTCGATGAGGGGGACTTTGGAGGAGATGTCCTCGCCGGTATATCCGTCGCCCCGGGTGGAAAGGACGCCGTTTTCCCAGAGGGCGGAGATCCCGTCGTATTTGGGCTGGATCAGCAGTTTTTCCCGGGGAGAGCGGGCGTACTTGGCGATCCAGTCCTGCAGCTCCTCCAGACTGTACGCCTTGTCCAGGGAAAGCATGGGTTCGAGATGGACGACCTTGCCTTCGCCGGCGGCCATGGGAGCTTCCACCCGCTGAAGCAGGGGATGATCGGGGATGAGCTCGGCGAGTCTGCGGACGAGGGCATCGTAATCCTCGTCGGAGATCTCGGGTTCCGCCTGGCGCCAGTACTTCTCGTTGTGATACCGGATCAGGCGTTCGAGCTCGTCGGCCGTCAAGGCGGAAACATCATAGGGCAGCATGGAAGACTCCTCCGGATTCGGCAATGATATTCCGGTATCATAGCACCAAGACCGCCGTTTGTCAACCGGAGAGGAGGGGATTTTCGTCCGGAGCCGGAGGATCGTCGGGACCGCGGCTCCGGATGGGACTCACATGTTGACGAAGAACTGGAATCCGGGATACGCCTCGCTGCCGTGTTCGCACAGGTCGAGACCGCGAAGTTCCTCCTCCTCGGAGACGCGGATCCCCACGATTTTCTTCAGGGCGAAGAAAATGGCAAAGGAAGAAGCGAACGAGACGACGCCGACAACCGCCGCGCCGAGAAGCTGCACAAGAAAGTGATGTTCGGGGGAGAAGATCCCCACGGCCAGCGTGCCCCAGATGCCGTTCACAAGATGGACGGAGAGAGCGCCGACAGGGTCGTCGAGATGGATCCTGTCGAAAAAGACGACCGCGGGCACCACGATGAGCCCGGCGATCCCGCCGATGATGACGGCGGAGCCCACACTCACGCAGTCGGCTCCGGCGGTCACGCCCACAAGGCCTGCCAGACATCCGTTCATGGTCATGGAGAGGTCGGGATGATGAAGCATGAGGCGGCTGATGAGCATGCTGGAGACAACGGAGGCGCAGGCGGCGATCATGGTATTGACGAGGACCAGGCTGACCGTGGACGGGTCCGCATTGAAGGCGGAAGCACCGTTGAACCCGAACCATCCGAGCCAGAGAAGGAAAACGCCGATGGTCACAAGCGGCATATTGTGTCCCATGACGGGCATAACCTTGCCGTCGACATACTTGCCGATGCGGGGCCCGAGCAGGATCACGCCGGACAATGCGGCCCATCCGCCGACGCTGTGAACGAACGTCGATCCGGCAAAATCGTGGAATTGCATGGCGTCAAGCCATCCGCCGCCCCAGCCCCAGGAGCCGATGATCGGATAGACGATCGACACATAGACGGCCGTGAAGATCAGGTAGCTGCTCAGCTTCACGCGTTCCGCCACGGCACCGGAGACGATGGTGGCGGCAGTCGCCGCGAACATTCCCTGAAAGAAGAAGTCCGTCCAGTAGGTAAACTCTCCGTTGTGGTAGGCGAAGGGGTCGCCCGGAGGCAGATGCAATCCGAATCCGGCAAATCCGAACCAGTGGCCCCAGAGCCAGTGTACGCCCGGATACATCAGCGCGAATCCGCAGACCGCGTAGGAAAGGAATCCGATAGCCGGCGTCAGCGTATTTTTGAAAAGGATGTTGTTACAGTTCTTGGCGCGCGCCAGTCCGGATTCGACGCATGCGAATCCCAGGTGCATCAGAAAAACCAGCATGCCGCCCGCCATGACCCAAAGATTGTTCACGGCGAACATCGCCAGCTCGGCGGCCGAGGGAGAGGATGTCTTCGCAACGGTTTCCGCAACAACTTGTGCAGAGTTTTCTTCCGCGAGGCAGATTCCGGTAAAAAGCAGGCCTGTCAGGGCCGCTGTCAGTATTTTATTCATGATGAACTTCTTCTTTCTGTGATTGCAGATTATCCGATGGCATCCACACCGCGTTCGCCCGTGCGGATGCGGACGCATTCCTCGATGGGCAGCACGAAAATCTTTCCGTCGCCGATGCGGCCGGTCCGCGCACCCTCGCAGATGCCTTCGATGGTGGGTTCGATGAAATCGTCGTTAACGGCGATCGCCAGGCGGACCTTCTTCAGCAGATTGACTTCCTGAAGAGCGCCTCGCCACATGTGAACGTAGCCTCGCTGCTGACCGCAGCCGAGCGCATTCGTGACGGAGATCTTGTAGATGTTGCGGGCGTAGAGCGCCTGCTTTACGGGATTCAGCCGGTCCGGCTGAATGTACGCGATAATGAGTTTCATTTCCGCTTTCTCCCTGATGGGTTGGTTGTTCTTCAGGCAGAAAGCACATCCCGTGCCAACATGGATCTCAAGGGGAAAAAGACAAAATCGTGCCGTCCGGTTTTACAAAAAAAGTATTTTTTGTGAAGAAAAGACAGAAAATGTAAAAAACCGGATGGAAAAATGGGTTCTCATGCACCGCGGCAAACGGCGGATTCAGGATTTTTTTGTAAGACCGAGGCGGTTCATCCGGTAGTTCATCATCCGGGGCGAGATCCCGAGTTCCCGTCCGGCGGCGGAATAATTCCCGTTGTTCCGTCGTATCGTTTCGGTGAGGATCTCCCGCTCGTAATTGGCGATCATCTCGTCCAGCGCCCCGGCTGCCGGATGGCCGCCGCTGCCCGTATCTCCGGTCTGCAGGGATGGAGGCAGATTGTAGCTGTGGACGCATTCGTCGCGAGCCGTCAGCACGGCGCGTTCCATGCAGTTCTCCAGTTCGCGGACATTGCCCGGCCAGGCGTAATTCATCAGCAGACGGATCGCGCCCGGCGAAATGCGTGCGATGCGCTTGTTGTATTTGACATTCAGGCGGTCGATGAAGTGTTCCGCCAGCAGGATGATATCGCTTTTGCGCTGGGCGAGGCTCGGCATCATGATCGGGAAGATATTGAGCCGGTAATAGAGGTCCTCGCGGAAGAGCTTTTTCGCCATGAGGTCCTCCAGGTTGCGGCTGGTCGCCGCCAGAAAGCGCACGTTGGAATGCAGTTCCTCGTTGCTTCCGATCCGCGAAAACGTCCGTTCCTGCAGGAATCTCAGCAGCTTGACCTGCATGGGCACCGAAAGGTCTCCGATCTCATCGAGGAAAAGCGTTCCGCCGTCGGCGGCTTCCGCCCGTCCGATCCGGCGGGCGACGGCGCCGGTGAAGGATCCTTTTTCGTGACCGAAGAGCTCGCTTTCCACCAGATTTTCCGGCAGCGCCGCGCAGTTGAGTGTGATGAACGGCTTGTCCCGCCGGGAGGAAAGCTCCACGATCGCGTGGGCCAGCAGCTCCTTGCCCGTGCCGCTCGCGCCCCGGATCAGGACCGTGGCATCGGAGGAGGCCACCTGGTGGAGCTGTTCGTAGACCTGCTGCATCTCGCGGCAGTTGCCGATGAGCTTGCCGGGCGTTTTGTGGAGCATGTCGCGGAGTTTGCGGTTTTCTTCCAGCAGCGTTTCGCGCTCGTTGTGCATTTCGATGCACGCGGCCGCCGCATCCGCGGTGATGTTGGCTATGATCTCAAGAAATGCCACATCGCTTTCCAGCACCGTATCTTCGGTGACCGGGCGGTCGATGGACAGAGTCCCGATGACCCGTTCGTGATGAAGCAGCGGCACGCAGATGAACGCGACCTGCGAATCGTAGTGTCTCGTGCCCGTCCGGTTCAGAAACCGGGGATCGTTCCGCAGATCCGGGATTACGTGGCTGCGTCCGGTTTCCGCAACGTGTCCGGTGATGCCTTCCCCGATCCGGTAGCGGCCGCGCTGACGGGATTTTTCATCCATGCCCTGGGAAACTTCGATACGCAGGGTGTCGCCGTAGAGAAGGGCGAACGTGCCCCGTAGCATGTGCATGTCGCTCTCGATGATCGACAGCACCTTGCCGAGCATGGATTCGACGTCGCGCTCGTGGATCAGCACGGAGCTGATCTTCTGAATGACCAGAATTTGCGGTGTGATAACTGCATTCATCATGTCACGTAATGTATCACATTTTCATGAAAAATCAATACGAAACCCGATCTGAATCAACATGTCCGGAGCAGTCCTTTCCTTCATGACAGCAGATCCTTCGCAATCTGCCGCGTGACCTTTTTCGCATCGGCCATCGCACGAACGACAAGACTGGCGCCGTTGGCGCAGTCGCCCAGCGCGTAGATATGCCGGTCCGGAGCGGGAACAAGGGCTCCGCGCGGCGTCCGATCCAGTTCCAGCTCCTTTGCCAGACCTTCGGCGGGCACGCCGGTGAATCCGAGTGCCAGCAGCACCATGTCGCACTCGATGATCCGTTCCGAACCGGCGACGGGTGCGGGCTTGAGCGGACGTCCTTCGGGAGAAAGCGCCCATTCGACCTGATGCGTCTGGACGCCGGTCACCTGTCCCGCCTCGTTTCCGAGGAAACAATCGCTGGCCAGATTCCATTCGCGTGCACATCCCTCAAGATGGCTGGAACTGGTGCGGAGCATCCACGGCCATTGCGGCCACGGAGTCGAGGGAGACCGGCTTTCGGGCGGCATGGGCATGATCTCGATCTGCCGGACTTCCGTCGCTCCCTGCCGGATCGCGGTCCCGGCGCAGTCGCTGCCGGTGTCGCCGCCGCCGATGATGAGGACGCGCTGTCCCTTTGCACACAGCGGATTTTCGGAGATCTCGCCATGAATGGAACGGGTCTGCGACCGCAGGAAATCGAGGGCAAAGTGGATCCCTTTGAGTTCACGGCCGGGAATGCTCAGATCGCGTGCCGCAGGCGTGCCGATCGCCAGCACGACCGCATCGTAATGACGGGCAAGATACGTTCCCGAAATGTCCTGCCCGATCCGGGTGTCGGTGATGAATTCGATGCCGGACGCCTTCATGATTTCCAGTCTCCGGTCGATCACCCGTTTGTCGAGCTTGAAGTCCGGGATCCCGTAGCGGAGCAGTCCGCCCGGGCGGTGCGCGGCCTCATAGACCGTTACCGAAAATCCGGCGCGGTTCAGCGCTTCGGAAGCGAAAAGTCCCGAAGGTCCGCTTCCCACCACGGCGATCTTGCGTCCGTTGCGGACAACGGGTCGGACGGGACGCACCATGCCGTGCTGAAACGCCGTTTCGATAATGGCCTTTTCGCATTGGCGGATCATCACCGGTTCACCGGCAACGCCCTGACAGCACGCGCCCTCGCAGAGCGCCGGACAGATCCGGCATGTGAATTCGGGGAAGAAGCTCGTCTGGGAAAGCAGACGGTACGCCTCGCTCCAGTTCCCGGCGGCGGCCGCCGCGTTGAAGTCCGGAACGCAGTTTTCCAGCGGGCATCCGGCACCGTGGCAGAAAGGAATGCCGCAGTCGGCGCACCGGGCGGCCTGTTCCCGGACGGTTTCGACGGGAAGACGCCGTTCGACTTCCCGGTAATCCCGGACGCGTTCGGCGACCGGACGATAAAGATCATGAATGCGTGCAGTCTGTTTCATCGTGCACCTCCCTGTCTGGCTAAGGCATTACGGTATTCGACCGGGAAGACGCGCACGAAGCGGGGTCGATATCGTTCCCAGTCGTCAAGCATTCGGGCGGCGCGGGGACTTGCCGTTTCGCGGAGGTGTTCCCCGATCAGAGTCTTGAGTTCGGCTTCTGCGTCGCTTCCGGGCTCGACGCTCTCCAGATCGACCCCGTCCGGATTGCAGGAGAGGTCGAAATGGCCTTTTTCGTCGTAGACGTACGCGATTCCGCCGGTCATTCCGGCCGCAAAATTCACGCCGACGTGCCCGAGGACAACGACCCGTCCGCCGGTCATGTATTCGCAGCCGTGGTCGCCGATGCCTTCCGCCACCAGCGTCATGCCGCTGTTGCGGATGGCGAACCGTTCGCCCGCGATGCCGTTGAGGAAGATCTTGCCGGAGGTGCCGCCATATCCGATCACGTTGCCGGCAATCACGTTCTCTTCCGGACGGCAGCCGAAGTTCTCCGGCGGCCGGATGACGATCTTGCCGCCGGAAAGCCCTTTGCCGACGAAGTCGTTGGCCTCTCCGGCGAGTTCGAGCGTAATGCCCGGCGCCAGGAATGCACCGAAACTCTGTCCGGCGCTGCCGGCGAGCCGGATGCGGACCGTGTCCTCCGGGAGTCCCGCCGCACCGAACCGGTCATTGACGAGTCCGGCGATCTCCGTGCCGGCGGTGCGGTCGGCATTGGATATCCGTGCGGTCACCGTTTCCGGTGTGCCGTCGAGCTTGAGCTTGCCGAGAAGCTCCCGATGGTCGAAGGTTTCCTCCGCCGGACGGGGCGCGGCTTCGTCGAAGCAGCGTTCTTTTCCTTCCGCAGGCCGGAAAATGGCCGAGAAATCGAGCTTTTCGGCTTTGGCGGAGGCCGCCGCACGGTCGGTTTCCAGAAGATCGGCGCGACCGCAGGCTTCGGCAAGACTGTGAAGCCCGAGGCTTGCCAGGTGCTCGCGGACTTCCTCGGCGATGAACCGGAGGAAGTTCTCGATATATTCCGGCTTGCCCGCAAACCGTTTGCGCAGTTCGGGATCCTGCGTGGCGATCCCCATGGGACAGGTATTGCTGTGGCACTGACGCATCATCACGCAGCCGAGCGATACCAGGATGGTCGTGGCGAATCCGAACTCTTCCGCGCCGAGCAGCGCGGCGATCACCACGTCACGCCCGGTCTTCAGCTGTCCGTCGACCTGCAGTTTGACTTTGCCGCGCAGTCGGTTCAGCACCAGAGTCTGCTGGGTTTCCGCAAGTCCGAGTTCCCACGGCATGCCGGCGTGCTTGATGCTGGCCAGCGGCGATGCGCCGGTCCCGCCGTCGTGTCCGGAGATCAGCACCACATCCGCGTGGGCCTTCGCCACACCCGCGGCAACCGTGCCGACGCCGAGTTCGGAAACGAGCTTGACCGAGATCCGGGCCCGGGGATTGGCGACCCGCAGATCCCGGATGAGCTGCGCCAGGTCTTCGATCGAATAGATATCGTGATGCGGCGGCGGTGAGATCAGCGTTACGCCGGGCGTGGAGTGACGCAGTTCGGCCACGAATTCGTTGACCTTGTATCCGGGCAGCTGGCCGCCTTCGCCGGGCTTGGCTCCCTGTGCCATTTTGATCTGGATGTCGCGGGCGTGCCGCAGATAGTTGATCGTCACGCCGAAACGTCCGCTGGCCACCTGCTTGATCGCCGAATTGCAATCGCCTATGAAGCGTGCGGCGTTTTCGCCTCCTTCGCCGCAGTTGCTCATGGCGCCGATCCGGTTCATGGCGCGGGCAATGGTCTCATGGGCTTCGGGACTCAGCGAGCCGAGGCTCATGGCGCCGGAAACGAAGTGCTTGAGAATGCTTTCGACGCTCTCGACCTCGTCGATTGGGATGCTTTTCGCCGATTTGAACCGGAAAAGTCCGCGCAGCGTGCAAAGGTGTCCCGCCTGTTCATCGATCAGCCGGCTGTATTCGCGGAATTTCGCCCGGTCGCCGGTCTGTACGGCCTGCCGGAAGGCCGAGAGCGATTGCGGTGTCCACAAATGCGCTTCGCCGTCGCGCCGGAAACGGTATTCTCCGCCCGAAGAAAGCGGCGATTCCGGCTGTCCCGGCCGTGCCCGGCGGACCGCGTCGCGTGCGATCTCCTCCAGCCCGATGCCGCCGACCCGGCTTGCCGTGCCCGGCAGAAATTCGTTGAGGAACGTTCTGTTCAGTCCGACCGCCTCGAAGGTCTGCGCCGAACGATAGCTGCGCAGAGTCGAGATCCCGAGCTTGGACATCGTCTTGAGAAGTCCCTTGTCCACCGCGCGGATGTAGTTGCCGGCCGCCGTGACGGGATCGGTTTTGACTGCGCCGGAACGGGCGAGCGCACTGGCCGTCTCAAGGGCCAGATACGGATTCACCGCGGTCGCGCCGTAGCCGAGAAGCAGCGCAAAGTGCATGATCTCACGGACTTCGCCGGACTCGACGACGATCCCCGCGCCGGGACGCAGATCGGCGTCGGCCAGCGCACGGTTCACCGCGGAACAGGCGAGCAGACTCGGGATCGCCGCCATGCCGAAGGCAAGGTGACGGTCGGAGAGGATCACGATCTTCCGTCCTTCGCGGACCGCTTCGACCGCTTTTTCGGCAAGATCGCAGAGCGCTTTGCGGAGCGCATCCGCACCGCCGTCCGCCGGGAAGCCGCAGTCCAGCCGGATCGAGCGGAAACCGCGCTCTCCGAAATCCTGCAGATGCTTCAGTTCGTCGTCGGTCAGCACCGGACGGCGCAGCTTGATGAGCCGCGCGTGTTCGGGTGTTTCCGCAAGGATGTTGCCCTGATTGCCGATGTAGGTCATCAGACTCATCACCAGCGATTCGCGGATCGGGTCGATCGGCGGATTCGTGACCTGGGCGAACTGCTGCTTGAAGTAGTCGAAAAGCAGACGCGGCTTCTCCGAGACAGCCGCCAGCGCCGCATCGTTGCCCATGGAGCCCACCGGCTCTTTTCCCTGTTCCGCCATGGGGCCGAGAATCAGTTCCAGGTCTTCTCTCGTGTAACCGAAAAATCTTTGGCGTTCCGGAAGATCCGCTTCCGGTTCGGACGCGGTGATGTCCGTGAAAAGTCCGTGGACCGAAAGCCGGTTCTCCTCGACCCAGCGGCGATACGGCTTGCTGCGGGCAAGACGGTTCTTGATTTCGGAATCGTCGATCAGACGATGATGCTCCAGATCGAGATACAGGATCTCGCCGGGCTTCAGACGTCCTTTCGAAGCAACATCTTCCGGCGGAATGTCCAGAACGCCGGTCTCGCTGGCAAGAACGAAAAGACCGCTTTTACATAAAGTGTAACGTGCCGGACGCAACCCGTTGCGGTCCAATATGGCTCCGGCGTTTACACCATCGCTGAACGCAATGGCGGCGGGTCCGTCCCACGGCTCCATCAGAGCCGAATGGTATTCGAAGAATGCACGCACGTCGCGTCCCATGTAGTAATTCTGCCCCCACGCCTGCGGAACGAGCATCAGCATGGCGTGTTCGAGAGGACGCCCGGCGGCCACGAGCAGTTCGAACATATTGTCGAGGGACGCCGAATCGCTCTGTCCGGGAGCGACCAGAGGCAGCAGTTTGGCCAGATCGTCGCCGAAAAGCGGACTTTTGAAAAGCCGTTCGCGCGCCTTGAGCGCATTCAGATTGCCGCGCAATGTGTTGATCTCTCCGTTGTGCGCCAGATACCGGTACGGATGCGCGAGGCTCCAGGTCGGGAACGTGTTGGTGCTGTATCGCTGATGGACGACGGCCAGCGGCGAGGCGAAGTCCGCATCGTTGAGATCCGGATAGAACTGTTCGAGCTGGGTCGCCAGCAGAAGTCCCTTGTAGACAATGCTCCGGCTCGACATGCTGCAGATGTACAGATCGTGCGTCTGTTTTTCGATCAGCCGTCTCATTACGAAAAGTTTACGTTCAAACGCACCCTGGTCCGGAAAATCCGTGCCGCCGATGAAAAGCTGACGGATCCGGGGCGCGGTCTGACGTGCCGTTTTTCCCGCCGCCTTCAGTACGACGGGCACATCGCGCCATCCGAGGACCTGGCCGCCTTCGGAACGAATGATCGCCTCCAGGATCGCCTCTTCGCCGAGTCCTCCGAAGATCATGGCAATTCCGTACTGTCCGCGCGGCGGCAGCGCCGTTCCCGCGTGGGCGCGGAAAAAGGCATCCGGGATCGCAGTCAGAAGTCCGGCTCCGTCTCCGGTCTCCGGATCGCTACCCGCCGCACCGCGGTGCATCAGCCGGCGTAAAACGGTGATGCCCTGCGCGACGATTTCATGGGATGGACGATTGTTCAGGTCGGCAACGAGTCCGACGCCGCACGCATCATGTTCCTGCGCCGGATCATACAGACCGCGCTGTCGCGGATGAAAGAGTTGAGTTTTCATTTTTTGGTCTCCGTATTTGGTTTTTCGCAGTATTATAGAGCATATTGCGTGCCAAGCCGATTTGAGGTGCATTTTGAGGGGATTTGCAGTGTCTTTATTTACAAAATATGTAAATCCGCATTTTATAATTACACTTTCTGTAAATCCGAATGGACGGATTCGAGGCAAACAAAAATTGGCACAGAACATGCTGTATCCTATGCCGGACTCAAAAAAACAACTACGAAAGGAGCCTGTCCATGAGCATCACCAATCGTTCCGACGCCGTCAACGCCGTCGCCGCCGTTGCCCCCTCCGCCCCCGCACCTGCCGCCCCCGCCGACGTGCAGTGCTACGGGGAAGATGTCTTCAATGCCGATGCCATGCGGGAGTATCTGCCGCAGGCGACTTGCGCGAAACTGCTGGCGACAATCGAGCGCGGCGAAGCGCTGGATCCGGCCATTGCCGGAGATGTGGCCCATGCCATGAAGGAGTGGGCGATCGCCCGCGGCGCGACCAGCTATACCCACTGGTTCCAGCCGCTGACCGGCAACACCGCCGAAAAGCACGACTCGTTTCTGGAACTCAAGCACGGACACGCGATCCTGAGCTTTTCCGGGAAGAACCTGATCGTCGGCGAGCCCGATGCGTCGAGTTTCCCCTCCGGCGGACTGCGTTCGACCTTCGAGGCGCGCGGTTATACGGCATGGGATCCGACCAGTCCGGCTTTCATCAAGCGCCACGGCAACGGAGCGACGCTGTGCATCCCGACGGCGTTCTGCAGTTATACCGGCGAGGCGCTGGACCGCAAGACTCCGCTGCTGCGCTCGATCCAGGCCCTTTCCGGAGCGACGAAACGGCTGATGAAGTGTTTCGGCTATGCCGATGAAAAGGTCACGGTCACCCTCGGGCCCGAGCAGGAGTATTTTCTGATCGACAAGCATTTCTATCTCTTGCGGCCGGATCTTCTGCAGACCGGGCGGACGCTTTTCGGTGCGCCTCCGGCCAAGCATCAGCAGCTGGAAGATCACTATTTCGGAACGATCAAGATGCGCGTGCTGAACTTCATGAACGAAGTGGAGCAGGAGCTCTGGAAGCTCGGTATCCCGGCCAAGACCCGTCATAACGAGGTGGCTCCCGCCCAGTTCGAACTGGCGCCGATCTTCGAGGAGCTGAATCTGGCATGCGACCACAACATGCTCGTGATGGAAGTCCTCCGTCAGACCGCCGACCGGTACGGTTTTGTCTGTCTGCTTCATGAAAAGCCGTTCGCCGGAGTCAACGGTTCGGGCAAGCACAACAACTGGAGCGTCAACTACGGCAAGCTGAATCTGCTGAATCCGGGAAGCGATCCGCACCAGAACGCGATCTTCCTTACCGTGCTTGCGGCGATCATTGAGGCGATCGATCTGCATGCCGACCTTCTGCGTTCCGCCGTGACCGGCGTCGGCAACGATCACCGTCTCGGCGCCAACGAAGCGCCTCCGGCCGTCATCTCGATCTACCTGGGCGACCAGTTGGCCGACGTCATCAATCAGCTGGAAAAGGGCGAGGCGAAATCGAGCCGCCACTCCGGTACGCTCCGGATCGGTGTAGACACGCTGCCGCCTCTGCCGCAGGATGCGACCGACCGGAACCGGACGAGTCCTTTCGCCTTTACCGGCAACAAGTTCGAATTCCGTGCCCCGGGATCCAGTCAATCCTGTTCGGGCGCCAACACCATTCTGAATACCATCGTGGCCGATGCGTTCGACCGCATGGCTGCGACGATCAGCAAGTTCGGTAAAAAGGATTTCCATGCCGCGCTGCAGAAGCATCTGCAAAAGGTGGTCAAAGCGCACAAGCGGATCATCTTCAACGGCGACGGCTATACCGACAACTGGCTGGCCGAGGCCAAACGGCGCGGACTGCCGAACTTCAAGACCACCATGGATGCGCTGAAAGTTCTGACGAAGCCGGAAAGCGTCAAGCTCTTCGAAAAGTATAACGTGTACCGCCGCCGCGAACTCGAGTCCCGGTACGAAGTCTTCATGGAAGATTATCACCGCAAGGTCCGCATCGAGGGAAGAGTCGCGCTGGAGATCGCCGAGACCATGATCCGTCCGGCTCTCTCCGCCGAGTACGGCAGTCTGGTGCGCGAGCTCGCCGGGGCCGGTGCCTCCGGCGTCCGTCCGGGTGTGAAGTCCCTGAAGCGCGAGGCGGAACTTCTCGGGCGCGGACTTGACGATCTGGCGGAAAAATGCGCGCTGCTTCGGACCGCGCTGGGAGGAAAACACGAGGAGATCCTGAAGGCAATGGCCGATCTGCGGGCCGTGGTGGATACGCTGGAATGCGAGATCGACGACTCCCGCTGGCCGCTGCCCAAGTACCGTGAAATGCTCTTCGTGTACTGAGCCTCAGGAGGGAGAGAGCCATGTCGGATGCGGTCAAACATGAATGTGCGGTCGGGCTGCTGTGTCTGCGGCAGAACCGGGCGTATTTTCAGCGGAAATACGGCAACGGCGATTACGGATTCGGTAAACTTGCCCTTCTTCTCGAAAAACAGCACAATCGGGGTCAGGACGGCGCGGGGATCGCCGTCCTGCACCTGAACCCCGAACCGGGAACTCCGGCGTACAACCTGGAAAAATCGGCGGCGGCGGAAGATCCGCTTGCCGATCTTCTCGGACGGTGCGCCGGACACCCGGGGATGAACGGAGAAGTTCTTCTGGGACATCTCCGCTATGCGACCTACGGGCGGGAATCGATCGAATGCTGTCATCCGTTCGTTCACGACTCGAACTGTTTGCGGAGGACGCTGCTGCTGGCGGGAAATTTCAATCTCACCAATGCCGAACTTCTGTTCTCGCGTTTCCAACAGGCGGGGCACCATCCCGCCAGCCGCGCCGACGGTTATCTCATCACTCAAACCATTGCGCATTATCTGGAGCAGGATGCAAACCGCCACGCCGGTTCGCCGGACTGGATAGGCCTGCTTCGACAGGCACTCAATCCGCTGGACGGGGCGTTCACACTGTGCGGCATGAACGGCGCGGGAGAAGTCTTTGCGATCCGGGACGGACATGGTATCCGCCCCGGATTTTTTTATTTCGACGACGAGATCTTTGCAGTCGCCAGCGAGCGTCCGGCGATCCAGGCCGCTTTCAACTGTTCCACCGGCGAAGTCATGGAACTGCCTCCCGGCAAGGCCGTCACACTCAAGCCGGGCGGCTCGGTGGAGATTTCCGACTGCCTTGATCCCGCGCCGAAACGGAGCTGCGTTTTCGAGCGTATCTACTTCTCGCGTCCCAACGACGCGGAGATCCACCGCGAACGCCGCAAGCTCGGGGCCGCCCTTGTACCCGGAGTCCTGAAAGCGGCGGAAAGCGATTTCGACAACACGTTCTTCAGCTATATCCCGAACTCGGCGCAGGTAAGTTTCCACGGACTGCTGGAGGCGCTGAACCGGATCGCCTTCCCCGCGGGAAAAATGGTCCGGTTCGGGCAGGTTGCCGTCAAGGACGTCAAATTCCGCACCTTCATTGCGGATGCGGCCAGCCGCCGGGAACTCTATATGCACGTGTACGACGTGACATACGGACTCGTCCGCCCCGGTTCGGATACCCTGGTCGTGCTGGATGACTCCATCGTGCGCGGCAGCACCATGCGCGAAGCGATCCTGCCGATCCTCGCCCGCCTCGGCGCACGGCGGATCGTGGTCGCAAGTTCCGCGCCGCCGATCAAGTATCCCGACTGCTACGGGATCGATATGGCCTGCGCGGGCGATCTGGTGGCATTCCAGGCGGCGGTGAATCTGCTCCGCCATGCGGGACGGGGTGCCGTGCTCGAAGATGCCGCCCGGCTCGCCCGGCGCGATCTCGCCGAGCCGGAGCACGCGGAAAACCGGATGAAACTGATTTACGACGCGATAACCGAAGAAGAGCTTCACGAGGAGATCGCCCGGCTGCTTACACCGCAGGATTTCCATGCGGAGCTCCGGGTCGTCTTTCAATCCGTGGAAGATCTGCACCGATGCTGTCCGGGGCATACCGGCGACTGGTATTTCACCGGAGATTATCCCACGCGGGGAGGCATTTTGACGGCGAACCGCGCACTGGTGAATTTTATGGAAAACAAAAACGAGAGAGCGTACTGAAAATGGATTTCAACTGGGAAGCGAAGCGGCGCCGCGCCGCCTATCTCGCACTGGCCGATGGAACGGTTTTTCACGGATACGGCTTCGGTGCGGCAAACGATGCGGTCGGCGAGGCTGTATTCAATACCGGTATGACCGGATATCAGGAGATCGTCACCGATCCTTCCTATGCGGGGCAGTTCGTCACGCTGACCTCGCCGGAGATCGGCAACTACGGGTGTTCGCCGGAAGACATGGAGTCGCGCGGCGTCTTCCTGAACGCGCTGATTGTCCACGAGCTGAATCCGGCCTCGAACTGGCGGGCCCGCGAAGAGCTGGCGGATTTTCTGCTCCGGCACGGGAAACCGGGCATCGCCGGGATCGATACCCGCGCACTGACTCTGCATCTGCGTGAAAAGGGAAGCCAGAAGGCGTATCTTCACGTCGACGGGACGGCGCTTGACGAAACGGAAGCCGTTGCCCGCGCCGCCGCCTGGGAGGGGCTGGACGGACAGGATTACGCATCCCGCGTCACGGCAACCGAACCCTATGAATGGAGCCGCGAGGGAAAGTATCACGTCGTGGTATACGATTTCGGCGTCAAGTACAACATCCTTCGCTGCCTTGCCGCGCACGACATGCGTGTGACGGTGGTTCCGGCGAAAACGGCCGCGCGCGACGTGCTGGCCCGCAAGCCGGACGGCGTTTTCCTTTCGAACGGCCCGGCGGATCCCTCGGCCGTAGGGTACGCGATCGAGAACATCCGGCTTCTGCTGGGCAAGGTGCCGCTCATGGGGATCTGCCTCGGGCATCAGCTGCTCGGTCTCGCCAGCGGGGCGAAATGCGGACGGCTCAAGTTCGGCCATCACGGATGCAATCATCCGGTGCAGGATGTCCGGACGGGATGCGTGGCGATCTCGAGCCAGAATCACAACTTTGCGCTCGCGGATCTGCCGGATTGTCTCGAACTCACTCATATCAATCTGAACGACAACACGGTTGAAGGCATACGGCACCGGAAGTTTCCGGCCTTCAGCGTGCAGTATCACCCGGAGGCTGCGCCCGGTCCTCACGATGCGCAGGAACTGTTTGCGGAATTTCAACAACTGATGGAGCATAGCGGAAAATGAAGACGAAGCATATTTTTGTTACCGGCGGCGTTGTTTCGAGTCTCGGAAAAGGCATTACGGGCGCGGCGCTTGCATTCCTCCTGGAAAAGCGCGGATGGCGCGTGGCTATGCAGAAACTGGATCCGTATCTGAACGTGGATCCCGGCACGATGAGTCCCTATCAGCACGGCGAAGTCTTCGTGACCGACGACGGCGCGGAAACCGACCTGGACCTCGGGCACTATGAAAGAATTGCCGGCGTCCGCTGTTCGCACGCGAGCAATTACACCTCCGGACGCATCTATTCGAACGTGATTGCACGCGAACGCGCCGGTGGATATCTGGGCGGCACCGTTCAGGTCATTCCGCATATCACCGACGAGATCAAGCGGGCGATCAAGTCGCTGGAGTCCGACGACGTGGATATCGCCATCACCGAAATCGGCGGGACGACCGGCGACATTGAAAGTCTGCCCTTCCTCGAAGCGGCGCGTCAGTTCAAACTTGAGGCGGAACCCTGGGAGGCGATCTTCATTCACCTGACGCTTGTTCCGTACATCCGCGCCGCGAAGGAACTCAAGACGAAGCCGAGTCAGCACTCGGTGGCGACCCTGCGCGGCATCGGGATCACGCCGGACATCCTCGTCTGCCGCAGTGAAGTGCCGCTGGAACCGGATCACCTTGAAAAACTTTCCTGCTTCTGTAACGTACCGCGCAGCTTCGTTATCGAAGAACTGGATGTGCAGAATTCGATCTA
>Ga0310696_10001379_pt1 | contig 35388 bp, 25 predicted proteins | sample AusTroGonzalo_MG_4_FD_203885 | JGI IMG/M metagenome (GOLD analysis project Ga0310696, IMG submission 203885) | Bovine rumen microbial communities from tropical cattle in Woodstock, Queensland, Australia - Gonzalo_02 (v2) (version 2) | ecosystem: Host-associated > Mammals > Digestive system >... | reverse complement strand
CACTAGCACCGCCACATAAAACACTATTGTAGAAGCAATTTTTTTCATATTACGTGCGTACCTTGTATTCATAATTCTACATTCTGCATTCTACATTTATTAGAACCCTCCGTGCCACTTCCTTAAAAACCACTCAATCCCCAACAGCAGCACGATGGCCGCGAGGTACCACGGGGAGTTCAGCAGCATGGAGTACTTCTTCTGGTAGGAGGCCACGGGTTTGATGTTGTCGTTGGCCTTGATTTCCTTGACCACGTTTTCCAACTCGCTGCGGTCGAAGTACTTACCGCCGCTCGTCTGCGCGATGCTCTTCAGCAGGTCGTGGTTGGCGACGAGATTGGCAGTCTCCACGAAGATTTCCTGCACGGAGAAACTGCCGCTCTTTTCGTAACTCTTGGTGCCGAGCTGTGTCTTGGCGGTCCAGGTGTAGGTGCCCACGGGTAACTCGCCCATATTCAAGTAGTAAGCGTTGTTCTGCTTGGAGAACTGTGCGTCGTAGGTGGTGTCGCCGCTGCCCTTGATGGTGAGCTTCACGTCGGGGGTGTTCACCAGTTCGTGGCTCTCGTTGTAGAGCTCGGCGGAGAACTCCACGGGCGCGTTCTCGGCAAAGACGGCGTTGTGGCGCACGCGGAACGGACTCTTGTCGTTCTTGGCCACGAGGTACTGCGCCATTTTGTCCACAATTTCGTTGAAAGCGTCGTGGTTCTGGGTGTTCACGTAGTCATAGACTTTCCACGACCAGAGGCCGGTGCCGGAGATGACACCCGTTTTCGCACCGTTCGCATCGTTGAACATGATGAGCGGGTATTTGGTTTCCACGCCGCTGATGCGCTGGGTCATGAAGGTGTTGGCGGAGACGGAGGCCTTGTAGGTGCCGAACGGACTCTGCAGCGGCGGCAGGGTGGGAAGCAGCTGCTGCGCCTCCTCGGAGAACGAGAAGAGCATGAAGTTGCCGTTGTAGGCCGGCGTGGCGTTGTTGGTCATACTCTTGTTCTGCGTCACTTGCAGGCCTGTGTTCAGCCCGTTGAAGGCGTTCAGATCGGTCTGGGTACCAATGACATACAATGCCGATACGCCGCCCTGCCGAATCTGCGACAGCAGCGACGAGGCCGGATGCTTCTTCGATGGAAGCTGGTGCAGCACAATGAGCCCGAAAGCGGAAGGATTCTCCTTGAACTCGTCCACGGAAGCTACGGTAATGTCGTAGCTTTCAGAGAGTTCCAGCGCAGAGCGGATGGCAGCTATGTCGGGGTGCGGCGCGTCATACACGATGGCAATCTTGTCTTTCGACTCAATCACGCGGATGAAGAACTGCGTGTGGTTGTTCTTGTGGGTGATTTCCCCCTCCAACTCGTCCAGGTCAACCTTGAACTTCTTGACGCCAGTCTGTTGGGCATCCACAAGGAAAGAGACCGTTTCAAAGTATTGGTTCCCTGAAATTTGCAGCGTTTTGGAGAAGACTTCGCCCTTGTCGTCGGAGACGGTGATTTTGGCGGTCTTGCCCGCTAATTTACCCGCCTGCACCTTCACCTCCACGGGGGCGCGGTTGCCCTTCAGCACCTCCTTGTTGTGCACAATGTCGGCGATGAAGAGGTCGGTAGCCTGTTCATCGGAGCCGAGCGCGACCGTATAGACAGGAAAGTCTGTCTTTTGTGCGGCATAGTACGGGTTGGAGCCGATGTTGTAGATGCCGTCGGTGAGCATCACCACCGCCCCGACGTTACGGTTGGCATAGAGCAGGCTGATGTCGTCGAACAGCGCGGAGAGATTTGTGGATTTGTCGGAGAAGTTTACGTTAACCTTTTCGTTGTCAACGAGTTGGTTCTCATTGCCCACGAGGTAGGCATCCACGTCGTACTGCTTGGCCAGCTCGCTGACGACCTTCTGCAGCTGCTTGGGGTAGTCGGAGGTGTACCAGGCGGCGTCCTTGCCGGCGGCGATGGACTCGCTGTTGTCGATGGAGAAGATGATGACGGGCTTGTCGGTCTGCTTGCGGATCATCTTGAGCATGGGCGCGAGCAGCAGGAAGGCGAGCAGGGCCATGGCGACGCCGCGCAGGGAGGCCATGACGATGCGGGAACGTTTCTCGAAGGCGACGTTGTCGTTGCGGAAATAGAGGAATAGGGCGTAACCTACACCCAACAGCACGGCGAAAACCGCCAACCAGAGCGGATACTGTGTAAGTAACGACATCTCAAGTGATTAGAAAGATTTGATACCGATGATTTCGCGCACTTCCCTGATGGTCTTGGAGGCACTCTCGCGGGCACGTTCGGCACCTTGGCGGGCCACCTTGCGGATGTATTCGTCCTGGCCGCGCAGCTCCAAAATGCGCTCGTACATAGGCTGTACAAAGGCCGTGATATCGGCGGCGAGCTGTTTCTTCATGTCGCCGTAGCGGATGGCGCAGTTCTGATACTGCTCTTCGAAATATTGCAGGGTCTCGGGCGCGGAGACGGCCTTCATCAGTTGGAAGAGGTTCTCAACAGCCTGGGTTTTAGGTTGACCAGGTTCCGTTGGACCGCTGTCAGAGACGGCCTTCATCACCTTCTTGCGAATCACCTCCGGCGCGTCGGCGAGGAAGATGCAGGAGTTCTCGTTATCGGACTTGGACATCTTGGTGGAGCCGTCCAGACCGGGGATTTTCACCAGCTCGCCGCCGAAGTTGTAAGCCACGGGCAGTTTGAAATACTCGTGCTTGTAGATGCGGTTGAAGCGCTGGGCGAAATCGCGGGTCATTTCGAGGTGCTGTTCCTGGTCCTTGCCCACGGGCACCTTGTCGGCGCGGTGCAGCAGGATGTCGGCGGCCATGAGCACAGGGTAGTTGAGCAGGCCGGCGTTGACGTTGTCGGGTTGGCGGCGCACTTTCTCCTTGAAGGAGGCCACGCGCTGCAGTTCGCCGACATAGACGTTCATAGAGAGCAGCAGTGAGAGCTCGCACACCTGCGGCACGTCGCTCTGTACGTAGATGGTCGCCTTCTCGGGGTCGAGGCCCGCGGCGATGTATTCGATAAGGATGTTCCTGACGTTCGACTGCAGATCGGCAGGTGTGGGATGTGTCGTAAGTGAGTGATAATCAGCGATAAAGAAGAAACATTCGTTCTCTTCTTGCATCTTGATGAAATTTCGGAGGGCACCGAAGTAGTTGCCCAAATGTAAGAATCCGGTCGGCCGGATGCCGCTAACAACTCTGTCCATATACTATATTTTTATAAAGGCGGCAAAGATACAATTTTTTGGGGAATGGTGAGCGGTGATTAGTGAATGGTGAATAGTAAAAGGAAGGGTTATCGTTTCAGCGTGGATTGCCGATATTTCATAGAGGCATTGTAGTGCGCTTTCAAGTCATCGGAGAGGAAACTTCGGTTTATGAGGTCTTCGGCTTCGGTGTTTTCTGTTGCGAAACGGTTGAGTTCCCGTTCCACAACACGATCGGGGAGACCTATTCTGCGACCGAACTCTTGAAAGTCGCCCCTGTTGATCGTTCGGACATCGGAAAACGACATTCCTTCCTTGAACAGCCCGTTGTCAAAGGCAAAAATGCGGGGCTGGTGCAGGTGAAGGCTGGTGTTAATTAAATCGTAGGCTGGCGCAAGGCGATACTCCTTTCCGTCTCTGCTGATAAGAGTGAAGTTCTTTAAGTGGGCGTCGTCGTTCAAGGTAATGTAGTTGAACACAACCAATTGGAAAAAGCGTAACACATCAATTTGTGCGGCAGTCACATAACGGCGTATGATGCTGGCGCATTCCTCATAGCTGAGATTGCTGTATTTGTAGTCGTGGCCTCCATTCGCCTTGGTCAGTCCGGCTAACGAAGCAAAGTCTTCCTGCGAGTGCTTTTGTCCTTCTGGGGCAATGTCAAAGCGGCGTGTCAGATAGGCGGCCTCCCCGTCACGGAAGAAACAAAGCGCGTTGGCTGCAGTCTCAATTCCATAGACCTGTGCGGCAAGCTGCATGGTGAAATGTTCGTTTGCGGGACAGAATTCCCGGGCAAGGAGCGCGTAAGAGCTCGGGGCGGGCTTCAGAATGTAGTGACTATGTTGTCCTTCGGCAGGTCGTACAAGCTTGTTGTCATCGCCGATTACCAAACCACCTTTGGGTTGCACGCCCGACAGCGCGATACGCCCGACGTGGGTTGCGTATTCGATTCCCTCGTCCTCACTATTTCCTGGACTGTCAAACGGAAGAATATGCGAAACGACCCGGCCGTCAAAGAGTTTGCGCAAGGCTTCGGGCGAGTAGGTGTCAAAACCGCTTTTCAGGGTAGAAGGACAAACATCAAGCTTTTTCATGGTCTATGGGTTTTACGGTTACAGCCCCGAGGGTGTCGGTTTGCGCCGTGGCCAAAAGGATTCCGAAGTCGTCTTCTTCGTCGATGTGCAACAGACGCGACTGAATCTGGCGGTTTTCGCCCTCGGACAGCATGTTGAAAAAATAGGGGAAAAGATGCTCGGACAAGTAAGGCATCTCGCGAACGGGCATGGCAAGGCATACGGGTGTGCCGCTATAACCGCTAGTGTATGTGAAACGGTAGTTCCCGCCATCTTCCTCTTGCAATAGTCCGGCTTCAACATTATGGACAAAAACCTTACACTGTCTCATCGTTCAACTGTTTTACGGTGATGTCGATTTGCAGTCCGAGCGTGTCGAGGATGGCGAGCAGCGAAGACAGTTGCGGGTTCCCTTCGCCACGTTCCACGGCCACCACGGTGTTCACGGCCACCCCAGAGAGGTCGGCCACCGTCCGTTGGTTCACCTTCAGTTCCTTTCTGCGTGTCCGGATACTTTTTCCAATATCAAGAAGACTCATAATTCCAATATATTGAGATTTCGCCGCAAAAATACAAAAATTTTCATACGGAGATAGTAAAAATCTCATTTTGTTGGGAATATGGAGTGTCAGGATCCTTCCAACACCAACTTATACTCCGCCGGCAATGTGAAATCCCGAACGAAACTCTCGGGATCAACCTTCGCGGCGAAGTTGAAGAAGTCGGAATAGAAGACCTTGTCACGCTCGAAAATGCGGATGTTGAAGGGAATCTTGCCGGAGTGCTTCTCCAGCATGTCCTTAATATTCAATGCCAAGGAAGCCGTGATGTCGCTCAGCTGCAGCTGCAGTTGCACCCCCTTGCAGAGCTTTTCGTACACTTCGTTCAGCGGGTAAATCTGCACGGGGTTCACGTCGTAGCGTACCACGTCCTCGTGGGTGTTCTTGTCTTTCCAACTGTTCTGCTTCACGGATGCGTTGACAAATACGCGGTTGCCGGTCTTCAGCAACCATTCGAATTTCTGGAAGTTGGAGCCGCGCAGGAACCACGTCCACGTGCCGTTGTTGTCTTCCAAAACTACCTTGCCGTAAGGGTTGCCGGTCTTGCTGATGCCGCTCATGACGCTGCTCACAATGCCGGCCACCTGGATGCCCTTGCCGCTCTGTGCGGCGCGCGACAGGAATTCGGTGTCCTCCATCACGGACATGTCCGCATTGGTAAAGCTTTCGATGATGACTTGGTACTCCTTGAGCGGATGGCCCGAGATGAAGAATCCGGCCACCTCTTTCTCGTATTTGAGCTGGTCGTAGTAGTTCCACGGGTCGCACTGCGGGAAGACGAAGGTGTCCTCCACCTGGCTGGCATCCTCCTCCGACATCTCCGCGAAGATGTCAATCTGGGCGGCGTTCTTCTCCTTGGAGGTGGCGCGGGAGATGAGCATGTCAATGGTGTTGCGGCCTTTGTCGTTGACGATGAAGTATTGCGCCCGGTGGATGTCCTTGAAGCAGTCAAACGCACCCGCGTAGGCGAGTGATTCGAGGCAGCGCTTGTTGCAGCTGGCGAGGTTCACGCGCTCGAAGAAGTCCATGATGCTGGTGTACGGACCGTGGGCGTTGCGCTCGTTGACGATGCTGCTGGCCGCGCTGAACCCGACCCCCTTCAACGCCGCTAACCCGAATCGGATATCGCCGTCCTTGTTCACGGTGAAGGTCTCGTCTGACTCGTTGATGTCGGGTCCCTTGACGGTGATGCCGCTCTTCTGGCAATCTTCGATGTAGGTGGTGATTTTTTTGATGTCGGTGACGCTGTTCGTCAAGTTGGCGGCCATGTACTCGGCGCGGTAGTGCGCCTTGAGGTAGGCCGTCTGGTACGCGACCCACGAGTAGCAGGTGGCGTGCGACTTGTTGAAGGCGTAGGAGGCGAACTTCTCCCAGTCGGCCCAAATCTTTTGCAACGTCTTCTCTTCGTGGCCGTTGGCTTTGCCGCCTTCGATGAATTTGGGCTTCAGCGCGTCCAGCTTGTCCTTCAGCTTCTTGCCCATGGCTTTACGCAAGGTGTCGGACTCGCCGCGCGTGAAGTTGGCCAAGAGTCGCGACAGTAACATCACCTGCTCTTGGTAGACGGTGATGCCGTAGGTGTCTTTCAGGTACTTCTCCATGACGGGGATGTCGTACTCGATTTTTTCGCGGCCCTGCTTGCGGTCGATGAACTGTGGGATGTAGTCCATCGGCCCCGGACGGTAGAGGGCGTTCATAGCGATAAGGTCCTCAAAGGTAGAAGGTTGCAGCTCGCGCAAGTACTTCTGCATGCCGCCGGATTCAAACTGGAATGTGCCGACGGTGTCGCCGTCGCAGTAGAGCTTGTAGGTCTCGGGGTCGTCGAGCGGAATGTGGTCAATGTCCACGTCTATCCCCTTGGATTTCTTGATGTTGGAGATGGCCTCCTTGAGGATTGTGAGCGTGGAAAGGCCGAGGAAGTCCATTTTGATGAGGCCCACGTCCTCGATGACAGAACCCTCGTACTGGGTGACGATGATGTCCTCCTTCGCCTCCTTGTCTTCCACGGTGGAAAGCGGCGCGAACTTGGTGAGGTCGTCGGCGCCGATGATGACACCGCAGGCATGGATGCCGACCTGTCGCACGGTTCCCTCCAACTGGCTGGCATAGTGGATGATGTCGTGAATCCGCGGACTGCTGTCGTAGGCGGCCTTGAACTCCGGCACGTTGTCCAAACAGCTCTGGATGTTGACTTTCGGGGCCTTGTGGGTTTTCGGATCCTCGGGGAACTTCACCGGAATCATCTTGGTGAGGCGGTCGGACTCGGGGATGGGCAGGTCGTGTACGCGAGCCACGTCCTTGAGGCTCGATTTGGTGGCCATGGTGCCGTAGGTGATGATGTGCGCCACTTTCTCCTTGCCGTATTTTTGGGTGATCCAGTCGAGGATTTTGTAGCGGCCCTCGTCGTCGAAATCGACATCGATATCGGGCAGGGAGATACGGTCGGGGTTGAGGAAACGCTCGAACAGCAGGTCGTACTTCAATGGGTCTACATCGGTGATTTTCAGGCAGTAGGCAACCACGGAACCGGCTGCGCTGCCACGCCCCGGACCCACGGAGACGCCCATGGCGCGGGCCGCTGCGATGAAGTCTTGCACGATGAGGAAGTAGCCAGGGAAGCCCATGTTGCGCATCACCCCTAACTCGAACTCGATGCGTTCGAGGATTTCGGGATCCACGGGGTCGCCGTAACGCTGTACCGCGCCCTCCATGGTGAGTTTGTGCAGGTAGTCGGCCTCCAACTTGATACGGTAGACGCGCTCCAGCCCGCCTAACTTCTCGATTCGGCCTTTACCGCCTTCGTCGCTTTCGAACTCGGCGCGGAGGTCTTCCTCGCTGAATTTCTGCTTGTAGCTTTCCACCGTGCCGAACTCCTCGGGGATCTCGAACATCGGCATGATGGGGGCGTGTTTCAGCACGTAAGTCTCCACTTTGTCGACGATTTCCTGCGTGTTGGCCAGTGCCTCGGGCACGTCGGCGAAGATGGCCTCCATCTCCTCCGGGGTCTTCAGCCACTCCTGCTTAGTGTAGTGCATGCGGTCGGTGTCATCGAATTTTTTGCCGGTACTCAGACAGATGAGCCGATCGTGGGCCTCGCCGTCCTCCTCGTTCACAAAGTGCACGTCGTTGGTGGCGATGACCTTGATTCCGGTCTCGGCGGCCAAGCGCAGGATGCCCTCGTTGGCCACTTTCTGTTGCTCGTATACGGTGCGGTCGCCACCGGGCTTGTCGGTCTTATGTCGTTGTATTTCAAGATAATAGTCGTCTCCAAAGATGCCTTTGAACCACAGCGCAGCCTCCTTGGCCTTTTCGTAGTCGCCGTTGGTGATGTTGCGCGGCACTTCGCCGGCCAGACAGGCGGAGGAGACAATCAGCCCCTCATGGTACTGTTCCAACAGCGAGCGGTCAATGCGGGGCCGGTAGTATTTGCCGTCGATCCAGCCCAACGAGATGATTTTGCAGAGGTTGTGGTAGCCTATCTCGTTTTTAGCCAGCACGACGAGGTGGTATCCGCTGCCGTTCTCCTTGTGCTCGTGCACGAGACGGCTGCCCTCGGGGTTAGTCTTTGTCTTGCGCGCCACATACGCCTCACACCCGAATATCGGTTTGAAGATTTTCTGCTTCAACGCGGCTATTTTCGCCTGACATTCCGCAATTTCCGCTTCGTCGGTCAGCTCCGGCAGCTTTTTTTCCAAATCTTTGATTTCGTCCTTCACTTTGCCGTTCTTCTTGCTGACGGTGTCGGAGAATTCCTTGATGCCGTACATCACCCCGTGGTCGGTGATGGCCATGGCGTTCATGCCGTTTGCCAAACACTTGTCAATCAGCGCCGGAATCGCCGACATGCCGTCCAAAATCGAGTACTGCGTATGCACATGGAGATGTGTGAATTTGCCCATAATTGTTTATTGTTTAGAGGTTATTGGTTATTGGTTGTTTCTTCGTTATATCGTTCCTTCGTTTATTAAAAATATGCAAAATCCTCCCAATTCGCCGACTATTAAAAATATGCAAAATCCTCCCAATTCGCCGACTATATTCGCCGACCTCCTTCGCCGTTAGAGGTTGCTGCGGAAGTCTTGGTGCAGCGGAAGTTTCAAGACGTCGCGCAAGGTCGAGGACTTCACGTTGACGGTGAACTTCCATCCCCGCCGATACCCTGTGGGAATCCAGTTGAAGCTCATCTCCCAGCAGTGCATGTCGCGGTAGACATCGATCGACGTGTATGACAGCGACTTCTGCACGAAATCATAGCCGGTGGTGAAGCCCACTTTCCACTTCTTCGTGATATAAATTTCGCCGTTCACGTTCAACGTGTGCACCATGTTGTTCTTGTAGGGTTTCAAATCCTCGCCGTAGTAGATGAGCCGGTAGTAGTCCAGGTTGTCGTTGATGCCGTAGGTGAACGAGTAGTTGAAGGTGAGCGACCACGGCAGCCGCGACTTCTGCCGCTCCGGGTCCTTCGACGGGAAGGTGTTCTGGTCGATGCGGTAGTTCAGGGAGATGCTGTAGGTTCCCGACGAGAAGCGCAGCAACCGGTGGTTGGCGTCCCACTCAGTGACGTTAACGCGCCGCCCTTCGTTGTTGATGCTGTAGGGGTCGAAGATGAAGCTGTATGTAAGGTAGAGCTGCTTGAAGAGGGTGCTGCGGCCCGACATGGTGAGCGTGGACCAGTTCATGGAGTCGGCGGCGAAATCATAGTACATGGAGATGTTGAAGTTGTCGATGAGGGGTATCTTTTTCATCCCCGTGATGGTGTCCTTCTTCGACCGCACCTTGATTTCCAGGTTATTGCCGAACGAAACCTGCGCCCGCGCCGACATCCGGCTGGTTCCGGGTCCGAAAATGGAGTTGTCGTAATAGTTGTACTCCACGATCTCGCCGGTCATCGGGTTGACGAACTGCGCGTTGTGGCGACCGTTGAGCGCCGGCTGGAAAGTGAAGTTCAGCGTCGGGGTGATAATGTGGCGGACGGCCCCGCCTTTCTTGAAGGCGAACATCACATAGACCTTGGTGGTTAGGTTGGAGGAGATGGAGAGGTCGTGTACCGCGCCGAACTTGCGGTTGAAGTCTTGCACCAGCACTGGAGTCTGGGAAACTGCCGTGTCCCATTCCATGTGTCGCGTGTAGTGCTGCAGGTACCACTTTTCGGTGAATGTGACGTTGGTGTTCCAGTTGATGGTCTTGGCAATCTTGATGGGGATGGTGAGCGGGATGATGTGCATCATGCCGGTCTCGAAGTGTTGCCACGTGATGGGCTTGAAGAAGAGCGAGTCGGCGGTGTTGATCTGCCCGATGAGCTGCGACGTCCACTTCAGGGAAATATTGTCGTACCATTTCAGCTGTCCGACCTTGTTTTTCTTGCGGAAGGGGTAGAACTGCGCTACAGACATGTTGAGGTTCGGCAGTTTGAGGTTGACGGCGTGGGTACTGGTGTTCTGCGAGTAGGAGACGGTGGCGTCCACGAAGAAGAAGTCGGCGGCGGAGGTGGAGAGGTTGACCGTGGAGGTGAACTGGTTCGAGAGGTAGTCTTCCGCTGAGGTCATCGTGTATTTGGCGTAGTTGGAACTCTGCACGTCGATGTGGGCGGTGAAGCGGGTGCGCGGGTGCGACTTGCTATCTTGCTTGTGGTCCCAATAAATTTTATAACTGTTTGATTTTTTGAAGTTTGCGGTGTCAATACGGTCGCCGGTGAGGATGCGCGAGTAACCCAATTCCACGGCACCGGCGCACTTGTAGCGGAACGCGTAGTTCGACTTGGCCTTCAAGCCCCAGCTGCCGCGCGTGTAGATGTCGGCCGAAAGCAGCAGGTCGACATTGTCGTTGATAGCGAAGTAGAAACCTAAGTCGTTGAGGTAGAAGCCCATGGTGTTGGCCTGTCCAAAGGAGGGCATCACCAAACCGGATTTGTGCTTGGAGTCTAACGGGAAGAAACCGAAGGGCAGCGCGAGCGGGGTGGGGACGCCGGTGAAACTCAGGTAGGCCGGACCGATGAGGATTTTGTCGTGCTGGATGACCTTGGCTTTGGAGAACGAGATCTCGAAGTGAGGGTCGTCGAGCTCGCAGGTGGTGTATTTGCCCTTTTTGATGTAAGCCACGTTGTCGCCCATCTTCTTGACCTGCTCGCCGTGGATGTAGCCGTCGTCCTGCGTGGTGATGACGTGCGTGATCTTGCCCTTCTTGGTCTGGAAGTTGTACTTGATTTCGCGGGCATGGTAGTTGGCGTCGGTCTGGATGAAGACGGGGGTTCCGTGCAGTCGCCCGGTGGAGTCGGCCACGCCGCTGGCATATAACTCGCTGTTTTTGAAGTCGATTTCGATGTAGTCGGCGCGAAGTTCCATGTCTTCGTATTTCACTACGGCATCACCGAAGAGGTAGGTGTAGCGGTTCTGCAGGTCGTTGACGACGGAGTCTTTCGCGCTGTACTCGACCGTGGAGGAGATGGCGTTGGGGGAGATGACCTTCGGGGAAGCGGGAGAAACGGAGTCGGCAGGCGCGGATTCGGGGTGGGGTAGGGCGCGTGCGGTGGTGTCGGTACGGGCCCGCGCCGGCCGTCTGGACTTGGGGGCCTGCGCCGTCGCGTCAAGACACAACACACTGAATGTGAACGCTATAAGAAGCGTCCATAAATATGAAAAATCCAGTGTGTATAATTTTTTAACCAACAGTCGTTTTATAAAGTCAATAGTATTAATTTTGCGCCAAAAAAATCAGCAAAGATAATCAAAAAAACCGAATGGGATGAACTCAAAATTTTTTTTATTCGTATGCTTGTTCATAACTTTTCTTGCCTTTCCTTCGAACGCCCAGAAAGACGGCAAAACCTTCAAAGTTGTGATTGACGCGGGGCACGGCGGAAAGGATCCCGGATGCCTCGGCACATACTCCCGCGAGAAGGATGTCGCCCTTGACGTTGCCCTCAAAACCGGCAAGCTCATCAGCGAAAACTGCCCGAATGTCAAGGTGATATATACCCGCAGTACCGACGTGTTCGTGGAACTCTACAACCGCGCCAAGATCGCTAACAACCATCATGCCGACCTCTTCATCTCCTTCCATTGCAATGCCAACGACAACCATTCCGCACATGGCGTCGAGACCTACGTGATGGGTCTCAGCAAGTCGGAGAAGAACCTTGCCGTGGCCCGCGCCGAGAACTCCGCCATGCTCAAGGAAGAGGGCTACAAGGAAAACTACGCTGGCTTCAACCCCGATTCCCCCGAATCAGCCGTCATGTTTTCGCTCTATTCCTCCGCGTACCTTAACAACTCCATCTTACTGGCCGACAAGGTGCAGAAGAACCTCGTCGGCGTCACCCATCTGCTTGACCGTGGTGTGAAACAGGCCCCTTACTGGGTGCTATGGTCTGTCTCCATGCCCAGCATTCTCATCGAGATGGGTTTCCTGTCGAATCCCACCGAGGAGAAGTTCCTCACCGACGAGCAGCATAAGAAGGAGATTGCCGACGCCATCTACCGAGGCTTTGCAGCCTACTACACCCAAATGACCGGCGACAGGGTCTCCATCCCCGAGCCCAAAAAACAAGAATCCAAAAACGATAAACCCGAAACAAAAAATGATAACAACGCTGATAATCCTGTTGATAATCAGTCAGATAAGAAGGCTGATGACGAAACGGCCAAAATAGCGAACACGCCTGTGAGCCCTGACGCTGTCCGCTTTATGGTGCAGTTTATGGCGGTGCCGGACAAAATCGCCCTCACCGACAAACGTTTCAAGGACATCCCCAAGGTGAATCGCTATTATGAGGGCGGCCTCTGGAAATATACCGCCGGAAGTGAGTCTGACTTGCAGTCGGCGAAGGATATACTGGCTTCCCTAAAATCGAAATACCCAGACGCATTTGTCATAGCCTTCAAGGGCGACCAGAAAATCCCCGTTTCGGAAGCGGTGAAATTGGTGAAATGATGACCAATCTCTTTCTGCATATTTACGATTTTCTTGCGAAACGGCGCTGGCTTACAGTTTCACTGTTCATTGCCCTGACCGCCTTGTTCGCGTTTCTTGCCACGCGGGTGCGCTACGAGGAGGATATTGCCAAGTTCCTACCCAACGGCGAGGAAAACCGTAAGTGTCAGGAGGTTTACCAGCAGTTTGCCGCGCAGAGCCGCGTTGTCGTTGTCTTTTCTGCCGCCGAGGGTGATTCTTTGGATACAGAGGCCGCGGAGGAGGCCATGCAGCGTTTCGGTGAAATCCTCGAAGCGAGTGATATGGCGGAAAATGTCAGCGTCACAATGGATGAAACCCAGGTTTTCGACCTGATGGACGCTGTCTACGCCCATCTGCCTTATCTACTTGAAGAGGCTGATTACCAGCGTATTGACTCGCTCATACAAACGCCGGACTTCGTGAAGGAACGCCTCTCCGCCGACAAGCAGATGCTGATGTTCCCCACTTCCGGTGTCTTCATGCGCACGCTGCCGTCCGATCCTCTGCAGCTCTTCACCCCTGCATTGCAACGTCTCAACTCCCTGAAACTCAACGACTCTTTCCAAGTCGTGGACGGCTATCTTTTCACCGCCGACGGGCAACACGGCATTGTCACGTTCGACAGCCCATACGGGGCGAATGAGAGCTATAACAACGGGAAACTGTCGAAATGGTTGGACGAGAAGGCCGCTGAGGTTTCATCGGAAATCCCTGGTGTGGCGATTGCTTCCGTGGGCGGACCGCTGATTGCCGCCACCAACGCCGTGCAGATCAAGCGCGACTCCATCACCGCCGTCGCTATTGCCATCGTGCTGATACTCTTGATTTTGCTGTTGCACTACCGCCGTCTCTCCGACATACTTTGGGTAGGCGCATCCATCCTGTTCGGGGCGTTGTTCTCCTTGGCGGGCATTGCTGTCTTTCGAGGCGGCATCTCCCTCATTGTGGTGGGCATCGGCTCGGTGCTTATCGGCATTGTGGCTAACTACCCGTTGCATTTCCTCGACATCTACAAGGAGACCGGCGACCGGCGCGAGGCATTGCGTGAAATGGTGCTGCCGCTCTTTATCGGCAACCTTACCACAGTGGCTGCCTTCCTCTGCTTGCTTTGGCTCGACGCCCGCGCCATGCAGGATCTCGGCCTTTTTGCCTCCCTTATGCTGCTCGGCACCATCCTCTTCGTGCTCATTTTCCTGCCACAACTGATGCGCAGACGGCCGTCACCCTCCGAAAATTTCCTCTTCGGGAAGTGGACGGGATTCCATCTCTCCCGCAGCAAAGCCCGTCCGTGGATTCTTGGCGTCGGGTTGATAATCACCATTATACTTGGATACTTTTCCAAGAAAACCTCTTTCGACAGTGACCTGTCGCACATCAACTACATGACCCCTTCCCAACGCGAGAACTTGGAAATCCTCTCGCAGGTGCAGTCGTCCGGCACGATGTACGCCGTGGCTGAAGGCAAAACCCTGCAGGAGGCCGTCAACCGCAACGATTCGTTGGTGCAGAAACTCCTTGGCTGCAAGGCGGTTACCTCTGTCAGCGGGGTGGGGGAGATGCTTCCTTCGCAGCAACATCAACAGGAAGCCGCCGACCGCTGGAATTCTTTTTGGGGCGATACCAAGTGGTTTTATCTTTGTGAGGAGGTGCGACGCGAGGCCGCAGTGCAGGGATTCTCGGATGACGCCTTCCGTCCCTTCTTCCGAATGTTTGAGGAACGGGCGCAAGTGGCTGACATTGAGGAGTTCAACGATATTGTGGAGCCGTTCACCGACAAGTATATCTACCAAACGGAGAACGGATGGCGGATAGTGAATTACGTGACTGCCGACGACCAAGATGCCGTGCATGCGCTCATAGACGATGGCGATGATGCCGCATTCGTCTTTTCCGGCGGTGACTTGGGACGGCAGTTGGTGGAAATGTTGCGCGGCTCGTTCAATTACATCGGAATTGTATGCAGTTTGGTGGTTTTCGTCTTTCTGCTCTTTTCGTTCCGCAAAATTGAGCTCGCCATCTTGGCCTTCCTGCCTTTGGCAGTCAGCTGGATATGGATTCTCGGTATTATGTATCTTGCTGGGATTCAGTTTAATATCATCAACATTATCTTGGCGACGTTCATTTTCGGTCAGGGCGACGACTATACGATATTCATCACGGAGGGATTGCTGTACGAGTACAAGACGGGCAAGCCGCGGCTTGCATCCTACAAGCACAGCGTGGTCATTTCCGCGCTCATCATGTTCGCGGGTATCGGCTGCTTAGTGGTGGCCAAACACCCTGCACTGCAGTCGCTTGCGTTGGTTACCATCGTCGGTATGGCTACGGTCGTGCTGATGGCCTCCTTCCTGCCGACGGTCATTTTCGACTGGCTTACAAAAAAGCGGAACGGCGAGCTGCGCGAGACCCCTGTCACGATTAAAGAGCTGTTTTACACGCCGATAGTCGGTATCATATTTTTGTTGGTATTTCTGTGGGTGATTCCTTACACGCTGATTTATTTTGCGTTTGGGAAGACTACAGAAGCCAAGAAACTGAAATATCACACCGTGTTGTGCAAGTATGCGAATTTCATTCTTCGTCATATCCCGGGTGTGCGGTTCAATCTGGACAATATGCCATCTGATGCTTTCGACAAACCGGCCGTCATCATCGCCAACCATGAGAGTTTTCTGGATTTGTTGAGTATGTTGTCGCTCACGCCGAAGCTGGTGTTCATAACCGGCGACTGGGTATGGCGCGATCCCTTCTACAGAACGGTGGTGCGGCATGCGGAGTACTATCCTGCGGGCGATGGCATGGAGGCCAACCTGCCGCGCCTGCGCGACTTGATGGCGCGTGGATACTCCGTCTGCATCTTCCCTGAGGGAACTCGTTCACTTAACCACGAAATCCAACGTTTTCACAAGGGGGCGTTCACCATTGCGCGGGAGTTGAGTGCCGACATTCTGCCGATCTTAATCCGCGGCGCAGGTTACATCTCTCCCAAAGGCGACCTTATCTTCCGTTCGGGCACGATTACGATGACCTTTGCCGACCGTTGCCGTCCCTACGAGGAAATCGACGCCGAATCAGACATCGAATGCGACCGCCTTGTCGCGAAACAGATGCGCCAATACTATCGGGATTGGAGTTCCAAAATTACAATGGATTAGAACGACGTTGTCACTGACAATCCCGCACCGAAAGAGGCGGGCACGGCGCGACAGACACCGCCGACACACAGGATTCCCTCCTTGGTCTTGCCGAAGTTCAGCGCGATGCGCGTGGTGTTCCACACGTAAGCGCAGGAGATGTTGTAATAGTGGGTCTTATGTTCCGGATCCGGGTTTCCGTAGTTCCAATCGTCGCCGACGGAGAAGAACCAGTTCGGACTGATGGAGTATTCTAACATGGCATACACGCTGCTGCCGATGTCATCCTTGGTGTACATGTGCTGGGCCTCAAGGCGTAAGGCATGCTTCGGCGTGATCTTGTAGGAGAGGTCGGAAGCGACCAGATGTCCGCGCATAATGCCTGCATGGCCTTGCAAAATCTCCAGATTGTAGGTGATATAATTGTAGGCTAAAATCCATTTCCACTTCTTATTGTTGAAGCGGTGGCTGATTTCCAGTCCGATGTCCTGGTAAAGCAGCTCAGGGCCGAACTTGAAGAATTGGGAGGTGTAACCCATGGTTCCAGTTGGAGTCCCGTTGTCAATGGCCTCTTGAACCGGCTGTTTGTCAATGTTGTGGAAGCGGGAGTAGTTGAAGGTTATGTCGGTGCCGTACTTGCCGCCCAGGACCGACTTCTTGGGAATCTGGTAGTTGATCTGCAATTGCGCGCCAATCTGGTCGTTGGGTTGCGAGGCGTAGCTGTAGTCGCCAATCAGCTGGTAGGAGTATTGCCGGTTGATGGCCGGAATGCAGTTGATCATCAGTTCGGAGTTTGCGCTCATCCATCGTTGCGAACGGAACTCCATATTGTCAGCGCGGATGAAGGAGGCGGCGATACCGAAGCCTTTCATGGCGTAAGTGGCTGACAGGAAGAGCGCTTCGCCCGGTTTGTAGATGAAGCTGTTGCTGATGTTGGGATCGTTGATTTTACGAGCGTACTCTCCGTCCAGGCGGAAACCTTCGTAGCCGAAGGTAGCTCGGGCGGCCCAGGCGGCGACGTTCTGCGGGATATTCTCCGCCGGGATGAAGGCCATGTTGCTGGCTATTGAGTCGTTATAAATGTTGAAATAGATGTCCTCGTCGGATTTTTCGAATTTGCTCACAAAGTTGGCTCCTACACGTGCGACGAACCCCTTCTCATGAATCACGGGGAATAACTCTCCCAAGGACAGCTCCAAGTCCGCGCCGCGCACGAAGTCCTTGCGGCCGAGATAGGACTCGAAATTGTCTCGTTCCATGCCCCAAACCGCTTTCAAATAGATACCCTTGTAGGGCGTGAGCTTGATGCGTGCACCGAGCAGACTGTTGTCGATACCCAACTGGCGGTCTTCATAGGCTCTGAGCGTCAGACCATTACCGAACTGCTCATAAAAATTACCCGCCGTCACCGAAACGAACTTGTTGGTGTAGTCGGCGAAAAAGTATTTGATTCCCTGCCCTTTGTAGCCGATTTTCTCGAAATCGATAAGCGGGAACATGTAGAACTCGTATCGCATGCCTGCCGAAAAGCCGCCGTTACTGTACAACAGGTTCAGGAAGGCGTTGCCGCGTACCTTGGAATCGACGGGCTCGGCCCCGATAATGGAGTCGGGGATGTAATACATGCCGTTGAAACCGAAGTCGCCGCTAATACGGCTGTTGCCGAACTGGTGCTGTCCGTAGGCCCATATACCGCTGAACAGCAGCACGATAACGATGAGAGAACGTTTGATAGATGTCGATGTCATACGATGCGGTTTTGGTGCCGGATGCTATTTCACTAACGATTTGATGATTTCGTGGACCTCCTCTTCACCGCCCGGGGCGTATGAAGTGTGCTGCCACACGATTTCGCCTTCGCCGTTCAGAATGCAGAGGAACGGCACGTCGTTGACGTTCATGGCACGTTTGAAGTCGGAGTTGACATCCAACAGAACCGTGTATTCCCAACCTTTGCCATTCACGAAGGGGGCCACGCGGGAGGAGGTCTTGGCATCGTCGATGGAGATGGCGTAGAGTTTCACGCCGGTCTCTTCCACCCACTCCTCATACTCGTCGGCAATGGCCAAAAGTTCGGCGATGCAGGGCTTGCACCAGGTCGCCCAAAGGCTGATAATCACGGGTTTGCCGTCGTTTTGGATGTCCTTCGTGTTGAATACCGCGCCGTCTAACGTCTGAATGTCGACAGCGGGGAGCTTGGCGAGATGCTTGTCTTTCGCTTCCTGGGCGAAAAGGCTGATACTGAGCGTCATGCAAAGGATGACAAAAAGGGTCTTTTTCATATTCGGTTGATTTTACTATTTATTACGATTTTGAAACATCGGGTTTTCTTCTTCTTGGCTGTCATTGGGGTAGTTCATCTGCAGATATTCGGGCAGCCCTTGTTCGGGTGCGGGCGGATAACGCATAGACACCGTGCCGTTTGCGTTAAGGAAGAGGTGGTCGGGTAGCGTTTCGATGCCCTGTTGCAGCAGCCAGTCGTATTGCGCGTCGAAGTAGAGCACCGGCCAGTCGAACTGTTTGCCGTACTGCTTGACAAAAGCCTGGTAGGTGGACTTTTTCGGGTCCACGCAGAGGCTCACAAACTGGACTTTACCTTCGTATTTTTTCTGTAATTCCTTGATAATCATCATTTCGCGCACACAATTGATGCAGTCGGTCTGAAATACTTGCAAATAGACGGGCGTTCCCTCGTATTGTTTAAGCTTCGCCTTGTGTCCTTTCTCATCGAGGAACGTGACCGTCTCAGCTGTCACGCGGTTCTTTTCAATCTGGTCCAACTTACTGGTAATGATGGCGATATGCTTATCAAACGAGGAGGTTTTGCGGATGTAGTCAAGCACTTTGATGATGTTGCCGCGGTCAAACTCCTTGTTGTCGAGAAACTCAATCAAGTTCTTGATAATCACCAGTTCGCGCAGGCGGGCGTTGGCCAGTTTCGGGTCGCGGCCCACCTCGTTGAAGAGGGTGGGGTAGTCGGGCGACTCGTTGATCGTGCGGTCGAGCAGCTCCTTGCTCACGTAGGGCGAATAGTAGAGGTAACCCTCGTAAAACTGGTTGAACAGCGACATGTACGCGGGGTTGTTGTACAGAATCTGGTCGTTGTCGAAGTATTTCTGGTACAGATAAATCGGTTTTTTGCGGTATTGCAGAAGGTCAATGCTGCCGAGCGTGTAGTACCCGTAGGACTGGTAGAAATTCTCCGGAACGTATTGGAATTCAAATTGTTTGGCGATAATGTCGCGCACGGTGTCGAAAACGTTGGCCTCGGAGCCGTAAATCATCGCGTAGGCGTAGGCGTCGGAAACCTGGCTGAAGTATTGCGAGAAGCGGTTGATCTTGTAATTAAGGTCGCCGGTATCCTTTACGGCATTCTCAATTTGAAGAAAACCGCCGTACTTTTCGGGGTTAATAAGCTGATAAAGAGTGCTGTCCACGGTAATGGTGAACGAATAGCTGTTGGCGGGTACGATGAAAAACTCGGCCTTTGAGGTGCGGATGGCGAGCTGCGCGAGTTCGATGTCCGTGGTGTTGTATTTGAGGGCAAATCGGCCGTGCTTGTCGATAATGTCGGTGGCGGCCACGTCGGCGATGCCGTTGATCAGGTCGTGGAAAACGAGTAGGCGTATCTCCTCGCCGGCGGCAAAGGGCGCGGTACCAGTAATGGTGACGGGTGTCTGCGCATGAGAGACCGTTGTTACCAAGAAGCTGGCAATGAGGAGAATATGGCCGATGTGTCTGCTCATAAGGTCTGGAAATCGGGAAGTTTGTAAGAGAGGTAATGGGAGTAGTCGGCGCCGAGTGCCCAAAGTTCGCGAACCATTGACGAGGAGACGATTCGCCATTCCGGCGAGGCTAAGAACAGCACAGTCTCAATGTCCGGATTGAGACGCTTGTTGATTTCGGCTAAGGTTTGCTCATTGGTGAAATCCTGCTCGTTCCGCACCCCCCGGATGAGGAAGCGGGCGTTCACGCTCCGGCAGAAATCCACCGTCAGTCCGGAATAGTGGCAGGTGTAGACGTTTTCGTCGGCAGCAAAGATGTTGTCTATCCATTTTAGGCGGTCCTCCAGGGAGAAGACATCCTGCTTCTTCGTGTTGTGCCCGACGGCGACGAGAATCTTGTCGAAAAGGGGAAGTGCCTGGCGCACAATATCTTCGTGGCCTTTGGTGAACGGGCAGAACGAACCGGCGAATACGGCAATCTTTTCCATGGTCAGTCGCGGATAATGGTGAAGTTGTAGTCGTCGAGGAACTTGATGAGGCGCGAGGGTTTGAACTCCACGGAGGTGGACTGCTCTTGCGAGACCACGTAATCCATCTGGCTGATAACATCTTGCGAGATTTTGTCGAAGGTCTGCGGGGTGGGTTCGCCGGCGATGTTGGCGGACGTGGAGACGAGCGGGCGGCCGAGGGCGCGGATCACCTTGCGGCAGAAGTCGTTCTGCACGATGCGGATGGCGATGGTGCCGTCCTCGTGGACCAGTTTTTCCGGCAGGTTGTACGCCGACTGGTAGACGAACGTGGTGGGCCGTGTGACGTGCGCGAGCAGGTCCCACGCGATGAGCGGGATCTTCTGCACGTACATCGGCAGCCGCTGCATCGAGTCGAGCAGGATGATCATGCTCTTTTTCTCGTTGCGCTGTTTGATGCGATAGATCCTCGTGATGGCCTCCTCGTTGGTGGCATCACAGCCTATACCCCACACAGTATCAGTGGGATACAGAATCACCTTGCCCTCTTTCAGCAGGGAAACGCATTTTTCAACTTCCTCTTCCATGACAGAAAAAATTAACCTGCAAAAATAGCATTTTTGAAGATATGTCGCGTGAAATAAATTTCAACCCCGCGAGTGGGCCTGCCTGAATGATTGATGTTTTGAAACGGCGCCTTCTACTCTTTCCCCACAAACTCTTTTATCTTTCCCAGCCAATGGTATGCAGCCTTGAATGTCGGGATGTTGTGGATGCTGCAGACGAGCTTGTGGTTGGCCTCCTTGAGCTGCACGACAGGGTGATTCATCTGCATGAACAGCAGGAACTTGCCGAATTCGTCGGATTGGAAGTAGCGGGACTGCGAGTTGCCTGTGAAGTAGCCGTGGAAAGTTCGCTTCTTGAGGACGATCTTCTCGAAATGGAGGTCGGCGGCGAGCATGCGCAATGGGATGGTCTGCATCAGCTCCTCGGTCTCGCGGGGCATCGGGCCGAAAATGTCGGTGACTTTCTTGCGAAATTCCTCTAATTTCTGCGGATCTTGGATGGATTCAAGCTCCTTGTAGAGGTTCATGCGCTCGGTGACGTTGGAGATGTACGTGGAGGGGAACAGCGCCTCGATATCGGTTTCTAACGAGCACTCGCGGCGCAACAACGCGCTGTTGTCAGCCATCTGCAGGTCATTAAGCGCCTCATCCCCACTGTCTTTCATCTCCTGAATAGCCTCGTTGAGGATTTTTTGGTACATGTCGTAGCCCATCTCGTTGATGAAGCCGCTTTGGTCGGCACCGAGAATGTCGCCGGCACCACGGATGTCCAAATCCCGGAGGGCGATATGGATGCCGCTGCCGATGTCCGAAAACTGCTCGATGGCCTGCAACCGCTTGCGCGCCTGGTCGTTGAGGGTGTCCCACGGCTTGATGAAGAGGTAGCAGTAGGCTTTCTGGTTGTTGCGGCCTACACGCCCGCGCAACTGGTGCAGCACGTTGAGTGCGAAGTTCTGGGCGTCGTTGATGATCATGGTATTGGCGTTCACGATGTCCAACCCGGACTCTACAATGGTGGTGGAAACCAGCACGTCGTACTCGCCGTTGATGAACTGCGTCATGATCTTTTCGAGCTGGTCGCCCTCCATCTGCCCGTGTCCGATGGCAATCCGCGCCTTCGGAACCAATCGTTGAATTAACCCCGACAATTCCTTGATATTCTGTATTTTGTTATGGACAACAAAGACCTGCCCGCCGCGGTCCAACTCAAACTGGATGGCGTCGCGGAGGATGTCCTCGTCGAAGACATGCACCTGTGTGTCGATGGGCTGGCGGTTGGGCGGGGGCGTGGTGATGACGGAGATGTCGCGGGCCCCAATGAGCGAGAACTGTAGCGTGCGCGGGATGGGCGTCGCCGACATGGTGAGGGTGTCGATGGTGGTGCGCATCTCGCGGATCTTTTCCTTGGCTGCCACCCCGAACTTCTGCTCCTCGTCAATGACCAATAATCCCAAATCCTTGAAAACCACGTCTTTGCTCAATAATCGGTGCGTGCCGATGAGGATATCAACCCGGCCTTCTTTTACTTTCTTCAAGGTCTCCTTGATTTCCTTGGTGCTGCGGAACCGGTTGATATAGGCGATGTTGCACGGCATGTTGGCCAGACGGTCGCGGAAGGTGTAGTAGTGTTGCATCGAGAGCACGGTGGTGGGCACCAAAACGGCCACCTGTTTGCTGTCGCAAACGGCCTTGAATGCCGCACGGATGGCGATTTCGGTTTTGCCGAAGCCCACGTCGCCGCAGATGAGGCGGTCCATCGGATGGTCGCTCTCCATGTCGGCCTTCACTTCGGCTAAGGTCTTGACCTGGTCGGGGGTGTCTTCGTAGATAAATGATGACTCCAACGTGCTCTGCAGGTAGCTGTCGGGCGAGTAGGCAAACCCTTTCTTGGCCTTGCGCTCGGAGTAGAGCTTGATTAGGTCGATGGCTAACTCCTTGACTCTCTTCTTGGTACGCTCCTTCAGCTTCTCCCACGTGCCGGAGCTCAGCCGGTGGATGGTCGGCGGCGTGCCGTCCTTGCCCACATACTTGCTGATTTTGTGCAACGCGTGGATGCTCAGGTAAATGGTGTCGCCGTCTTTGTAGCTGATTTTGATGACCTCCTGCGTGCTGTCGCCCATCTGCTTCTTTTCCAACCCCTGATAGACACCGACGCCGTGGTCGATGTGCGTTACATAATCGCCGGGCTGCAGGTCGTATATCTCCCTGAGAGTCAGAGCTTCGCTCTTCTTGTAGCGGTCGTTGAGCACCACGCGCTGGAACTTGTTCCAGAACTGGTGGTCGGTGTAGAGGGCGATTTTGCGCTCGCTGTCGGTGAAGCCTTCGTGCAGCACCTGCCGTATCGGCGTGTAAAGTTGTTCAATCTTGAACCGCGCCTCGTTCTGACGGTTGTACTTTTCCAGAATGTCGAGCATCACCTTGTAAAGGCGGTCGAGCTGCGACTGCGTTTCCGACAGGAAGTAGTTTTGGATGCCATGTTCCAGATTGTCAATCCATTCCAGCAGCAAGTAGTCGAAACTCTTGTCGAAATCGTGTTGCGGCTGCATGTTGAATTCCAACGAAAGAACAGGGGAGTCAACCTCCGATGTGTTGACATAAACCCGCTGGAAACTAGAGACCTCCTTCAGGAAGGTTTTCTTGTTGATAATGGGAATCTCGTTTTCGGCAAAGTATTCATTATCAACAATATCCTGATAGGCGGTATGGATGGTGGAGGCGATATTGGCGGCGTGCATCTGCCAGACAATGCAATTCTCGGGCAGGACGGAGAAGAACGGCACGCGCTCGCCCGAATCCTCCGACTGCACGATGGGGGTCATAATATAAATCTGATCCACCTCTCTGACAGACAGTTGCGTTTCGGGATTGAAGAAGCGGATGGAGTCGATACGGTCGCCCTCAAATTCGATACGGATGGGGTATTCCTCGGAGTAGGAGAAGATGTCGAAAATGTTACCACGCCAGGCGAACTGCCCGGGTTCATAGACAAAGTCCTCCGGCAGGTACTCTAACTCGTAGAGTTTGTTGAGAAAATCGTCGGAGAGAATCTCCTCGCCGCGCTTCACGGAGAAGGATTTGCGGTCGATAAACTCTTGGGTGACAACGGTTTCCGCTACGCCTTCGGGGTAGGAGACGAGAATAAGCGGCTTCTGGTTGGGTTGGGAGAGCTTGTGGAGGATTTCGGCGCGGAGCTTCACGTTGGAGGAATCGGTTTCGCTCCAGCGGCTGTTGCGCTTGAAGGACGACGGGAGGTAGAGCACCCGCTTGTCCTGCAGCGAGTTGGATCGGTCGTTGAGCAGCACCTCCATGTCGCTGTAGAAGAAGGCGGCCTCCTCGCTGTCGCGGAAAAGGAAAAGCTGCGTGCTTGCGATTTTTTCGGCCGCTTGCGCCGCAATGAACGCCTGCGCGGAGCCTTTTACGCCGCTCACCGCCACCACGCTTTCTTTCTGCTGAAGTCCGAGCTGCTTCGTAAGTTGCTCAACCTCAGTCTTATAATATCTTTTTTTAAGTTCGTTTAGGGTCATAGTCAAAAAGGTTGCAAAGGTACGAATTATTTCATATTTTTGCACGTTGAAAATGTGATGGGGAAAGAACCTTTTTTTTATGATTATTCACCAACAGTTGCGCCCGACACGAACGAGGGTATATCAATATGATGAATTATGAAAATACTGAAAGTCAATTTGTTGCTAAATGGAAAGAACAAGCCATCAAGGCTTTCGGCTTTTTGCTGATGGTCGTTGTTTTGTCCGTGCTTGCCTCGCCAGCAAGCCTTTACGCCCAATGCAAAACGGTGAAGGCGGGTTCTATGTCGATATGCGCACCTTCCGGCTGGGAAGTCGAAGTGGAAACTGACGAGGAGGATAATACGGCCTCTATTTATCTGACAAGCCAAGCGGAAGATTCTTTTCGGACGTATGCTTTCATGGATATCTATGCCGATGAGGACCTCGAAGATCTTATGAGAATCGTCATGATGGATGCCTTGGAGAATGCTAAGTGGAGCAAGGTGAAAAAGACCACATTCCAGTCATACGACGCCAGAGAAGTGTCGGGGGTCGCTAAAGTTAACGGACTGCCCTTAAAAGTTATGGTTCTCGCTTTCAATGGGGGTAATGGACTGAGTTACGTGATTCTCGTTTGCGACGTTGATATGATCGCCCCACTCCAGAAAGACGAGATTGCCAAATCATTCCGCATTGAGAAATAAAAGCTGTTGTATGATGGATAGCAGCCAACGGTCAATAGCCGATGGCCAAATAATAGCTTTTTGTCCTAAAAATAACGAGCGATGAGCAGAGGTTTTGTCAAAGAGGGCGACCAGGAAGAGGTCCCGATGCTGACGCCGAGGGCGTTCCTGCCCGCCGGGGTGGAGAATTTCGTCACCACCGCCGGGTTAGAGGCGCTGAAGGCCGAACGCGAGGAGATATTGGCCGAACGCAAACAGTATGAGGGCGTGGACAACAATGATGCCCGTGTCAACAATAACTATCTGACGGGCAAACTCCGGCTGTTGGAAGAGCGCATCCATTCCGCCCGTGTCCTCGACTATGATCCGCAGCGGCAAGACGATGTGGCGTTCGGGGCCACGGTCAAGTACAAGAACCTCAAAAACGGCCAACTGTTCACGTACCAGATTGTCGGTGTCGATGAGGCGAACATTATGCAAGGCAAAATCTCGTTTCTCTCGCCGCTGAGCAAGGTGCTGATGAACAAGAAAGTCGGCGACGTTGTCACATTTAACACCCCGCAGGGCGAAATCGGGATGGAAATTCTGGAGATATTGTAGCGTTTATCATTAAAGACCTTTAAGCTAACAGCCAACAGCTAACAGCCAAAAGCTAAAAGCCAATAGCCAAAGGCCAACAGCTTAGAATTTCACCTTCACGCCAAAGTGAATTTTTCCCGTTTTGAAGGATATTTTGTTTCCCATTTGGCGCGGGAGGGCGTACTCGAAGTAGAAAACGCCGCTCCGCACTCCGATATTTACGCCTAATCCGAATCCGAACGGCGTGTCTTTCAGGTAGTTGTAAACACCTTGCTGCTCGTAGGCACCCCCATCGAAGAAGAGGTGCACGTCAGAGTTGTGACCGAAAAGATAACGCAGTTCCGCCGTGTAAAGCAGGTAGGTACTCGCGTAGAGTTCGTTTTCCCGGAAGCCTCGGATTTGTCCTTCCCCGCCGATTTTGAACATCTCGTTGCGGTAGTGCGGACCGCTTAGCAGTGAGCCCGCCTGCACCCGCAACATCATCACAAACTGTTTGTAGATAGGAATATAGCCCGTAACTCCGCCAGTCAGCCGGTAGGAGGTTTTCACCAGTTCCATTCCGGCGGTCTCCTCTTCGCTGACATTCCGTCCCGGCTCCAAGGTTCGCCGTCCTGCCGCTAAGTTCGCCCAGATGTCGAAACCGCGACTCGGATTGTAGAGGTAGTCCACCTGCGTCACCCGCAAATCCAAGCCATAGAGGATTTTGCGATAGCCCATGCAGGAGGTGTCCGCCAGCATCTGATTGCCGGACGGGTTCAGCAGCTGCGATTGCGTGACGTCGATGTAAGGCCGCAGGTAGCTGTCGTGGCGGAAATGGTAGGGGATGCCGAAACCGTAGTTGAGGGTCAGGTAGGTGGTGTCCTGCTTGTCGAGGCGGAAGCGCCCGTCGAGGCCGAAACGGGTGCGGAAAAGGTAGGGGAAGTCGGCGCTAACGTTCAGATACTGAGAGTATCGCTCGCTGCTGCGCCATTCTAATGACAATTTTTCCCCGATGTGGAAGACGTTCTGCAATGCTAACGACAGTTCGCCGCTAATGGCCAGTTTTCCCGTCAGTTCGCTCACCGGCTCGAACCCGATGTAGCCGTCGAAACGGTTGACCTGCCGCTTGTCCAAGTAGATGTACAGCAGCGTTTTGTCGTCCTCGAAGGAGATTCCCGGCGGTTGGATAACGGTCGCGAAGGGCAATTCCGACAATTTTTGCGCGACGGCTTGCACGGTCTTTTCTGAATAGGGGGATTTGCGCCGCAGCCCGAGATACGGCCAAAGGAAACTTTTGCTCAGTTTGATGTTGCCTTTCAGCACGATGGAATCAACTTTCGTGTAGCGTCCCCGGTCGATGTGCATGACGTATTGCGGGGTGGAATCGTTCGGCCATTCGGTGGTGAGGCTTATGGATGCGAACGGATAACCGTGGTTTTCAAGGAATTGTACGATTTTCTCGGCGGTCTGCGGGTAGTTCTCCAATGTCAGCGCTTGGTTTTTCCGTCCGAGGACCCTTGCATCGCGCAGCAACGCGGAATCTTGCTCGTTGACAACGATATACGACGATTGTCCGAACACGAAACTCGTGCTCAGTAGTAGGATGGTTTCAATAACCCATAACCTATAACCCATAACCATTAAATTCCGACAACACCTCGCCGACGACGAAGCAGCTTCCCGTAATGAAAATCACGTCCTCGTCCGAGGCTGCCGCCTTTGCTGCGTCAACTGCTTCTTGCACTGAAGGATACGTGGTGCAGTTGAGGCCAGCTGCCCGCATTTTTGTAGCGAGTTTCTCTTGGTCCATGGCCCGTTCGATGTGGGCGCGGCAGACGTAGTAGATAAATTCCTTGCGCAGCAGCGGCAGGATGTGGTCGATGTCTTTGTCGCTCACCATGCCGAACACCACGTGGATTTTGCTGTCAGCATTGGTTCGCTCCTCATAGATGTTGAACATGGAGTGCTGTAGACAGGCGTAGTTGTGACCTACGTCGCAGAGGATGCGCGGCTTGTCTGACAATCGCTGCCAGCGGCCGATTAAACCGGTGTTCTGCTGCATATTCTTTACAGCATCCGCAATTTTATCCTCCTGGATGTTGAGGATAAACTCCAACACTTTCGCGGCTTGGAAGAAGGTGAGGATGTTTTTGTCCTGATAGTGGGCCTTGAACGGGGTGTAGAGGGTATAGACTTTCTCGTGGGTCTCTTTATTGTAGATGTCCAGCATCCCGTCGTTGTTGCTGGTCTCGTAGTTGACGTTGGCGGGGAACATTGGCGCGTCGTGCTTGAGGGCCACGTCCTCGAACACGGGGAAGCTCTCGGGATGGTATTCCCCGATGACCACGGGCACTTTGTCCTTGATGATGCCGGCCTTCTCGTAGGCGATTTTCGCGATGGTGTCGCCTAACATCTGCGTGTGTTCAAGTGAGATGTTGGTGATGACGGAGAGTAGGGGAGTGATGACGTTGGTGGAGTCCAACCGACCTCCTAATCCGACCTCGATGACCGCGAAATCGACTTTCTGATCGGCGAAGTAATGGAACGCTAACGCGGTTGTGATTTCGAAGAACGAAGGCTCCAGATGCTGGAACTTCTCCTGATACTGTTCGAAAAAGTCGAGCACCGCCTTTTCGGAAATCATCTCCCCGTTGATGCGGATACGCTCGCGGAAATCGACGAGGTGCGGCGAGGTGAAAAGTCCGGTCTTGTAGCCAAGTTCCTGGAAATAAGACGACAGGAACGACGACACGGAGCCTTTCCCGTTCGTTCCGGCCACATGCACGCAGCGCAGTTTCAGCTGGGGATTTCCCAAAATATCAAGCAGGGCTTCGATGTTTTCGAGCCCTTCCTTGTACGCCGCGCTCCCGACCTTGTGGTACATCGGGTAGGCGGTGAAGATGCGGTTTAATATCTCGTGGTAGGATTCCATAGGGTTTCAGGTTTCAAGTTTCAAGTTTCAGGTTTCAAGTTTCAGGTTTCAGGATTCAGGATTCAAGTTTCAAGTTTCAAGTTTCAAGTTTCAAGTTTCAAGTTTCAAGTTTCAAGTTTCAAGTAGAGGATGGCAAAGATACATTTTTTGTGTTTTCATTGCACAAAAAAGGGAACTCTTTCGAATCCCCTCAAGTCTCACGTTTTAGCTGAACACGATAATTCGCAGCTCCTCTTTGCCGGGTTTGTAGCGGGCTTGTTTGGCGCGGGCCACGCACTGTTGCTGGATATTGCGGTTCGTAATGGTCGTTTTGTACTTGTTGTTGTTGATGACGCGGGCGTCGATGATGTGGCCGTCGGCTGCGATGTGCACCTCCACGCAAACCTGTCCTTCTTCGTTGACGGTGGCGTCGATGTTGTTGATCATGCCACGGTGGCCAGTGCCATAGCCGATTCCGCCGCCGCTTCCCGCGCCTTCGCCGGGACCGAGACCGGAGCCCGTACCGCTGCCGATTCCGCTGCCTTGTCCACCGCCACTACCGGTGCCGCCGCGACCATGATACATGGATGACTGATCGGGTTTCGGCTCGGCGGGTGTGGTTTGGGTCTGCTGGTTCGTGGAAGTACGGTTGGAGTGGCTCACAGCTGGGGCATCCTGCGCGTTCTGGGTTGCGTAGTTTTGCCCGGAAGCAGGTTTCGGGTTGGAGGCCACTTGAGGGGTACCGCCACCTCCGCCACCACCTACTGGTGCGATGTCCACATAGACCATCTGCTTTGGCGGCGGCGGGGGGATTTGCGTCTTCAGACTGCATGCCAGAAGCAAAATCAACAGCAATGCCATGATGCCGATCGTCGTGCACCATGCAATCACGTTGTCTTTCCTATTCTCGTTAGTTTTAATCATTTGGCTTCTGTGGCAAGTACCATTTTATATCTATCTTCCTCGGGGAAGTTTTCATTCAATTCGTTGAGCACGTCCATCAGAGCGACGACGTTCTCGATAGGCACGCTCTTGTCGGCGCGGAGGACGATGTTCTTCTGGTCGGTGCTCACTTTCGTCACGGCATCCATCAGGACGGGGAGAAGATCCTCGTAAGCGGTGGGTTGCGCTGCGGAACCTTCGGGGTTCACATAATAGTTGAGATCCGCGTCGATATAGACCTCCAACTGCCGGTTCGACAGCTGCCTGTCGGCGGTGCTCTTTGGCAGTACCAGGTTGATGGCGTTCGGCGAGATCATCGTCGAGGTGAGCATGAAGAAGATCAGCAGCAGGAACACCAAATCGGACATGGAGGTCGCGCTGAACGTCGGATCAATGCGGTTTTGCATCTTGATAGCCATGGCCGCGGGGTTTTAGGCGTTCTCGTGGAGCAGGTCCATGAACTCGGTGGTGCGCACCTCCAGCATATAGACAACGTTGGAGATTCTGGAGATCAGGATGTTGTGGAGAACCAGGGCGACAATGCCGACGATAAGACCACCCACGGTGGTGATCATGGCGGTGTAGATGCCGGACGACAAGGTGCCGATGTTGAAGTTGTTGGGATCGGCGGCCATGTTGTGGAAGGCGCCCACCATACCGACGACGGTTCCCAAGAAGCCTAACATCGGGGCGATGGCAGCGATAGTGGCTAAAGCGGATACACCTTTCTCCAAACGTGCCACCTCCAAGTTGCCCTCGTTCTCAATAGCCGTGCGGATGTCGTCTAACGGACGACCGAGACGGCTGAGACCCTTGTCAATCATGCGGGCCGTGGGGTTGTTGTTGCCGCGGCAAAGCGCGACGGCGGAATCCAGCTTGCCGTCATGGATGAAGTCGCGGATGTTGTTCATGAAGTTGCCGTCCTCCTGCGAGGCGCGGTTTACCACCAGCCACTTCTTTATAAAGAAATAGATGGCGAACGCGAGCATCAGAATCAGCGGGATGATAATCCACAGGCTGTTCACGGCGAACACCAACTGGAAATAGGAGGTCTCCTCGATATGCGGCTCCGGGGCGGCTCCCACCGCCATTGAATCGTTCACTGCCGCTAATAAAACTGTCATCAATTTCATACTTCAAAAATTTTACGCAAAAATACGTTCTTATTGGCTAAAAAAATCTTCTCCAAAGTTTTTTTTCTAACATTGCGGTGTTTATATAAATCACGCAATCAAAACGTGCGAATGTCATATTTATTGTATTTTTGTTCGTTGAAAAATGTTAATATGCCTAAAAAATCCAATACCTCAAATGTGAAGAAGTTCGCCGACTCGCAAGGCGGCGCATCTAAGAAGAAATCAACGCGAAAGTCATCCGCTGCGAAGAAGTCCCGTTCTTCGTCAGGGTTTTCCCTTTGGAAGTTCCTGTCGAGCGACAAGATGATCATCTTTTACGGCGTGATGCTCATTTTGTTCGCGGTTTTGCTCTTCCTGTCCATTTTCTCGTTCTATTTCAATGCCCACGAGAGCGTCTCCTACATGGTAGGCGACCGTGCGCAGGATGCCCCCAATCTCGCCAAGGGAGTGGGAACGGCCCTGTCCTACTTCTTTGTCCAGTTCTTCTTTGGAGTGGCTTCTGTCGGATTTCCGTTCCTTATTTTACTGTATGGTATCCGGCTCGTTTCCGGGAAATCCCTGTTGCCGCTTGGGTTCACGACCTTCGCTACCGTCATGACCATGGCTTGGGTCTCTATCACCCTCGGCCTCTTCGCGTTCGGCACCGACAACTCCTTCCTCGGTGGACAATTCGGCAACTTTATCGCCCAATATCTCGTCGAACACGTCGGCTGGGCGTTCACCATTCTCATCGACATCGCCCTCTTCTTCCTCATCCTCCTTTTCTGCTATGATGTCTCCTTCGCGGGAGTCTTCGGAGGTATTCAACAATGGGCTGTTGACAGACGCGAGAAACGGGCTGAAAAAAAGCGCGATAAGACCTTGCAAACTGTCGCTGTACCCCGCTTCCAACGTGAGGATTTGCCCGATATGTACACAACCAACCAGGGCGAGCTCAGCGGGGAGTACGCCCCGAAAAGATATGACTTGGTGGATAACAAAGAGCCTGACGATAAGGCGGTTGGCGGCGAAGACATCCTTACCCCCGACGATATTTTCCAGGATGACGACCCCGTCCCTTCCACCGAGGACATCCCGTTTGAGATTGTCAACATGAAAAATGACAATCCTGCGGATGTCGAAACGGAAGACGAAGGCGATGAGGCGGAGGATTTTGACGAGAGTGAGGAAACCGACGCGCCCGTTCATGCCACCACTCCCGAGGAAGTTCGTAATCTCGAACCCTACAATCCGCGCAAGGAGCTTTCTCATTTCGAGTTCCCGCCGGTCGATTTGCTCAAGGATTACCCCTTCACCGCCTCTACGGAGGAACTGATTAAGAAGGAACTTCTTGAAAACAAGATGAGTATCGAGAAGACGCTGCTCAGCTTCGGCATTGCCATCAAGAGCATCTCGGCGGTGGTCGGACCCACGGTCACACTGTACGAGATTGTGCCGAAAGAGGGTGTCCGCATCAGCAAAATCAAGAACCTGGAGGATGACATTGCGCTGAGTCTGGCCGCTTTGGGCATCCGTATCATCGCGCCGATTCCGGGTCGCGGCACCATCGGCATCGAGGTTCCCAACAAGAACCCGAACATTGTCTCCATGCGCGAGATCATCAATTCCGACAAGTTCAAGAAGAACAACTACGCGCTGCCCATCGGTTTGGGTAAAACCATTAACAATGAGGCGTTTGTGGTCGATTTGGCGAAAATGCCGCACCTGCTGGTTGCCGGTGCCACCGGACAGGGTAAGTCCGTGGGCCTGAACGCCATCATCACCTCCCTGCTCTACACAAAACACCCGTGCGAGATGAAATTTGTGCTGGTCGATCCCAAAAAGGTCGAGTTCACGCTCTATTCAGCCATCGAGAACTACTATCTCGCCACGCTGCCCGACAACGGCGATGCCATCATCACCGACACGAAGAAGGTGGTGCGCACGCTCAACTCACTCTGTGTGGAGATGGACACGCGCTACGACCTGCTGAAGGCCGCTAAGATGCGTAATATTAAGGAATACAACGCCAAGTTCTGTGCCCGTGAGCTCTCGCCGGCGTTTGGTCACCGCTACATGCCGTACATTGTGGTGGTTATCGACGAGTTCGGCGACCTGATTATGACGGCCGGCCGTGAGGTGGAACAGCCGCTTGCCCGTCTGGCCCAGTTGGCCCGCGCCATCGGCATCCACTTGGTCATCGCCACGCAGCGTCCGTCGGTGAACATCATCACCGGCAGCATCAAGGCCAACTTCCCCGCCCGTATCGCCTTCCGCGTGCAGTCGGGTGTCGATTCCAAGACGATTCTGGATGCCACGGGCGCCAACCAACTCATCGGCAAGGGCGATATGCTCATTTCCACTGGCAGCGATGTCGTGCGTCTGCAGTGCGCCTTTGTGGACACCCCCGAAGTCGAGCAGATTGCGGAATTCATCGAGAAACAGGCGATTGAGCGTCCGTTGCGTGAGCCGTACGAACTGCCTGACGTGCCCGAACCGGGTGAGGAAGGCAGCAGCCGTGGGGAAGAGTCTGTGAATCCCAACGAGCTTGACCCCATGTTGATAGAGGCGGCCACGTTGATTGTGCAGACCCAACAGGGCTCCACTTCCTCGATCCAGCGCAAGCTGAGCCTCGGCTACAACCGTGCCGGTCGCATTATGGACCAGCTCGAAGACCTCAAGATCGTCGGCCCCGGCAGCGGCAGCAAACCCCGCCAGGTCCTCATCAAAACCGAGGCGGAACTGCGGCAACACCTCGCGGATTTGCAGTTGCTGTGAGACTTGAGACTTGGGACTTGAGACTTGAGACTTGAAACCTGAAACTTGAATCTTGAAACCTGAATCTTGAAACCTGAATCTTGAAACCTGAATCTTGAAACCTGAATCTTGAAACTTGAATCTTGAAACCTGAAAGATTGGAAGATACGAAGAACATATTAAGAAATTAACACTCATCATCGTAAGACCCCCAAAGTCTTACGTCTTACGTCTTAAGTCTTTATTATGCGATTAGATAAATACCTCACCGACAACAACTTCTTCCCTTCCAGGGAGAAGGCGCAGACCGCCATCAAACACGAGACCGTGATGGTGGACGGGCGCATTGTGACCAAGGCCTCCATGGACATCACCGACGCGATGCGGGTGGAGGTCATCGACCTTTTCAACAAATACGTGAGCATGGGCGGGCTGAAATTAGAGAAGGCTGTCAAGGATTTCGGGCTCGACTTTGCGGGGAAGACGGTGTTGGACATCGGGGCCTCCACGGGCGGATTTACAGACTGTGCGTTACAGCACGGGGCCTCGTCTGTCACCGCCGTCGATGTGGGCACAGACCAGCTTGTCGCATCGTTGCGGGAGGACCCAAGGGTGACCTCCATCGAAAACAGGGATTTCCGCGAGCTTACCCCGGAAGAGGTTCATGGCCAGCGGTTTGACTACATCGTCTCGGATGTATCTTTTATCTCGCTGACGTATATCATCCCGTTTGTGGATCCTTTCCTGGAACCTGACGGAAAGATGGTGTTCCTCATCAAGCCGCAGTTCGAAGCGGGGCCGTCATTTCTGAGCAAAAGCGGCATCGTCACCGATGAGAAGGGCTACAAAACCGCCATCCAGAAGGTTGTGAGCTGCGCCCTGAACCATCGCTATTATCTGCATAATCTTGCGATGTCCACCCTTTTTGAAAAACAGAAAAATGTGGAGTTCCTCGCCTTGTTCAGTCGTGTGCCCTGCCGTTACGAGCCAAACTTGCCCGCGCTTTTCCAGGAAGTGAAAGCCGTGAAGAAGGAGCTGCGGTAGTACGGGATTCCATTTGGCGCGAATTGTTGCGACGCCGCCACAATCCCAAATCATCCACTTCTTCTATCGAAAGCATCTCAATGTTGTCAGGGTGGTAAATGAACCTCACGACAGTCGCGGCGGTGGTGAGTTCGCCCTCTTCGCAACCGGCGATAACAAGCGTGTATTCGGTACCGTCGGTCATGTCGTCCTCAAGCGAAAGGTACCAGACGCACGGGCCGTCATAGTAGTAAAACTCCATGAACCCGTATTCCTGGTACATCCCCGCAAGCGTGTATAAGTAGTAGGTGGGAGTGCTGTCGTAAGTGCTGGATATCATCTCCGTTTCGTCGTAATCCCAGAAATAGGTCAGGTTGTCGTCGGAGGGGGTGATGTGAAGCTCGTCGGCCACGAAATTCACTTGAAAGTGCAGGTCCCGGCGCGGCACCGGTTTGGTGTGGAATTCGCAAACGACGGGTTCGCCGATGATTTCGTGGTTTTTGGGATTGATTTGGAACACGATGAACTTGAAATCCTTGTCACTGGCGAGCGTTTTCAAGGTAAGCTGCCGGTTGCCCTGGTAGCAAAAATAGTCTGTGAAAGATCCGTGCCCCCAATCGAGTAAGAGGCTTTCCATCCACTGGATTTCGTCGTAACAGATGGAAGTTGCCGGTGCATCGTAATTCTCGTTGTCGCGGCTCACAATGGCGTATGAATAATAGGCGCGCGAATTCGCCGGCGCCAACGTGAAGCGTGCACGGGTACCGCCGATCGATTCTGCCTCTACTTTTATTTCTGTGGGGAGAAGTTCCCCCCTCTGGCATCCAGCAAGCAGGAACAAACTCAGGACAATAAGGGTTAATTGCCGTTTCATGACTTTCTTGATTATAATAATTGGTAAACTTTGAGAATGAATTTCACCGCACCGGCTTGGTGAGGACCGTAATGGTCGAAGTCGTAGATGACGTTTTGTCCCTTGAAATACTCCTCGACCTTTGTGGCGTTTATAAAAGGCACCGTGTTGTCGTCTATGCTGTGGAAGATGTAGAGGGGGGCGCGAGGCTTGAAGTAGAGTATGGAGTTCCACATCAAAGCACGGTAGAGTCTCGCGGTCTGCGGGTTGCGCTTGTCGCGTCCCACATCCGTCATCAAGTCGCTCACCTTGTGGGCGTTCAGCATGGCGTTGATTTCCCCCACGGAGTATTTCTTCGAGTTCACCCATT
>Ga0310696_10001378_pt1 | contig 35395 bp, 21 predicted proteins | sample AusTroGonzalo_MG_4_FD_203885 | JGI IMG/M metagenome (GOLD analysis project Ga0310696, IMG submission 203885) | Bovine rumen microbial communities from tropical cattle in Woodstock, Queensland, Australia - Gonzalo_02 (v2) (version 2) | ecosystem: Host-associated > Mammals > Digestive system >... | reverse complement strand
AGAGACCGCCGGTGAGCGAAAGCCAAACTGGAAGGAGTACATGGCCACGGTGGAGGACATTCAGAACTTCCTGATGGACAGGATTCTGCTGCGGCACAATGTGATTACGGGGAGGGTGGAATACCGGTTGCCGTCGAGCTATGAGCATGAGGGTACTGACTGGCAACCCATCTGCGACCGTATCGTCAATTCGCTTTGGGCTGAACTGTCGGCTACGAAGGTGGTGCGGGTGCAGGATATGTACAGGGTGATAGATTCGGACTTCGTGCCGGAGTTCCATCCGTTCCGCTATTACCTGGAGCATCTGCCGCCATGGGACGGGCAGAACCATATCTTGGCGATGTCGGTCTCGGTGAGCGTGAAGGGCGACGTGCAGGAGCAGATGCTCTTCGCCGAGTACCTTACGAAGTGGCTGGTGGGCATGGTAGCGGGATGGGTGGACGACTCGGTGGTGAACAACGTCATCCTGGTGCTGATAGGAGAACAGGGCAGTTACAAGACGACGTGGTTCAACTATCTGCTGCCGCCGGAGCTGTCGAACTATTTCTACACGAAAACGAATGCCCAGAGGATGGGACGCGACGACCTCTTGACCTTGGCACAGTACGGTCTGGTGTGCTGCGAGGAACTGGACACGATGCGGCCTTCAGAGCTGAACCAGCTGAAGGCGGCGGTGACCATGCCCTCGATTGACGAACGGGCGGCGTATGCCCATTTCCACGAGCACCGCAAGCACATAGCGTCGTTCTGCGGAACGGGTAATAATGCGCAGTTCCTTTCAGACCCGACGGGCAACCGCCGCTGGCTGCCGTTTGAAGTGGAGTCGATAGAGTCGCCCCGTGAGCATCCCTTCGACTATACGGGCATCTACTCGCAGGCGTATGCGCTCTACCTGCAAGGCTTCCGCTTCTGGTTCACGCGAGACGAGATTCTGCGGCTGGCCGTACACAACAAGCAGTTTGAGACACCACAAATAGAACAGGAACTGGTAGATGTGTTCTTCCGCCAGCCGAAGGACGGCGAGACAGGCGAGTACATGCCAGTGAGCCGCGCCATGCAGATCATCAGCGGCAACATTTCGCAACACATCCATTCCAGCCTTCTCGGACAGGCCTTTCAGGCACAAGGCTACAAATACAAGCGCACGGCGCACTCGCGAGGATATATCGTGGTGCAACGCGATGCCGACGAGATTAAGTCGCGCCTGCGGATGCTGGCACAAGAGGACGAACCATTCTAAACAGCGATGACAGATGACAGCAATGACAGCAGTTTTATAAGAATCCTTGCGTACGTGCGCGCCTGCATGTACGCGAATAATTTCATATTTTTCTGTCATTAGTGTCACAGTGTCACTCATAAGTATGATACTTAGACCTCGTAAGTATGATAGTTAGACATCGTAAACATTATACTTTTGACCCGAGAACGATATAGTTATGAAAGCAATGAGCAAACAACAATTGGCCGACCGTGCCGGGGTGTCGGTCAGGACGCTGAACAGCTGGTGCAGGCGCTACAAGCGTGAGCTACAGGAAATGGGCGTGACCCCGAGGATGAAGGTGATGCCGCCGCACGTCGTGATGTTCCTCGCAGATAAGTTCTGCATTGATGTGGATGGTTGATGTCACACAGAAATCACGGAAATCACAGATGTTTATATGGTCACACAGAAATCACGGAAATCACAGAAATAATCCGTGCGGAAGGTTTGTCGGCGCAGCCTTTCCGTGGTTTCTGTGATTTCCGTGTGACTAAGACTGCATGCTGCGGTAGGTGCGCAGTCCGTAGATGATGATGACGATGAAGCAGAGCAGCGGGATGAAGAACGAGACGTTCACAGCGGGATGACCGAAGATCACTTCCTGGTCGATGACCATTCCCTGCAACGGGGGCATGAGGGCACCGCCCACAATGGCCATGACAAGGAAGGCAGCGCCGAGCGACGTGTCGCGGGCGTCGACGTTCTCAAGGGCTATGCCGTAGATGCTGGGGAACATGATGGACATGAACAGGCTGATGGCCACCAGCGAGTAGAGTCCCCACATGCCGTTGATGACGATGGCACCGAGGGTGAAGAAGGCGGCGCAGCAGCCAAAGACGGTGAGCATGAGGCGCGTGTTGACATACTTCATGAAGTAGGTGCCCACGAAACGTCCGATGAGGTTGAGCGACATGGCGCAGATGTTGAACATCTGTGCACGGGCCTTGTTGATTCCCAGGTTGTCGGCATACTGGATGATGAACGTCCAGACCATGATCTGAGCGGCGACGTAGCACATTTGCGTGAACACGCCCTCGCGGTAGATGGAGTTGCTCCAGAGATTACGGAGCGTCAGACCTATGCTGTGCGTCTGCCCGTCGGCCTTCATCTCCTCACCCTTCGTCTTCGGCATCTTCGTCAGGGCGATGACCACAAAGACGCAGAGCACGATGAGGCCAAGGGCCACGTAAGGGTCACGAATGACGGCCAGGTCGTGGAGGCGGATGGAGGCCTTCTCGCTGTCAGACAGTGCGAAGAAGAGAATCTTCCCAGCCTCGTCGCGGCGGTCGCTCCACAGCTGCGGGAGAACGATAAAGGAGGCTACGGCCATTCCCGTGAGCGACCCCACGGGGTTGAAGGCCTGTGCCATGTTCAGACGGCGCGTGGAGTTCTGCTTGTCGCCAAGCGAGAGGATGAAGGGGTTGGCCGTGGTCTCGAGGAATGCCAGTCCGAAGGTGAGGATGTAGAGCGAGACACAGAAGAATGAGAACTGCTGGAACTGTGCCGCCGGGATGAAAAGGAAGGCACCGATGGCATAGAGAGCCAGTCCGAGCAGCACGCCGCTCTTGTAACTGTAACGTCGAATGAAGAGCGCCGCAGGGATGGCCATCGTGGCGTAGCCGCCGTAGAAGGCGAACTGCACCATCGAGGCCTTTGCCGCCGACAGCTCCATCACGGTCTGGAAGGCTGCCACCATCGGGTTGGTGATGTCGTTGGCGAACCCCCAGAGTGCGAAGAGCGACGTGATGATAATGAACGTAGCCAAGTATTTACGAGGCACGAGCGGTTGCTTTTCCATAGTGTCAAGTCTAAAGTCTTAATCGCTGATGAGGCACTCACCGGTCATATCCTTCGGCTGCTCCAGTCCCAGGATGTGCAGGATGCTGGGGGCCACGTCGGCCAGACGACCGTCCTTCACTGTTGCCGAGTTGTTGTCGGTGACATAGATGAAGGGCACGGGGTTGAGCGAGTGGGCGGTGTTAGGTGTACCGTCGGGGTTGATGGCGTTGTCAGCATTACCGTGGTCGGCAATGATGATGGCCTCGTAGCCGTTCTTCTTGGCGGCCTCGATGACGTCGCGCACACAACGGTCGACGGCCCAGACAGCCTTGGCGATGGCGTTGTAGACACCAGTGTGACCCACCATGTCGCCATTGGCGAAGTTCACCACGATGAAGTCATACTGCTGGGTCTTGATGGAAGCCACCAGCTTGTCCTTCACCTCGTAGGCGCTCATCTCAGGCTTCAGGTCGTAGGTGGCCACCTTCGGGCTGGCCACGAGGATGCGGTCCTCACCAGCGTAGGGAGCCTCACGTCCGCCGTTGAAGAAGAAGGTCACATGGGCGTATTTCTCCGTTTCGGCGGTGTGTAGCTGCTTCAGACCCTGCTGTGAGAGATATTCGCCGAGGGTGTTCTCCACGTTCTCCTTCGGGAAGAGGATGTGCACGCCGGTGAAATTAGCGTCGTAGGGCGTCATGCAGTAGTACTGCAGGCCGGGGATGGTCTTCATGCCAGCCTCGGGCATGTCCTGCTGGGTGAGCACGATGGTCAGCTCCTTGGCACGGTCGTTGCGGAAGTTGATGAAGATGACCACGTCGCCCTCTTCAATGCAGCCATTGACGGTAGCGTTGTGGATGGGCTTGATGAACTCGTCGGTCACACCCTCATCGTAGCTTTCCTGCATGGCCTGTACCATGTCGGTAGCCTGCTTGCCAGTACCATTGACCAGGAGGTCGTAGCCCTCCTTCACGCGTTCCCAGCGCTTGTCACGGTCCATGGCGTAGAAGCGGCCCACGATAGAGGCAATGGCTGCGTCGTTGGCAGCACATACGTCGGTGACCTGCTGGATGAAGCCCTTGCCGCTCTTCGGGTCAGTGTCGCGGCCATCCATGAAGCAGTGCACGAAGGTCTGGTTCTTCAGGCCGTAGTGCTTGCCCACTTCTATTAATTTAAAGAGGTGGTCGAGGCTGGAGTGCACACCGCCGTCGCTCGTCAGTCCCATGAGGTGGAGCTTCTTGCCCTTTTCCTTGGCGTAGGTATAGGCGGCCTTCACCTGTGGGTTCTCCACAATGGAGCCATCCTTGCAGGCGCGGTTAATCTTCACCAGGTCCTGGTATACGATGCGTCCAGCGCCGATGTTGAGGTGTCCGACCTCCGAGTTACCCATCTGTCCGTCGGGCAGACCTACGTCCTCGCCACTGGCTGCCAGCTGTGAATGTGCCGAAACGGCTGTGAGATAATCAAGATAAGGGGTAGGCGTATTGAAGATCACGTCGCCTTTGCCGTGCTGACCGATTCCCCATCCGTCGAGAATCATCAGAAGTGCTTTCTTTGATGCCATAATGTTATTATTTTTAATGTTAAAAATCTGTTACATGCCGTTGTAGTTCTCCCACCGCCATTTCAGGAAATCACGGTTGATGAAATCGGGCACCACAATATAAGGTGGAATGAGTGCGCCGTAATCCAAACGTGTACGGCCAGACAGTTCCACTACACCATCGGGAGAAATGCGCAGATGCCCAGTGTCGAAAAGCGTATGGATGTCGAGACGCATGGCAAAGCCGTTGGCAGCAGTGTCCTCACCGTGGTATTTATAGGGCTTTATGTGCGCAGCCTCCAGCACTTCGGGCATAGTGACGTTTGTTATCACGCAACGCTTACAGGCGGCAAGTACGTCGCGACGGAACTGTGCCTGATGCGGACGGCTACGAACTGTCTGTAGTCTCTTGCGTTCAACATCTGATATGACATCCGAGGCATTGAGCTGTCTAATGGCCTGATCAATAGTGGGATTGGTGGTGATGCCGCTGAGGAGAATGTCTATCTCGTCGGCGATGTTGTCGTTGAAGCGGAAATGTGCATCCTCACGGCTTCCTTCCTCCATAATCAGGTAGCCGTAATGGTCGAGAAACAGGAGGAACTCGCGTGCCATGCGCCTGTCGTTTGCCTTTTCGCAGCAGTCAGGCCAATGGCTGATGTCCAACTCCCCAGCGCGATACCAGTTTACGAAATTCACATAGTCCTGTACTGTGGCCTGTGGTGTGCCTGACAGTGGAATGACAATAGAGCATAGTTCCCGCAGCGTGATATAGCCGGTAGCCCTTACCACAGACAGAATCAGTTTCAGCGGTTTTATGCCGATACCCGCTTTCTCCCATTGTCGGCACGTCTCTTCCGACTGGATATTGGCATTTGGAAGCTGGAGGGTCATGACTGTCACTGCTGAGAACTCAGTCTGCGAAATCTCATGCCGTGCCACCTTGCGGCCAAAGTCTGTGAGCTGTATCTGTCCATGGGTGTCTTTGGGAATAAGCCCCAGTGATTTCCAGTATTGCTGCGAGTTGCGCATCACATTGCGCTCCCCGCCACGTCCTGCAAGGTTTACTCCGATGGAGTCTTTCAGGTCGTTTGAAAGACTTTGCAGTTCCTGTGTAAACTCGTCGGAGCTGAATGAATGTTTCCCCTCCAGCTTTTCCATACGGAACAGTACGCCCAGCAAGACCACGGGGTCGTTGATGCTCTCCGTCGGGATTAGCGTTGCCCATTGCCACTTAAAGTCAGGAAAGGGTTTCTTGGGTATGAAGGTCTTGTCAAGCATGGGCTATCTGTGTTAAGTGGTTGAACTGCTCCGCCACCGCCTGTGCCAGTTTGGGCGGCACTGCATTGCCTATCTGTCGGCACACGGAGGATATGCCGCCCACGAACTTGTAGTCGAGGGGGAAGCTCTGAATGGTGGCCAGCTCTCGGCAGGTCATGCGCCGCCGGCCGTTGGGATGTGGCAGTATGACCACCCCGCCACGGTCGTCGCCACGGGCGGTCACAGTGGGTGCCGGAGCGTCGGGGTCGATAGGGCGGTGGCCAAGGTAGCCATTGAAATTCAGTTTGTAGCGCGAATACACATGGTTGGGAAGTGTGTTGGGCTTGTCAGGGTCGGGTATTCCGCTGAAGGCTTCAGACACGCTCACCCATGGGCGGCAGAACATGGTGGGGTGCTCCGCGTTGGTAGGCTCGGGATAAGTGTATCTCTGATGGAGGTCGCTGCGCACGCCTATGATAATAACGCGCAGACGTTTCTGCGGTACTCCGTAGTCGGCAGCATTCAGCAGTCGGTACTGCACGTCGTAGCCCAATGAACGGAAATCGCCCAGGATGTTCTGGAACACCTGTCCCTTGCCAATGCTCAGTATGCCCTTCACGTTCTCAGCAAGGAAGTAGCGGGGGCGCTTGTCGCGTATCACGCGGATCATTTCTAAATAGAGCTTGTTGCGCTCGTCATCCTCATGCCGCCCCGTGTTGGCCACGGAAAAGCCCTGACAGGGGAATCCGCCAATGATAATGTCAGCATCGGGGATAGCCTCCGATGGCACATCGTAAATGTTCTGAAGCACGATGTGGTCGCCCTGATTCAAGCGGTATGTGCTCACGGCATCCTCAAAGAGGTCGTTAGCCCATACCACCTGGTGACCCGCCTGCCTAAAGCCAAGGTCGAGACCTCCGGCACCACTGAAGAGCGATACTACTTTCATGCTTCTAACTGTTTCTCTAACCGTCTTAGTTCCTCGCCTAGCTTCCTGCTGAACATCGGTGGCACAGCATTGCCTATCTGTCGGTAACCCGCTGTGCGGCTTCCACAGAACACGAAATCGTCGGGGAAGGTCTGTACTGCGGCACTCTCGCGTACCGACAGGCGGCGCCGTCCGTTGTAATGGGGAATTGCGCACACCCCACCCTTGCCGTTGCCACGAGCCAGAATGGTGGGTGAGGGTTTGTCGGGGTCGGTCTGGCGGTGGGCGGTGAAGTCGCGGAACACCACCTTATACTCTGAATAGATATGGTTTGGCACGTCATTGGGCATGTCGGGGTTGGGGAAATGGCCGATGGCCTCACGTATGCATACCCACGGTTTCAGCCCCTCGCCTGTTCCGTGCGTTGGTTCGGGGAAATGGAATTGCACATTATTATTAAATATGTCAAGCCTTTCACCGATGATGAGCACCCTCTGGCGCACCTGCGGTACCCCATAGTCTGCCATGTTCACTTTGTGTAACTCCACATGGTAGCCCAGCGATGCAAAGTTCTCCAATATCTGCTTTATCACCTCGCCCTTGCCCAGACTGAGTATTCCTTTCACGTTCTCGGCAATGAAATACTTTGGCTTTTTGCTCTCCACTACGTTGCAGAAGAAACGGTAGAGCACGTTGCGCTCGTCATCGACCGAGCGGTGCAGATTGGCCATTGAAAAACCCTGACAGGGGAAACCGCCTATCACTACATCACATGCTGGAATGTTCTCCACTCTAATGTTTCTGATGTCCTCCTGCACAATGTGGTCGCCGATATTCCTGCGGTAGGTGGCCACGGCATCGCCATCAATGTCGTTTGCCCAGACAATGGCGTTCCCCGCCTGTACCATTCCTAAGTCCAGGCCACCTGCTCCGCTGAATAACGACACGATGTTCATTGTGTAAATGATTAGTCTGTGAAAATTGTGTAATCTGTGGTCGGAATTTCACCCGAACAGGTCGGGTTGCATGATGTTGCCTCCGTAGGGGTTGCGGCCGAAGTGCTTGTAGGCCAGTTCGGTGGTCATGCGGCCGCGGGGAGTGCGCTTGATGAAACCCTCCATGATGAGGAAGGGTTCGTAGACCTCCTCTAGGGTTCCGCTGTCTTCGCCGATGGCCGTGGCGATGGTCGTCACACCTACGGGACCGCCGCGGAACTTGTCGATGATGGTGAGCAGAATCTTGTTGTCTATCTCATCAAGGCCGTATTTGTCGATGTTCAGCGCCGTGAGTGCCACCTGCGAAATCTTGGTGTCGATGCGTCCCGTACCCTTCACCTGGGCAAAATCGCGTACTCGGCGCAGCAGGGCGTTGGCGATACGTGGCGTACCGCGTGAGCGGCTGGCAATCTCCATCGACGCATCCTCGGTGATGGGCACCCGCAGGATGGCCGCCGACCGTTCGATGATGCGCGCCAGCGTCTCCGGGTCGTAATACTCAAGGTGCATGTTGATGCCGAAACGAGCCCGTAGCGGGGCGGTGAGCAATCCGCTACGTGTGGTGGCACCGACAAGTGTAAAGGGGTTGAGGTCTATCTGTATGCTGCGTGCCGACGGTCCCTTGTCTATCATGATGTCAATGCGGTAGTCCTCCATGGCCGAGTAGAGATACTCCTCGACGACGGGCGACAGACGATGAATCTCATCAATGAAGAGCACATCACGCGGTTCCAGGCTCGTCAGTATTCCTGCCAGATCGCCGGGCTTGTCGAGCACGGGGCCGCTGGTAATTTTGAACCCCACGCCCAGCTCATTGGCGATGATATTGCTCAGCGTCGTCTTTCCTAGTCCGGGAGGGCCATGCAGCAACGTGTGGTCGAGCGGTTCGCCACGATACTTGGCAGCCTCAACGAACACCCGCAGGTTCTCGACAATCTTCAGCTGTCCGCTGAAATCGCCGAATGTTAGCGGTCGCAGCGCGTTCTCAAAGTCCTTCTCGCCCTGGCTTGTCGGCCGCTCCTCGCGTATGTCAAATGTGTCATCCATCATAATCAAGGGTGCAAAATTACTAATTATTTTCTGTTTATTAGCAAGGTCAGGGTGTTGATAAGACTGAATTAAGGATTATTAACCCACATTAATCGGCCAACAGACGGCTATTTCACCAAATATTCGTACCTTTGCACCCGCAAAAACAGAATTATTCACAAATTAGTAAACAATTATGGACGATTATCCGGCGGCAACAGGGACTTACTACGAGTATGTCCGCAGACCTTGAGGCGGAGGAATCGGCATATTGTTGCCTCTCCTCCGGCTCCGCAAACCACGGTAGGGACTTGCTTTGAGCATGTCCGCAAACATTTTTAACGAGGAAAGGCAACAATGAAAAGTTACTGGAACACCATTGGCGGGCTTAGCCAGCTTCAGGAGTGGCAGCCCAATTGCTGGATTCAGGTGACGTGTCCCACGGACGACGACCAGCGCGAACTGGAGGAGCGCTTCGGCATTCCCGACTATTTCATCACCGACATCAGCGATACCGACGAGCGTGCGCGTTATGAGTATGACGACGGATGGATGCTCATCATCCTCCGCATACCCTACGTCAAGGAGGTGCGCTCACGAACACCCTATACCACCGTGCCTCTGGGCATCATTCACAAGCGTGACGTAACCATCACCGTGTGCTACTACGAGACGAACATGATGATTGACTTCGTCTCCTACCAGCAGCGTCGTGGTGTGGGTTTCACCGACTATGTGGACATGATTTTCCGTCTGTTCTACTCTTCGGCGGTGTGGTACCTGAAGCGGCTGAAGCAGATTAACTCGCTCATAGATAAGGCGAAGCGAAACCTTGACCAGAACGTGAACAACGAGAGCCTCATCTCGCTCTCACGACTGCAAGACTCGCTCACCTATTTCCAGACTTCCATTCGTGGCAACGAGACGCTGCTATCGAAGCTGAAGTTCAAGCTGCAGATAGACGAATTGGACGCTGACCTCATCGAGGACGTAAACATCGAGATGACCCAGGCCCGTGAGACCACGAACATCTACTCGGACATCCTAGAGTCGACGATGGACACCTACTCCTCTATCATTAATAATAATATGAACACGGTGATGCGTACGCTGACTTCGGTGACCATCATCATGATGTTCCCCACGCTCGTGGCCTCGCTCTTCGGCATGAACCTCATCAATGGTATGGAGTCCATGCCCTACGGTTTCGGTCTTGCCCTGGCCCTCTCGCTCATGGTATCGGGTGCGGCGTGGTTAATCCTACGTCATAAACGACTAGTATAAATCGAAAATAAAACGTAAATCGAAAATTAATATGTTGACAGCAAAAGAAATCCGCGACTCGTTTAAAAAGTATTTTGAGTCGAAAGACCACGCCATCGTGCCCTCTGCACCGATGGTAGTCAAAGACGACCCCACACTGATGTTCACCAATGCCGGCATGAACCAGTGGAAAGACATTATCCTGGGCACACGCGACCCAGAGCCACGCCGTCGTGCAGACACGCAGAAGTGTCTTCGCGTCAGCGGCAAGCACAACGACTTGGAGGAGGTAGGCCACGACACGTATCACCACACCATGTTCGAGATGCTTGGCAACTGGTCGTTTGGCGACTATTTCAAAGAGGGAGCCATCGACATGGCATGGGAATACCTCGTCGATGTGCTGAAGCTCAACCCCGCCGACCTCTATGTCACTGTGTTCGAGGGCTCGCCCGAGGAGAACATCCCCCGCGATGATGAGGCCGCCAGCTACTGGGCCAAGCACGTGCCTGCCGACCACATCATCAACGGCAACAAGCACGACAACTTCTGGGAGATGGGCGACACAGGTCCCTGTGGTCCCTGTTCGGAGATTCACGTCGATTCACGTACCGAGGAAGAGAAGAAGAACGGTCCTACGGGACGTGAGCTGGTAAACAAAGATCACCCGCAGGTCATCGAGATATGGAACCTCGTGTTCATGCAGTTCAACCGCAAGGCCGACGGTTCCTTGGAGAAACTCTCCATGAACGTCATCGACACAGGTATGGGCTTCGAGCGTCTCGTCCGTATGTTGCAGGGCAAGCACTCGAACTACGACACCGACATCTTCCAGCCGATTATCAAGGCAGAGCAAGAGATAACTGGATTGAAATACACCACCTTTGAAGAGGAGGTTGCTGGAGACTCCGGGTTGTCTGGAAATTCTGGAAACTCCGGATTATCCAGAAAACAACAGGACGACATCAACGTCGCCATGCGCGTCTGCGCCGACCACCTACGTGCCGTCAGTTTCTCCATCGCCGACGGACAGTTGCCAGGCAATGCCAAGGCCGGCTACGTCATCCGTCGTATCCTGCGCCGTGCTGTCCGCTATGCCTACACCTTCCTCAATCAGAAAGAGGCTTTCCTCTACAAGCTCCTGCCCACGCTCGTCGAGGAGATGGGCGATGCCTTCCCCGAACTGAAGGCCCAGCAGCAGCTCATCGGCCGTGTCATCAAGGAGGAGGAGGACAGTTTCCTCCGCACCCTCGACAAGGGTATCTCGCTGCTCGACAAGGCCATGGAGGAGCTTCGTTCTGAGAAGAAGACCGAGTTGGACGGCGTACAGGCCTTCCGTCTCTTCGACACCTACGGCTTCCCCCTCGACCTCACCGAGCTTATCTGTCGTGAGAACGGCTTCACCGTCAACGAAGAGCAGTTCAATGTGGAGATGCAGAAGCAGAAAGACCGTGCTCGCAATGCTGCCGCCGTAGAAAACTCTGACTGGGTAGAACTTGCCCAGGGTGAGCAGCAGTTCGTCGGCTACGACTACACTGAGTACACCTGTCATATATTAAGGTATAGAAAGGTCACCCAGAAGAAGAACACCTTCTACGAGCTGGTGCTCGACTACACCCCGTTCTACGGCGAGATGGGTGGTCAGGTGGGCGACACGGGTGTCCTCGTCAATGGCGAGGAGACCGTCGACATCATCGACTCCAAGCGTGAGAACGGCCAGACCGTCCACATTGTGAAAGAGCTTCCGAAAGACCCGACCGCTGAGTTCATGGCCTGTGTAGACATCGACAAGCGCGATGCCTCGGCTGCCAACCACACCGCTACCCACCTGCTGGACTACGCCCTGAAACAGGTGCTTGGCGACCACGTGGAGCAGAAGGGTTCCTTCGTCAGCCCCGACGCACTGCGCTTCGACTTCTCCCACTTCGAGAAGGTCAGCGACGAGCAGCTGCGCGAGGTGGAGCGTATGGTGAACTTCATGATTCGCCAAGACCTGCCCCGCGATGAGCACCGCGACGTGCCTATGGAGGAGGCCAAGAAGATGGGTGCCATCGCCCTCTTCGGCGAGAAGTATGGCGACGCCGTCCGCGTTATGCGCTTCGGCCCTTCGTGCGAGCTCTGCGGCGGTATCCACACCACCTCGACAGGCCGCATCGGCTTCTTCAAGATTATCTCGGAGAGCAGTGTCGCCGCCGGCATCCGCCGTATCGAGGCCCGAACAGGCAAGCAGTGCGAGGAACTCCTGTACAACATCGAGGACACGCTGAAAGCCATCAAGTCGTTCTTCAACAACGCCAAAGACCTGCAGGGCGTCATCCAGAAATATATTGAGGAGCACGACTCGATGAAGAAAGAGATTGAGTCGTTCCAGGCCCAGGCCGTCGAGCGTTATTCAAAGCAACTGATTGAGAAGGGCCGTTTTATTGGTGGCGTGAAAGTGGTGACCGCCATAATGCCCATGGAGCCACAGGCCGCCAAAGACCTCGCTTTCAAAATACGTGCAAATGTGGAAGGCTCACTCCTCTGCGTACTCGGAACAACTTATAACGACAAGCCGCAACTCACCATCATGTTGAGCGACGACGTCATCACCGACCACGGTCTGAATGCCGGACAGATGGTGCGCGAGGCTGCCAAGCTCATCCAGGGTGGTGGTGGTGGACAGCCTCACTTTGCCCAAGCTGGAGGCAAGAACGCCGATGGACTCTCGGCCGCTATCGATAAGGTCATCGAACTGGCCAAACTCTAAGCAACTGTTACAAAGCAAAGCCGCCTATGGCATCCCTGAGGGTTTTGTCATAGGCGGCTTTTATTGTCGTCTCGTTCATGTTATTTCAGACTCTGCTGCCATAGGCATTTGCATGTCCTCTTCTTCCATCATTGGGTAGGGGATAGCTTTCGCTCGGTGGTCTTGCAACCAGATGTGGTTCAGCGTGAAGGCTATCGAATCCAGTGTCTCTTCTCGCTTTTGCGATTTCAGCTCGCACTCCCACACCGTGATGCAGTGCCAGCCCATCGCTGCCAGTTTTCGCTGTTCCTCCTTGTCACGCTCCTTGTTCCTGCGAATCTTCGTCACCCAGAACTCCCTGTTCGTCTTGGGAATTTTGCAACAGTTTTTCTCATTTATTATTTCTCCCTTATCATTTAGCGAAGTGCCGTGTCCGTGCCAGAAACATCCATTCACAAAGATGCATGTCCTGTATTTCCTCAAAACCAGGTCAGGATGTCCAGGCAACCGTTTGTAGTTCAGCCTGTATCTGAATCCCCGTTTCCACAGTCCACGTCGCACAATCATCTCTGGCTTCGTGTTTTTCGAACGAATCGCCGCCATGTTATTGTGTCGTTCTTGGCTGACCAAAGTGGTAGCCCCAAATGGTTGTGAAGAGAGCTTATCCATTTTGCTTTCTACAGAGGACTTCCGAGAAATTTGGCAAGGTATCGGAGGTTACCAGTAGAAGTACCTTTCAGGACAGACAAGGGCAATGCTCCAGCCTGTCAGTGTGATGGGCTGATAGAACACAAGGTATTGTTCGCCGTCGAAGTTCACCGACATATTGCCCTTGTGGCCGTTCACCATCTCGTTTCCCAGGGCAATGATGTCGCTCTGCAGACGTGAATTGACACCATCGAAGATGGTATGGTAAACAAGCCTGTCCTTGTCTGGATAGATAAGAAAGTTACCGCTCTTGCCTGTCATCATGTAATAGGCACCCTCGCAGGGCAATTCCTCGGTAATGGCCTTTGACAGCATAGGCAGTGATAGGTCGGTGGAGATAACACCAATGAAGGTGCTGTCGGCATCGTAGAGAGGCATTGAGTAGGAGGCAATCTTTTCCGAGGAAAAAAGTGTTCCGGCTTCGTTGAAGTCGTCGTATGGGTCTACCCACACGGCCTTGCCTTCTGTCCGTGGATTCCTGTACCAGTCTTTGCTATAGTAATCGTATTCTCCCTCTATTTCCGTTACGATTCTGTCACCCTGCCTGACGGTATAGGCCGAGAAGTTATGGCCTAAGTTGGGGAAAAAGTCAGGCTCTGTCGTAATGGAGCAACCATTGAGGTTAGGGTTCAGCTCAACGATACGGTGGGTATATGCCAACAGTGAGTCGGGATACAGGTTGTTCATCACCTGCCATTTCATGTTGCGAGTCACCGTCTCCACCTCGTTCAGGTAATTTGTGGTGAGCATGGCTTTTTTCTCCAGCATCTGCTCTGTACGCCTCATCGTCTCTTCCTTCAAAGTGGCGTGGGAATGCCAAAGCATCGCAATCAAGATGATTGCAAGGACTGCTGCAACTGGCACTATAATCTTGTTTAAGAGTCTTTTGGTCATAACCTAAATAAATTAGGCGCAAAGGTACGAACTTTATTTTGAATACCAAGCAATTTCTTACAACTTTTTTCACAAGTCGGAGGTTGGCTTATATGAATTTGCCTTATTCTGGCATGACTGAGTAGACTTTTTTAGGCAAAAAGCGTTAATCTTCCCAAATCGTTTTGCCACGTCGCTCTTTTTTCGTACTTTTGCATCCAAACTAAGAACCTACACCTAAATGGATAACACAGAGTACACTGAGAAAACAGAGAACACCGAGGGCACAGAGAACACTGATGTCTCATCGGCCTCGGAAGCTCATTCCGACTATAAGCCCGTGAACCGCTTCGATGCATCGGTCGTGCATCACCTGAGCGGCATGTATCAGAACTGGTTTCTGGACTATGCCTCGTATGTAATCTTGGAGCGTGCCGTTCCCCATATCGAGGACGGCCTGAAGCCTGTGCAGCGACGCATCCTGCACTCGATGAAGCGCATGGATGACGGCCGATATAACAAGGTGGCGAACATCGTGGGCCACACCATGCAGTTCCACCCTCACGGCGATGCTTCGATTGGCGATGCCCTGGTGCAACTGGGACAGAAGGACCTGCTCATCGACACGCAGGGCAACTGGGGCAACATACTCACTGGCGATAAGGCCGCTGCACCGCGATATATCGAGGCGCGCTTGTCCAAATTTGCCTTGGACACCGTTTTCAACCCCAAGACCACCGAGTGGCAGCTCTCCTACGATGGACGCAACAAGGAGCCTATCACCCTGCCCGTGAAGTACCCGCTGCTGTTGGCACAGGGTGCCGAGGGCATTGCCGTGGGTCTGTCGTCGAAGATTCTCCCCCACAATTTCAATGAGATTTGCGATGCCGCCATCAGCTACCTGCATGGTGAGGAGTTCCACCTTTACCCCGACTTCCAGACGGGCGGCAGCATCGACGTCTCGAAATACAACGACGGTCAGCGCGGCGGCGTGCTGAAGGTGCGTGCGAAGATTGAGAAGCTCGACCAGAAGACACTCGTCATCCGCGATCTGCCTTTCTCCAAGACCGTAGACAGTCTCATTGACAGTATCAAGAAGGCCATCGAGAAAGGCAAGATCAAGGCCCGCCACGTAGATGACCTGACATCGGCCACGGTGGAGATTCAGATTCAACTCATGCCAGGCGTGAGCAGCGATAAGACACTCGATGCTCTTTATGCTTTTTCCGACTGCGAAATCAGCATCTCACCCAACTGCTGCGTCATCAAGGACCAGAAGCCACAGTTCCTCACCATCAGCGACCTGTTGCGCGATAACGTGGAGCGAACGAAAGACCTCATACGCCAGGAATTAGAGATACGTAAGAACGAGCTATTAGAGCAGTTGCACTTCCAGTCGCTGGAGAAAATCTTCATCGAGGAGCGCATCTACAAGGACAAGAAATTCGAACAGGCTCCCAATGTCGATGCCGTCTGCGAGCATATTGACGACCGTCTGACGCCGTACTATCCGCAGATGATTCGCGAGGTGACGAAGGACGACATCCTGCGGCTCTTGGAAATCAAGATGCAGCGCATCCTGAAGTTCAACAAGGACAAGGCCGACGAGCTGATGGCCCGCATCAAGGCTGAGATAGAGGATATAGACCGCGACCTGGCCAACCTTGTGGAGGTGACAGCCGGCTGGTTCCAGTTCCTCAAGGACAAATACGGCAAGGACCATCCGCGCATGACGGAGATTCGCAACTTCGACACCATCGAGGCCGCAAAGGTGGCCGAGGCCAACCAGAAACTCTACATCAACCGGCAGGAGGGTTTCATCGGCATGGGACTGAAGAAGGACGAGTTTGTGTGTAACTGCTCCGACATCGACGACATCATCATCTTCTTCAAGGATGGCAAATACAAGGTGGTGCGCGTGGCCGAGAAGCTCTTCGTGGGCAAGAATATCCAGTATGTGGGCGTGTTCAAGAAGAGCGACGTGCGTACTATATATAATGTTGTGTACCGTGACGGACGGCAAGGCCCGTCTTATTACAAGCGTTTCAACATCACCGGCATTACCCGCGACCGCGAGTACGACCTCACGCAGGGTACGCCTGGCTCGAAGATTCTCTACTTCACCGCTAACCCCAACGGCGAAGCTGAAGTCATCAAGGTGACGCTCGATGCCAGCGTCCAGGCTGCGAATCCGCGTAACAGCATATTCATGGAGCGCAGCTTCGCCGACGTGATTATCAAGAGCCGAGGGTCGAAAGGAAACCTGCTCACGAAGAAGCCCGTGCACCGTATAACGCTGAAGAGCCTGGGACACTCCACGCTGGGTGGGCGTAAGGTGTGGTTCGACCCCGACGTGAACCGTCTGAATTACGACGAGCACGGAACGCTGCTGGGCGAGTTCTTCGATGACGACCAGATTCTCGTCGTGCTGAAGAACGGCGACTTCTATCTCACCAACTTCGATCTCAATAACCACTACGAGGAGAACATCCTGCGCATCGAGAAATACGATGCCGGAAAGGTGTGGACAGCCGTGCTTTTCGATGCCGATAACCAGGGCTATCCCTACCTGAAGCGCTTCCTCATGGAGGCTGCGAAGCGTAAGCAGAACTTCCTCGGCGAGAATCCCGATTCAAAGCTCGTCATACTCTCCGACCAGGTATACCCACTCGTCCGCGTCACCTATGGTGGTGCCGATGCGGCACGTGGCAGCGAGGATATCGATGCTGAGCAGTTCATCGCCGTGAAGGGCTTCAAGGCCAAGGGCAAGCGCATCAGCACCTGGCAGATAGATAGCATCGAGGAGCTGGAGCCACAGCGCTTCCCAGAACCTTCAGAAAATCCAGAAGATACGGAAAGTCCGGAAAATCTGGAAAGTCAGGGAAAAACAGAGTCACCTGGGGGACCATCAGCCCCTGAAGAGAACCTCGACCCCGATGCGGGCAAAAGCCAGCGACAAATCATCGACGAGATGACCGGTCAGTTAAGTTTCGACTTTTAGCAATATTTACTAGCCATAACTAACAATGAAAACGAAAAAACTACTCTTAGGCTTATTATTATGCCTAACGGCATTTCTTGACACCAATGCCCAGCAACTGGCCTTCCCTGAGGCTCAGGGCTGGGGACGCTTCGCCACTGGCGGACGTACGGGAAAGGTGTACCATGTGACGAATCTCAATGACTCTGGAACGGGTTCGCTACGTGATGCCGTGAGCCAGCCCAACCGTATCGTGGTCTTTGACGTGAGCGGTGTCATACGCATCAATTCGCGTCTTGTCTTTAAGAGCAATATCACCGTTGCCGGACAGACGGCTCCCGGCGAGGGCATCACCGTCTATGGCGACGGTATGTCGTGTTCGGGCGCTTTCAATGTCATCATCCGCTACATGCGTTTCCGCATGGGTGCGGTGGGCACGAAGGATGCCGACTGTGGCGGACTGGCCAATGGCGGCAACATGATCTTCGACCATTGCTCGTTTGCATGGGGACAGGACGAGAACTTCTCCATCAACTGGGACAACAAGGGCACCGCTCCCCATGACATCACCATTCAGAACAGTATCGTGGGCCAGGGGCTGATGCAGCACTCGGCCGGCGGACTCATCCAGGCCGACAACATCACGATGTACCGTGTGCTGCTCTGCGACAACAAGACCCGCAACTTCAAGGTAAAGGGCAAGCACCAGTACGTGAACAACCTCGTTTACAACTGGAGCACATACGCCTACGAGATGGGCGGTGAATCGGCGGGTGAGTCCTTTGCCAATGCCGTTGGCAACCTCTTTATCAACGGTAACTCCACCAGCACGTCGGCCGACGGTTTTTCTGGTGGCAATTCCGGTTTCCACTTCTATGGCAGCGATAACTGGCAGGACCGCAATAAGGACGGTGTGTACAATCCAGAGTTGTTCACCGGCAACGGAGGCGGCGACCGTAAGAGTCAGCCCTACGACTATCCGGAGTTAGAAACATGGTCGGGCAAAGACCTTGTGGAAAAGCTGCTGCCCGACGTGGGTGCCTCGCTGCCCTACCGCGACCTGGCCGACTGCTACATGATTGACGAGGTGCTAAGCTTCGGTACGGAGGGCAAGCTCATCACCAACGAGAACGAGCTACCTATCGGCGTGCCTACGTCATGGCCCTGGTTCAAGGGTACGAAACAGAAGGATACCGATGGCGACGGTATGCCTGACGAGTGGGAGGTGGACAACGCTACCGACCCCGCCGTGGACGATGCCATGGTGCTGCGTGACAATGGTTATACCAACATTGAGAACTATATCAACTCTATTACTATAGAAGACCGACAATTCTTTCTCCGCCAACCTATGCTTCTCTCGTTGCAGAGTGCCACCACCAATAGTCTGACCCTGCAGTGGGCCGACTACTCGGACAATGAGGACGGCTTTATCGTGGAGATACAGCAAAACGGAAATTTCGTGGAAGTGGGCCGCACCAGCAATTCTCAATTCTCAATTCTCAATTCTCAATTCCCCTTAGAGCCTGGCAAACCCTACGTGGTGCGTGTCTGCGCTTACAAAGGCGATGCTAAGAGCGATTATACTGCTGCGCTGACTGTGAAGACCCGTCCCGAACAGGTCGACATCATCGACTGCGACACCTTTACTGGCGAGGGTGACGGCGAATGGCTCATTGCTCCTACGGAAGACACGACCTTCACCCTGACCGAGGCTATGTCGAAGACCGCCGTCGTGGTACGCTCGGATGCTAACGTCACCATCGACGGAACGGGCTACATCAGCGGCTCTGCTTCGCTCAACAAGACCGGTGAGGGTACGCTGACCATTGCTTCAAACCAGCAGTATGAAGGGTCAACCGTGCTTCATCAGGGTGTATATGAGTTCAAATCGTTGAAGAACGGCGGCGTGGCCAGCGGACTGGGCATAAGTCAGGAGTTCGCCCAGAACTGGGTCATGGATGGCGGTACGTATAAGTACACTGGTTACACGACTTCCACCAATCGTTCGGCAAAGCTTTACAGCGACACTCATTTCGACATCGCCATCAAGAGTGCAACCGTCACTATGAACGGTGGTATCGAAGGCCAGGGCAACCTTATCATCGGCGGCGAGGGAACGATGGTAGTTAATAACACTTCTTTCTTCAACTACGACGGCGACCTGCGCCTTGAGGGCGGCACGGTGAAGCTGAACACAAAGGAAGTGAGCGATGCAGGCATCGGCTCAGCCTCTCACCTCGTCATGGCTGGTGGAAGCTTTACCACTGTGGGCAAGAACGAGGCCAACGTGACCTACAACTTCCCCATCGTGGCTGAAGCAGGAATGACCTCGACTGTAAACTTCGACTTTTGGAACACCAACAAGTGCAACATCAGCGGAACGGGAACGCTGCAATGGGGCGTCTGCTATCTGCGTGAGTACATTGAGGGCAACTGGGACAACTTCACTGGCAAGCTCATCATCACCACAGCAGGCAATCGCGGCACCAACCGTCAGTTTGCCATCCGCAACAATGTGGGCATCAAGAACGCCACCATCTATCTGAAGTCGGGAGCGGCCATCAACGGCGCGAAGAACGAATCTACCTATTACTTAGGCGGTCTTTCGGGCGATGCCGGTTCCTATCTGGCAGGATTCAACGTGAAGGCAAAAGGCACCGGCACTTGGATCGTGGGCGGTGCCAATACCGACGAGACCTTCCGTGGCGTAATAAATAACAACGACCAGGCCGGTTCACACCCTGGAACCACCAGCATCGAGAAGCAGGGAACGGGTGACTGGCGACTCACTGGCAACAATGTCTATAGCGGCACGACCATTGTCGGCGGTGGAACTCTCATCGTAAACGGCACGCACTCAGGAACAGGAGCGGTCACCGTTCGGACAGGAGCCACGCTGGCCGGAACAGGTTCGCTGGCAGCTGCCACCACTATTAATACTGGCGGCTTCCTGCAGGCTGGCGACACCCTTGTCAATGAGCGCGGACTGACTTTTAACAACACGCTGAAACTTAATGGAACGGCGACCCTCATCGTGCCTGCCGACCGTACCAAGAGTAATACTATTACCCTGAAGAAGGCGACCACTATCGCTACCACCGCCACCTTACGGATAGACTTCGATGAGTCTCCGTACGACAAGACCGAATACAAGATTTTCAATATCTCCGGCGGCACCATCACCGGCACCTTCAAGCAGATTCTGCCCGAGACACCTGGCGAAGGCCAGACATGGGACGCAACGGAACTCTACACTAAGGGCGTGCTAAAGGTGGTAGGCGGCGAAAAGAACTCCGATGACCAAAGCCAGGTTGACCCGCCCGTAGGTGAGACGAAGACCGCTCTCTTGGCTTGGGGCAACATGATAAACAAAAGTTATGATGACAGCTCGTACAAAAACATGATGGTGGGTGCAGAGAACGACGAGGCATACGGTTTCTCGCTCGTCTGCATTGGAAACCTGCAGAAATCGTACACCTCTGCTGGTACTCCGAAACTAAGGATTCCCTACAACGGTGAAATCTTGGAACGTACTGCCATCAAGTGCAGCAACGGCGCACAGAACGCTATCATCATGCCTGAGGGGGCAAAGGCCACAAAGCTCATCATCTACAGTGTCACTGGCACCAATGCCAGCAACCGCACTAGCTACTGGAAGGAAGTGGCGGGCAAAGAATACACGGAGGCAACCGCCACTATCCTCGACCTTGACGCCCCACGCGACAATCCCAATGCCGTTACCTTCACCCTCGACAACGTAAAAGACACCGTCACCTTCACCAACACTGGCGAGCAACAGTGTGTCATTCTCTACTTGGAGTACCACTATGGAGGCGACAGCGTCAAGGGTGACGTGAACGGTGACGGTAAAGTCGACGTGGCCGATATCGCCAGCATCATCGATGTCATGGCTAGCAATGGTCAATCGCCTTCCGCTGATGTAAACAATGACGGTAGAGTTGACGTGGCCGACATCGCTACCGTCATCGATATCATGGCCGCGAGTGCAAGGGCTGTGTCAGAGTAGCGGTGGCAGCTGATGCAGGCGGGTGCTGTTCGAGCCTTTTATCAGGATAAGACGGCCTTCGGGACAGTTCGACTGAAGTTCGGCCTTCACCTCGTCTGCGTTGGCAAAGGCACGGTAGGAGTTGTTGGTGGCCGCAAACTCATGGCCTACGAGCCATACGTGTTCCATGCCCGCATCCTGAAGCATATTGACAACTTTCTGATGCTCCTCGATACTGGTAGGGCCTAGTTCGAGCATGTCGCCAAGGATGACCATTTTCTTCTGGCCGGGGGCGGGCTGTAAGAGGAGGAAGTTCTCCAATGCAGCCATCATGCTTGTGGGGTTGGCATTGTAAGCATCCACGATAAGACAGTTCCTCTCTGTATTCAGGAGCTGCGAGCGGCCGTTGGTAGGCTTGTAGTTCTCTATGGCATGGCAGATGCTTTTGCGGTCTACTCCAAAGTTGATGCCTACTGCGATAGCTGCTAATACATTATCTATATTATAGTCACCAATGAGTTGCGTCTGAACCTTGTGCCATTTCTGTGACGCTCCGCTTTCCTCAAGATCCATGAGGGGACGGCGCCAGCGCATCTTCAGTAGCGGGTTACCTTCCTCACGGATGATTTCGCCAGAGATACAGGCGTACTGCTTTTCAGGGTCGGTGCTATAAGGGGTTATCCAGAGTTGGTTTGAGGTTTGAGAGTTGAGAGTTGAGAGTTGAGAGTTGAGAGTTGAAGTTTCTGAGTTCTCTGAGTCTTCGAGCATGTCGAGGAGGTACTCGTTGTCGGCATTGACGAAGACGAGACCATTCTCGCGGGTGCGGAGGAAGTCGTAGAGTTCGCCCTTGGTCTTGCAAACACTTTCAAAGGAGCCGAAGCCCTGTAAGTGGGCGTGACCCACATTGGTGATGATGCCGCAGGTAGGCTCGGCGGTCTCGGCTAGGGTCTTGATGTCGCCAGGGTGGCTGGCCCCCATCTCTATGATGGCAATCTCGTGCTCCTTCGTCAGCCGGAGCAGGGTCTTGGGCACGCCCACGTCGTTGTTGAAGTTTCCTTCCGTGGCTAGTACGTTGTATTTTTCCGAGAGGACGGCACGTACAAGTTCCTTCGTGGTGGTCTTGCCGTTGGTGCCGGTGATGGCAATGACGGGGATGTCGAACTGGCGGCGGTGCTCGCGAGCCAGATCCTTATAGGCTTGGAGGGTGTCGGGAACCTTAATCAGTTGAGAGTTGAGAGTTGAGAGTTGAGCGACTTTACTATTGTTGGCAGAACTAAGGTCGCTAAACACTTCATCGACGACGGCGTAGGAGCAGCCTTTCTCCAAGGCTTGGAGTGCAAACTTATTGCCATCGAAGTTTTCGCCGTGGAGGGCAATGAAGATACTGCCGGGAGGGCAGTTGCGGCTGTCGGTGGTGATGCCATATTGTTCCACCACGTCGTAGAGGTCTGTAAAGCTTATCATTCGTGTAATTCGTTGTTGTCTACAGAAAACCAAGGACGGGCTTTTTGAAGTATTTCTCGGCTTTCTCGAGCTGGTGCTTGTGGCAGAATACCATGACGCTGTCACCGACTTGGATTTGTGTGCCACCGCTGACGAGGAAGCCCTTACCGTCGCGCACCAGTCCACCGATGGTCATTCCCGTGGGTAAAGCTAAGTCCTTGACAGGTTTTTTCGTCACACGCGAACCCTCGGCGACGGCAAACTCAGCCACGTCGGCCTCGACCATCATCAGCGAGCGCAGGTTGCGCACGTCGGCCCGCATCATCATCTGGAAGATGTGGCTGGCGGCCACCGTCTTCTTATTAATGATTGTGCCAATGTCCAGACCCTCAGCCATGGAGACGTAGTCCAGATTTTCTATCATTGCAACGGTCTTGCGCACGCCTAGTTTCTTCGCTGTCAGACAAGCCAGGATATTGGTCTCGGCATTGCCGGTAAGAGCCACGAAAGCCTGTGTGTGCTTGATACCTTCTTCTTCAAGAAGGCCAAGGTCACGCCCGTCACCGTGTATGACCATCGTGTCGGTGTCGGCCAGCACCTGGTTCAGGCGTTCGCAGCGATGTGGAGATAGCTCGATGATTTTCAGGTTCATGTTGTCAGGCATGGTGAGGGCGGTGCGTACGGCGGTCTTGCCCCCGCCCATGACGATGACGTTGTGCACGTCCTGGTAACCCTCCTTGCCAACAATCTTGCGGATATAGGGAATATAGTCCTTCGTGGTCATGAAGTAGGCGAGGTCATGAAGCTTCAGGACATCGAAGCCACCGGGGATGATGGTGTCACCATCGCGCTTGATAGCCACCACATGGTAGGGGTCGTCAGGTCCGCAAAGATCCTTCAGCGGCTGGTTGAGTATCTCGCAGCCCTCGCGCAGCTTGATTCCCAGGAGCACGAGTGCCCCGTCGTGTACGTCGACACGCTGGCGCACCCAAGACATCTGCAGTCCGCTGATGATGTCCTTCGCTGCAAGCATTTCGGGGTAGACGATAGAGTCTACGCCCATGTCCCTGAATATCTGCTGTACCTGTGGCTGCATGTATTCGTAGTTGTCTATGCGTGCCACGGTCTTCTTCGCACCCAGGGCATGGGCCAGTGCACAAGCGGTAATGTTTCGGCTCTCGTATCGCGTGACTCCGACAAAGAGGTCGGCATTACCCACACCCGCGTCCTTCAACGCTTTGATACTCGTAGGCGACGAGTTCAGGGCCATGATGTCCAGATTGGAGTCAATGTTCTCCAAGCGCTCTTCGTCATCATCGATGAGCACACAGTCGTGGTGCTCCGTAGAGAGCAATTTTGATAAGTGAGTTCCTACGGCACCTGCGCCGGCAATTACTATCTTCATGAAGCCTCCCCTTCTGCCCCCGAGTGGGCTACTATAGACTTGCCACCACTGTCTGCTACGTAAGAACCTGCTATTGCTCTCTTAATACTCTCTGGGTCGAGACCGACAATCTTCCGCAGCTCTGCCACGGTGCCGTGCTCTACGAAATTGTCGGGCAGACCGAGACGGGTGATGCTGGGACTATAGCCGTGGTCGGACATCCACTCTAGGACAGCGGTTCCGAGGCCTCCTGTGCGCACACCGTCCTCCACGGTAACGATACGTTTGAACTTCTGACCCACCTCATGAAGGATGTCCTCGTCGAGGGGCTTGAGGAAGCGCATGTCGTAGTGAGCAAAAGAGAGTTGAGAGTTGAGAGTTGAGAGTTTAGAGTTTAGAGTTGAGAGTTTAGAGTTGAGAGTTGAGAGTTGAGAGATTTTCTCCACATCGTTGCCGATAGGGCCAATGGTAAGTACTGCCACGTCGTTTCCGTCGCGCAGCTTGCGGCCTTTTCCCACGGGGATTTCCTCCAACGGACAGCGCCAGTCGGTAAGCACGCCGCAGCCACGGGGATAGCGGATAACGAAAGGTCCCTTGTCGGGCAGCTGGGCGGTGTACATCATGCAGCGCAGCTCGTGCTCGTTCATTGGCGAGCAGATAGTCAGATTAGGTATGGGTCTCAGGGCTGCGAGGTCAAAGGCTCCGTGGTGTGTGGGACCATCCTCGCCGACGAGTCCAGCACGGTCGAGGCAGATCACCACGGGCAGACGAAGCAATGCCACGTCATGGATGATGTTATCGTATGCACGCTGGGCAAACGTACTGTAGATATTGCAGAAAGGCAAAAGACCATCCTTTGCCATTCCTGCGGAGAACGTCATGGCATGCCCCTCGGCAATGCCCACGTCGAACATGCGGTCGGGCAGTTCCTTCATGGCGATGTTCATGGAGCAGCCTGTCGGCATGGCGGGGGTGACACCCACGATGCGTGGGTTCTGGCGCGCCAGCTCCAGCAGCGTGTGACCGAACACATCTTGGTATTTCGGAGGCTTGTTCGTGTCAGGGTCATGGATAAGCTCGCCTGTGTCGGGGTCGAACTTCCCAGGGGCGTGCCATACGGGCGTATAGTCTTCTGCCGGAGCATAGCCGAAACCCTTCTTTGTGTGCAGGTGGAGCAACTTCGGTCCTTTCATGTCCTTCAGTTGGCGCAAAATTCGCACCAGCTCCTCTACGTTATGTCCGTCGAAGGGTCCGAAGTAGCGTATGTTCATGCCCTCGAAGATGTTCTGCTGGCGGGCGATGACGCTTTTAAGAGCATTGGTAAGGCGTATGATGCCCTTCCGCCGATCTTCCTTCAACATGCCGTGGTGACGCATCCATTGTGATACGCGGAAGCGCATCCGGTTGTAGGTCTCGTTGGTGTCGAGGTTCAGCAGGTATTGCTCCATGCCGCCCACTGCGCGGTCGATGGACATGTCGTTGTCGTTGAGCACGATAAGCATGTCGTTGGGACTCTGCGACACGTTGTTCAGGCCTTCAAAAGCCAAACCGCCGCTCATGGCACCATCGCCAATGACGGCCACCACCTTGTTCTCGGGGTGAGAGTTGAGCGGTGAGAGTTGCGCGGTTGCCACTGCCATACCTAAAGCGGCAGAGATGCTGTTCGAGGCATGTCCGCAGATGAACGAGTCGTACTCGCTCTCCATTGGTGAAGGGAAGGGGCGTATGCCACCCAGCTTACGGTTCGTGTTGAAGCTGTCGCGGCGTCCAGTTAGAATCTTGTGTCCATAGGCCTGATGTCCCACATCCCAGACGATGCGGTCGTCGGGCGTGTTGAATACGTAGTGCAAGGCTACCGTCAGCTCCACTACTCCAAGGCTCGACGCCAAGTGGCCGGGATTCACCGACAGCTCTTGTACGATGAAACGGCGCAACTCCTCGCACAACTTCTTCAGTTCTTTGGTCGTTAGCTTACGAAGGTCGGCGGGGCTATTGATAGTGGTCAGTATGTCGAACTTATTGTTTTCCACTCTGTTATTAAATTATTACCAGGAATTAAGGGTTTTAACTCATCCTTTCTTCCGTGCTTCTTTCTCTAGCCGTTTCTGCTCCTTCTTAGCCTCCTTCTCTTGGCGTTTCTTCTCCTTCAGAGCTGCCCGTTCCTGCTTACGTTGTTCTTTTTCCTGCTTACGTTCCAACTTCTGTTTCTCGCGTTCAAGCTTCTTCAGCTCTTTGGCGCTTTGCTTGGCGGCCTCCTTCTCGGTCACGGCCTCCGCACTGCCTGTCTTCAGGGCTTCCTGGAGCTTCTCATGGAGCATGTCCTTGTCGAAGGTGAACACCATGCCGAGGATACCGAGCGAGAGTGTCTGCTCCTTGCCACGTAGCACAATGTAAGTGGTATTGCACACGTAGTAGTCGTGTACCTTCAGTTTACTGTTAAGGGCGGTCTCCACGGCTTTCACCACCACATTCTTTCCCAAACGAGTGAGCACGTTGTCAACGATGCCACGTTCCTCCGACTCACTCTCCACAAACTCCGTTACGGCCTCCATCATGGCCTCCTTATGGCGGTCTTTCGACGGCACGGTCTGCGCCAATATGACAACCATCATCAGCACGATGGCCAACGTGAGAAGTATCTTCAGCAGTTTCATATTTTCAGTATATTTTTTAATTTCGGTGCAAAAGTACTAAGAATTTATGAAACGGCATACGATTTTATCGAAAAATAACACTAGGGGAGGGTTTACAGTTTCATCAGCGACCGGAATGCCTGAGTGCCATAGTGGTTGATGTCGAGTTTTTCCACCTCGTCAAGGTAGCGTAGGAAGTGCTCTTGGTCCCCCAGTCCGTAGCTGCCCAAGGCAAGCATGTAGAGGCAGTGGATGCGGTTCTTTTTGTCGAGGCTGGAAGGCTGTTTATCATCGCTTTCTTCCCAGATGAGCAGGTCGGGCAAGGATACGGCGAAGTAGTCCATGACGATGTGCTCGAAGATGTGCTGCTTGCCATAGTTGACGAGCTTGTTGAACAGGCTGAGTGCCTTGTCCTCTTGTCCAAGCTTACGGTAGCAGAGAGCGGCATAGAAAATCTTGTCGGGCTTGGCATCGTTGTAGTACATGGCGGCAGCGGGCTCGGTGGGGCCTACGGTGCCCTTTGCCCAACACTCAACAGCTTTCGCCTTGAGTGAAGAGTGAAGACTGATGAGTGAAGAGTTTGCTTCCGCCTTCATGTCGTATGCCAGGCCGAGGAGATAGTAGAAGTCATTCTCTTGTGCTCCGTAGAGCTTGCCCTCGCCGAGGTGGTGGGGGTATTCCAGACATTCGTTCAGAAGACGTATGGCTTTTTCTAGATTGTCTAGATTACCTAGATTTTCTAGATAGCGCTTCGCCAACTCCACGCGACATATTTGGTACTGTGCGGGAACCTTGCCTTCGCCACCCTCCCAGGGATGGAACTGGTGGGCATCAAGCTTCTGCATGGCTTCCTCGAAATGGCTCAGCTGGTTGAGCAACGTAATCTCTTCGAGCACGAGGTCATCGCGCTGCTGAATGAGCTTAGGATATTTCTGCAGGAAGGCCAGCCGCTCTGCGTGCGGCTTGTGCAGATTTTTGTAGAGTTGGTCAAGTTCCATGAGCATACGGGCATCGCTCTCGTCGAGGTGGAAGGCCCGTTCCATATACTCGACGGCCTCCTCTTGCCGCCCCTGCTTGTTGAAGCGGGCCAAGGCGAGGTTGCGCCAGACGATAGGGAATGAAGGGTCAATCCTGGCAGACAGCTCCCAGTTTTCGATGGCGACATCGTACTGTCGCTTGTCGTAATATAAACAGCCGAGGTAGTAGGGCGCCTTGGAATACTTAGTATTTTCGTTTTTGCTGGACGTCTCGAATTTACGATTTGCAATTATAGCGGCCTTCAGGACGAGGACGTCTTCCAAGCGGTTAGGGAAGCAACAGTCGGGCTTCATGGCCTCGGCCTTGGCAAAGAGAGACTTGGCTTCGTCCAATTGAGTTATGTGGGCTGACACGGGGATTGTCCCTATACTCATTGTCTTGGCGTAGCCCATGTAATAATAGGTCATGGGCGTGATGGCGTTTTCGCTTTCGGCCATTGTCCAGATGTCGATAGCTTCATCGTAAAGCCCTGCCTGAAGATAGTCGAGTGCCAGTTCGTCGTAGTTTTGGCTACTCTTACGCAGGAGTTGTTTCAGCTCCTTGAGCAAATCCCTGTCCTTGGTCAGTAGCCATTGCTCGTAGCGTATGCCGTAGTTGAAGTGGTCGGCCTGTAACGATTCCTTGATGAGTGACAACCTCTCGTTCAGTTCCTGTGAATTGCCTGTTAGTAGACTGCCTTTTTGCTTGCCTTCCTGTAACTTTCGTAGCACGGTAGCTTTCAGTGTCCTGGCCTTGTGGTTGCAGCTGTTGAAGATAAGGCAGCGGTTCAACTCGTCAAGAGCATCCTCATATCGTCCCTGACTGGTACTGATGCAGGCGGCCTCGAGGTAGCCGGCATCTGCCCAGGCTTTGTTCCAGGTGGATTTCCAGAACAGTTCGTAAGCCTCATGCAGTTTGCGATTATCGAGTTTACTATTGTATAAATCGTAAAATCCTTGATATTTCAGGCAAAGCGCAAGGTTGAAGATGGCCTCTCCGTCGTATGGATTCGGATTCCGCTTCTGCCAAATCTTCACGGCCTTTCTCAGATAAGGCTCGGCCTTGTCGAAGCGTCCACGACGCAAGTACCATAATCCCGTTTGGTTAAGGCAGCGCACGTCGTTGGGGTCGCGGCGTAGGGCCTCCTCGTAGTAGTCGAGAGCCGACCAAGTGGCATGACGATACTGCTCTAGGTGCAGACCCGTAAGATAGAGCTGGTCGTTGGTCTTGGTGTCCTGTGGTGGCAGCGCTGCCTCGGCGGCATCGGGGATGGGACGTATCTCATCATCCTCAGCACACCACATTAAGAGAGGTGAGGAGTGAGAGTTGAGGGGTGAGAGGATAGTAAAGAGCAGGTTACCTAACTTGGTATCCTTCACGTCCACCGATTGCTCGAATACTTCCTCTGGTGAGAGCGTCACCACCTTATTATAATACTCCTCACCCTGAAAACCGTTACTCACCGCTTCCTTCTTCCGAAGTACGATACGTACTTCTTGCCGAGACGTGGCCAGCACCTTGAATAATACTGTCTGACCACTCCCCTCTTCATTCGGAAGGGTGACGGGAGTGAGGCTAAATATAAAGTCCTTCGTGGCCTGCTTCACGATACCGACTTCGCGGTAGGGCATGAAGTACTGCACGAACTGCTTCTCCTCGTAGGGCATGAGCCACGTGAAGTCTGGTTGGTTCTCGGTGTATACGCCCGCCATCAGTTCGATGTAGGGGCGGAAGACATCCTTCATTTCATCCGTGAGGTTCCTGTCCCATGCCCTTCCGAAGTCACCGTTGCCCCACGTCCACTGCTTCTTTCCAGGCGAATAGTGGTGGCTGGCTACATGGAGCATGCCGCCGTGACTGTCATTCTCATAGCCACCCTCAAAGTCATATTTCGAGTTTACGGCCATGTATGATGTGGGCACTTTGATGTTTTTGTAGTTAGAGATGTCCACGCCGGCGGAGTAGTCCATTTTATAATAGGTTCCCGTAGCGATAGGAAACGATGATACAGCACGCTTGCCGTGGTCGAAGACTGCGTTCACATCGGGCGGGAACACACTCTGGTAGTCATCGTTCACCTCCACGGCGGGATTAGCCCACCAGAGGAACGTCTGGGGCAGACTTGTGCGGTTGCTCACTCGGCCTTGAATCTCCAGATAGGCACAGCCAGGGCGCAGCGTAAATCCTGAGGCACCCTTCTGATGGAACATGCGCTCCATCTCGTTGACCCATACCGTCACCGAACCGTCTTTGTTCTCCACGATGTCACAGTCTACGGGCAGGTAGGTACTGGGACGGTGGTGCTGGGGCCAGTTGAACTCTATGCCTCCACTTATCCACGGGCCTGTCAGGCCTACCAGTGCAGGCTTGATGACATGGTTATAGTAGACGAAATGACGCTGCTTCACCTTGTCGTATGCCATCTGGATGCGACCGCCCAGCTCAGGCATCACCATCACCTTGATATAATCATTCTCCAGCCACACCACGTTCCACTCATGGGGTGTTGGCTCGTTGGCAATCGATTCAATGACGGGGTAAGGATAGACCACGCCGCTTGAACCCTGATACACTCGTTTCTCCAAGAACATGGGGTTCTTCTCGGGACATCCTACCTCGTATGTGGGAATCGTCACAATTTCTCTCCAAGCTTTTACCATGTCGTTTCGTTATTGTTTAAAATGTGTCACCTATCATCTCGATTCTTTTCACACGCTCGCCAGGTGTCTTGTCTGCCTCACGTGGCAGATAGATGGGAGCATCATTCTGTAGCGGCATGATGCGCAACTCCAGCTCTTTAGTATTTGTAGGAAGACGCCACAGGCCATAGAGGAACGGGCGACCATATTGGAAGTGGTCGGCAATGAGTTTCCCTTCGGCATAGAGACGGGCACAGTCGCCTTGATAGGTTATACTCAATAGTGAGGAGTGAAGAGTGGAGAGCGAAGAATCTGCCTCCGCAGAAGGCAATTCAATCTTGTAAATGGCGGCCTGCTGCCATTCTTCCTCTGACGGTGCCTCGGCCACCTTGGCCTTGCCCTTTACAATCGTGCGCAGTGGGCCTGCTTCTTTCATCTTAGTAACAACGGGAGTTGCGGTAGTCAATTCTTCACTATTCACTCTAGTTTTCTCACTTAAGAACAAGTGCTCTGCCTGTTGTTGCGATAGCAGGTATATGTCTTGGCAGACAGGTTTTTCCAGTCCCATGGCTTTCAAGTTCTTCAGCGTCTTGCCGTTTTGCAGGGCTATGGTGGTGGGGATGCCTTTCACCTGCATCATGTAGGTCTTGCCGTCGCGCTTGGCCACAAGCTGTGCTGTTGCATATTTTATTCCGTTGATATTTACAGGGAATATAGCCATGCATCCGGTGGGAATAGTCAGCTTGGGCAGCTTCACACCGCATGCCTCCAGCCCTACGTTCTTCTTGGCAGTCAAATTCTGCAGCCGCTCATAGTTGTTGATGAAGATGAATCCGCTTTCGCCATTGCTTCTGATACTCCAGCGTAGCCTGCTATCCTCACCTTTTTTCAGGTCTTGCGGAGAAGGGAATGATGCCTCCATAGGTGCCAGCAATTCGCCAAAGTCGTGCATGAAGAGATGCAGGGGACGCAGTGTGTAGTACTGAGGCAAAGTCTGTCCAAACTCTCCTAGGGGAGCCTGAAAGTCGTAGTTCTTCACTGGCAGATCATTGTTGGCCGTTCCCAGTGTGCGTTGGGTCTCGTTCAGGCTGATGCCTGTGGTGCTCTCAGGGTTTGTGCCGCCGTGGTACATGTAGTAGCCCAAGAGGTTAGAGCCGCTGCCCAGCTTGACTAGAGCCATGGAGTAGGTATCCTCTGGATAAATATAGGGTCGGCGGTGATAGGCCGTGGCCATGCCGCCGCCCAGCTCGCAGGTGAAGTAGGGATTGTTGTCATCGCCCTTGGTCACGTTTTCCTTCTGTTCGCCCAACAGGTCGGTGCCTATGGCTGTGGAAGAGCGGAAACGCTTGAAGTTGAATGCCTTATAATAGTTTCCTGCCGTTTCGTCTGTGCTCTTTTCCCAGAATCCGTCGGCGTAATCGCCATAAAGGGGTAGCATCTCGCCGAAAGGTACGGGTTTTGTGAGTTCGGGCCATCCGGTGCGGGTGTAGAAAGGCAGGTCGAAGCCCGTTTGGAGTGCAATCTTCTTCAGTGCCATCAGGTAGTCGCCGCTGCCACGATACTCGTTGTCGAACTGGCACGCAATCAGCGGACCACCGTCTTTCCATTGCAAACCGATAATCTGCGAATAGATCTGACGGTAGAGTTTCTCGGCATAACCGAGAAACATGCTGTCCAATGAACGCAACTTGCATCCCTTTGAAAACATCCAGTCGGGGATGCCGCCATTACGTACCTCTCCATGACAGAAAGGTCCGATGCGTAGTACGACAGGCAGGTTATGCTTTTTACAAGTCTCTATAAAGCGACGAAGGTTGCGCTGCCCACTCCAGTTGAACACACCCTCCTGCTCCTCCACATGGTTCCAGAACACGTATGTGGCAATAATGGTCACGCCGCCGTCTTTCATCTTCTTCACCTCAGCATCCCACTCGTCTGCGGGAATGCGTGAGTAGTGAATTTCGCCCATCACCGGCACCACTCGTCGTCCACCGACAATAAGGCTCTGACGGTCCCATGTCACTTCTGGGTTGTCTTTTGCAGTGGCCGCTGCTGTCATCAACAACAGTGCACAGCCTGCCATCAACAATCTTGTCAGCAGAGTCATGATTTTCTTAGTTTATGTTATTCCTTGATTACCTTCAGCGTGCGAAGCCACATCTGCAGGTCGCCGAGCATCTGGTTGTGGAAAGGCCAGCTGTCACGAAAGCCGAAGCCATGGCCTCCACTTGGGTAGATATACATGGAGCAGGGATTGTCGGCACGGCGCATGGCGGTGTAATAGGGAATGGCATTGGTAAGCACGGGCACGGCGTTGTCGTCGCTGGCCGTGAGGATGATGGCGGGCGGTGTGAGATGGCTGCGCACGGCATTCTGGTTGGAGAATTCCTTGACGAGATTCTCGTTCTTCATGCCCTCCTCGCCAAGGAAATTCACGCAGGAGCCTTTGTGGCTTTCGCGTTCGTCCATGGAGATAACGGGATAGAAGAGGATGGAGAAGTTCGGTCGGCAGTCAGGCTCGCTGTGCGTGGAAACCGTCGAGGCGAGATGGCCACCGGCTGAGAAGCCCATGATGCCTACGTCGTAGGGGTTCACGCCCCACGTGACGGCACTGTCACGTACGGTGCGTATAGCCTGCTGTGCGTCTCCTATAGGGATAGTCCTGTCGCCATGCGGCATGCGGTAGGTGAGCACGAATAAGGCGATGCCCTGCTCGTTGAACCACGGTGCCCACTGATGACCCTCATGGTCTACGGCCAGATGACTGTAGCCTCCACCAGGACAGCAGACAATAGCACGGCCCGTAGGCTCCGAGGGCAAATATGCCACCATGTTAGCCTTTCCGTCGGGCGAGATGTTTACCGTAAACTGACGCGCGGTCTGAGCAATGGCGCTTAAGCTAAATAATAATGAAAAATGAAAAATGAAAAATGATAAAGTCAGCGTTAGTAGTTTTCTCATAGTATTTAGGAGATTTGAGATTTGAGGATTGAGTTTTGAGATTTGAGATTGAAGATTTGTTATTGGAATTTTACTTTACTTCGGGCTACCTCTATGTCATTGTCCTTGCTGCAATGCTCGGAGGCGTTGCCTACTGACTTACAGATGCGGACGCAGAACTCTTGGTCGGCGGTCTGCTCACTGTAGAAGGCGAGATGGTCGCCGGCGTGGGCCTCTGCCACATAGGCTATCTCGAAGCGGCGGATGGCATGCTCACGATACCAATCTATGGGCCAGAGGTCAAGGACGTGCTCGATGTATTTCACGGAATTGATGTGGCCGTTGATGTCTACATCATTATAATATGTGTCAATTTCGCGCACCAACTCTGCCTGGTCAGACATGCGCACACGCCCGCCCTTGTCGATGGGGCAGGGCTTGTCCTTCTCTATCCAGTTGTTGATGGCTCCGTCGTCGATGGAGAAGATGTCGGTGGGCTGGCGGGTCGTGGTGTCTATCATTGCCCAGATGCTGCGTCCGTAGCCAAGGATTTTTGTGGGGGATGATGGGGCTAATGGGGTTAATGGGTCCTCTTGGGCTACCACAACGGCGAAGTTTCGGCTGGTGAAGTATCTCATGGCACTCTCTACCCATGTCTCGACATTGAAGCGGGTGTACTGCTGGGGCATCTCCGTCATCTCGATGGCCAGACGGGAGAGCACCCATGAGCGGCCCATGCCCATGAGGCGTTTCATGCCGAAACCACGGTCGGTGGAGTGGAAGTCGGCGGCATTAAGCATGTGATTTCCCAGGTGTCCCATAAAAAGACGACCTGAGAAATCACAATGGAAGGGTTCAGCCATGAACCCGTATCGTCCAATTTTGTCCATTAGATTCCCAGTTTTTTACGGATGTCCTTAGGAATGGCGTTCTTGTTAATGAGGAAGTCCATGGTGTTGGCAGCAATGAAGGTCTTGGTCATGTACCATGTGCCCTTGTAGTCGCCTGTTTCGCCCCATGAGTTCTTCACCATATAATACTCCTTGCCGTTCTGGTCCTTGGCAACACCGTAGATGAGCATACCGTGGTCGTCGGTCAGCTCCCAGTTATCGAAACGTTCCTGACGCAGTTCCTGTGTGGCGATAATCTCAGGCACATTGACACCGAGGGAGTCGATAACGTTGCGCTTTTCTGTGGTGGCTAACTTCAGCCATTTTGCCATGTCGCTGCCACGCAGGCTCTGCGTTGCCTTGCCGTCGATGGCATAGGCCAACCCCTTACGAGTGAAGCCGTCCTCAGAGACATCGCCGCCCCAGGCAATGGTGTAGCCCTTGTCCACGGCGTTGTCGATGACCTGCATCATCTCGTCCATGGGAAGGTTATACGATAATGGGAAGCGCCAGTTGTCTTGCACCTCCACGGCGAAACCAGTGTAGAAGGGATGGTGCGTGTAGCTGGTGATGGAGACATAGTCATCAAGGTTGATGCCTAGGCTCTGCACGAAGGTCTTCGGGGTGTACTCCTTACCCTCATACATGAACTTCTCGGGGCACTGGCCCAGATAGGCATCGAGGATGCCCTGAAGTCCCACCTTCCACTGGTTGGAGATTTTCTTTGCCGAACTCTTGGCAATGGCGGCCACGTAGGGTTCCAGCAGTGAGAAAAATTCATTGAAGTTATTCAGCGAGTCGCCGTAGAGTGAGCCAGGGAAGGGCATGGCATCCTCAGGACAGATGCCCCAGGTCTTCAGCGTGGCCAGCACGTCCTCAGCACTTCCGCCCTGTGAGAACTGGCAGTCACCGTGATAGCGCACCACCTGGATGGCACGATCCATATAGGTCTTGTTGGCCACGAAGCTCTCGCAGAGATCATAGGTTTTTCCAGTGGCCTTAAGGATTTCACACTCGAAGAACGACAGCGTGGAGTAGTCCCAGCAGGTGCCCGAGCGGTTCTGGTCTTTCACGCTGGTGATGGGGTTTTCCT
>Ga0310696_10001377_pt1 | contig 35409 bp, 33 predicted proteins | sample AusTroGonzalo_MG_4_FD_203885 | JGI IMG/M metagenome (GOLD analysis project Ga0310696, IMG submission 203885) | Bovine rumen microbial communities from tropical cattle in Woodstock, Queensland, Australia - Gonzalo_02 (v2) (version 2) | ecosystem: Host-associated > Mammals > Digestive system >... | reverse complement strand
CGCTTCATTCTCATTCAACGTCGCATTCCAGAAGTGGCTGAAGACCAATACCGGCAAGACTTACCGCGATGCTGTCGCGGCTTACCATGAGATCCTCGCCGAGAAGAAAAAGGGCAGGACCACGATAGATAAGCAGTTTGAATACAACACTTATGTCAGGGACTTCTTTGAGGCCAACAAAGGGCGCTCGTTGGACGAGGCGATCAAGTGCTGGAAGTACAAAAAGAGCCTGCCCGGCCACAACCGCTACGAGGATTCCGATCTCTCCGTTTTGTAATTTAGTTTGTGTCTGAAACCGCGAAAAAAATGGTGTTTCAGACACGAATCAGCCGTTTTTGTGTCTGAAACGGCCTAAAAAATCGCATTTCAGACACGAGCACCCGGGAAATTCCGCATAAACCTTGACAGGCTAATTTGAATTAGCTAAAATACGGCTAATTTGAATTAGCCAATTTTGAGGTGAGCATTATGAATACCAAAGAAAAGATATTGGACGAAGCGCTGACACTGTTCTCTGAGAAGGGATACGCGAATGTTTTCGTAGGCGACATAGCTGACAGAGTGGGCATCAAGGCGCCGTCACTTTATAAGCACTACAAAAACAAGAAGGCGATTTTCGACGCCATCATCGAAGAGATGAACAGAAGGTTCGAAGAGCAGGCGAAGGCCATGCAGATCAACGGAACAGATGCGGCAGCTGATGCCGGAATCTATAAGAATCTGTCAGAAGACCAGCTGTTAAAGCTCGGAAGAGAATTCTTCCTCTATTACCTTCACGACGACTACAACAGGAAGTTCAGGAAGATGCTGACATTAGAGCAGTTCCACGACACGGACCTCGCGAAGGTCTATTCGAAGCTCTATGTTGACGACCCGCTCTCATATCAGGGAATGCTCTTCGGATTCATGGTAATGGCGGGAGTGTTGCAGACAGACAACGTCCAGGTAATGACACTGCATTTCTATTCGCCTATCTACTTCATGCTCACCATATGTGACAGGGAGCCTGAGAGAGAACCTGAGATGCTGAAGCTTTTGGACGAGCACATCAAACAATTTGACAGACTTTACGGGAGAAAAAACTAATGGTCATTACTGTAATCAACGGACAGAACCACAAAGGAAGCACATATAACATCGGTAAGATCCTGGTTGACAATCTTGGTGAGAATGAGGTTCATGAGTTCTTCCTGCCGAGAGATCTGAATCACTTCTGCACCGGCTGCTGCAGCTGCATCAAGGACGAATCGCTCTGTCCTTTTTTCGATGAGAAAAAGCGCATCATGGACATGGTCGAGAAATCAGATATTCTCATATTTACCACACCTACTTACTGCATGCGCACATCTGCTCCGATGAAGACATTTATCGATCTGACATTTACTTACTGGATGTCCCACAAACCGCGCGAATCAATGTTCTCCAAAAAGGCAGTCGTCATTTCAACCGCTGCAGGAGCAGGCGCGAATTCAGCAGTAAAAGATGTTACGAATGCTCTTTTCTATTGGGGTGTTCCTTACGTAAAGGGTTACGGCAAAGCAATCCAGGCCACAGGCTGGGATCAGGTAAAGCCTGAGCTCAGAGAAAAGATAAACAAGGACATGGCATCACTTGCTAAAAAACTCCAGACTTCAAATGCACGTGCGGGAATAAAGACGCGTTTCATGTTTTCGATGATGCGCATGATGCAGAACAAGGGCATGGGCGCAGGCGAGGAAGAGAGAAAGTACTGGCAGGACATGGGCTGGCTCGGAAATGCGAGACCCTGGAAGGCAGTGTAAAGATTAACGGAGTACAAAATGAAAATCACGGTAATTAACGGAACCGAGAAACACGGAGTAACATACAAACTCAAGGAAACTTTTTTAGAGCCCTTCAAGGGTAAGGCTGAGATCACCGAATTTTATCTGCCCAAGGACGGACCGGGATACTGCATCGGCTGCATAACATGCTTCGGCAAGGATCAGAATCTCTGCAAAGATGCACCCTGTGTTCAGAAGATCGAGAAGGCCATGCTCGAAGCAGATCTCCTCGTATTTACATCACCTTCTTATGTCATGCATCCGACGGGAGCCATGAAGGCCCTGCTCGACCACTTCGGTTACAGATGGATGCCGCACCGTCCAGCCAAAGAGATGTTCGGAAAGCGCGCTGTCATAATCACACAGGCGCTCGGCGCAGGCGAAGGCAAGACTGCCAAAGACATCAAGGACAGCCTCTCGTGGTGGGGTATCAGTTACATTAAGATCTGCAAATTCAAGCTCATGAGCGAGATCAGTTGGGACAAGCTCAGTGAGAAGAAGCGCCGCGAGATGACGAATGGCATTGCAAAGATGGCTAAAAAGTTCGCTGCGATCGATTACAGTAAGAACGCTCACACGAACCTTGTCACGAAGGGCAAATTCTACATGGTACGTTCGATGCAGACAGGTCTCGGAAAAGACAATCCGGAGTATACTGATTACAAATATTGGAAAGCAAACGGCTGGATCGACAAAGCCAGACCATGGAAGGCAGCTTAATGACCGCGAAGTTATTCTTACAGGCGATAACAAAATACCTGATCGGCGTCCTTATGGTCGGCGTTCTGGTGTTCTTGCCTGCAGGGTCATTCGCATATATTGAAGGCTGGATCTTCATGGGAATCTTGTTCGTTCCGATGTTCTTCGCAGGAATCGTCATGATGATCAAGAGCCCGGATCTTCTGAAGTCCAGGCTCAAAGCAAAAGAGAGCGAAGGTACGCAGAAGATCGTCATCGGTTTGAGTCTCCTGATGTTTATCGGAGCATTCGTTGTCGCGGGCTTGAACTTCCGCTTCAAGTGGCTCGAGCTCCCTTTGTGGTCCTCAATCGTTGGTGCAGGCGTTTTTCTAATCGCGTATGTTTTATATGCTGAAGTCCTTAGAGAGAACGCATATCTGTCCAGGACGATCGAAGTTCAGGAAGGCCAGAAGGTAGTGGATACGGGCCTTTACGGCGTTGTCCGTCACCCGATGTATATGGTCACGATGTTCCTTTTCCTCAGCATGCCGTTTGTATTAGGCTCACTGTTCTCGTTCTTCATCATGCTGGTGTACATACCGATAATTGTAGTGAGGATAATTGGCGAAGAGAAATTCCTGGAGAAGGAACTTGCCGGCTATACGGAATACAAGAAGAAGGTTAAGAAGAGACTCATTCCGTTCATCTGGTAACAGGATTTATCGGGTAGAATAATAGTTGTGACAGCAATTCCCTGGCGAAGGAAAACATCATGAGTGTGACATTAACTAAGGTTACAAGAGAAGATCTGGAATTAGTCTGGAAGATGCAGATCGATGCATTTTCCGAACTGCTCGAAAAGTATCAGGACTACGATTTAAGCCCCGCAGCTGAGAAGATCGATAAGATCATCGCAAGGTTTGATCAGCCGTGGACAACATACTTTTTCATCGAAGCAGAAGGCGAGAAGGTCGGTGTTATCCGCATCGTTGACATGAATGACGGCAGCAGAAAGAGAATATCTCCGTTATGGATAATGAAGGAGTATCGCGGAAACGGTTATGCGCAGCAGGCGATTACTGCGGTAGAAGAGATTTACGGCGAAGACAACTGGAGTCTTGATACGATCCTGCAGGAGAAAGGCAACTGCCATTTATATGAGAAAATGGGCTATCATCAGACGGGAAAGATTGAACATATAAACGATAGAATGGACATAGTTTTCTACGAGAAAAATTGAGGTGGACTTATGCATAAGTGGTATGACGAAGAATACGAATTTACGGTTGAAGTAACGGGCTTTCTGCACGGCGATAAGACAGAGAATTACTGCCGCAACGGCGAGCAGATCGGTGACAAATACACATGCACTTACGGGTGCCCCATTAATCAGGACGGATACGGCATCTGCTCTAAGACCATGATGATGCTCTACCCCCTGATGGAGGCAGTAAGAAGCGGCGGCGACCTCGAGAACTTAGGCGGCAACGGCAAGTATGAGAAGACCGTCGTATGTCCTGACGGATGCGTTATCTTCAAGCTCACGGCAAAGCCTCTGGGCAACGAGAACTTCCACAAGGGCGGCTTTTACAACTATCCGGATCAGACAGTGTGACAGGATTTATCGAAGAATGAATAACATCGAAGAACTTTATCTGGAACTTAAAGATGAGGAGTGGCCGTTCGAATTTACGAGCCACGACAGGCAGATCGTAAGAGCGATCGTTACGGATGACGACAAGAACTTCTATTTCGTAAGAGCCAACCGCGACGATGATTTCGGAGTATCTACGCTCATCGAGACCGCGGGCGGCGGAGTTGAAGAAGGCGAAGACCTCCCGGAAGCCATACACAGAGAGCTTAAGGAAGAGCTCGGGATCGAGTCTGAGATTATCTGCAAGATCGGTGTAGTAAGCGATTACTATAATCTGATCCATCGTCACAACATTAATAACTATTTTCTCTGCAGGGCAGTATCGTTCGGAGACAAGAATCTCACACAGGAGGAGATCAAAGATTTCCACCTTTCCACATTGAAGATGACATACGATGAGGCAGTAGCAGAATACGAGAGAAGAAGAGAGAGCAGACTCGGAAGATTGGTCTGTAACAGAGAACTCCCGGTGCTGAAAAAAGCAAAAGAGATATTGGGATCGTGAGGCGGACGGTATGAAAAAAGAGCAATTGCAGCTGAAAAAACTTGAATACGATCTGACCGTCTGCAAAGTGGTGGCAGCAACAGACATAGATCTGAATAAAGATTTCTACTTTATCGGTAAGACTGATGAAGAGATTTCGCTCGTATGCAAAACCGAAGATACTCCCGCAGATACCACGGACCGCGATGACGGCTGGAAGGGCTTCAGGATAGAGGGCGTGCTGGACTTCTCTTTGATCGGGATCCTCTCGAAGATATCGGGGATCTTAGCTGACAACAAGATTGGGATTTTCGCGGTGTCGACATATAACACTGACTATATTCTCGTAAAGAAAGAAAACTTTGAGAAGGCACTTCGCGTGTTGGGAGACGCAGGATACGAGATCGTCTGAACTCTACTATCCGTAGGTGGTATAAGCGCTTTCCCGGGGTTACCATCTGTGCATGGAGGTAATAAACATGGACCAATATGTAACAGGAAATACCATTAAAACGCTGCGCGAGCAGAACAAGATGACGCAGCTTCAGCTCGCCGATAAACTCGGTGTGAGCGATAAGACGATCTCGAAATGGGAGACCGGCAAAGGCTATCCGGACATCACTTTGTTAGAGCCCATCGCGGAAGCGTTCCAGATATCAGTCACGGAACTCATATCAGGCAACACGATCCAGAATGCGAACGTGTCATCGAACATGCTCAGATCCAAATTCTATGTGTGCCCGGTGTGCGGTAACGTCATTCACAGCATGGGTGAGGCGGTTATCCAGTGCCACGGAATCGTGCTGAATGCTTTGGAAGCTGAGCCCGCTGATGAGCAGCACGAGGTCTCGATCGAGCGCGTTGAAGACGAATACTTCGTGACGATCAACCACCCGATGACAAAGGACCACTACGTCTCATTCATGGCGGCCGTCGCATCCGACAGGATCCAGATGGTCAAGCTCTATCCCGAGTGGAATGCCGAGGCGAGGTTTAAGATCAGTTCGGTCAGAAAGCTGTTTTTCTATTGCAACCGCGACGGACTTTATGCGGTCGACGTGATAAGGGACGCAATCGCTAAAAGTTAAAAAATCTTCAAGATATTTTTACAATTGCCTGATACAATAGTCTTATCATCAGAAACTTCGCGATTACGTAAAGGAGATTCTTTATGGATTTTCAGGCATTTGTAGATAACATCGATATGATGACTTGCGTCATGTCCGTCGAGATGAAGGAAGACGGCAACTATGGTGATATCCGCATCGTTGCGGGCAACAAGGCTTACGTACAATCAATTGAGACTGCCTGGGACGGACCTCAGCTCATGAGCACAAAGTTCGTTCCGAACAGCAAATATCAGAACTACTTCCCGACAGATCTCAACTTCGAGACGGTCTGCTATCGTGCAGCCGTCGAGAAGGTCCCGATCCACACCTATGTACATCCGGACAGATTCGATTTCTGGTTCGACCTCTATCTGCTTCCGCTTCTTAACGAAGGGAACATGTACTACTGCACTTATTCCCAGGTAGTTACGCAGAAGGCCGACACCAAGAAGATGTCGAATCTGGATCAGGAAACGGCATCAGCGGTCCTCAACACGGTCATCAAACTGTCTAACACGGCTAACTTCAAGGAAACGCTTAACGCTGTAATCAAGGACATCCGTGAGATCTGCGGCGCTTACTCTTGCTGCATCCTGGGCGTAAATCACCAGGAAGGTTCGTGCAAAGTCTTAGCCGAGGACCGTGAGAACAAAGATGAGATGCTCACGATGAGATCGATCCTCAACCAGTATCCGAATTTCTATAACGAGATCGTTTCCAAGTGGGATGAGACCATTGGCGGAAGCAACTGCCTTATCACCAAGAATGATTCTGATCTTGGATACGTTAAGGAGAAGCATCCTCTCTGGTACCAGACGCTGGTCGATCACGACGTTAAGAGCATCGTTCTCTTCCCGATGAGATTTGACAACGAGACATTGGGTTACATCTGGGCGACCAATTTCAATACCGAGAATGCCGACCAGATAAAGTCCGCGATGGAGCTCACGACTTTCTTCGTCACATCCACAGTGGCAAACGTCCAGCTCATCAAGAGGCTGAAGGTAATGAGCTCAGTCGACATGCTCACAGGTGTTCTTAACCGTAACGAGATGAACGAGCGCGTTAACCGCATCGTCTCCGGCGAAGATACCGTAAACAATCTCGGCATCGTCTTTGCCGACATCAATGGCCTCAAGCGCGTCAACGACAGCCTCGGCCACTTTGCAGGTGACCAGCTCCTCAAGCGCGCTGCCGAGATCCTGAAAGAGATCTTCAGAAGATGCGACATCTACCGTGCCGGCGGCGACGAGTTCATGGTCATAATCCCCGACACGAACGAAGAAGAGCTCAAGAAGCTCTGCAACAAGGTCAAGTCGAGCAGTCTGGGCTTCGGCTTCGCGTGCTTTGCCACGGGTTCCTGCTACATGCACGATTCCCAGGAAATCCGCAAAGCCATGCACACCGCCGACGAGCGCATGTACATCGACAAGGCCCAGTTCTACGAAGAGCACCCCGAATACAAGAGGTGATCTGCATAAGTTAATAACGAAGGCTGTCTTAGGGCAGCCTTTTTTATATTTATGAAGTGCGCGAAAACCATCAGGCCCCGGGCGCCTGATTTCCATATCATATATGGTATGAAAATCAGCAAACACCCAAAGGCTTATTTTCAAGGGTTTATATATAATATTTCGCGTTATAATATAGATTAATCTTTTTTGATTTGTTCAGCGGAGGAGAGAAGTATGTTCTGTAGTCAGTGCGGTAAACAAAATGCAGATAATGCGGTCTTTTGCGGCTATTGCGGTAAAGAATTGTTCAGGCTCCCGGACCAGAAGCTCCCGGATGAAGAGCCCAAGAGTCCCGTCCCTAAGGCAGAACCTGCTCCCAAGGCTGAAGTAAAGAAACCCGAGCCGGTCGCAGCCCCTGTCGCAGCTCCGGTAGTCGAACCTGAACCCGAGCCGGTCGTTGAACCGGTCGCAGAACCTATACCTGAGCCGGTTGCTGAACCGGTAGTTGAACCCGAAGTCGAAGAGCCCGTTCAGAGCGAAGCTCCGGTTGTTGAAGAGAAGCCAAAGAAGAAGAAAAACAAAGCGCTGCCGTTCATCATCATCGCCATCGTTTTGTTCCTCCTGCTTGTTGCAGGCGGCGTTGTATTCCTTTTCTTAAACTTCAAGACAACTATAAATCTTGACGATTACGTTGTCGTTGAGACTGAAGGCTACGACGGAATCGGTACGGCAAGAGTTTCCATCGACTGGGATGCGATGGAAGATAAGTATAATTCGAATCTCCTGTTTACGAGCGCGGCATATAAAGAATTCGGCGACGACGTTGACGGCATGTCACCCGTTGACGTTTTGAAGAGATATGTAAGCGTTGATCTTGAGAAGACAAAGGGACTTTCCAACGGAATGGAAGTTTACTACGACTGGGATATCGATGAGGATTACAGCGATTATCTGAAGATCAATCTCAAGTACGACGACGATTTGAAGTATGAAGTAACAGGCCTTAAGGAGGCTGAGGTTTTCGATGCATTCGCAGATCTTACGGTAAGATTCGTTGGCGCTGAGCCTTACGGTGCAGTCGTTATCGAATACACAGGCACAGAGCTTACAACTGAAGATTTCATTATCGATATACCTGAAGGCGGACTTAAGAACGGCGACGTTATCGTCATCAGGATCGATGAGACTAAGCTCGATGCGCTGGTCGATGATTTCGGCAAGGTACCTGAAGTCCTCGAGATGGAGTTCACAGTCGAGGGCTTAAGCGACCATCTGACGCAGATCGCTGACATCAGCGACGACTCGATGGAGTCCATGAAGACTGAAGCTTCAAATACAATGACTGCTTATATCTCCGAGAACTGGCGCGGCGGCGAGTCGCTCTCTGCCATGACTTATGTCGGATGCATCTTCCTGACATCCAAGGATACGGAAGGCGCGAATAAGCTCTATCTCATCTATAAGATCGAGGTACGCAACACATTCGTTAACGGCGATCAGGTGTACGACCAGATCAATACATACTACTGGTTCATCTGCTTCGAGAATGTCGGAATCGGTTCTGACGGACAGATCGTTTTCGATGCATCTACAGCATTAACACCTACCAACATGTACACGATCGAATCGGGCATCACGGTAAGCGGTACGAAGATCGTCTGGGACTACTACGGATACAAGACATACCAGGATCTTTTGGACGACTTGATGGCAATGTTCGGTGAAGAGTTCAATTTTGAGAACAACATCGATGAGAGCCTGGTAACAGAGCCCGACATCACGCCTACACCTACGGTTACTACAACACCTATCGATACGAGAGATCTCGAAGCAACATACATCTCGCCTACGGGCCTTACAGCTTCTGCTTACTATATCCAGGGCGAGGGCACTTCGAGCGAGAAGCACTTCGTTCCCGAACTGGTTCTCGACGGAGACATCGCGACCGCTTGGAACGTAAGAGGCCACTATGCTGACGAGGACGGCGACGGTGAGGTCGAATATACTGAGACTTGCGGCGTCGGCGAGTTCCTTGACTTCGAGTTCCAGCCGGGCACTTTTGTCAAGTCCATCACAATCTATCCGGGCTTCATTTATTCGCTCGATGACAGCATCAACAGATTCGGCAAGAACTATGCGCCTACTGTCGTTACGGTCTCTGCGGGCAGTAAGTCTTACACGATCGATCTCACCGAATATGCTTACGACGTATCGCTCGCATATTACGGCTACACATTCGAGTTCCCGGAGTGGCTCTATCTCAAGGACGGTCACTTGAGACTTACGATCAATGAAGTCAGAAATATCTGCTACGAGAACCACGAAGACTGGTGGAACGACTGCTGTATCTCAGAAGTCGAATTCATGGGTTACGTTCCCGGAGATGATGAGTATTAATTATGGCTAAGAGCAAGAAAAAAGGTTCAAAACTTAAGAAAGCGCTGATCACGATTCTCATCGTGATCGTTGCGCTTATAGCAATAGTCCTGATCGGCGCGAGGTGCTACTTCAGGATCCCCGTAAGCGCTTACTATGGCGCATCAGAGAAAGCTTTTGTTATCCCGGGTCTTAGTGAGAATCTGGTACCGCAGGGCTTTGACTATGTTGAATCCGAAGGCATCTATCTTGTCGGAGGTTATCAGAAGGACGGAAGTTATTCACGCGTTTACCGTGTAGATAAAGCGAGCGGCAAGTCTACGGGTTATGTTGTTCTTGCCGATAGTGAAGGCAACGGCGTATCGCCTCATGCGGGCGGTCTTGCAGTGCATGACGATTACCTGTTCGTTGCAGGCGACGAGGATGCGAGCATTTACATCTATAACCTGAATGATGTTTTGACCGCACAAAGCGGTGACACAGTAAAGATGGTGAATACGTTTGAGACCCACTGCCTGAGAGATACGATCAATGTTGCATTCCTGTGCTTTACTGAAGACAGGCTTATCGTCGGCGAGTTTTATAGAGATCCCAATTACATGACTGATGAGTCTCACTGGATAACGACAACTACCGGCGAAGAGAACCGCGCTCTTGCATATGCTTATCCGTTTAGTGATGAAGAAGGTTCAGTATGCGGCATCTCGCAGCTTCCTTCTGAAGTCTATTCGCTGCCGGGCCTTGTTCAGGGCATGACTGTCCAAGACGGAAAGATGTGGATCTCACAGTCTTACGGTACTGCAAAATCTACGATCAGCTGTTACGATGTCTCAGGTGCAGAGCCTGTGGATTTCAGGTTCTATATCTACAGCGGCGTAGCTGAACCGGATATTTGGATACCTATCTATGCTCTCGACAGCAGCACACTCGTTGCTTCTTTTGAAGCGCCGCCGATGGCTGAGGAGATTATCTTTGTAGATGGTAAACTCCTTACGATGTGCGAGTCTGCTTCGAACAAGTATTTCTTCGGAAATCTGACTGGCGGCAGGTGGTGTTACGCCACTGACGTTACGAAGCTTGTCTGAGGGGATATCGGGGAGATTTAGGGATTGAGAAGTAAAGTTTTTAAGAACATCAAACTATATCTGGCATGCCTTCTGGCCGCCGTGCTTTTTGCGGCTGTATATTCGACGACTACAACGCCGCTCCTGCAGGGCCACTGGGGCTCTGATTCGGCGTTCTTCATCCTCGTCGGCCAGGGCATGACAAAGGGCCTGATGCCCTACAGGGATTTCTTCGACATGAAGGGTCCTTATCTGTTCTTCATCGAGTACATAGGTCAGCTCATCTGCTACGGCAGAACGGGCGCGTTCATAATGCAGTGCATCAATCTGTCGATCAGTTTTTTCATCGTCGGCAAGACATCTGACCTGTTCTCGAAAAGACTTATCTGGCTGCACCGCCTCGTTGCCATGATCCCCGTTCTCTTAGTTGCAGTATTCACATACGAAGGCGGCAATCTCACGGAAGAATACTGCCTCCCGTGGATATTGGGAAGTCTTTATTTCTGCCTTAAGTACTTCAAGGAATCCGAAGAAAAGAAGAGCTACAAGCACTCCATTTGGGTGTCACTTTTTAACGGCGCAGCAGTCGGCGTTATCTGCTTTATCAGGATCACTAATGCTGCTACGATCGGCGCGGTCCTTCTCTCAGTTTTCCTCGTAATGCTCAAGAAAAAAGAGATCAAGAACGGGCTTATCAACCTTGCCATGGTTTTCGCAGGCTTTGCAGGAACATGTGCGATACCGTGCATATTCTTTGCGGCGAAGAACATGTTAGGCGAGATGCTTAACCAGGTATTCCTCTTTGGTTTTGCATACTCAGCGGAAGTCAGCTTTGCCGAGAAGTTCGTAAATGTCATCTCGTCATTTAAGTTCTTCCTGCTGCTTCTTTTGCTGCCTGTAATCGCATGCTTTATCTACCGCGAGAAGTGGTACATGAAGCTTCTTAGCATCTCATCGGCGCTCCTTCTTCTCGTTGCAGTTACGATGGGCAACGTCATCTACCACTATCTGACTCTGTTTATTCCGCACGTTGCCTTGGCGGTCTTCATCGCGTACAGGAACGGCGGCAAGATACTGAAGGTCAGGAAGAACATAATCTGCATCGTCTGCTTTGCTATCCTTTTTGCAGCCAACTCCGTATGGATCGCAAAGAGCGCTCTGAAGGGGTGCTTTACAGTCTATTCATTCGTCATCACACAGCCTTATGGAAACTCTTTGGATGGTGTTACCGATAAGCTCTTGGCGATGCCTTCAGTAGCTGACTATATCTACACGGGACATGAGAATTACGATGCTCTTGAAGTCGCATCTTACATCCCTGAAGATGAGCGTGACAGCGTCTACTGCTACGGTGAAGAATACTGGTCCTGGTGGTACGGTGTAACGGACATAATCCCTGCTTATAAGTATATGGACTGGCAGTCGCACTACATCGAACTGATCCCTGGATTGGAGCAGGAGATCACTACGTGGATCAGTGATGAGGGCAGCACATATATCGTCACCGTTACGGACGACCTGGTCGTATCTGACGAGATAAATAGGGCAATTGCGGAGAATTATTCCGAGGAATTTGCAAACGGAAGCTATACACTGTATCGTAGAAACAGTTAATAAGCAGAGGGAGATCTATGTTATTCGATTTTAAGCTGCCGGAATTCGATATCCGCGCACTGTACGATACAAATACGATCTTAGGTCAGGTAATCGAGTTCCTGATCTATACTGCTGTCGCTGCACTCGTAACGGCGATAGTCCTCGCCGTCTATAACAGATTCGTAAAAAAGAAGCTCAGGGATAAGAAGAATATCCAGATCCGCTTCACGCAGAACATAATCAGAACGCTGATAATCCTCATCGCTGTAATATGGGTCCTCGTAAGCTCATCCGCAACGACCGATATCGGTAAAGTCCTCTTCCAGGGAACCGCGATAATCGGTGCGGTCGTAGGTCTTGCTGCGCAGCCCGTTATCGGCGACCTGTTCTCGGGTATCGCATTAAGCTTCAACAGACCGTTTGAGATCGGTGACAGGATCGAGCTCGACAACGGTATCAGAGGCATCGTCATGGACATCACGATCAGGCACGTCGTCATCAGAACGATCGACACGATCGACGTCATTGTCCCGAACAGCAAGATCAACGCGAGCCTCATCACCAACATGAGCCACAACACCAAGACGAGATCCGCTCACTTAAAATTCAACATCGCATACGGTTCTGACGTCAGGAAGGCAATGGACATCCTTAAGAACGTTATCGAAGAATGCGAATACACGATCCCTGCATGGAAGGGCAAGGAAGAATACGGCCCCGTCTACTTCGTCTCATACGCAGACAGCAGCCTGGTCCTCTCAACGACCATCTACTATAAGCCTGCAAGCGCTACGGAAGTTGTATTAAGCGATATCAACATGAGAGTTAACGACGCATTTGCAAAGGAAGGCATCGAGATACCTTTCAACTACGTAAATGTCGTTATGAAGGATCAGAAATAATAATTTCTCCGTCAGCACCCGGAATATCGCGGATTATCTCATCTACAGCAGGAACACTTATGCGCCCTGACAAAGGGTTCTTTATGCTGATCACGGGTGTGGTTATGCTTGCTTCTACTTCTGATCTCTCGAAAGCAAGATCGCAATCGATCATCTTGCAGTTAATGAGCTTCAATCCTTTGCAATAGCACAACGGCTGCGTGCCCCTAATAGTGCAGTTTATAAGCGTGAGATTCTCAGAATACCAGCCCAGGTATTCTCCGTTGATAACGGAGTTTTCCACGGTGACGTTCTTCGCGTGCCAGAAGGCGTCTTTGGTATTGAGCTCTGAGTTTGTTATCGTGAGATTCTCATCGTACTGAAACGAGTATTTTCCGGTCAGTTTGAAGTTATCGAGGGAGATGTTATAAGACCTCATCAGGAAATATTCTGACTCAGCAGTAACATCAGACATTTTGATGTTATTTACTGACCATCCGAACTCAGGCGATACGATGCTTGAACCGGTGATCTCAATGTCGTGGCACTCTCTTAATGCCTTGATTCCGTGAAGCTTCGTGCCGCTGATCTTTATGTTGTCCGAATACCACAGTGCGGCGCGGCATTTGTCGGTCATCTCGGACGATTCAATATCAAGACCGTGGACGTGCCAGAAGGGGTATCTGAGATTGAAGTAAGAATCCTTAACGGTGACATTCGAGCTCTCCTTAAGAGCACTCTCGCCGTCGGCGGGACCGTCGAATCTGCAGTTGATGACAGTAATATCAGAGCTCCCGTAGAGGGCTCTCTCATTGTCCATCGTGATGTTCTCGACTATGTTCATGGTAGATCCTGCCTGATTGTTTTCGATTACATTATAAGTGTATCAAATCAGCGCGGATACTTGTGTCAGGAAGACCGTTTTTATTAATCATATGCGCCCTGATATGTGATAAAATTATAGAGCATTAATATTAGTTCGGCATAAGAAACTTATGTATGACGGAACAATCAAGAGGTGCCAATATGAAAAACGGAAGCGAAGTCGGTAAATCCGCAGAAGATTATCTCGAATCAATGCTGATCCTTAAGGAGAAAAACGGTTATATCCGTTCTGTTGACATTGCCGAACTCCTTGGCGTTACCAAGCCCAGCGTCAGCAACGCCATGAAGCGCCTTAGAGAAGAAGGTTACATCGAGATGAACCGTTCGGGCTTCATCACCGTGACCGAGAAGGGCATGGATATCGCAGACAAGATCTATACACGTCATAAGAAGCTTACGAGTTATTTCATCGCTCTGGGCGTAGATCCCGATGTTGCGGAAGATGACGCGTGCAAGATCGAGCACGACATCAGTGACGAGACGTTCGAAGCGCTCTGCCGCTGCATTGAGAGCTGCCCCGCGGTCAAAAAGACAAAAAAGAAATAAAATAATTCATTCAACTGATATATACCCACTGATTTACTCTGATAGAATTTACACATACTAATAGCAAAGGAGCATCTTTATATGGCATGTTTTTTGGTTCCTACAACTGAGGCGATCGTAACAACAGTAGTTAAGAAAGTAGCAGACAAGAAAGGTTCGGATAACATCTTTATCAAGAAGATGGACTGGCTTAACAAGATGCTCTGGGGCGGTTCCGCACTTCTGGCATTCGAGCACGTTTGGCATGGCGAGGTTACACCCTGGTTCCCGTTCCTTACGGCAGCTGCTGATCCTGCAGATGCAACAGAAATGCTTTATGAGATGGGTACGAGCGGAGTTGCCATGGCAGTCCTTGTAACGCTCACGTGGGTCGTAATGGTACTGGTATCCCAGGCCATCGCCAAGAAGAAATCACCGGCTGAGGCTAAGGCGAAGGCATAAGGAGGACAGTGCATATGACACTTCTTATCACATTATTCGCAGCGGCAGTTGCAACAATTCTCTGGTATAACGGCAAGACAGACAGAAAGCTCGGCACACTCGCACTCATGTACTGGGGCGCAAGCCTTATGTGGCTCGTTGACGCAGTCGTAGAGTACATTGAGCTCGGCGCAGAATACTTCAATCAGGCACCCGCAGACATGCTCAACGATTCATATCTCGGTCTGTGCGTAGTAGCACTCGGCATCGTTATCTGGCTCGTTGTCCTCCTCGTTAAGGATCCTGAGGGCAAGGTCAAGGCAATGCTCGCAGCAAAGTGATGAATGGATAACTTATCTGACATCAGAATAAAAGAATCAGCGCTCACAGAGCGTATTAAGGCCGCCGGGAAACTGGCGGTCGCTTTTTCTGGCGGAGTGGATTCCACATACCTTTTATACAAGGCGCGCGAAGTCCTGGGCGACGATGCTCTCGCAGTAACTGTTAGATCACAGGTCTTAACAGAAGAAGAATTTGGCCGCACGGTCTCTTTCTGCGATAAGATCGGCGCGAAGCAGGAAGTAATAGACTTTGACGTCTTCAGTGTCGAGGACTTCGCAAATAATCCGCCTGACAGGTGTTATAACTGCAAGAAGAAGATATTCGAATCTGTTTTGGACAGCGCCCGAAAACATGGAATCGAGCAAGTTGCTGACGGCAGCAACGTTGATGACCAGGGCGATTACAGGCCCGGCATGCGCGCGCTAAAAGAACTGGGCATTGTTAGCCCGCTCAAAGAAGCAGGTCTTACAAAAAGCGATATCCGCATTCTCTCAAAAGAAGCAGGACTTGATACCTGGGACCATCCTTCGGCAGCATGTCTGGCATCAAGATTTGCATACGGCGAGAAGATAACAACAGAAGGATTGTCACGCGTTGCAAGCGCTGAGAAGTTTATACGAGACCTGGGTTTTAGCGGGATACGCGTTAGAGTTCACGGAGACATCGCGAGGATCGAAGTAAGAGATACAGATATTGCAGAGATATCTTCTGAACCCGTGCGCAGGAAAGTATCAGAAGAGTTAAAGCGTTTGGGCTTCAAATATGTAACAATGGATATGGACGGTTACCGTACCGGCAGCATGAATGAGGCTATAGGAAAATGAGTAACGCAAAAGAGATTTTGGAAAAAGTCGCATCAGGCGAGATGACTCCCGAAGAAGCTGAGCTTCAATTAAAGATGAAGCCCTTCGTTGATCTGGGCTTTGCAAAGCCTGACCTTCACAGAGGAATAAGACAGGGCATCCCTGAAGTCATCTACGGTGAAGGCAAGACCCCTGAGCAGATCGACAAGATCGCAGAGAGCCTTCTGGAAGCAGGGGTTAAGACCGTTCTTATTACGAGACTTTCTGAAGAAAAATACGGACAGCTTAAGACTTCCATCAAGTACTACAAAGACGCGCGCATCGGTGTTGCGGGCGTGATCCCTGAAGTAAATGCGAAGGGTAAGATAATCGTCGCTTGTGCAGGAACATCTGATCTTCCTGTTGCTGAAGAAGCAGCAGTTACAGCTGAGCTTCTGGGCAACAATGTTAGCCGCATCTACGACGTTGGCGTTGCAGGTCTTCAGAGGCTCTTATCACACACCGAAGAACTTATGAGCGCTAGCGTAATCATCGCTGTCGCAGGCATGGAAGGCGCTCTTGCGAGCGTTATCGGAGGGCTCGTTGAATGCCCTGTTATTGCCGTTCCCACAAGCGTAGGATACGGCGCATCTTTTGAAGGACTGACAGCGCTCCTTGCCATGATGAACTCATGTGCTAGCGGTGTTACTGTAGTAAATATCGACAACGGATTCGGAGCTGGATACTCTGCCAGCATGATCAATCACATCGGAGGTTAACCTCATGAAGACTCTCTACATCGAATGCAACATGGGCGCAGCAGGAGACATGCTCCTGGCATCTCTGGCTGAGCTTACGGGTGACGTAAAAGCATGTGAAGAAAAGCTCAATTCACTTGGCATTCCTGACGTCACATATAACTTCGAGAAGAGCGTTAAGTGCGGAATCGAAGGAACACATGCTCACGTTGTTGTAAATGGTGTTGAAGAAGATGAACACGTGCACGAGCATGAACATCACCATGAGCATTCTCATGAAGAGCACCACCACGAGCATGAGCACGAACATCACCATCATCACACTCACATGAGTGATATTGAGAACATCATTAACGGTCTTAATGTTTCCGATAAGGTCAAGGCAGATGCGCTCGCAGTTTACGGCCTCATCGCTGAGGCTGAGAGCAAAGCTCACGGCAAGCCGATTACTGACATCCACTTCCACGAAGTAGGAACGATGGATGCGGTCGCAGATATCGTAGGCGTATGCGTTCTCTTAGAGCAGATAGGTGCTGATAAGATCATCGTATCTCCTCTTGCAACAGGCTTTGGCCAGGTAAGATGCGCACACGGAATCCTTCCGGTTCCCGCACCTGCAACGGCAAGCATTCTGGAGGGTATTCCTTCCTACAGCGGAGATGTTGAAGGCGAGCTCCTGACACCTACGGGCGCAGCGCTCCTAAAGCACTTTGCAGACAGCTTCGGCACCAGACCTGTAATAGTTATCGAGAAGACCGGTTACGGCATGGGCAGGAAAGATTTTGCGAAGGCAAACATGCTCAGGACATTCATCGGCAATTCGGAAGGTGAAGACGATAAAGTTATCGAGCTCATGTGCAACGTTGATGACATGACGGGCGAAGAGATCGGATACGCTACGGGCATCTTTATGGAGCAAGGTGCACTTGATGTTTTCACGACACCTGTCTTCATGAAGAAGAACCGCCCTGGAATCCTTATCACATGTGTTGTTAAGCCTGAGGATAAAGAGAAGTTTGCAAAACTTATTTTCGAGCACACCACAACGATCGGAATCAGATATCAGGCCATGGACAGATTCAGGCTCGCGCGCCGCGAAGAGAAGGTCATGACAAAGTACGGTGAAGCTTCCGTGAAGATCTCCGAGGGCTTCGGAGTTACGAAGGTCAAGCCCGAATACGACGACGTCGCAGCACAGGCAGACAAGGAATAAGATTATTCCTTGCTGCTCAGTGCGCTTTTCTCAAGATCCCTTATTCTCTTGATTCCGGCCATTACTATGGCTGCGATAACGAGGCAGATTCCGGAGAAAATGATCGTATATGCGGAACCCGCGCCGACGCCCTTGCCGGTGATGTTGCCGACCAGATCAGCAGTGATGCCGCTGATACCGTAAGCGACGATATATCCGAGATTAGATATGAATGCTATGAGGCCCCAAGCTCTGCCCTGGAGCTCGTCGGGGATGTTGGTCCTGACGAGATAGTCCAGGCTGTTATTTGCAAACGGCAGGGCTGCGAAAAATAAGAATCCGAATATTCCGATGACTATGCCGTTCTGGCAGACTGCGAAAAGAGCCATTCCGATACCGGATACTGCAAGGCCCATCCAGAGCGCTCTTACGAAGTGCTTCTTGATGCCGAAGATGCCTAAGAAAATACTTGTTACGAGCATTCCTGAAGCTGCGACGGATTCGACGATTCCCAGAGTCTTGGAATCAGCAAATGAGAGTACGAACGGTTCGCCCAATACCTGGAAAACGCCCATGAAGAGTGTGATAAGTGAAGTTACGATAATGAGCAGTAAGAGTCCGCGCTTGCCTGTGATCGCAGCCCAGCCGTCCTTCATGCTCTTGAAGAAAGGTTCCTTCTCCTTAGGTGCGTTGTTCTTGATTCCGCGTCTTACGATTGCTGCAACTACTACTGTGAGGAAGAATGTGCAGATGTCGATTATGAGGATCAGCTTGATGTCGCTTACGGCAAGAAGGAATCCTGCGATGACGGGTGAGAAGAGGTATCTGGCTGAGCCTGCCATCGATATAAGTCCGTTGGCCTTTGAATACTGTTCCTTGGTAAGAAGGTCAGTGATAGTTGCGGTATATGAGGGGCCTAAGAGCGCGGAAAATACCGAGCTTATCGTGGTGCCCAGATAGATCTGCCAGAGCTGCGCTTCGCCTGTCAGCATGCAGATCAGGATGAAGAGGACGCCGAGGCCTGAGAGGCCGTCGCCGATCATCATGAGAAGTCGTCTGTCGTACTTGTCTGCGAGAACGCCTGCGGGCGCCGTGAGGAGAAGACAGGGAACGAATCCTAAGAATGTGAGGAGCGCCATGTCGGCAGCGCTGCCGGTCTTCTGGAAGATATATAAACCCAGACCGAAGCTCGTGAGTCCTCCGCCGATGGACGATATAAACTCGCCTACCCAGAGCATGAGGAATTTGCCGTAATTGTTCTTTGTCTTTTCCATAAATATGAGTCCGCTTTCTGTTGTTTTCTGACTATACTCTACGCGCTGCAGCGTCTTGATACTTTAGAAGTTTATTAGGTATTCCTTAAATAATCCTTAAATCGCAGGAATCGCGGTTTGTCTAATCTGTATACGGGCGCATAATCGCAAATTTTATTGATATCCCATATAATTTAAGCGGAGTCACAAAAATGGGGAGGAATTTGTTATGAGGCTCAGATCACTTTCAGTATTATTGGCAGTTGCCATGACGGCAGTCTGTTTTGCGGGATGTACGGAAAACAACGCTGGCGCAGGCGGAACAGGTGAAGCGAACACACGCATGGTCGCTGACGCTGCAATCGCATACGGAATGAAGGAGAAGGACTTCAACGACGTCTATGACATCATGGTCGAATACGACAACGTGGGATCTGCTTACTACGTATCTAAGAATGCAAACGATGCCCAGGGCTGTTTTCTGCAGCTGATGTCCATCGGAAAGAATTATTCGGGAAGCGTCACCGAATTAACAGTTGCAGCAGCTAACGAGACATTAGGCACCGGAAATTTCACGTCATGTGCTTATCAGTTTATCTTCTTGGATAACGATTCAGCAAAGCAATTCTACGACACGCTCGCAATGTATTACCAGGATATGGGAGGCGAGGTCGCTTCCGGCGAGCAGGACGGATTCACATACACGCTCAATTATTTTGAAGGATCGGTAGCGGTCGACAAAGAAGGCCTGTACCTCAAGGACAACATGGTCATCTACGTCTGCGCTTACACTACTATAGAGAGCAGCAACACGGGATTTGCTTCAGTCGTCTTCAAGGATGTCGGAGTATTAGATCCGGTAACGATCAAGAAATAATCTACAGCCACTCGATAAAAACAGGGCCGACTTCAATTTTGGAGCCGGTCCTGTTGCTTTTAATAGATGCCTTATTAATAAGGGGAAACGGGCTTTTGAAAAAATTTTCGAAAAACCTATTGACATAGTGGGTAATAGCGTTTATGATATGCGAAAATTCATTGAAGAGAGGAGGACGGAAGTTATGTACGACCGTAAATTCTATTTCCAATCATTAGTCCGTTGTAACTTCCGTTGTGGACGAATGTGTTGTTCTTGTTCAAACAGCCGCTGTTCCAACAGCACAACTATAACTATTTGAATTAAGAAAGGATAACACCATTATGTCTAACTATAAATTTGAAACTCTTCAGCTCCATGTAGGCCAGGAGCAGGCCGATCCCGCATCCGACGCACGTGCAGTACCGATTTACGCAACAACATCTTATGTCTTCCATAACTCAGCACACGCTGAAGCACGCTTTGGCCTCGCTGACGCAGGTAACATCTACGGAAGACTTACAAACTCCACACAGGGAGTTTTCGAAGAAAGAATAGCAGCACTCGAAGGCGGCGTAGCAGGTCTCGCAGTAGCTTCCGGCGCAGCAGCAATCACATATGTAATCGAAGCTTTGGCAGTTAAGGGCGAGCACATCGTAGCCCAGAAGACGATCTACGGCGGTTCCGAGAACCTTCTTGCACACACTCTCCCTCTTTATGGTATCGAGACAACATTCGTCAACATCCATGATCTGGACGAGGTAAAGGCAGCCATCAGACCTAACACAAAGGCTCTCTACATCGAGACTTTGGGCAACCCTTCATCAGATATCCCGGATATCGAAGCTCTCGCTAAGATCGCTCACGAAGCTGGCATCCCGCTCGTTATCGATAACACATTCGGTACACCTTACCTTATCAGACCTATCGAGTACGGCGCAGACATCGTAGTTCACTCAGCTACAAAGTTCATCGGCGGCCACGGCACAACATTGGGCGGCATCATCGTTGATTCAGGTAACTTCGACTGGGCAGCTTCTGGTAAGTACCCTTGGATTTCAGAACCCAACCCGAGCTATCACGGCGTAAAGTTCACAGAGGCAGCAGGCAAGGCTGCATTCGCAGTTTACATCAGAGCCATCCTCTTAAGAGACACAGGTTCTTCAATCTCACCTTTCGCAGCATTCCTTTTGCTCCAGGGCACAGAGACATTGTCTTTGAGAGTTGAGCGCCACATCGAGAACACAAACAAGGTATTAGAGTATCTTAAGAATCACCCGAAGGTTGAGAAGGTTTTCCACCCTGCACTTGAAGATCACCCCGATCACGAAGTTTATAAGAAGTACTTCCCCAACGGCGGCGGTTCCATCTTCACATTCAACGTAAAGGGCGGCAAGAAGGAAGCATTTGACTTCATTGATCACCTTGAGATCTTCTCGCTTCTCGCAAACGTTGCAGACGTTAAGAGCCTCGTAATCCACCCGGCAAGCACGACACACTCACAGCTTTCCGAGCAGGAACTCAATGACGTTGGTATCTTCCAGAACACGATCCGTCTCTCAATCGGTACTGAGCACATCGATGACATCATTGCCGATCTCGAGAAGGGTTTCGCAGCCATCTGACCTCAATAAACAATCTGATATATAATTACACTTAGCAGTCATACGGGAGGATTTATTATGACTAAGATCTACACATCAGCTGACCAGCTTATCGGTAAGACACCGCTTCTTGAATTAACACATCTTGAGAAGGCATTAGGTCTCGAAGCAAAGCTCGTTGCAAAGCTTGAATATTTCAATCCTGCAGGAAGCGTCAAGGACCGTATTGCAAAGGCAATCATCGAAGACGCAGAAGCTACAGGCAGACTTAAGGAAGGCAGTGTCATCATTGAGCCTACGAGCGGCAACACAGGTATCGGTCTTGCTTCCGTAGCGGCTGCTAAGGGTTATCGTCTCATCATCACAATGCCTGAGACGATGAGCGTTGAGAGAAGACAATTGATCAAGGCTTACGGTGCAGAGCTCGTTCTCACCGAAGGCTCAAAGGGAATGAAGGGCGCGATTGCAAAGGCTGAAGAGCTCCAGGCAGAGATTCCTAATTCAATCATTGCCGGACAGTTCGTAAACCCTGCAAATCCGAAGGCTCACAAAGAGACTACAGGTCCTGAAATCTGGGAAGATACAGACGGCGAAGTTGACATCTTCGTAGCAGGCGTCGGCACAGGCGGAACTGTTACAGGTGTAGGCGAATACCTTAAGTCACAGAAGTCATCCGTTAAGGTTGTTGCCGTTGAGCCCGCTGATTCTCCCGTTCTGAGTAAGGGCACTGCCGGTGCGCACAAGATCCAGGGTATCGGCGCAGGCTTCGTACCTGAAGTACTCAATACCGGCGTTTACGATGAGATCATCCCTGTTACTAACGACGATGCATTCGCAACAGGTAAGCTCCTCGGCAAGAACGAAGGCGTTCTCGTAGGAATCTCATCCGGTGCTGCTCTCTGGGCTGCAATCGAACTCGCTAAGCGTCCCGAGAATAAGGGAAAGACAATTGTCGCACTCCTGCCTGACACAGGAGACCGTTATCTCTCAACACCGCTTTTCGCTGAATAAGTCAAATTTATAATTGCCATAAAACATCAAGTGTCCGCAGCCTTACCAGATTGCGGACACTTTTTTGTGAGAACGGTTTTATATTAAATGATCGAAAAATATAAGACAGGGAACGCAAATTGACAAAATTCAGCGGCAATCCGACAGAAGCCCCGAGGTCCCATTGCTATAATCGAATTATCTATATTCAGGAGGTGGGAGCTATGAGCATTGATCTATCCAAGATGCCCAAGATCGGATTCGGCCTTATGAGACTGCCTGAGACAGACGGGGTCATTGATATCGACAAGGTCTGCAAGATGGTGGACAGCTATCTTGATGCAGGATTTACTTACTTCGATACCGCATATGTTTATCACGGCGGCAACTCCGAGAGAGCAGTTAAGGAGGCGATCGTTAAACGCCACCCGAGAGACTCTTTCACACTTGCAACGAAGCTCCCTGCATGGTCTATCCATTCGTTCGAAGACAGAGACAAGATCTTCAACGAGCAGCTCGACAGATGCGGCGTTGATTACTTCGATTTCTACCTCCTCCACAGCATTGAGGACGGAAATAATTACGATACTTACGTTAAGTACGACTGCTTCAACTGGGGCGTTCAGAAGAGAGAAGAGGGTAAGATTAAGCACCTCGGTTTCTCATTCCACGGTACGCCCGAACTCCTCGTTGAGATCGTCGACAATCACCCCGAGATCGAGTTCGTTCAGATCCAGCTTAACTACGCTGACTGGGACAATCCGATAGTTCACTCCGGCGAGCTCTATCAGATCCTCGCAGAGCGCAATATTCCTATCATCGTTATGGAGCCCTGCAAGGGCGGCAAGCTAGCAAACCACGACGAGGAGTGCACGGAGATATTAAAGAGCGTCCGTCCTGACAAGTCCGTTGCTTCCTGGGCTTTCCGTTTCGTCGGAAGCCTTCCCGGTGTCACCACTATCTTAAGCGGAATGTCCACTCAGGAGCAGATGGAAGACAACATGAATACGTTCAAGAACTTCGAGCCTCTTACTGATGAAGAGAAGCAGGCAATCGACAAGGTTATTGAAGTCATGTTCAGAGTCGAGCAGGTCGGTTGTACCGCCTGCAGATACTGCGTTGACGGATGCCCGATGGGCATCAGCATCCCTGACATTATCAGCGCCATTAATACCAAGAGAAAGTTCCCGGGCGATATGAGACCGCAGTTTTTCTACAATGGTCTTGTCTCCGGTAAGAGCCACGCTTCAGACTGCATCGAATGCGGCCAGTGCGAAGGTGTTTGTCCTCAGCATCTGCCGATAATCGAGATCCTGAAGGAAGGCGCAGAGATGTTCGACGGGCAGGGCTGATTATTTGGAAATTTGCATATGCCCACCGAATCTGCGAATTTGCGGACTCGGTGGGTATTATTTTTTTGTCATTTGCGGACTACGCAAGGAAATACCGACTAAAACTTGGTTTTCTCGATTTTAGTAGGTAATTTGGTTCAAGTTACGGCGCTCGAAAATGAACAGACTACCGACTAAAATCTGTTTTCTCGTTTTTAGTAGGTAATTTGGTTCAGTTACGGCGCTCGAAAATGAACAGACTACCCACTAAAATGTTAAAACACGGATTTAGTCGGTAATTTGAATGCACTATGCAAAATCAACTACCGACCAAAAACATAAACCACAGATATAGTCGGTATATACCGCCACGGATTTATCATCTGCTTTCCGGGACGGAAAAAACCTTGCCAACACCCGAAAAAATATAGCAAAACAAGCATTTTCGGGGTTAACAAATGCTTTTTACCGTGCTAAAATTTCGAACGGGGAGAAAAGCCCCATTAATCCCATTTAAAAAGTGAGGTGAATACGGTGGACGCTGGTGACAGTTGCGACAAACGAGGGAAACGCGGCCGAAATATCCTTTGTTCCTTAATGTGCCAGTCGATGACCGTATCGGACCTTAAGGACTAAATGATGTATCGTCACCTCTGTTTGCCCAAAGCAAAGCAGAGGTTTTTTGTTCCCGTCGTTTGTTTACTTTTAGGAGGAGACAAATGGCAGAGAAGGAAATAAGAAGAGATTATCAGGACGAGATAATCTCACTGATGAGGGGTAACGATTCCCCGAGGGTAATTCATTACAAACTAGAAGATTATCACGCAAGTGACATCGCACAGATCTTAGAAGAGCTTAACGACACCGAGAGGAAGAAGCTCTTCAGAGTCTGCGGCAAGACGCTGCTTGCGGAAGCATTCGAGTGTCTTGAGGAAGACCAGGCAAGCGAATACCTTAACGAGATGGATATAAGACGTGCTGCAGCAGTCGTTTCTGAACTCGAGACCGACACCGCTGCGAACGTATTAAGAGAACTCGACAAGGAGCGCCGCGGTCTTATCATCGATGCGCTCGATACGGAAGTCAGGCAGGAGATCAGCATCATCGCATCATACGATGAAGATGAGATCGGTTCTAAGATGACCGCGAACTTCATCAGGATCGGCCTGGACCTCACGGTCAAGCAGGCGATGAGCGCGCTCGTTACCCAGGCTGAAGAGAACGACAATATCTCGACGCTCTTCGTTGAAGATGACGAGGGTCTTTTCTACGGAGCTCTTACGCTCAAGGATCTGATCACTGCAAGAAGCACAACGGACCTTAATACGCTTATAGTTACGTCGTTCCCTTATGTTTACGCTAACGAGTTGATCGATGATTGTATCGAGAAGCTCAAGGATTATTCGGAGGACTTGATCCCTGTCCTTGATGAGGACAACAAGATACTCGGAGTTATCACATCACAAAGTATCGTCGAAGTAGTCGATGATGAGCTCGGTGAAGACTACGTTAAGCTCGCCGGCCTCATTGCAGAAGAAGATATCAAGGAGCCTTTGGGACAGAGTATCCGCAAGAGAATGCCCTGGCTTCTCATCCTTCTCGGTCTCGGCATGCTCGTATCTACGCTGGTAGGTGTTTTCGAAGGCGTAATAGCACATCTAACGATCATAATGGCGTTCCAGTCGCTGATCCTCGACATGGCAGGTAACGTCGGTACGCAGTCGCTCGCTGTCACGATCAGAGTTCTGACGGACGAGAACCTGACTGTCGGCCAGAAGTTCAAGCTCGTGTTTAAGGAAGCGCGCGTCGGTCTAAGCGTCGGTCTCATATTGGGTGTTGCATCGATCGTCCTGATCGGCATCTATCTGATGGTAATCAAGCAGCGCGAAGCGATCTTCGCATTCTCCGTCAGCGGATGCATCGGAGTTGCGCTCCTGATATCGATGATATTCTCGTCCATCGTCGGTACATTGATCCCGCTGTTCTTCAAGAAGATCAAGGTTGACCCTGCTGTTGCATCAGGCCCCCTGATCACGACGGTCAACGACCTTATCGCAGTAGGCTGCTACTATGGTATGAGCTGGCTCCTGCTTATCAACGTTATGGGATTCTAAACCTCAAAACAGGCGCTGTAACATTGTTAAAAAACCATTCAAAACCCGGCCGGAATACAAGCCGGGTTTATTGTTATCCGGGGTATCAGACAAACCCTGTTTTGCTTGTATAAAAGGCATCCCGTAACAAAATAATAATATTATTTATACAGTTGTTTTACTTGACCATATATCAACGGGGGTTGATAATTTTATTAGTAATTAGAATCAGGAGAACTGTGAATGGAACACGTTTCTTTCAGTCCCCGCGGCGTCTGTGCCATGAAGATCGATTTTGATATCGAAGACGGCAAGCTTCACAACGTCAGGTTTATCGGAGGATGCAACGGCAACCTCAAAGCGATCGGCAAACTTGTAGAAGGCAAGGATGCCAAGGAAGTTGCTGACATCTTAAGAGGCAACGACTGCAACATGAAGGGCACGTCCTGCGCAGATCAGTTAGCAAAGGCAATAGACGAATATAGTAAGTAAGGCAGTTGATATATGCTGGATTTTTTAGTTAGCATCCAACAGAGTATCATGATGATCTTAAGCAGTATGTGTGCAGTTATTGCTGTATTCGTGCTGTTCATGAAGTCACTCCCGACGAAGAGGCGTACTGCACTTCTGTGTGTAGAGTTATGTTCGATGATCGTCATGATCGCTGACTATCTGGCATATGCTTACAGAGGCGATCCGTCTGCTATCGGATTCTATGTTGTCAGGATAAGTAATTTTCTGGTCTTCTTCTTTAACATCGGAGTTCTTTACGCGTTCAATGCATACCTCATCACTTTGTATGAGAATGTGAGCAAGAATTCAGGATATAAGCGTCTCAAGGCCGTTAATTATATCGGCGTTGCCGGCGCAGTTATGCTTATCCTCTCCCAGTTCAACGGACTGTACTATTACTTCGATGCTTCGAACGTTTATCACAGAGGTCCCGGATTCATCGTCTGCTATCTGATTCCGGCGATAATGCTCATTATCCAGGTTTCCGTTGTTATCCAGAATTACAAGAAGATAAGCCGCAGCATCAGTTTGTCGCTGCTCCTGTTCTCTGCTTTACCGCTCTTAGTTTCGATCATTCAGGCCGTAGTATATGGTCTGTCACTCATCAACATGGCGATTGCCGCTATGGCATTGCTGCTCTATCTGTTTGCGCTCAAGGACATGAATGAGAGCTTTGCCCACGCGAACGACCTAAGGATCGAACTCCTCACGGCAGAGCAGCAGAGTATGAAGCGACTCTTCGAACAGACGGCAGAAGCTCTTGCAAGCGCTATCGACGCCAAGGACAAATACACACACGGTCACTCTGCGCGAGTTGCCGGTTACTCCAAGATGATTGCCAAGATGGTCGGCAAGGATGAGAAGGAATGCGACGAGATCTACTTCGCAGCTCTCCTCCACGACATCGGTAAGATCGGTATCTCAGACGACATCATCAACAAGAAGGGCAAGCTCACCGAGGATGAGTATGAGGCTATCAAGCAGCATACCGTTATCGGTAAGCAGATCCTCACGAGTATCGTAGAGTTCCCGTACCTCAGTATCGGCGCTCACCACCATCACGAGAGATACGACGGCAAGGGTTATCCTGATAAGCTCAAGGGCAGCGATATCCCAGAGCTCGCCAGGATCATTGCTGTAGCTGATGCTTACGATGCCATGACCTCGAAAAGAAGTTACAGGGATCCGCTCCCTCAGGCAACCGTAAGACAGATCCTCATTGAAGAGATGGGCGCGCAGTTCGATCCTTTATTCGCAACGCAGATGATCCACATGATCGACCAGGATCAGGAATACAACATGCGCGAGAAGGAAGACGTTAAGGAATTCGTCGGCAACGACGACTTCAACTTCGATATCAACCGCGCCGTTTATACGGAAGGCATTCTCGCATTTACGGGTGTTGACCTGAGGATCCACATAAGGATCTCACCTGTTGAAGATCATAGCGAGAAGGACTGCTCGCCTTCGCTCATTGTTTTCGATTCCCTGGACGGAAGAGTCCACGAGACCGGCAAACTGGCAGAAGAATTACTCTACACCGAGTATGTAGAGCTCAAGTTCGACGGCTCCTACAACAAGGGCGAAGCCAGAGCGATAAGACCCAATATCCTGAACATGAAGGTCGCAAGTTCGGCTAACGTAACCATAGGCAGGATCTGCGGAGAATATGACCTCGAGATCGCGAGATATAAGGACCACATGCTGGTCAAGATAATCGGCGAAGACAAGATGGTCGAATACGTCATCGCTCTTGCGGACAGCACGAGATTCAGCTACATCAGCTTCTCCGGAGCTTATTACCACCTCAACGTCACGTCCATTAAGCGTGACGAAGAGCCCGTTGCAGAAGGCTACATTCCGCGTATCGCAGAGCTCGTATCCTACATCGACGGCGAGGAAGGCAACGTTCCCAACGTCCAGGTCGACAACTACCGTACGGATGCTACAGACGGCGTTCTTCTTACCGATTCCATGGAGATCGATTTCCACACCAAGAGTCTTCCTACTTCAAGACTTATCTGGCACTGCCCGTTCATATGTCTGTTCACTTCTTCTGAAGGCAAAGTTACCGACGAAGACTACCGTGAGTTCGCTCTCATAAGACTTGACGGCGAGGTCTGGGAGACCGGCGATTTTGCTGCCAATGATGTAATCATCAGCAAGAATGACAGCTTCGACGGATGGGACCAGTGGAAGAAGCTCAATAAGGAAGGCATGGACTGCCACGTAACGCTCAAGCGTGAAGGCAAGACCATCACTGCTACGACTGAGAACGGCGGCATCCTGCTTAAGAGCACCACTACGATCAGGACCGATGACGACACGGTTTACGTTGCTCTCACGGGCGACCAGTGCGCACTTACAAAGATTTATTTCAAACCTAATTCCTGACCGCAACATTTTTAAGTCTTTATCTGTTTATAAGGTAAAGCTATAGCGGAGGGAAATCCTTATGAAATTCAAAAAAGCGATCACAGCAGTACTATGCATGTCTATCGGCATGTCCGTTTTGTGCTGCGGATGTACTACTGATAACGGCGGTTCGCGTAGAAGCCGCAACGACACAGGCGACGAAGAAGAGGAAGAATATGAGGTCCCGGAAGACGAGATCCTCGTCGTCAGCCGTTCCAATAACGAAGCATGGGGTCACTATAGAGGCATCACATTTGTCATGTCTGACGGCAATGTCTACAAGTCTTCAATTAACTTCGGCTTCGGAAGATCGCAGGATTACAGCAATCTCTCCTATGAAGAAGAGCTGACGCTCCTTCGCAAATACACCGAGCCCGTCGGCAAGTTCGATCAGGAAGATATCGATAAGCTGTACACCTATATGATGAAGATCGATACTGATGCCGAATTCGAATACAGTGACGAAGAATGGTACGACGCAGGTAGCTCGATTATTGAGGTCCTGAATTCAGACGGCGAATACATGAAGATCAATGAGACCGGCTGTCAGCAGGGCAAGCTTGATGACAGAAACGCCAGGAAAGCAGTGTCCCTCATCGAGCGTTGTTTCCGCAAAATGGATATAGTTTCCTTGCCAGCATGTTATATTCCCACAGATACGTTCATCGATACCTATGAGTGCACCGAGGAAATCACGGGCGACATGCGCATGATCATCACCAATACAAAAGAGCTTGATGAATTCATCAGCCTCACGGGCGTCGACCTTAAGAAGAATGATGCTTTTGAATACTTCGTAGACGCCGATTACGACAATTTCAACTGGGCATGCATAGTAGTCGAGATAAAAGGCTACGACGAATATTTAAGCCTTAGGGAGGTCTCGTCCGATGCCTTCGTCGTCTCTGATTCATACGTCGGCTTCGGCATCATCGAAGATCCCGACATTGCAGTCTCCGACGGGATCGTCGAGCAGAAATACTACTGCCACGTGGCGGTCGTGCCGAACTACGATATGAGTGTTTACGATGCGTTTGTAAGGTGATTTGGAGTTCTCGAAAACCATGTATCATTTTTGTTGATGTAAATCATGGTGAAAACATCAACAAAAAGTCGGTTTTTGCTAAAAGTCAGGTTTTTGTTGGCCTGAAACCGCCTGAAAACATCAACAAAAATAACACAACGAAAAAGCCCGGCAATGAACGCCGGGCCTCATAATCTTAATTTAAATCACAATCAATACTTATACGCTGTGTACGTCGTAACGTTCAGTACCGTCTCGCCGTCGATCTGCAGTGCGACCGGGCGGTCGAATGTTACCGTGATCTTGTGGCCTGTCTTAACCTCTACGACCTTCTTGTGATCAACGTGCTTGCCCTTGAAGATCGAAGGGAATATAGCGAGCGTTCTGATCTTGCCGCTGCCGTGGAACAGGAGCAGTGAGAGGAGACGGTCCTTGCCAAGACGGTCCTGCTCAGGTGTGGCGATCATGCCGCCGCCGTAGTAACGGCCGTTCATTGAAGGAGCGAGCCATACCTTCTTGTATGAGAGCTTCTGTCCGTCGATGTCGATCTCGGCGTTAGTGGGCTTGTAGTGGAAGAGCAGGCCCTTGATGGCGATGCCTGCGTAGTCGATCTTCTCTTTGCCTGCTTCTCTCTCCTGGTCACCGACTTCGCAGCAGTAACCGTCGATGCCGTAACCGATGCCGTTGATGAAGCGCTTCTTCATGCCGTTAACTTCAACGAAGGGAAGATCCTTAATATATTCATTGATCTGAACGGGAGCGTCGCCGACCTTCTTGCCAAGGTCATTCCAGAAGTCATTACCTGTTCCCGTAGGGAAGAAGTAGAGAGGCTGTACGATGTCGATTCCTTCGGTGTTATTTATGAAGCGGTTGAGCGTACCGTCGCCGCCGCAGAGATAGAGCTCGTCATCAGGATTTAAACCTGCAAAGAAACCCTTGGGATCGTCGATCTTTGTGACGTCCTCGAATTTGAGTTCTTTGCCGCTTAAGAAAGGCTTGATCTCATCTGCCTTGGTCTTGCCGGTTCCGTTGCCGGACAGGCTGTTATACAGTACGTAAGTGGACATTTTCGTTCTCCTTCTCATTTGATTCGACGTAAGCTAACATCAGCTCTCTTGCGTGGTCGCCGATGTCATTGCAGCGCATGGACTTGACCTGTTCTGCGGACATGACATCCAGAACGTCAAAGTAGATATCGGTTCCGTGAAGAGGGAAGTTCTCGGGCATCTTCTCGGCGCCCTTGATGCCGCAGATCACGACGGGCACGTTGGCCTTTTGCGCGATCTTGAAAATGCCGTTGTGGAAGGGCAGGAGTCCGCCTTCGAAGTTTCTCTTGCCTTCGGGATATACAGCGACCGAACACTGGTCGTTCTTCATAAGCTCTGCAGCTTTGTCGATCGTCTTCATGGCTTCTCTGGGATTCTCGCGGTCGATGGGAAGGAAGCAGCATCGTCTGATGAGCTTGCCCCAGCAGAAAACGTGGAAGTTCTCTTCCTTAGATATGAATGCGAGGTCATAATCCTGCAGGAGGAACCAGGTGGTAATGGGGTCTAACTTGGAACGGTGATTGCAGACCAGGAGGAATCTCTGGTTCTGCGGGATTTTGTCGAGACCCGTGGTATGGAAATGAACTCGGCCTACGAAGATCAGCCACCAGGTCGAACTGACGAGGAGCCATCTGTAATAGCCGCTGTGTTTATCGTAGAAGTGCTTCGAACTGACCAGGCACGCGCTAATGAATAAGAGCAGCCAGTACTGCAGGAAACCTGTTACGAGAATGAATAAGATCCACAGAAAAAACTTCATTTATGTACTTCACCTCACCCAATATTACTAATATAGCAAAAATCAGAAGATTTTTAGTTCTTAAGTTGCACAATTTTTCGCAATTCGGACAATTCGAAAACAACATGCTCAAGTTTTTCGAAGACTTGGCACAAAGAATACAAAACTTGCGAATGGCAGAAGCGAACAGCAAGAAATGTAAAACAAAGGCAGAAACACAAAACTTATACCCTTTATTTTATTAAACATCCCAAATCTGCTATGGCTTGTTTGTTTGACCATTCTTGCTGTATCATTAACCGCAGGTAAAGTAACGAAAAAATATTTTTTCGCGCGGAGGTAATATGAAAGGTAAAGTTTTCAAAATCATTGCCGGCGCTATCGCCGGTGCGCTGCTCCTCGGCGGATGTGATGCAATTGCAACACCCACCACAACAACGGAGTCGCAAGGCTACCATGATGTTCCGCTCTCAATAGCTGCGGACTTCACGAAGGGTGAGAACGAAGGCGGCAACTGGGTCACATACGGTGATGCCAAGGTCACTCTCACAGACGGTACAGCTGTAGTTACAGAGCGTGCTGCAAGCAACTGCGGAATCGCTGTGCCCTGCCCTGATTACAGAGGCAACACGATCAAGGCTCAGGTTCAGGCATCAAGCGAGAACGAATCTCTCACAGTCTCCATGAGATATGAGATCTACGGAAACGTTTCTTACGTTAACATCGCTTTTGGTGCTCCTAACGAATCAGGCATTTTCGACATCACAGGAACTATCGAGATCCCTGCAAACGCTACAAACGCATTGATCTACCTCGAAGCAAACGATGTAAGAGATTACACTGTTTCTTCATTCGTAGTAAGCGTTGAGGGCGAGTTCAACAACCTCACAGGCACACCTGTTGAAGAGCTGCAGGATCCTACAGCTACAGCTTCTCTTGCAGCTGCATATTCCAACTACTTCAAGTTCGGCGTTGCATCTCCTGCAACAGTTATGACGAACCCCACAGAAAGCTTCAGAGACCTTCTCAAGACACAGTTCAATTCAGTTACACCTGAAAACGAGCTCAAGCCTGAGAACGTTCTTGATGCTGCTACAACACTTGCAGATCCCGAGAAGTACAACGAGTGCCCTGCTATCCACTTCGATGCAGCTAAGCCGATCCTCGACTACTGCAAGGAGAACAACATTCCCATGAGAGGCCACACTCTCATCTGGCACTCACAGACACCTTCATGGTTCTTCTATGAGAACTACGATGTTAACGGCGAGCTCGCAAGCAGAGAGCTCATGCTCACCAGAATGGAGAACTACATTGATGCAGTTACTAACTGGTGTGAAGAGAACTATCCTGGCGTTATCTATGCATGGGACGTTTGCAACGAGTGCATCGATGACGGCGGCGGAATCAGAGAGAGTTACTGGACACAGACAATCGGTGACGACTTCGTAGAGAAGGCTTTCGAGTTCGCAAGAAAGCACGCACCTGCTAACGTTCAGCTCTTCTACAACGACTACAACGAATATCAGACATCCAAGCAGGATGACATCATCGCAATGCTTACTCCTATCGCAGCAGCAGGCAACATCGACGGTATGGGCATGCAGAGCCACATCAGCTCCGGTCTCGACGTTGATAACTACATCGCAGCTGCTAAGAGATATGCAGACGAATTGGGCGTTGTCATCCACATCACAGAGCTCGACGTTGCAGCTCCTAAGTCACTGAACCCTATGTACGATCAGGGCGTTTACATGCAGAAGCTCTTCACAGCCATCATCAAGGCTTGTGACGAAGGCCTGCCGCTCGAGTGCGTTACTGTCTGGGGTCTTACAGACGACATGAGCTGGAAGTCTGCTTCCAAGCCGCTCCTCTTCTACGGTAACCTCTCACCTAAGCCCGCTTACGAAGGCGTTATGTGCGCAATCAACGGCGGCGAAGTTGCTAAGCCTGACGACTATCAGGAGCCTGTAGTTGACACAACACCTTTCGTTGAGGACTACGAGGACCAGAGCTTCGTCGGCGGCCCTAGATACAGCTCAGTTCAGAAGATCGTCGGTGACGCTTACGAGGGCGACTACTGCCTCGAGAACTCCGAAGGTTACGCTGAGTACGACGGTTATGCAATGGACGTTTCCAACTATGCAGGACACACGATCCACATCACCTTCGCTATCAAGTCCGCATCCGATACATGTAAGCTCACAGCTGATATCGACGGCACATGGCCTACGATCGCAGAAGTCACAACAAGTGACGGTGAGTGGCACTATGTTGAGTGCGACTACGCAGTAGAAGCAGGCGCTACACTCCAGGTTTACTGGGAGAGCGTAGACATGAGCCCGTTCTATCTCGACAGCGTTACGATCCAGACTGTTGACTGATAGGATCTCATTCTGATTAATAAGGGCCGGCTCTTCATGGGCCGGCCTTTTGCTTGTACAATTTTTTTACACTTCCGGCATCGAAAAGTGTACGGTTCAGTGTAAATTGAAGCCGATTTACACCGGACCGTACACTTTGGAGGGCAAAAAAGGTACAAAAAATGTAAACGGTTTTCCGACATCGTCTGCATGGTCACCGCCGGATAGGCGCGGGGAAATTTTGGTCAAAAACAGGGATCAATTTGCCCCAAAAAAAGTAAATCCGTGCCAACTTACTCAGATTCGGGCAAAAAGCGGGTCTGATTTGCCCGGAAAAAAGTAAATCCGTACAAACTTACTCAGAACTGGGCAAAAACAGCGCTCAGTTTGCCAGAAAAAAAGTAAATCGACTTCCAACTACTCGATTACAACGCGCGGGCGAATTTTGGGCGTTTTTGAAGTCATTTCCGCCCGCCAAAACGCCATCTTATGCCATTTTGCATTTTCGCGGGCGTTTCTTGCTCAAAATACGCCCAAAATTTTGCACATCTTCCGGACATTCCCTGAGCCGGATTATACGCTCTCGAAAACACTCACAATTTGCATTTATCTATCCTCTATTTTATTCTTTTGAATTATGGGAACCTCGGTAAACAAGGAAAGAAAACTCATCATTGATATAGCCGTCTGCGCTGTATGGTCTTTGTTTGTCCTGGTGGTTTCCGGATGTAACGTAGCACTGATGAATCCGCTGCAGATCGCGATACTGACGGCAGGATTTATCGGACTCTCATATCTTGTAATTAGAAGCGAAGGCAAAGATAAGACGGGCAGGCTCATTGCCGTTATCACCATCGCCGCGATCGCCATTAGGACCGTCTATGTTCTATACACAGGCGCCCAGCAGAGGCAGCACGACATGGGCGAGTTCGATTCTGACTTGGGCCTTAATTATCACGCCGAATATATAGAATACCTGCTCGAGAATCACAGACTTCTCGACCAGGACATCACGCAGCACTGGCAGTTCTACCATCCGCCGCTCCAGCACATTATCTGCGCGGTCTTCTTCGGCATCTACCGTAAGATCGCACCGTCGCTCGCGCATAACTGGGACGCGCTGCAGTGCCTTTCACTGTTCTATTCACTCGTAACGCTC
>Ga0310696_10001376_pt1 | contig 35419 bp, 36 predicted proteins | sample AusTroGonzalo_MG_4_FD_203885 | JGI IMG/M metagenome (GOLD analysis project Ga0310696, IMG submission 203885) | Bovine rumen microbial communities from tropical cattle in Woodstock, Queensland, Australia - Gonzalo_02 (v2) (version 2) | ecosystem: Host-associated > Mammals > Digestive system >... | reverse complement strand
AACAGGAGGAAATTTTTATGCTCCTGGCACATATTTATTAATGTATGTTCTAGAAAATGATTATGAACATGAAGAACAATTAAATATGTATAAATTTACCATCAACGGTAAAGAATATTATATTAATGAAAATGATATTTTAGAATTTGATAATTTATCAGAAAAAACAATTACAATTACCCCTGCCGCAGATAGTGGTGATGAATACACTATTCTGACTATTGGGTATGAAGTAGAAGAATAGGAGGATGATATAATGTCTACAATTTTTACAGAGAAGGTACGTCATCCTTCTAACAATAATTGACTTACTTTAGCTACTGTAGAGGAAAATAGTAATAAATATTCAATTAAATTTTATGACGGAACAAGTCCTGCGGCTATAGGTAGTCCAGGGCATCCTATTTATCTTAATAATGGTGAATTTCAATCTATGACTTTAGGCATCGGAGATATTGCTATTAATAATACTATTGTTCCATTAATTGATGATTATTATGATATAGGTATTGCAGCTAGTACTTTTCATAATTTATATTTAAAAGGAGCAATAGGTAGCAGTACTACACCCGTTAATAATATTTATGCAAGTTCTATAGGTACTGTTACCGCTCCCATTGGTAATATTCATACTGATAATATATATATAAATTCATTTACTAGTAACGCTGGCTTAATTGCTAATTGATTATCTGTTGGAAACTTAAATGTTGATAGTGATGGAGCAACTTTACAAGTTTTAAGTTCTACTAGTGCCCCACAATTAACCGTGAGTGGACCTAGTGCTAGTTTACAAGCTAGTGGTGCTGGAGCTAATTTAACAATTAGTGGTAGTAATTCTTATTTAACTATTAGTGGAACTAGTCCTCATTTAACAATTAGTGGAAATGGTGGAAATTTAAATATAGCAGGGGAAAGTCCTAGCATAACCATAAATAGTGAAAATATACAAAATATAATTACAGTATCTAATGCAACTCCTGCTGCTTCATTGGCTAAGATATGAATTAAACTTATACAGTAGGAGGATGATATGGCAGCAGAAATTTATTATAAAAATAACGGCGGTTGATCTAAAATACAAGCCGCAGATATAGGAGCACTAGATTCAACTAATCAACGTACATGATATGGTACATGTAATACTGTCAATACCACTTCTGAAAAAAAAGTCACTTGTGAAAATTATAATTTACAAACGGGTAATATAATTACGATTTTATTTTCGACTAGCAATACAACTGCGACTCCAACTTTAAATATTAATTCAACTGGAGCAAAAGATATTTATATAGGAGCTAGTGCTCTTGATAGTAATAATACTTTAAAATGACCAGCAAATACTTTAATGTATTTTATATATGATGGAACTTATTATAGATATTTAGGAACAGTAGCCGCAGCATCAAACGACAATAATCCTCCTAGAGGAGCTAATGTTTGGTATGGTACATGTAGTACTAGCGCAAGTACACAAACAAAACTATCAAACATAGTTGGTTTTAGTTTAACCAAAGGTGCGATAGCCGTAATTGCTTTTAGTTATGCTAATACTTATACATCTGATAAATTAGCTTTAACAATTTCAAGTTCTTCTAATAGTCCTACAAGTACAAAAGATATATGATATAATGGAGCTGTAACTTCTAGTACAAATACTTTGAAATGAAAAGCGAAAGATATTTTAACTTTTATATATGATGGCACATATTGACGCGTCATCGGAATATCATCTGCAACTGCGGCTGAAGATTATGTTATTGATATGGGGCAAAGAAACTTATCCCCTGATGATACAGATTATTTTATTTGAGAAAAATGACACAGTGGAAAAATTACAATATCTGGTCAACAACCTGTTAATTTATCAAATATTACTTGATCTCAATGAGGATCTTTGTATTATTATACATATCAAGGCTTGAGCATAAATACTACTCTATTATCTTCTTTAAATTTAATCAATCCTCCTCAAATTTTTGTATCATGGGTTGGTACAGGACATGATGCATGATGTGGTATTAGTAAATTAAACATAAGCGGAACTCAAACTATTGATACTACAAAACAACTTCCTTATATTACTATATATCGAGGAAGCGCCAGCAATAATTTAGAAGGATGAATTTATTATCAATTAATAGGACAAACAGATCTTACACAATCGTAATATTTAATAGGGCAAACTCTTATAAACAGAGTTTGCCCTTTTTTATATTTATATAGAATTATGGACACGAACAGAGGAGGTTTATAATGACACAATATAACTATACCTCTGATTATGAAAGCTAGTGATAATATGGGCGAAGCTAATTTTATATTTTCTCAACTAACAACTGAACAAGCAATCGTCTTAATTATTGCTTTAATTATTATTGTTAAAACAGTTTGATCTGCGGTCGAGTGGATTTGAAAGAAAATCAAAGGACGTTTTGATATAGCTAATGAAAATGAACGTTGAGCACAAAACATCACTTCAAGTTTAGAAAAACTTGATAAAAAAATTGATAATCTCGAACTTCAAAATCAAAAAACACATGAAGAACAAGAAGCTATTAAAGATTCATTGTCATTAGTCCAAGAGCGTCTACAAGAAAATACTCGTTCATTTTTAATTGACGCACATCATAAATTTTGTTATCAATGAAAAGCAATAGACGATATTAATCTACAGTCTATAGAACGTAGATATTTATATTATAAAACTGCGGGCGGTAATTCTTTTGTAGATAATTTGATGGAAGATATTCGTGCTTTGCCTCGTATAACTGTTTATAAAGACAATGATGGGAGGCCAGAGTAAATGCCAGCTGAATTAAAAGCAACGGTCATTAATATGAAAGAACTTAGTCAAGATATTAAAGACCCCATCATTATCAATCAAGCAGATGCGGACGGCCGCACCTTAGAAATTTTCTTCACGCAAGAGGCAGCCGCACAGCTAACCCCGCACACCAAAGTTTATCTCTCTTGGAGACATATCCAAAGAGATATTAGAGGTTACAATGTTTTTACAGAAGCACCTAAAATTCATGACGATGATCCGCCAAGATGGTTTATCCATTACCCGCAATCAATGTTATATGAAGGTGATGTAAGAACTTGCATTGAATTAGTAGACGATGTTTCAATCGCAGCATCCACTAATTTTATAATCCACGTCTTGCAAGACCCTAACGATGGTTCTACTTTCGTTGTTTCAGATGATTTTTCTGTTTTTAAACAAGCAGTTATTGCTATGAACTCTCTTGCTGACCAAGTAAGAGATCAAATGGCACAAATTGAAACTGAATGAGGGGAAATGCAGATAGAGCACGAGTATATTGTAAGAATCGTGCAAGAAACTGAAGCATTAAACCAAGAGATGCAAGAAACTCTAGCACAAATGCAACAAGAGTTAAACGATGCCTTGGATAATCTTCAACAACAATTTGAAAATTATATCGATCAAACTGATGCTCACTTAGAAGAATGACTTGCGGCCGCCGAAGCGACGCTCGCAGAGTGAGCAGGTACGATGACCGATTATGAAAACAGAATTGAAGCATTAGAGAATGCCGATATTGAAATTATACATAGAATTGAAGAATTAGAACAAAATGCACAAGATTGAAGTATAGAAATCGATATTGCTAAACAAGAAGCAATAGATTATACAGATGCGGCGCTCACGTGGAACGTACTGCCGCACACTTATGGTGCATATATCATGGGTCAAGGTAATGAAGATAACTGTTATGTTACAGTTATCAATAACCGCAGAACAAGAAGTCTTCGAGCAAGCAACAATAAACATTGGGATATGTATGAAGAATTTACTTTTTCAACTGGAGATACCCTTTATATATATTGTAAGGGAAGTGTTGGTGGAGGAAGTATTTTTATTAACAATGAAAATGTTGCGGCTGACGAAAACGATGCAGTAGAATATAGTTTCACATTACCCGCGCATGATGCATTAATAGAAATGGATTATTCTGATATAGGTTTGATTAGAATTCATACAGATGATCCTGTATAAAATGAGATAAAAGGAGAAAAAAGGATGAATAAGGTTTGCGTTTATGCTATCGCTAAGAACGAGGAAAAGTTTGTGGAGGCATGGGTCAAGTCTATGTCCGCCGCGGATCATATCGTAGTTCTAGATACTGGTTCTGAAGATAATACTGTTGAACTTCTTCGCTCTCTTGGAGTAGAAGTACATGAAAAGAAGTATGACCATTTTAGGTTTGATACTTCTAGGAATGATAGTTTAGATTTAGTACCAGATGAATATAATATTAGAGTATGTACTGACTTAGATGAATTATTTGAAAATGATGATTGGGCAGATATTTTAAGGGAAAACTGAGACCCCGAAAAACCTAGAGCTATTTATCGTTATATTTGGAATCATACAGCAGATGGTAAGCCTGGTTTAATTTATGATTTAAATAAAATTCATGGCGCTGACCCTGACCTTCGTTGGGCTGGAGCAGTTCATGAACATTTAACCTTTATATCAACAGGTAAACGTGAATTTAAAGATTTTATTGATTTAAGAGATAAAATTACTTTGCACCACTATGCTGATTTAAGTAAAGATAGAAATTTTTATATTGAATTAGCAGAAGAAAGAATTAAAGACGAGCCAGATGATTATCAAGCATATATTTTATTAGGTAATGAATACCGCATTAAGGATGATCCCACAAAAGCAATTGAAAAGTACCAAGAGGCATGAGATAGATTTAACCAAGATTTGCCTACTTTAGAATTAGCGGGTCTTTGTTATGCTTGGGGAGATGCTTATTATCGCGCGAAGGATGCGGTGAACGCTGTGGTCACATTTGCGCGAGGTGTTGCATTACATAAAACATATCGAGATAATTATTTTGGTTTAGCCGTAATTTTTGTTAACAATGGCATGTTTGATGCGGCGGTCGGTGTTTTGGAAGAAGCTTTGAAAAATACTAAACAAGAGTTTTTCTGGATGGAAGATAGCCTCACTTGGAGTTGGGGCTTGTATGATCTTCTTGGGGTTACATATTACCAGCTTGGAGAATTTGACAAAGCCATCGCGTGCGCCGCACGTGCTCTAACCTATGAACCTTCTAACCCACGTTTGCAAAGTAATTATAACATGTATCTTCAAGCAAAAAGGTAAAATGTAAAGGGGGTGAATATAAGATTGTCTCATGTTAAGTTTTATACTGGCTCTGACATTGATATAGACACCAAAGAGATTGAGAATGGAGCAATTTATTTTCTAAATTACGATGACGACCGCACAGTTATAGCTTATGATATGAATAATAATAGATACTTTATTGATTATCCTAATCTAGTAACAGTTGCGGAGCTTACAGCACAATGAACTCCAAGAGCTGGAGAAATTGTTATTGTAACAGATGCATCTATCGTAGATGGAAAACCAACTCCATATGTAAAAATAGGTAATGGTAGAACAAATGCTCTAAGTTTGCCCTATATTGGAGACAATACAGAAATTGATGAACTTAGACAAACTATTCAGACTTTAAGAAATGAATTTGATATTCATAAAAATGATGGACTAATTCATCATACTGTTGGAGTGCAAGACAATACTTATATTATTTCAAACTCCTCGCAATTAGAAGGTGAAATAATAGTACAACCATAATATAGGGAGGATCAATGTCTTTTGTTAAACAAATTAAAGTAGGTGACACTACTTATGACATTCATGATGCTCGCATTACTGGTGGAGTGCTAAACTTCGCTGGTGTAGTTGATAATTCATCTGGTATCGTGGACGGCGGTACTGCGACTGGGTTCAATGAAGGCGATGTCGTTGTCAATGTCGAATCAGGAAAAGAATTTATAGTAGTTAATACAGGTAGTACACAAACTCCTGCTCTTAAATGGGCAGAATTTGGTGATGCTACCGATATGGGCGGTACAGCATTAGCTACTGTTTCTTCTACTGGTAGTTTTACACCAGCAGGTAGTGTTTCAACTGAAAGTACAACAATTACTTCAAGTGGTAGTTTTACTCCTAGTGGTTCTATCACCACCACGGCACAAACACTTACTTCAACTGGTAGTTTTACACCACAAGGTTCTGTAGGTACTGTTACTAGTACAATAACAGCTACAGGTAGTTTTACTCCGCAAGGTTCAGTTACAACTACAGCAGCTACTCTCACTTCAACAGGTAGTTTTACTCCAAGTGGTTCAAATGCAATTACTCAACCAGCTACAGGTGGAACAACAGTTACTTTTAGTGGTTCATTTACACCTTCTGGTTCAAATACTATTACACAGCCTACAAGCGGTGGCACTACAGTAACATTTAGTGGTAATTATGATAAAGCTACTAGTTTTACAGGAACAACTGCCACAATTACTTCGACTGGTGAAGTAACCGCTAGTGGTTCAATTAGTGTTGTACTTCCGACAAGTTCAGTAAATGTAGTTAGTGCAGTACAATGAAAAGCATTCGCGACAGCTTCAGTAGTTACAGGTGTTACAACCGCCGCACAAACAGTAGTTACAGGAGTAACAACCGCCGCACAAACAGTAGTTACAGGAGTAACAACTGCTGCTCAGACTATTGCTACCGAAGGTGTTACTGCTACTGTTAGTGGTGAAACTTTAATTTTGGGTGCGGCGACTACCGCATCAATTAATAAAGTTACTGCTGTTAATACCACTTCAATTAATAAAGTTACGGCAGTTAGCACAACTTCAATTAATCAAGTTAGTGCTGTTGATACTGCTACTAAATATTTCCCTGATCCGCAACAAAATTATGCTAATAGTAATGGTTATGTTTATGGTGTTACAACCGCCGCACAGACTGTTGTTACTGGTCAACCTACTACTGCATCCTTTACTGGTAGCGCAAGTGAAGTAAGTGTTACAACTTCTTATCAACCTGCAGGTAGTATCGGTCATACTTCTACTGCTTTTGATGCTACTGGAAAACTTAAGGTTGCTTTTAGTGGTACCGCGGGTGATATTAGTGCCACAGGTGCTTTGAAAGTTGCATTTAGTGGTACTGCGGGTGATATTAGTGTTACTGGTAGTTATACTAAACCAACTGGATTCTCTGGTACAGCTGGAACTGTTACTGTTACTGGTGATTATGATGCGCCAGGCGAGTTCACAGGTACAGCAGGTACAGTTACTGTTGCGGGTAGCTATACCAAGGCTACTGGATTTAGTGGTACCGCAGGTGATGTGAGTGTTACAGGTAGCTATTTGAAGGCTACAGGGTTTAGTGGTACCGCAGGTACAGTTAGTGTTGCTTCAACAGAACAATTCTTGAAGAAAGCAACTGCTACTTCTTAATTTAAATTTTAATAATGATAATGCGGCGGGGACTTTTGTCCCTGCCGCTTAATGATATACAAGGATAGGAGTCGTGAATGGCTGATATTTCTCAAATCCAAATAGGAGCAGACTCCTATAATATAAAAGGAACTCCTACAACGTGGTATGGAACATGTGCAAGTACAGGATATACTCTAACTGCAACTTGTTCAGATTTTGTTTTAGCCACAGGAACAATCCTTGCATTACAAATGACAGCTACGAACAGTAACACTGCCGCAGCTAAAACTTTAAATGTTAATTCAACTGGAGCAAAAACGGTGTATGCGGACGGCGCGGCAACCTCCACCTCTAATACCTTAACTTGGTATGATGGAGAAATAGTAAATTTCGTTTACGATGGTTCACATTGGCGTTATATGGGACGTAGTGGTATTATACCCGCCGCAAGAGGGGTTGATTTTTAATGACAACATATACGACCACAGATACTGAATTAACCTCAATTGCTAATGCTATCCGCACTAAAGGCGGAACAACTGAACTTTTAACTTATCCTGATGATTTTATTGTTGCTATTGGACAAATTGAAGCTGGCGGCGGTGGTAATGTTTATCAGGATGAAAATGGTTATATCGTTTTAGATGATGAAGCATCTGAAGGCATGATTACAGCTATACCGTTATCTGTAACAGCCAATGGTACTTATACTGCCGCAGAGCACACTGCATATACACCTATTACTGTTAGTGTTGCTCCAACTTTACAAAGTAAAAGTAAAAGTTATACTCCAGCTACAACTAGTCAAAGTGAAACAATTGTAGCTGATGTTGGTTATGATGGATTAAGTAGTGTTGATATTACTGTTTCAGCTATGCCTGTGGGGACAGCTGGAACACCGTCTGCCGCGAAAGGTTCAGTTTCAAATCATGCTGTAACTATTACTCCAACAGTAACAAATACTACTGGTTATATTACTGGTGGAACTAAGACTGGTACTGCTATTAGTGTATCCGCGGGCGAGCTAGTTTCAGGAACCTACACTGTAGACGCGGGCGGTACAGCAGATGTAACTAACTATGCAAGTATTAGTGTTACTGCAATGACTTTACCGACTACTGTTGCAACTACTAGTAGTGGTACTAGCAAAGCTACTATCGCGGCGCCTACAGCAAAAAGATATTTGAATATCCCCGTGGGCTACAATGCAACAGCTAGTTATTATACTTTAAATGCGGTGACAGCCATGACCGTTCCCACAACAACTGCCGCGAGTGGTAGTGGAACCACAAAATTGACTGTCACTCCAAATACTTCAACTCAATACATTAACATCCCTACAGGTTATAATTCTAGTGCTGTTAACTATAAAATTAATCCAATTCCTAGTAATTATATAGTACCAACAGGAACTATAACTCTTTCTTCTAATGGAGCTGGTATAGATATTGCTCAATATGCAACGGCAGATGTTAGTGTTGATGCACCTACACCTGTGCTGCAAGATAAAATTGTTACTCCTAGTGAAAGTCAGCAGACTATTACTGCGGGAACTGGATATGATGGTTTGGGTACTGTTACAGTTAATGCCATTCCTAGTAATTATATAGTACCAACGGGTACATATACAGTTACAGCTGGTGGAACAGCTGATGTTACTAATTATGCTAATATTAGCGTTACTAGTATGGTTTTACCTACTAGTACAAGTACTTCATTATCACAAGGTGATAGGCAGGCTATAATTTCAATTAATACTGGTACTCAATTTTTGAATTTACCTGTTGGTTATAATGCTAGTGAAGCATATTATGAAATTAAAGGTGCGTCAGCCATGACATTACCTACCACAACATCTTCAACTAGTAGCGGAACTTTAAAAGCGACCATTACGCCTACTAATGCAGTACAATATATCAATATTCCAACTGGTTATAATGCTACTGCTGCAAATTATAAAATTGATGTTGCACCAGAATCTCATTTTGTTATTACTCCTATTTGAAACAGTACGTCAGGTAAGTGAGAACCAGATTGTACATGAGCGCAATATGCAGCAGCATATGATGCAGATAAAACTATTGTTATGCAGGGTGGTGATCCAACCGACAGTGAAGTTGGACCTTATGTGGATATGTATGAGATTGATTCTAGTGGTATAGCATATGACATAGTTTGATTAAATATTAATAATCAATTAATGATTGCTAGTTATGAATTTGGTAGCGGAGGAACAAGTATATTAAGCGCTGCTTCTGTTTATATAGATCCTTCGAGTACCACAGCTACTGCTGCGGATGTTCCTGTGGGTAAGTATTTTTATAATGCAGCTGGTAATTATATTCAAGGTACTATGCCTATTATGGATGATTATGTTACTGAACAAGGTACCGCAACTGCTGGTACTTCACCTAATATATTTACATGAACTTATAGAAAATGAAATAGTGGTATATCAGAATGTTGGGGAGATAGTGCTTCTGGAACTAGAACTACTAGTACAGCTTGAGGGAATATATATTACTCAAGTACTACTATTGGAGGAATGACTTATCCTACAGGATTATTTACTACTACGCCAGTTGCAACATTAGATTTTATTCCTACAAGCAATGATGCTTGATCCAATATTACTAAAGATGGCAGTGCAACAACAGCGCCAACAGCATATGTATATCGTCCTAATAATGGTACGGTTACGGGTTTTTGTCGTTGTTATGCTCGTGGTAGATGACAAAATTAAAAGGAGGGAAAATGACTGATAGTTTAACAGTATTTGGTGTAGATTACACTAATGTTACAGGTATTAAAGCACATAATACATCAGACTCTACCCTCCTAGCTTTTGTGCGGCCGCAAGGTACGATAACTTTGACTTCCAACACTTCAAGTGTTGATGTAAGTGCTTACGCCACTGCTGTGGTTAATGTAAGTGGAGGCGCACCAAGTTTACAAGATAAAATTGTTACTCCTAGTGAAACACAACAAGTAGTTAGTGCTAGTAGTGGATATGATGGTCTAGGTACAGTAACTGTCAATGCTATCACCGCGAGTTATGTTGGTAGTGGAGTAACTCAACGTACTTCTACAGATTTGACTTCCAATGGTGCAACTGTGACAGCTCCCGCAGGTTATTATGCGGCAGCTGCGACAAAAACCATTTCGTCTGGTTCTGTTGGAAATCCAACAATTTCAATTAATAATTCTGGTTTAATAACTGCAACTTCAACTGTTACAGGAGGGTATGTAAGTTCAGCTACTAAATCTAGTACTTTACAATTAAATACTATTGCAGGACAAACTATTGCTCCTAGTACAAGTCAAAAAACAGCTGTAGAAGCAAATTATTATACTTCTGGTGCTGTAATTATTGGAGCAATTACTGCGGGTACGGCTGGTACTCCAATAGCTAGTAAAGGCACAGTAAATAATCATAGTGTTAGTATTACACCTACTGTTACTAATACAACAGGATATATTACAGGTGGTACTAAAAACGGTACAGCAGTAACTGTTACTGCGGGTGAACTTGTAAGTGGAACATTATCAGTTACAAGTAATGGAACCGTTGATGTTACTAATTATGCTAGTGTAAGTGTTGCAGTAGAAGGCGGTGGAGGTAGTGCTGTTGATATTGACACCGTAGCTGCTGCGAGTTATACAACTAGTTCATTAACATTTAATAATTTAAAGTGTGAGCCTACATCTTTTATAGTTTATGGCCTTGATGATATTGCGACTAGTAGTACAGCAAAATTAGCTGCTGTTGTTTACGATGGAACATCTTATCATGGACAAACAATTATAAATACTTCTAATGCTCAAGTATCATATATTTCTACTGGATTTAGTTATACTTATAGTAATGGTACTTTGGTATTAACTACTTCTAATGCTCAACCAATTAGTAGTGATTATGTTATTGTTTATTCTGGCGCAGGAGCTACTGTCAATACTAAAGATGTTCAAGTAGGTTCTGGAGCCACATCTATTACTTTTACAGGATTAGAAGATGAACCAATATATTGGACATTAATTTTTAAATCTAATTTTTCAACCTCTTCTGGTTATCAACGTGTTATTGCTGTTTGTGGAGAAGGTACAAGTGAACTTGTAGGTTATTGTATGGATAGTGGAGCTCATTATTCTAATCAACATTGATCAGCCACATATAATAGTGGTTCATTAGTAATTTCTTCTAGTGGTACTAATTCAGGTGGATATTTCCATCAACCTGGATATTATCAATTAACTTATTATACTGCTAATGGTAGTGGATTAAATCTTCAATCTAAAGTTGCTACTCCTTCTACAGTTACACAAACTGTTACAGCCGATTCAGCTTATGATGGTTTAAAGAAAGTAACAGTTGAGGCAATTCCTTCAGCTTATATTATTCCTACTGGCACTATTACAATTAGTGAAAATGGAACGGGTATTGATATTGCTCAATATTCAACTGCTAATGTTAGTGTTAGTGGTGGAGGTGGAGCTAGTAATTTAATTACTGGTACTTTTGCAGCTACGTCTTCGGCTAGTACTACTGCCGCGGTTACAGTAGGTTATACTGGTACGGGTTATCCTACTATGTTAGTAGTAGTTGTAGAAGGTGGCATGTATAATTCTGCGATTACTGCTTGATATAATACTGCTCAACGGTATGCTGTTGGGCAAATGACTATTGGTAAGGGGGTCGCTACGAGTACACCTACATATACTACTAGTGGCACTGCTAATTATGGTTGCGTAGAGGTTATTTATAAAAGTTCAAGTTCAAATGCTACATCTGTTACTAGTACAAGAACTGCAACAGCTAATAGTTATTCGAGTTCTACTGCAAATGGCACTAATGTTACTTGTATAAGATGAAACGATAATACTCATTTTCATTATCGTACTACTCCAGGCACAGCCGCAGGAAGTTCTTCTGGTTATGGACTAATGCCTGGTCTAACATATAGATATTATGTAGCCTATTCGAGTTAAAAGAGGTAAATTATGCCTGTAAATAATGAAATAGATTATATAATAAAACATGATACATATAATGGCTGAGAATATCAATGCTGATCTAGTGGAATAGTTGAATGTTGATATACTGAATCTCATACTGCTACATGTAATGATACTTGAGGTAGTGGCACTCATATGATATATTATGATTATCAAAATGGAGCTGGAGCTATTGGAGGTATTGCATATCCTGCTGGTTTGTTTAAGACAAAACCTTATTGTCGCTTAACATGAACTACAAATAATAGTGGAGATTCATGAATTGGTCAACATAGAGACGGAGATGCAGATTATGCTCCTAAAGCATTTGTATTTCGTGGTACAAGTGGGAATAGCTCTGGTAAGATTCATTATTATGCCGTAGGAGAATTGGGTAGTTTTGAGCCATAATAATAAGAAAGGAATGTTATGCATATTAATAAGGGCGATGTTATATTAATATGTATTTTGCTTGCTACCTTTATGATTTTTGGTGCAACTGAATTTAATATCATTAATGGATATGAACAATTTAGTGAAGATGCATGAATGGCATTTACAGCAATTTTTGGCGGAGAATTGTTAACGTTTGCCTTATATAAAGTTGGAAAAGCAAAATACTCTTCAAAAAATGAAAAAGAAGAAGAAAGCCCAATAGAAGAAGAAGAAAAGGAGCAAGATGAAGATGAGTGGAAAATGAACTAGTAGGAAATTCTGGATTTCAGTTGCGGCTTTTCTAGCTTCAATTGCAACTAGCATTTCTGGTATGGCGACTAGTGACCGCATCGTTACTATTATTGGTATTGTGTGCGGCGTCCTGTCCGCTGCAATTTACGCCGCAGCAGAGGCGCGTGTCGATAGCGCTAACGTAGGTACATCTACAATTCAAAAGATTATTACTGCAACGACCGACAGTAAAGAGGTTGTTCAAGCTACTTTAACCGAAGCAACTGCGCAACCAATTGTTGTTGAAACTCAAGAACAGAAAGAGGAATAATATGGTTACATTAGGGTCTGCTCGCTGGGGAGAGACTGGCGGGTATAATCAAAATCCAGGCGATGCTTCAGGCCAAGAAGTAGCAACTGAACCATACTATACACATGAGTATGCTTGGTATATTATTCGTGCTAAAGATCCGAAGCAAGCTAATAAACTAGCTGAACGTATGCTTGCCGCATGTAAAAACAATAATATTGGCTATGACATGAATGGTCGTTATGGTATTATTAAATATGGTATTAATACAAAAACTAAAACTGAAGCAGACTGTAGTTCACTTGTTAGACAATGTGTTATCGAGGCTTGCGGTAAAGACCCGGGCGATTTCACAACACTAAATGAAAAAACCAAACTCATGGCTACTGGATTATTTAATGATGCTGGTAGTTGTGGTTCTAAAGCAGAAGCAGAGTCCAAACTTTATACTGGCGATATTTTAGTTAGTAAAAAGCAAGGCCATACAGTTATTGTTACTTCTGCTAAAGCCCGTATCGTTCCTAATAGCTGGCAGAAAGATAGTAAGGGCTGGCAATATTATGACAGCAAAGGTAATATTACGAAATCTAAATGGGTAGAATATAAGAGTGACTGGTATTATCTTAAATCTGATGGATATATGGCTGCTAACCAGTGGCAAAAAGATAGCAAAGGCTGGTGCTATTTAGACGAAACAGGTAAAGCTGTTAAATCTAAATGGGTTAAATGGAAAGGCTATTGGTATTATCTTAAACCCGATTGCCACATGGCAGTTAATCAATGGGTTACAGATAAAAAAGGCACTTGCTGGGTAGACAAAAAAGGCAAGTGGCTTAAAGCAACCAAGTGGCTTAAAGTTGATGGTATTTGGTATCATTTAACAGATGGTTATATGGATAAAAATGCCTGGGCTAAAGATTCACATGGTTGGTGCTGGCTTGGTCCTGACGGCAAATGGGCTAAGTCCCAATGGGTCACCTATAAAGGTGAAAAATATTATGTCAAAGCAAATGGTTATATGGCAACGGGTACAATTGTCATTGATGGAAAAACCTATAAATTTGACAAATATGGAAACCTTCTTAGTGAAGGATAAAAATAAGCCCCTGCATAAGCAGGGGCTATTTTTTTGTCTAAAAAGCTGATGTTTTTTTATTTTTTTCCTGTAATCCCGCGAGTCCTATACAAATTGCATCACATTCATCTTCTGTTGCTTCAATTTTGAACTGCTGCCGCACTAATTCTTGTGCGGCTTTTTTTTGTTCTGCTCTAGCTTTTCCAAAATTGATTTTATATTTATCTTTTAATAAAGATCGTCAATGACTAGGCGATAAAATGCTAAATTTATGTCCAGTATTATAGCATCATACCATAATTGCCGCTTGTACATATGCTAACTTTTTATAGGTTTCCTTATTCTGTTGGGATTGTATATCTTCAAAAAATACATCTTGAAAATCAAATTTATTTTCTAATTCAGATAAATGCTGCATTATAGCAAATAATCTTTGTTCAATAGGTTTGCTGCCTGGAATACTAAAATGACCAAAATCGACTAACTTATCATCTTGATAAACTGCTCAGCCTGTAGTTTGTAATGCTTGGTCTAGTGCTAAGTAAATCATTAAAATATCCTTATAGCTAAATATGATCCAGATATTTTATCATAATCATAATAAGGTATCCTAATCAGTTTTATATTATTGTTTTGACAATATTGTGTTTTTATATTGTCTTTTCTTTGAATATCTAAAATTTTTTCTTCTGTAAAAAAGGTTGATTTATTATTTCTAGAAATATTAAAATGTTGTTCTCCATCATATTCTATACAACAATTATAATCAGGCAAATAAAAATCAAAAGGTAAAGGATTTTTATCTCTACAATTAGTAAAACGTTTTTGCTGTTCAAAAGAAATTTTAAGTTCTGTTAAAATATTTTTAATTTTATTTTCGCCCTTAGAAATACAACATTTACCACAGGAAGTTGTATGACCAGTTGTTAAATGAGAAGCTAAAACAGTAGTTTGGTTTCCACATTTACAAATACAATCCCAATAATAAAAATATCCTCCATTTGGATGCGGTTCTTTTCTTTTTGATTCTTTGATTACTGTCAATACACCAAATTGGCGTCCAGTTAAGTTATTTTTTTGAAATTGTATTTTTTCTTTTTGATAACATCCACAACTTACATATTTAGAGTTTTTTCTTGTTAAATTATATAAATCTGCTTCAAATATTTTTCCGCATTTAGGACATTGAAATTGACACAAAAAACCCTTACCATTGTTTAAAGGTTTTATCCTTTTCACTAGCAAAAAATTATTTCCGACATAGTCTCCTATTTTATATTTAATTGCCACTAGTGCCAAACCCTCCACGATTTTTATTTCCAAGAGTATCAACAGGAATAAACTCTATTAATGGCTGGCATTCTTGGATTCTAAATTGACATAACCTAGTACCTGCGGGGATCTTAACGTTGCGGGTGGCATAAGCAGGAAATACCCAAATATCATCATCCCCACAATAACTATTATCTATTACTCCAATACTATTAGTCTGTAATAGTCCCCACTTTTTAAAAGTTGAACTGCGGGGAGCGACAATGGCTTCATACCCTAAAGGCAATTGCATTGCTACTCCTAGACTAATATACTTATGTTCACCTAGATACAATTCTTCATCTTCATAAGTATATAAATCTATCCAATCGCCTTGCTCAATTTTTTCTAGAGGCTTGGCGCCCGCAAGATATTTTACTTTAATAGTTTTTAAGGTTGGTCGCCACATTAAAACTTTTCCTCTGGCTGATAAAAATTGTAAACAATCTTATCATATGCATCTACAGGCTCTTTGGGGTCATTAAATACAAAAGTCCATTTACAAATCATCCACTCTGCGATGATTTCGCCTTGTGCTTTCTTTTCCTTGTGAGTTTCAGACCAAGCAGAGAGGGTATATCCATTATCCTGTGCTTCTTTTTCTAGCTGCTTGTGGAGTTCATCTGCTTCTTCCTTGGTACCAACCCTAACTTCATTTGTAGATTTAATAAGAAACTTAATCATTATTTTTCTCCTAGTATAATTGGTATATTTGGCAATGCTTGCTGAATCATATCTTGAATATGCTCTGTAAAACTAATTGGTCCGATTACTAAAACCTCATTAATAATGTGCGTTTGAGATAGTGTTATAACAGTAGGAACTAAATCATCCATCCATACTTGTTGTTCTAAAACAGGGTCTACTTGTTCATCAAATAATTGAATTACTAAAGCAGTTGCGGGAAAAGCCCATACTAACATTTTCATATTATTATTCCTTACTTTATACGTCTACTACCATCCAGTCAGCATCAAATAACATAAACATATATGTGGCATGTTCTTCATCGCGCTCCCGCACCCAACATTGGTATGCATTCTCGCCATGAATAAAATCAATACCCATAATATCGCCGCGCTCTTGAAGAACTTCCTTTAGCTCTTGGACAGCTTTATCGAAATTGAAATTTTTTAAACAAAACATTGTATAATCTGAACGCTCTTTGCATAAAAGCATATAATATTTTGTATAATAATTTGAAGAAAATCAAGCCCCAACATGTGCTAATTGTCTATCAATTATTTCCTTTGGGGGTACATCCATTTGTTTAAACACTTGTTGATTCATTTGGTATAAAGAACCAACTGTAACTTTATTTGACATTGAGCCTCTTTTCATTCTTACCTTTTTTATATTATATCAAAAAATATTTTTTTCGTCAAATAATTAAACGGGGAGCCTAAGCTCCCCGTTATTTTATTGTAGTTCAATAATTTTTTGATTGCGGCTGCCCCTAAATGGCAAACTTTTATCTTTTTCCTCTTGTATAAAAGGCCCTGCAACTAATACATCTACTTTTTCTAAAATTGATTCTAGAAGAAAAGCATCGTTGAATTTAGGCCAGTTAATTCTTCATTCATCAACTAATCTCATAATAAAACTATAATCATATCCTGTATATAACCAAATTTTTAAATCAGGATTATGTTTTAGAACTTTGAATAACAAAAGATTTAAATCTTCCCAATTACGTCTTTCTAAAGGTTCTCCACCTAAAATACTCAACCTAGCAACATAAGGTTTATCCAATAGTTCAATTAATTTATCGTATGCGGCGGTATCAAATTCTTCTCCGCCTTCAAAGTCCCAAGTTTCGGGATTAAAGCAGCCTTTACATCTGATACTACAACCTTGAATGTATAATGATACTCCTATATCGTTTCCGTTGACATACTCGCAACGCTGTATTGCATTATATCTCATATTAACCTACTCATGTTTAGTGCGCATCTGTACTTCTTTTTGCTTTCCATAATTAAAAGCAGTTTTGTAATTTCCTGTTAGGTAGCCGGTAACTCTACGCAACTGCTGTATATTATGACTGCCGCATACAGGGCAAGTGTCATCAAATTCATCACAGTAGCCGCAATCCAAGCATGTATCATTAGGAACATTAATTGCAAAATATGGAATATCTTTGTCCATTGCATAGTTTACAATTTTTTCAAGAGCATCAATATTATGCTTAACTGTAGACTCAAGTTCAACGTAAGTAATGCAACCCGCACTACTATAACCAGTTAATTGAGATTCAATATCAATCTTTTCAAAAGGAGTAACTTTCTTCCATACTGGTACATGCATACTATTGGTAAAGAAATCTTTATCGGAGACGTTAGGAATAACACCATACTTTTCCTTAAAGTTTTTCATAGCAGTATAACAAAGATTTTCTGCGGGGGTATAATAAACACCAAAATTCAACTTATATTCTTCTTTGAACTCCGCGCACCTTGTCTTAAACAATTGTTCAATATGTTTTGCTAAATCCATACCAATAGGTTCAGTATGGTCACAACCCACAAGAATTTGTAAAGTTTCTGCTAAACCAAGCTGACCAATTACAATTGTACCATGCTTTAATGCTGAACGAATTCCTTCTTCTGGGACATATCCAGCCATTGTGTTATTTTCATACATAAATAATGCAGATCGAGGGTCTTGAGAACAAATCCACTCAAACCTTTCAATTAACATATCTTTCGCTTCGTGAATTTTAGTATCAAGAATGTCAAAAAACGTGTCAATATTCCCTTTAGCTTCCATTGCCAAAGTAGGAAGAATAATAGTAACAGGACATATGTTTCCACGGCCATCCTTTAACTGTCCAAATCCGTTGATATCAAAACCATTTGCTGTGCGGCAACCCATAGTGGAGAAATAGGTGCGGGGATCGTTAACATCGTACCCAGCATTACCAGACCAATCAACATTTGCATAATTTGGATACAATCTTTGCGCAGTAGATTTTAATGCTAGTCTATATAAATCATAATTTGGATCACCTGGCTTACGATTTACCCCTTTCATACATTGGAAGATACCGCAAGGGAAGATGCTAGTCTTATGTAATTTGCCCAGTCCTTCAATACTTACATCAAGAATAGCTCTGGTAATTAACCTACCTTCTGGCTCGGTGCAAGTACCATAATTTATAGATGTAAAAGGAAGTTGATTTCCACTACGAGATTGTAGTGTATTAAGATTATGATACATTCCTTCAACAGCTTGGTAAGTTTCTTTTTCAGTCATATCAACTGCATACTGATATGCAGCAGGGTGTGCTTTATACCTTGGACTTATAACAGAAAGTGCATTGTGTACTTTAGCAGACACGCCAGCTTCACAATATTTCAAACCATCCATAAAATGTTTATAGAATGACTTGCGGACGTAGGGAACCATTGTCCAGTCAATATGAGTTGCAGCTACGCCGCCAAACTGTTGCAAAGATTGAAGTTGAAAAATGACTGCAATAAGCTGCATAGCTGTATTGATGCTATTAGCAGGCCGCACATCAGTTTGCCTGGTATTAAAACCATTAGCAAGTAAGTCATCGAAAGGAATAGAAAGACAATTGTGCATTCCAACAGCATAAGAATCAAGGTCATGTATATAAATTTCATTATTAAGATGATTTTCTCTTGCCATCCTTGATACTAGATGATTAAGAGCATAATCTTTCATAATAACATTATCTACTTCGCCTTTGCGGCCGCCAAAGGAATATTCATCTACATTAGCATTTTGATTTTGCACATTAGAAGCAAGCAATTTTTCTGCTACACTAACTTCTAACTTTTTCTTTCTAATGAGTTCTCTTTCATGGCGATAACGGATATAAGCCTTAGCTTCTTCAATATAACCATTGTCAATTAATGCATCTTCTACTATGTCTTGAATTGTTTCAATATCAACATTCTTTTGATGTAGTGATTTGATGGCATGTTCAATATCATTTAAGACTACAACATCATCAAATTCTTTGCCTAAATCTTGGAATGCTCCAGAGATTGCAATAGCAATTTTTTCGGGATTATATTTGACTCGTGAGCCGTCCCTTTTAATAACTTTAATTCTCATAAATCACCCACCACATCTTGTATTTTTACTGTAATATAATATTTCAAAAGTACAAAATACAGATTATACTTTTTTGCCCAAGCTAAATTATACCTTTATGATAAAGCGTCCACATAACATGTTGAACAGAATGTAATAAAAATTGTTTATCTAAAATAATATAATTAGAAAAAGCATTTTCTAAATAATCTTCCATTTTATAAAAGTCAAAGAAATCTGCGGCAGCCCTGCGAATGTATTCCCAACTGAACTGGTGTTCTCTCCGGCAAGAGCGCCGCAAACGTTCCCATAAACTGACTTTCAAATAAACAACAATAATTTCATAATTATCGGATAAACTAGCTAATTTATTCAATCCTTCTATATTAAAAATACCCAAATTAATTTCAGTTTTTTCAATTTCTCTTAATTGTGTACCATAGTACCATCTTTTAAATTGAGCATACTCAATATATTTTTCTTCTTCGATATTTTCCCAAAACACTTCTTTAGAGATAAAATTATAATCTATACCATCCACTTCATCCATTCTACGCGGACGTGTAGTATCATTAATCATAATATGTGCTGGTGCATGTTTTTGAATCAAAGCTCCATATAAACTATCCCTTAAAGTATTTTTACCAGATGCCGACTTGCCGCATATTGCTATCAATATCGGTTTAGTCGGTTTCTCCGTATCGCTTATTTGTAAACTCAATTGTGCCATCCTTATTAATTTGTGTTATCTTATACAATTGATGACTATTCGTCTTTTTATATGCTTTTGTGAAGAACATATTTCCACGCCTAAAACCATTTACCATAATTTTTGTCCCGCGCGCGAACCATCCTTGTTCTTTTACTTTTTTAGTTCCATCTATCTGTACTTCACTAATTCTTCTATTATATTTTGCATAATAATCTCTATTAAACTTAACTGTTACTACGCCACTTTCATTTGTCAAAATACTAATATTTGACTTATTATCATCTTTTGCAATAACTGTTCCAACAATTCTTAAAGTTTTGAAGATTGGAATCTCAATACCATTACGTTTAAACTTATAATCAATCTCTGGAACTTCAGATAACTCATTATATTCATAAATATTATATATGTCTTTGTTAATATTTTTCAATGGATGTTCATGATAATAAAATCCTAATGCATCCATTTCCCAATCTGACAACGTACCCTCCGCATACTTTTCCCACATCTCTTGGAACAAATTATTATTCAAACTATTTAATAATTCCTCTTGATGTTTCTTAAAATATGTGCGGGCGTCATCCATTCCTTTATCATACAATTTTTTCCAAGTGCTTTGCTTAATCATTAACACTCCACCTGGACTTGGTTCTAAGAAATCTATATCAAAAAATTCCTCATAAAATTCATAATAATTATTCTGGACAATAAAATAATCATTATATTTACAATTTGCCTTCAATGCTTTATTAAAGACAAACAATCTTTTTTGAAACTCTAGTTCTTCTGGAATCAAATTTCTTTCCATTAAACCATTAAAATTCTGCAAAGTGATTCTCTTTTTTGGTTCACAAACACTCCAAATATAATCACTCATAATTTGTTCTCTTTGATCAAATGAATCAAATGCTCCACTCTTAATCAAAGATACCATAACTGTCTTATTACACTTTACTTTTTCTTGAAAGTCTTGCAAACTATTATATGGACGATGCTCAATAATATCTTGGATAATTTCTCCGCCGACACCGTTTAATGCTTTCATCCCATAAATAATACTATCACTTACAACATCTGGTTCAAACATATAACCAGACTTATTAATATCAATCAACGACATATCAATACCACGATTGATAATATTACCTACCGCTTTCGCAATTTTTCCATAGTTTGTACTTGCTTCTTCTTCCAAACCACTATCTACTCGCAAACATGCTGTGTTCCAATAGACAGGATTAAAGTAAGTTGCAAGATAAATTGTTTGCAAACCAACAAAACTATATGCCAAACTATGAATTAAACTAAATGAATAACCCATCTGCGGCTTAATTGCTGTTTCCCAAATATATGGCCCAATATTGGGAGACGTCGCTCGCTCCAACACTTTTTGATGCAACTCTTCGATACGATTCATCTGCTTTTTTGCACAAATCTTGCGGGCATCATTCGCTTCTTTCAATGTAAACCCACAAATATCTTTGTCCATCAAAATCATCATCATATCTTCCTGCTGTGCGGGCGTTGCATAAGTTGGAAGATAATATTTTTCTAATACTTGTGTTTCATATGCACTAATATGCCATCTTTTCAATTCTTCATACCACAAATGCATATTATTCATCATACGTTTATAACGTTCAGTTGGAGTTTCTCCGCCCTTTTCTGACGCCATCAGCCGCATACAACTATTACTGTTTGCCATTTCCTTCGGCGTGCGCGGCCGCAACATTTTTACAGTTTGACCTCCAACTTGTGAATCAAACTGGAACAATTTTAATACATTGCCTGCCGCGAGTTCATCCCACATTTTATTATCTTCTATTGGAAGAACGTCTGGATGAATATACTTATTATATACTTCTTGAAGAGACAATTCAGGTTCAATCTCACCATATTCTTGCAACATATGAATGCATTGAACAATTACATCTTGGATTTCTGTTACCAAGAAATCATATTTTACATCGCCGACATATTCTGCATCATGTAATGAATATTGAGTTACAATTGCACCACTTGTTGCTTTCATAAAACATGCTGTGTTATATGGATCTTCATCATAAAAATTAACACCCGATGCATGAATACCTCTATGGTTAATCAAACCTTCAATATTCTCAATAATATCAAGCAAACCCGGATACTTGTTTACTTCATTCACAAAATTTTTAACTGGCTTACGATCCTTCTCTTCATTTCCATGAACCAAGTCATGAATCGGCCAAACAAATCCACGTTCACTTGGAGCTAAACTTGTCATATATTGTGCAATGTCATTGTCGATACCATTTGGGAAATCTTTACTTCTATAACCACGACATGCGGTGGAGATTGCTGAACGAGTTGACTCTGTACCATATGTACATACTTGTACACACCCAAGTTGTCCTCGTTCTTCTCTAATTTTTGCAAAAATTTCTTCACGCTTTGATGGACAAATATCAATATCAATATCTGGAAGTTCAACTCTATCTTTATTTAAAAAGCGCCAATACGGAAGTTCATATTTAATCGGATCAAGCTGTGTGATACCCAAAAGATAATGATTTAAACCTGCGCAAGCTGAACCTCGACCTGCGCCTACCGTGCTGCCGCACTCCCAAAATAAATTAATATAATGCTGGAGAAAGACAGGATAACTAAACATACAAGTTCCTAACTTATCTCCAATTGTCTTTTGGATGTCAGCTTCTTCTTCTAGTCTTGCAAGATATGTCTCATTATATAAACCTAATTCTTTTAACTTATCAATACAATAATTAATCCAATATCTTTCCTGTACTTCATCACTCTGATACAAATAATCTAATGTTTCATAACCAAGAGACACATTAATTTTAGGATAATCTTTTACTTCCACTTGCGGCACTTGTTGTTTGTGCGCGAGACTATAATTTTCAATTTTATTATAAATTTCTAATGTGTTTGCTTCAAGTTCATAATAATTTAATCCTGTGCCTTTAAGATTTTCAATCACTTCTTCTGTAGATTGAAGATATGCATACTCATAAAATGCATCAACTTCACGTTCACCATTTTTTGAGTTAAGATATGCTTTATGAACTTCTCTGTCTGCTTTAGAGAGATAATGTGCGTCTGTTGTGACAATAATTTTAATATTAAAATAATCAGACAGAGCTTTCATTTTTTGATTGACTATCATTTGTTCTCTGCTTTTTGCAGGTTGAACTTCAAAATAAAAGTCATCACCAAATATATCTTTGCACCAAGACACAAAATCTAAAATTTGATTATAATATGTGCGGCGACCCTCTATATTTCCTAGATGTTCTGCTGTATGCATTTCAAGAATACAATAATCCAACTCTGAACCAAGACATGCGGAGGATGCTATCAAATTTCCTTTTCCATATTTTTGCACAACCGCCGCAAGTTCAGATTTTAATGTTGGAACTCTTTCCATACCACGGTCAAAATAACTATTCATCCACGCAATAGATGATAGTTCTCTTAACATTTTATGACCTATTTCATTCTTTGCAATTAAAATAAAGTGATAATATTTTTGACCTGTATCTCTACTATCTACTAGATATATTTCATTACCCAATGCAACTTTAAAATGTTCAGATTTTTCCCAAGCATATTCTTTTAATTTATCAAAAATAGGATGATTGCCTAATGCTTCATGATCAGTACAACAAATACCAGCTAAATTTAATTCAATAGCTTTGTCGATAATCTTTTTAGGAGTATTGATACAATCTAACAGTCTTAAATTACTCATATCAGAGTGGCAATGGCACTCAAACCTAGTCACACCAATCCTCCATTTCATCTGGATGTTTATTGTTAATTACGTCTCTAAACCCACCATAAGAGTATATGTCTTTATATTCTTTTTGTCAAATACTCTTTATTGTCTCTCCATCAGCAATTCGTTTTCTAATTTTTTGAATAGTAGATAAATCTATTTTACGCCTTTTAACGCCTTCTTTTTTTCGTCCTAATTTTATATGTGCTTTTTTATTTTCTTCTGTATAAATTTCTGGCATAATATTTTTATAATTTTGCCCGTTTCAAATAGCTTGAAAACCTCTTAAAGAAATTCTGTCTTTATAATATTTTTCATAAATTTCAGAATAAGTATATTTACATTCTAAATAATATTCTCTAATTTGTTTTATTTCTTCTATTGAAAAAAATCCTTGTTCTTTTGTTTTTCCCCCATCTCCGCCTAAAGTTGCATTATATCCTGTTTGACCAAAAGTATTATAATATTTAATATAATATTTTTCTCTTTCATTTAATAAATCTATATTATCTTCTTCATAAGATTCTAAAATTTCAAAAGAAAAATTTTCTACCCCATATTTACGAAAAGCTTTATATAAAGGTTTGTTTCATTCTTTAGTATTATACATTCTTTCTTTGTGATATTTTCATCTTTCTTCTATTTTAATACTTTTTCCAATATAGCTTTTATTATTTATGTTGTTTGTAATTTTGTAAATTCCTATTGTCATTGTGTCCTCCTTTATCCTCTATTTTATTTAAAAATGAGAAGATTTGAATTACACGAAATGACCCTCGAATCTTCTATTTCCACCTATATTTATATTATACCATAAAAAAAAAGAGCTGTCAACTGACAGCTCTATATTTGCTCTTTGAGAGCGGCGCACATATCTTGTAATTTTTTTTGATTCTCAATAATTTTGTCCATAAAAGTATTTGGTAAAGAAAACTCTACATATAACTTTTGGGTACTTTTATCTCCCCGCACAACTTCTGGAAGATAAAACATCACTTCATTTGTATCATTATCTACTTCACCTTGTAAAAAGATTAGTTGATAATAATTTTCTGTAATAAAATCAACTAAAGGTTGATAAATGTCCTCATATTCCATTAGAAAATCCATTCCTCTCTTAGTTCATAATCTTCAATGATTAATTGCGGAGTTATATTACCCATCCATTCATTTTTATTGCAGCGACATATCGCAGTTAAAATTTGATTTGGCTTTGAAAATTCATCTAATTCTTCTTCTGAAGATTTAAACTTCATAATATCTATACCATTATTTAGATGAATCTTAATTGTAGGATGTTTATCCATAGATAAACCTTGAATAGTTGTACTATTTAAATCTATATTTTCAAGACAGATATATGGTTCACTAATCTCTTGTCCCCAAAAATCTTTAGCCTCTGCAATATCTAAAATAGTCTTAACTTCAATATTATTAGCATTCCAAATAAAATCTACCCAATAGATAGGACTATGTGGAACATCTTTATATTGTTCATTTGTATTTTGAACAAACTCTTCAAATTTTGATTCTGGAATTGAAATACCAAATGCTGACTCATGACCTTGCGCATATTCTACTAGACCCGTATCTTCGCATAGCTGCCGCATATCCTGAATTTCAGACATATTATAGTTGCGGGCGCTGCCTCTGTAGAATATTTCGCTATCCTCTTTAGTTTTACTTTTAATTAATACTAAACAAGGACGTTGATATTTAGCTTGAATTTTGTTCGCTACAAGCCCCGCGAGATTCTTTTCAACCTCTCCAGGCTCACATCTAAAGATAATAATAGCATTGTCTAGCAAATTATCTTCTTGAATGCGGCGCTCCAACAAATTCATAGTTGTATCTTGTAATTTGGTCTGCCGCGCTTTAACATTAGTGGCTATTCTAACTGCTTCTTCGACTCTTGGAACTAGTTCACCTTTATGTCCTCGTTTTTCACTGGGGATTTGCTCAAAAGCGTACATTTTTAAAAATGATTTAAAAATCATATCTTTTTCTTCTGGTGTACCAGAGCGCACAATAGCATTAATAAAAGGAGTAACATAAAATGCAACAGACATATAATTAATACCGCCCATTTTATCAATACTAAATTTATTTTTTTCAGTCATATAATAAAAAAATGGATTTTTTATATCTAATAATCCTAATCTTATAATTGCTCTAGTTTCAATAGAGCGGTAATCCATCATGTCTGATAAATTACCTAAAGCAGCTAAATCTAAAAACCTGTTTGCAATTTGTTGATCTAAAGCATCATCAATAGCTCGACACATTTGCCATGTAACACCTGCGCCGCTTAATGATTTATTAGGATAATCACAAATTTGATTATTAACTATAATAGCATTTTCATTTCAAGCATCAGAATGGTGGTGATCCATACAAATTACATCAATCCCTGCATCTAATAATGCTTGCATTTCATCTACGTCATTAGTACCTGCATCTGGAATAATAACTAAATTAGTCCATTTATCATCTAAAATTTGTTTATAGGTGTCAGCTAAACCATGTTGTTTACCGCTGTGTAAAATATAATCAATATGTTCTGTAGTAAAATCAGGCCATACTGTATACATATAATTAATAATAATTGCAGCAGATGTAAATCCATCTGCATCGCTATCAACAACAACAGTAATATTTTCATTATACTCTGCCGCATGACAAATTCTATTAACTAATTTGCTTACCATAGCTGGATCGAAAGCATAAGGACTATTAATATCTCATATCTCTGCTTTCCACCAAGTATCTATATCATCATAATCTAAACCACGATTAAGCATTACTTGTGCAAGTGAAGAATATTGTGGTTCATTAAATAGTTTATAAATCATTATAAAATCACTCTATTCCTAAACAAATATAAAAACTTATCTTTCCCGCAATCAAGGGGAGAATCTTTATAACCTAATTGATTATTTTCTTTATCAAACAAAAAACTTATATTTACATAAGGACTATACTTATCATAAATTTTTTGTAATTTATCTACAACTTTATTATACTCTTCTGTTCCAATTTCGTCAAAATCTTTGTCAAAACCTATAATAATTTCTTTAGCGCCCGCATCCAATAGTAGTTGGAATTGATACCTAGACAATGAACTGCCGCACACAGCTACACAAATATTAGATGCTGTTCCAAAATAACTCATAAATTGTAGTACAGACTTTTCAGATTCCACTACAAGCGCCGCACCCATATTTTTTATATTATCTTTAGCTTTATCTAATCCATATAAATTAAAAGCCAAAGGATGATTACATAATTGATTTTGTAATTTAGTTGGACGATATTTGCCATATTTTTCATCCTCTTGGACGAGAGTGCGTTGTCTTATACCAACTAATCTATTATTCTCGTCTCTGTGTGGGATAAGTATAACACCATTTTCAGGATTATATCTTATACCCATATAATCGCAAACTTCTTTACTTATACCTTCTTTTGTCCAAGGTATAATTAATGGTTGCGGGAAGTATCTAAGCATTACTTCATTATAAGTTGGTAGCTCTATTTTTTCTGTATTAATATCTATATCATTAATTTTTTCATAACGACCAAAGATTTTCCAATCTTCAATTGAAAAATCGTCGTCTGCTTCATCTATTTGACTTTGTAAGTTAAAAAAGTTAACTACAAAATAGACAGCTTTATTTAAGTCATTTATATCTCTAACTTTTTGTACTAATTCAAAAATGTCAAAGCTGCCGCATGACCCAGTATAACATTTAAATAGTTGCGTGTTCTCATAATAATACAACTTATGGGAATCACCACCATGACAAATTGTTTTTGCAACTATATAATTACTAAACATTTCTGGTTCTGCGTTAAAATAATCTAGGATAGAATAAATATCTTCTAGCTCAAGATTATCTTTAACTAATTCTTTTGAGTAAGACATTTATTCTCCTAATAAAATATTTCGCCTGTCATACTATTAAATGGTTGATCTGCAATATGAATTAACTTATACTTATAACTTGTACAAAATGATGCTCTAAAACGACACGTAGATTTATCTGCATTCATCCAAAGATAACATTTATTATAAGAACCTCTACGATTCTTATAAATAGACAACTTTACATTCGGCATCGCTATTCCAGATTCTTCACACAATGCTTGCAATGCTTCTTTATCATCGTCTGTTACATCAAGAAGAATCATACCTACGTCAATCTTGTCTGCCATAGACTTTGCGCCGCGCAAAAGATTCTGGTCTGGAATGTCTGAAGATTTCCAATCTTGATTCAGCTGTGTGCTACTAAGAATAAATACACCAAACTGGTTACAAATATCCTTTAATTTTACACTAAGTAAGAACAAAATATTATCTTCTCTTAATCTTACTCCACCAGAACGTTGAGAAATTTCTTCTAAAATTTTCATAGATGTATGAATATAATCATAGAAGATATATTTACATCCATGCATTCTAATATTTCTTTTAATAATATTTTCTATGTCTCTTAAATTAAAATCTGGAATTTCTTCAATATACAAAGGTGAGTTTGCTAAAATCTTGGCAGCTTCAATAACCCTGTCTTTTTCTCCAAAATCATAATCTCCAACCAAGATATGTTCTTCATCAACATTTGCCAAAAATGCCAAACACATTGTCTGAATCTCGTCTAATTCCAACTCTGTACTTATGAAAAGACTTGGTCGTTTCGGGCCATTATCATGCCATTTACCATTAATCCATATTTTATCACATGCACAGTTACATGCATCTGCAATCATCGTTCTTGTCTTACCTACACCAGTTGCGGCGGACCTTAGATAAAACTTCCCCTCTCGCATACCCCGCACAGCTGTGTTGATATAAGGACCATATAATGGCGCGCCCATTTCAGGTTCCATCTGGAGCTCTTCAATCAACTCCAAAATTCCATTTCCAACTTCAATAGCATCGTCTGTACTATTGTCAATATATGTGCGGCGGATGTTATCAATTCTATCTTCAATAATATTTGCCATATCATTTAATGACAAACTATCAAGATAGTTCTCCTGTTGCTGCTTCTTTTTAATATCAAATAAATTATCGGGATCGTATATCCATTTTACATCTAAACCAATATTATCATATTCGCGTAGAAGCGTCATCTTCTTGACGCGATCATAATAATAATCAAAGTTTGCTACATCCGCATTATTCGAGATATTTTTTAACCATTCAGAACCTTTACCTGCTTTATAAGTTGCTAAAGATTCTGGTCTACTAGACAAATAATCTTCGATTGTCCTAATTGTGATGCCTGTCGCACCCATTTGATGCAAATTATAAATTGCTCCAAAGACAGTTTTATGAAAATCATTTGGAAAGTCATCTTCATTGAAGAAATACTTACCTTCATCATTCATCAATGATGGCTGCCGCATTATACAACCAATTACTTGAACTGCTGATGGAGAATCTACATATTTACTTTTTGCCAAAACAATTCCTCCATTACTTTAGTTCAAATAATTTGACCCTTTTAGGCTTTTTAACATATTTTCTACTGACTGTGACAGCTTTTCTAGGTTTATCAATATAATCGCTAATTTTTTGACCATCTAATACATCTTTATATTGATTCTTTTTGTTCTTCTCTTGGATATAATCAGGATATACGTGCGGAAAGATACCTATTCCACCATTTGCTTTAGTGGGATCTTCTTGTCTAATTCCAAACCACCAATTAATTGTTTCCCATATATCTTGTAACTCATATCCTTCTTTAACAAATTTTGCAATTTGAGAGTTTATTTTTGTTTTAGAATAACTCTCTCCACATTTACTTTGCATTAATTGATGAATACTGTTATTTAATACAGTACATTCTTTATGAGCATAACGACGACCTATTTGCTCATATTCTTCATCTTCTCTATAAAATTTTCGATTACAATACAAACAAATGACTTGCGGTTTCTTAGCCATAATACCTCTTTTTCATATACTTCCTAATATTAGTATAGCATAAAAAAATAGAAGTGTCAAATAAAAGACCTCTCCGCAGAGAGGTCTTTGTCAGAAAAAGTATATAGTTTTTATGACATTAAATGCCCATGCCAATAGCTTCTACTAAATCATCTACGATAAGGGCAAGTTGTTCAACTTGCGAACGACTCATTTCTGCAACTTTCTTTCCCTTACCAAGATGCTTGTCAGTAATTTCCATGATGCGAGGCGCCCATTTTGTTCCAAAAGAACTACCAGTTGCCTCCTGAAGTTTTGCAATAGCATTATTAAACTGATTCATTAAATCATCAAAGTTTAACTCTGGCTGCGGCAGATGTGCGGTCGTAGGAGCATCAGTAACAAATTGTCCCTCTGTTTCCTGTGCCTGCTTATCAATTGCATCTCCAATAGCATCAACAAGATTTTGATATGTAAAAACAATACTATCAGGTGTATACTTAAAACGAGAGCCTGCAACAAATCTTGGAGTACCGCGCATATAGCCAATAGTAATAGGATTACCGTCCTTATCCTCTTGCGGGCTTGCAAAGAGAATAATATCAGACATTCTGTCAACTACTAGACGAGGCTGATTTGCAAGAGTGGGAACGATTTGCTGATATTCGTTTCCATTTTCATCCTTAAAAATCTTATCCTGCGCATGACTAATAAGAACTAGACCATAACCCATTTGCGGGATGGAGCGCAGAGCCTCGTCAAACTCTTTCTTGGCGGCCGCATAGCCCTTACCGAATGGAATATCGCCAATGGCAGAAACACCATTTTGATTACAAATAAACTTTTCACAAAGGTCATATGCAATATCACAAGTATCAATTACAATATTCTCATAAAGTGTATGCGCAGCTTCGTCTTTTAGCTGCTTGAGAATCTGCTTAAATTCAGACCACCTATTAATAGGCTGCGCCATAATGCCAGGAATTGCAAGATAACCCATTTCAAATGCAAGAAGTAGAGGTTTTGGGAACTTAGATGCGGTAGTTGTCTTACCACTCTTGGGTTCACCATAAAGGAGGATAGTATAGCCCTTTAAATCACGGCTGACTTCATGGGGCTTAATTTGGAAAATATCAATAGCCATGATTCCTCCTTAATTAAAACTTGAAATCGCTTGAATTGACATCAACAGGCTTGCTAGAAGCTGCAAAAGCGTTGCCACCATTATTGCGGGAAGCCTGATAGTCCTCCGCACGCTGCTTCTCTGCTGCAACACGCTCTTCACGTTCTGCCAACTTTGTCCTAAGTTCATCACGAGTTAGCGTAGACTCATCATCAAACTCGTATGGGTCAGCCGCACAGCCATCAATCTTCCAAGAACGAAGCGTACGAGTTGTGATATTGACCTGCGGGCCACCAAATGCAGATTCAACCTCATTCTTAGTTTCAATTGTCGTAGAAACAATATTTCCCCAAACACGAGTAAGAAGAGGATTGCTGTTGCTAATATCACAATTCTCAAAATACTTGATACCTTCAGGATTATCAATTGTGTAAGTTACAGGAAGAAGATCACCACGGAAGTTGAACGCATAACCGCGAACATTCATATAATCATTTCCATCTTCAACTTCCTGCATAGATGCATCCGCAATTAACATATCAGTTTCAAAAGTTGCTCCAAAATTAACATCATTAACAATATGACAGAAGCTACCCCGAATACGCTTTGCGGCAACCATATTTCCATCACGACCAAGGAAGTCATTAATTTCAACATCGCCGTCGATACGAACCTTAAGCGCGGAAGTACCAACCTGCTCATAAGTATTCTGCTGACCGTTAATAATCTGCTGTAGAACCTTGTAAGTTGCATTTTCCTTGCCGCTACGAGAATAATACTCTGTTACATATGTAAACGAAACAGGGACAACATTCATTCCCTTGTCATCTGTTGCAACATTAAGAATACCCTGAATAAACGGAGTTCCAGGATTCTTTGACTGATCTCCAGTTACACGAGCTTGGAGACTATGAGAAAAAACATAACCCTCAACATGTGCATTATTAATAAACTGTTTCATACTGGTCCTTTCTGAAAATATTTATCTTACATTAATATTATACCAGAAAAAATCTTATATGTCAAGATTCATCTTTTCTGTTATTCTTTTATTTCCGAATTTCAATCTATCATCTTGTAGCAAAAAATAATCAAAATTACCAGTAATTAATTCAGGATAAGGTAATGTTATAATTCAATTAGTAAAATCTGTATTTCATTGCGGCAAACCATGATTTTTTCTTTGCTTATACATTGTTGCTAATACTTCATAATTAACACAAACTGTGCGTTTTTGAATAAATGATTCTGGCAACATTCCTTTTAATAAACGTAAATAATATTGTTTGTTTTGAGGATTCTCTTGATAAGCTTTTTTAATACTTTTTAATACATCTAAATATTTACGAAAAGCAATACTCCATTGACTATCTAAAACATTAAAATCAATAGGTTCAAAATCTTTAATATCAAAATCTTCCTCTAAAATTTTATGCATTGTAGATTCTGAATTTGCTACAGTACCAACTTTATAAGTATCCCATTCTGCTCAAAAATATCTAGGTGCTCATATATTTGCTCATACATAAATCATTCTTAGAAACTTACGGTGCTCAGTCCCCGCATGTCATAAACGACTAGCTAAATCATAATCTTGAGAGCCAAGAGCAAAATCTTCATTAACTATGTTACTATCTGCCTTATCATAAGATTTATAGGGATTTCTCATGCTTGTTATAGCAGCATCAAAACCTTGAACATCTAATGTTTCAAATTTCATTATCCGTTTCCTTTGTCTTTAAATTTCCATATATAACCCATACAGGTTTTTTGTTGGCCTCGGCAAACTCGTAAAATAGCAGAATTACCACCTTTTTTCATGCCTAAGGCATCAGCAGCTTCTTTAGCAGAATAAAATTCACCGATTTTTTCTCCTGTTAAATTAAATTGTTCAACAATTTTATTATTTGTAATATGTGCTTTTTTATTATCATAAGGTAAAATTACATCTTGTTTATCTGACAAATATCTTCATTGATAATTACCAGCCATACGATTATCTTTTTTATCACAACATTTTTTGATATTGTTGCTATCAGCAAGATTTACTGCACGAGCAGCTTCAGATAAACTTTCAAAAGTTTGTATATATATTCCTTTTAAATCATATTGACATACAGGAATTTTTTCATATCCCGCATATGTTTTAGGATTTTTTTTAATTAAATGTTCTTGTCCTGCAAAACATCATTGAAAATTATTCGTTGTGTGTCTATTTTTATGATTGGCTGCATCACTAATATATCGACTATCAATACCAGTATTTTGACTGGCTTCTTTAATTGATGGAAATTCTTGAATAAAAACACCCTCTAAATCATATTGTTTAATTTTTTTCTTTACATATTCTGGGCTTGCATTTCCACCTTTGGTCATATTATAACCATTAGGCATTAATGTATTAAATTTTTCTATATAAAAAATTTCTTTGTTATTTAATATTTTTTTATCAGGTTCACATTGTTCTATAATTTGTGTTTCAAAATTATTTCATCCATATTTTTTTATAGCATTATGTAAATAACAATTATCATCTGTAATAGAGTGTTTATATAATCGTTCTTCTATGTCGATACTTTGCCCAACATATTGCATATTATTAATTTTATTAGTAATGAGATAAATACCACTAGTCATAACTCTCCTTTCGCTCATTAATATATAAAATATATAATATGCTATTTATCTATTTTTACCCCAACTTTGTTACCTTTAGTTTTATTATAACCATAGATATGTGATTGATATAAGTGAATAAAATATTCTTCTTGCTGATTTAATTCTATAATACTACATTCTAATAATAACTCAATTGAAAAATTTTCTATACCATCTTTTTGCATGGCAGTATATAATAAATTATTAGGTGGAGTATCAATACCTAATGCCGCGCGGTAATGTTCATATATTCTTTTTTTTATATCAACGGATTGTCCTATATAACATTCTTGAGTTTTTTGGTTAGTAATTTTATAAATACCACATACTTTATCTTTACCCAATATTTGAGGTAATTTATTTTTTGCTACAGGTAAATAGTAATTACTTCAAATACACATTGAAATAGCACGAGGTTTTGAAATTCTCATTTTGGTATCTTCTAGAATTTCTATGTCTCTTTTTTCTTCTCTTGGAATTTGTAAAGTATAAAAAGATTTATTCTCTTGTATTTCTTGTTCTTTTCTTGCAGCTTCGATTGCGGCAGCCTTAGTAGATTTTAAAGATTCTAAATTATTTTGTATATTTTGTATTTCATTTTGAATATTTTGTTTGATTTCTTCTTGTTTTATTTTATATTGTTCAAACTCATATTCAAGAACTTTTTTACGTTGTTTTAATTCTTCATCTGCTAATTGTTTGGTATTTTCAATTACCTTTAATTTTTCTTCATATTGTTTTTGGATTGATTGAATTTTATAGTCCGCCGCACGTACTTGCTCTTCTTTAAATTTTATATTGTCAGTTAAATCTTTTATTCTTAATTCTAATTTTACTTCTTTATCATGTAATATTTGACATTGTTTGCGGATTTCTTCATTTTTATCTTCTATTGGTTTTGAAGCAAAATACCGTCCAACAAAAAAACATACAACACAGAGAATAATTAAACAAATAGTTAATATCTCCATATTAAAAATAGTGGAGGTAGTATAACCACCTCCACCACTCCTAGTTTAATGTAAAATTAAACTATTCTGCGACCGGCTTCTCAGCACTGGGGTCAACCTGCTTACCAGCATCAGTAAGACGGATGACCTTTTTCTCGATGCCCTCAACCTCGACGCGCTCAGTGAGACCCTTTTTCTGAAGGCCAGTAGCAATGCCGTTGATGGACTTCGAAGGAAGACCAGTTGCTTCGGCGATATCGTCAGCGGTGTACTGACCCTTTACGTTAGCCTGTAGAAAACGAAGTACTGTCTGAGCATTCTCTGAAAACATAGCAGCCATATTTTTCTCCTTTTATCTCTTCTATTCTTTCTGCTTGCTTACCTATAATAATATTATATAATATTATTTTTAAATGTCAATAATCGTGTCCTGACTATTTCCATTTAACATATATATTATAACTAATTTTTTTTAATTAGTCAATAATTTTATCCAAAAATTTCATCTAACTGGCAGTCTTTAATGTCTTTATCTGTTCTGACTG